>Ga0114955_1001508_pt1 | contig 10657 bp, 8 predicted proteins | sample Porto_5metaG_FD_87302 | JGI IMG/M metagenome (GOLD analysis project Ga0114955, IMG submission 87302) | Marine algal microbial communities from Porto, Portugal - Porto_5 metaG | ecosystem: Host-associated > Algae > Red algae > Unclassified | place: Portugal: Porto | collected 2015-02-02 | reverse complement strand
TTCTTTTCTCCTTACCGTCGGCCCCGCCGCCTCTCCCGTTGGGTTTGGGAGCCTTCGCCCCCCCCCTCTCCCCCCCCCCATCCCCATCCCTACTCGTTTTCTCTTCCCCCGTATCGGCGCTGCACGCAATGGAGTCCCGGGACATCAGACCGTCTCTGAAACAGCATGCGACAATCTCAGGAAGGGAGAGGGCGTGGCACCACTGTTTCCCGATGGCGTGCCCTTGTCCGCTCTGTACCGCGGTTGTGCACGTCCTCCGCTGTCAGTGCATCTACGTCGACCATCCCCGCTGCTGTTGCTATCAGACCGCCGCATATCAACCGGGAGCCCACCGAGACAATCCGCCGCGCGGAACCTATCCCACACAAACAGAAGCGTGGGGGCACAAGACAAGAACAAATTGCAACTCGTTTATTATGCGACGGCATTGCCGTCACACACTCATCAAACGTCCCATGGGTAAAAGGCATTGAGGTGAAAGCGCATTGCCATGCGCTCCTCGAGGGGGGCCCCCAGACCGGCTGGCTCGGCGTCGTATCCGCGGCGCGTCGCCAGGTCCCCAAAGTCAGGGACCACTTGGGCTAGCCGGCGCACCGCCGATAACGGAACAGAGCACAGAGACACTTCCGATGCCCCCTCCTGCACGTGCCATTGCAGGTGCGTGCAGCCGCGGGCCTGCAGCGGGCACTGCGGGTCTTTGGGAAGAGGCCGCAGCATGCAGACAATGGCGTGGTCCCCGTCTTCGCGCCGTACGATGGCGCGCACCTGCCCGAGCCTTCGACCACTCGGATGGCCCGTAGGGTGGAAGAACACATGGTCGTACCACGGGGAACCGCGGTCATTCTCCGTTGCGTGAATACGCTGCTTGCGTACTCCGCCGCACTCAAATCGTGCGGTAATGTCTATCCGCTTAGTGACGCGCACCTTGTCGTCATCGGTCAGGCCGAGAATGGCGCCGACGTTTCGCAGTCCCGGCTGCTTGGCCAGGTCGCCCACACGCATATTAGAGCGGTGGTACGGAGTCTTGCCGGCGCCCCCCCCACTCCCCTCGGCCGTGACTCCCGCCGCAGCGCTTCCAGCGCCCCAGCTGCGTGCCGTCGCCGCGGCCGAGCCGCCGCCGGCCGTGGCGGTGTGGCCAACGGTCACCGTCTCGGTTGTTACCAACCGGCTGGCCGCGGCCCTGGTGCGCTCGTCCTCCAGCCGCTTAGTGTGGGCGGCCCGGCACTCGTCGTCATCAACGGCATTCTGCTTCAGGACAGCTCGCGCCCCGTGCGCGTGCCGCACCAGCTGCCGCGTAAAGGTGTCAATTATCTTGTTGGTGCGGGTGTAGTACGGCTTGTCGTCCTTGTGGCTACTCTCGTTTGCCGCCGTGTTCCCGTTCTGTATGTTTCCGTGCGCTTTGATCGCGTCCGTCACGTGGCAGAGTAGCTTGTGCACTTTGGTGCTCAACATCTTTCCGAGGATGGGAGTCAGGTAGTCCCTCACAAACTCCGTCGCCTTATTGCCAATGGAGGTGCCCTCCGACAGAGTCATGTCCGGCCGGAGGACGGTGGTGGTCTGCCCAGAAATCATCGCGTACAGCTCGGCGTACTCCGCAAACATGGCCGTCACCGCGACATGGATGGGCGTGTCGTTCCACTGGGCACGGTACCTAAGCCAGTCGAAGCGGTAGCCCTTTCGGACCCTGCCGACGTCTTCCTCCCCGTCCGCTTGGTACCCATCTGCGTCTTCAACCTCGGCAGCCGCGCCGGCGGCGGCGCCGTCAGCGCCGGTGAGCACGCCGTCGTCGTCCGTGTCTCCACCTGCTGAGGCCTCTAGGGCGGCCAGCTCGGGCCCGAAGAGCTTCACTGCCGCAAAGGGGAAGTCAGCCACCGCGTTGCGCTGCTCCCTCCCCGTAAACGTGGCCTGCTTCTCCTTCGCTGGGACAAAGTATCTGAGGAGAACGAAGTTAGAGGTGCGTAGGAGCCAACACAGTGGTAAGAGGATGTGACAGAAAGCGCGTACGGTCAGTATCACGGTTCCACGCACAAGGCTGAAAGGCAGTACACCCACACAAGCCCACTGGAATCTAGGAGGGGAAGACGCCACTACGTACCCTGGTGCAATCTTACTCGCCCTGCTGCGGCGATGCATGTGCTTGAAACGGTTGTTTCCTGAGCGCCGTGTTGCGGTATCGGAGCGCTCCAGCGGCTTGTGCGGCTCGCACATGTAGGGAAATACGGCTATGAGGCGGTGTATCATCATCCTCGTTACACCCAAGTCCAACACCTGCACGTGTTCGGTACCACTACCGGCCAAGGATCAGAGGGCAACACAAGTGCCGAGAAGGTCAGGAAAACGCCGACCCAATCGAACCAGAGGAAACCCGGGTCAAAATCGGGTGAGTTACGTAGAACAAAATAAGCGAAAGAAGTGCGTATGAACATACATGCAGGATATCAAAGCCGATCATCCGGTACAAGAAACGCGGTGGGGTGCCGAGTCCCGCAGTCCCCGCCAGTGCCGGAACAGAGCTCGACGTGCTCCCCACCGCCTCAAGCGCCACTCGCCGCTTCTTAAGCCGCTGCCGGCGGTGGTGCTCAACCGCCTCGACTTGGTTGTCGAGCGAGTCCACGACAATGCGGTCGTCGGCCGTCAGCGCGGTCCCGAGGTCGGCCTGCGACACCGTGCACGTGCTGCAGGGCTGCTCGCACTGCCCAGACTTAAGGCAGAGCACCGCACGCTCCTCCGGGCGATCTGCAAGGTACAGCAACACGCGCGGAAAGACGCTCAGGATGCGTCTCCCCATCCGCACTCTGATTCCCGAGTGACTAAAGCCAATGAACTCTCTGAAGGCGGCATACAGTGTTCGCTGCAGCACCCCGCACCGCCTCAAGCGGGCCCGGTCATCAGCGGCCGGCTCCTGTAGCTTACGCACGAGAGGAACGTAGGCCACTGTCACCCACACCACATCCCCCTGGATGTTGACCACTCGGATCCGGACAGGGTATAACTTATGAGCTGCAGGGAGAAAGGGGCACTGGTAAAAAGCGATGAACACAGCAGAAAATGTTAAGTATATGAACCGTTGTATAAAGACGACACCAGTGCTGAGTTACATTCTCGGCAGAGCAACCTCGACGGCCACTCGGCGGTCCCCGCGCTCCTCCACACCACACGTAACTTACCGCCGGACCACGAGAGCTGGCTACTGTCACTGTAGATGTGGATGCCCAGCACCGCATTATTGACGCGCCCCCCACTCATCACCTCCGACTCGTACTCACGAAAGACTTCCCCATCCATGGGGGTTTCCCTCCGGTCGCTCGCCGGTGCCGGCGCGGAGCCACCGCTCCACCAGTGCATGAGGTGCGTCTCTGTCGAGGCCACCAGGTCTCGCACGACCCCCATTACCGACCGAAAGTACGCCTCGTAGTGTGCACCGTCCTCCTCAAGCACCACCTTCCTCCACCCCGCAACGTTCACGGCCGCGTCGAGATCGTCCGCGATGGCATTACGGAACTCGTTGACGTTGTCAAACGCGTCCCGCAGGGTCTTGTTATGGCCATCGTCTGTCGGCATCCCCGGTTGGGTGCGGTCCCACACATCCAGGAAGTTGAAGAGGCGCTCCTGCTCCTGCAGCGACAGCCCCGCGCCGCCGACGCTGAGGACAAAGTTTTGCAGCGCGCGCAACCGAAACGAGTTAAACCTCCCAGTATGGGGGCGCTTGCGACGGAAATCAGCGAGCGGCGTGGACCGCTGCACGTCCTGCATCTCCTCATAGAGAGCCCTGATGTGCGTGGCGACCGACGAGTAAGAGTACTCAGGAGCCATCGTCGCGGCGTGGGCGCCCATGCTGGCGACATCGGCGGCTCCCGTCGGGATCGCCGTGCGCGTCATCTCGTACAGCGCGCGGAGCTCCGCCTCCATGGCGGCCGACCCCGTCGAGAAATCTGATGCGTCTGACTGCTCGCCACCGTCCACCGGGGGGGGCGACTCGCCCGACGTGTCGCCCCCGGTAGGCGTAGTAGCTGCTGTGCCGAGGGGTTGATGGGGACCTCTGCGGTCATCAGCAAGCCCGCCATCACCTGACTCCGCGCGAGGCCGCTTCAACCAGACAGGCAGGCCGTCGCCGCCGGCTCCTCGGTGGGCGCTCCGCTGGTGCACCCGCAGTCCGGCAAGCACGAAAGTTCTGAAGCCGCAATGGCACTCGACCGCCTTGCGGGCGGGGGGTGCCACGTAAGACATGGTGGAGGCCTGCTGGTTCGGAGAAAGAACAGAGGCAACAGTCAGCGAGGGAATGGGCGAAGGACGAAGGGGCATACAGTGTCAGATAGGCTCCAAAATCGCACAGTGGTCCAGTCTGTGGCGCATCGAGTCAACAGCCCCTCAAAGCATACCGTCTCCCAGCGACCACGCCCAAAGCACAAAGAGGAAACACGTACCACCAGATAGTTGAAGAGGCGTCGCAACAGGCGAAAACGGCGGGATAGAAGTGAGTGCGAACAGGGTCGAGCGGGACGAAAGAAGTTGGTCTGGCGCTTCTGCTTGTTACCAATGCCGAGTACGCAACAGGCAGACCGGAATGTGCCCTTATACCACACGAAGGGGACACGCAAAAAGAGGGGGTTCCGATACGTCAGATAACTGCATCCGGACGGTGTCTGCTGCCATGGTAGGACAGCCACACTAAGGGCCGTGGGCTGCGCCAAGGTACTAGGCATTCATTCGGTGCTGGCCACCGACAACCGCACAATCATCGGTGGGAACGCCGCACGCCTCGCTCCCTTCCAGTCAATCCGCCGACGCACCCCCTTGGCGGACCATCGAAACGCACCTCCCGCCAAGGTTGCAGCATCGCGTTGGGCATCGCGGAGCGTGCGGCCCGTGCACACCCGGCGCTCGTGCAAGCCCTCCCGGTGATAGACTCGAGACAGCGGTAGGGGGTGGCGCGGGACGGTAGCGGGGAGAAGGGCCTTCGTGGAGGGGAAGGAGTTGGGCGTTGCTCCGAATCACATCGGGAGGTGCGGCCATTGCGGCAACGCGGGGCGGGCTCAAGCACAGGTCCAACGAAACCACTGCAGCGCGCCCTCTCAATAGGTGCAGTGACTGGGGGACGGGCAGCGCCGAGCAGCTGGTGCAAGCAAACTAGCGCAGGGGCAGCAGTCCGGGTGCGACGACGGTCAGTCCGCTCAAGCCCCATCACCTGATGGGCGCTCCAAGGGCATGCAACTTGGAACCAACACAAGCGCATCAAATATTCAAGTAGTGAGTGTGTGGACGGAATTCAGGTGCTTGATCTCGGAAATTTTATGCACGACGACTGTGAGCTTCCGGATTTCCTCCAGTTAGACGCCGTATCGCTGCTGTAAGCTGTCAGTCGTATGACGTGATGGGTGTCCAGGCAAATTGAAAGACTGCAAGTACGGCCATTTCGTCCAGATCTGGGAGGGGAACTCGGCTGGCTGCCCAGGCGCCGCTCTCCACCCCTGCCTTGGGCGACGGGCGATCGGCACCACTCACGGTCAAAACCGTTGCCGCCTGTGCGCTGCTGCTGTTTGCGCCCCTTTCCTTCGCCCTCTCCCGGGGCTTCGGGGCACCCGGGTCCGTGCTTCCCGATGAGACTTGCACTCTCCGATGCTGCGGTCTTTGGTACGTGTTCACGCGCTACCTTGGCGCGGCGAATTGACATTCCGTCGGGCGCACCGCCGACCGTTTGCGGGTGCACCCGCCACCTACAACGCTTGAGCGAGCATTCTTCCGTTTCTCGAGGGTGTGCCAACCGTGTGTGCGCTTTCGAATGACATGGATCCGCCCACCCGCGCCCTACTGGCGCGCGCGGGAGATGCGCGCGGGACGCGTGCAGCCCCTGTGCGCGACGTGGAGGTGGGTGCCGCTGGCGACGGGCGATAGGCGGCAGCCAGCCAGAATAGGTCCCTGCAGACTTGCTCAATCTAGGCGTCTGACCGATGCGCGCGCTTTTCCCCGCCCTTACTGCCGTGGACAACCCCCCTTCCGCCTCCAACGCACCGCACTGGAGCGCCTCCCTCCTCTGTTCTCATCTTTCCCGCCCTCACATGGCGACCTGGATGCATCCCGCCGTTTCTATACCAGCGCTGCCCCGTCCCTGCGCGGGGTGGGTCCACGTCGGGCGGTTTGCTTGCGGCGCCGCGCGGTGCGACGGCGCCCCGGCCGGGTGCACTTAAGTGCGACCAGTCCCCCCCACCATGGGAGGATGGTCGTAGATGCGGTGCGGATGACGCGTTGCCACCACCACTGCCGCGTCCACGACAGCGTGGCGGCTCCACTAGCCTCCTCACCCTCCCCCCTCCCTCCATCCCCCCACCACCCATCTTCCCCACTTCCCTTACTACCATGGCTGGCGGACGTCGCACCACCCAACCCGGGGGGTGGCCGTTCCCGCGCCGCGCTGCCGTGATGCAGGCGGGCGGGGAGCCTGACGCGCGGCAGGAGGCGGCACGTCGGGCCGATGCCGCTGCACGAGAGTCGGCGGCCCAGTACGCCGCGGCTGGGGCGGCGATGCTGGACATGACGCCACCTGGTGCCTCTCCGGCACCGCCGCTTCTTGGCGCGGCGTGGGAGGCCAGCGGCACGGAGGCATCGTATGCTGCTCACCGTGTCGACACGATTGGTGTGGTGGAGGCGGCGACGACGGCGGGGCGTGGCGCTCTCCCTCGCTCCCAGACGACTCACAACGACGACTACCATCCACAGAGCACCTTTGCCGCCGACGCGGGGGGGGTCACCCTCAGCCAGAATCAAACTCCTGGCTCCACACTCGCGGGACCAATTGGAGACGGTGGACAGCCGTGCGAGCTGTCGAATCCGACGCTATCGTCGGCACTACCATTGGGGCAGAGGCCGGTGGCATCTCGAGCACCATCGTGGCAGTCTGCGGCTCCCTCTGCAGCGGCCGCGTCGCCACTGTCGTCGTCCCTAGCAACCATGGCCGGGCCGTTACAGCCGCCCCCGCGCCGCCGTGCACCAACTCCAACGTCAAGCACGACACCGAGTGCCTCCTGCTCAACTGCGGCTCGGCAGCCGGTGCCCTCTGCTGCACCGGGTACCGCAGCAGCCGGTGGTAACAAAAACAAGACGCCGCTGACCCGGCGGGCCAAGCCGCCGCCGGCCAAACGCATCAAAATGTTGACGCTGAGCTCCATTTCCAAGGCCGTGACGTCGGCTTCGATGCGCTCAGCCAAGACGGCGGCAGAGATTCTCTTGTCGCCCGAGTACACGACGGGGAGCTCAGGGACGGCCGCGGGGAGGGTCGGTGACGCCGCCAAGGCTGCCGCTGCGGTCAAGAAGGCGAGCGCCGCCATGGCGCAGATGCTCATCGACAGCCTCGAGCCTCTGTGTATCGAGGTAATCGAGTGCGCCCAGCAGATGGAGCGCATGCGGGCGGACCTGAGCCGCTTGGCCCAGAAGGTTGACACCCAGGGAGTTGGCCACGAGCGTACGGCCAAGGCCGTCATTGACCTCCGCGACTCAAGGAAGACAGAGTCTCCTCGAGGCGCGGGCTCCACGGAGGGGTCCAACAAGACAGCGGCCGACATCAAAGCCGCGTCTGAGGGAGATCTTGTCGCGCTCGCCGCCAAGAACAACCGAGAGGTGGAGGTTGTGCGCAATGAGGTGAGGCAGGTGCTCGAGACGCTCGCGGTCATGACGGAGACGAGCAATCTCGTCCTGGCGGACTCGGGCCGCTACAAGGCCACGCTACACTCTACTATTGCGCGTCTGCGAAACATCAGCGCCGAGGAGGCGGCCGAGTGGGCGGCCGGTGGCCAGTTGCTGCCGACGCGCTGTTGTCAACGACAAGAACGGCACCAAGACGAAGGTCAAGAACCTGTCGGTGCCGCTAGGCGCCACCGCCGGCTACCTGGTAGCGGACCTTAAGAAGTGGACGCTCGCCGCGTACTTTGAGGCTCTCGGTGTCGACTGGCCCTCGGAGCTGGCCAAGGACTTTGCGGAGATGTGGCTGGAAGACGACGAGTTCCTAACGTCCGAAAAGGGCCAGGCCGCCATCATTGCCGCGGCCAAAGCCCTTTTCCGGCGCGGTGGTGCCGCTTCCCGTATCGTCAAGAGTCGGGGTGCCGGTGGCGGGGAGCACGTTTCGATGACCGTGGGACACTATATGCTCATTGGGAGCTTTGTGCGGCACGAGTTGATGATTGCGGCCGGGCTCCGTTCACGTCAGCGCCACGGCAAGTCGGAGGGAGCGTTCAAGCATTGGGTTGTCGAGGTCAACCCCGTCAAGGACTGGCTGCGAAACGACGCCGCAGTGACTAACGGCATGAGCCTTGTCGACGGTGCAGCGTCGCGCGACTTTTTCTACCAGATTGCAGCAACTCTTCCCCCGGCAGACACGCCGGACATTTCCGGGATCCAGGCGGCGGCGTTGAAGAGCGCTGGGTCCGGGTCCAGCTCGGGTAGCCGAGCCACCATGACCGACGCGGCGCCCGCTCCGGGGGCAGGCTCTGGAGGTTGCTGCTCGACGAGCAACGTCCGTGGTGGAACCGACTCTTGGCGCGCTCAGAGCACGGCGGCTGCCAACAACTCCCGGGGTTGTGACCCCTCCGCGGCTGCGGGGCGCGGCACCGACGGCGGCGATGGGGACAGCGGGGGTGATGGCGACGCCTTCGGTGACGCAGATCTCCTCCCCGCGGCCACGGCCGGCACGGAAATGCTGGTCGGTCCAACTGCCGCCGGCACGCACCTCGGCCGTAAGACGCTGCCTGGGCTGGGTGGGGGTGAGGATGAGAACATGGGGGAAGGAGCGAGGGACGGGGAGTGGGAAGAGGATGAGGAAGAGGAAGGGGACGACGAGTACGGTGAGGACGAAGATGGGAGTGGCGTGCCGGGTGCCCAGCGTCGCTACGAGTGACCTCCTGGTTTCTTTCCCGGCGTATCGGACGCGACCGATCCGCTCGTTGCTGCTTGTGGAAGTCTTTGTTTTGAGATGCTGTCGCTCATCTGTCGTCACCTCGCCTCTTGCTTGTCTTCTTATGCTTCTACTCAGTCCACTGCACTTGTCTTCGACTGATTTATTGCTGGTGCGCGCGCATACCGCACGTCGGTGGGCGGACGCTGGTACGGCATACGAGGCTGGACCGCCATTCTCTTCTGCGCGCTTCCCTTTCCCAACATGGTCAGTGTGTGGATGTACTAGATGCGCGAAAAAAAGAGCATTGAGGTTTTGCAGAGGTGATGTACCTGCAGGTATCGAGGAGCGTGGTGCGGGTGAAAGAACAAAAACACAGCCGTCGGCTCCAGGTGTGGCTACGAGCTGTCAGCATGCTTCGGTTGACTCATCTGCTCACCTTATTGGTCAATCGTCTGGGGATATAACTGCAATCTCATTGGCGTGTGGGCTCATCTCGCTGCCGGCCGTTAAACTCTCTCGTGTGAGGCGCCGATATGCAAGACTTTTTCCTGATGGGGAATCCCCATCAGTCCCCGTCCGATGGGGCTCCACCGAAAACGCCATCAGCAGTCCATCAGAAACCCGCCTTGATGGAGGATTTGAGCCCCATCAGATGGCCATCAGAAAGATGTCGTAATGGGCGTTCGAGGCAACTCTGACGATCTACCGCTTCTCCTCCTTGTGCGTAGCTCCTTCCAGTTCCCATCATCTCCCTCGCAGTGGACCGGTTAACGGCATAGCGTCCCCATGCGTCCCACTCATTCTCAAACTCGGTGTTGTAAGCAGACAGAGCGTCGGCACGAGTCCCTATCTCGCCAATGCCCGACGGACCACCGTACGCTCCAGTGACCAAGTTTATGGGAGGACAAAGGCATCTCTTCTGGGGTGATCTTGTGCCATATTTTGAGCCTGGTAGCTGTCCTTCTTGTGGAGATGGCAGGTTTCCTGAAACGAAAAAAAAGCCCCCAGAATTTGTTCTCTTCCTTTCGAATTGGGAGTTGTGCTCTCGTTTCGGGGTTTTCTGTTCCCTCATCCCGACAGGTAAACCCGTTGAGCGACAGGATCCATAGTGTCGCGCGTGCGCTCACTTCTTGGCACTTTGTCAACCAGACTCTTGGGCAACTTGTCAATAGGCGAGTGGCTGTTTGGCGATATCGTCCTTCTGTCAACCTCGTGCCTGACGGGGGGTGCCCTCTCGCGGGTTTGCGTGAAAGTATGACAGTACGAAGGAGCAGTTCGCTAACGACTGACCAATTGGCATACATGGCTATTAACATTAGCTGCAGCAGGATGACGATGACATCACGGTCTACCAGTGCATGTGCCCTCATTGGTCCATGCAGTGAGGCTCTGTACCAGAAGCGCCCGACGCACGAGCCACATCTGCTGATTGCACGGTGCCCGATCGTTGGCGCGGTCCACTGCTGTGCCGGCAGCGTCACGCTGGCCCCACGGTGGGGGCGTCACCTCTCACACCCAAGCCGCCCACTCAGTTCCCTAAGGCTCGCAGCTCACCACACTGCGCCGCACCCCCACCCCCGCCCCCGCCGCCTCGGCGGCGAGCCGCCTCGAACCGCCGACGAGGTGACGTCCCTCAATGCGTCTCCCGAGATGCTCGCGGGCGCCCTCCGGGCCGGCGTGTGACCCATCGGTGGGACGTGGCGGGCGAGGTCCCCGACGCGGCGGGGGCGGCACGCAGGCGCCGGCCGCCGGCGGCGCCCCGGTTGCGCACGG
>Ga0114955_1001506_pt1 | contig 10659 bp, 13 predicted proteins | sample Porto_5metaG_FD_87302 | JGI IMG/M metagenome (GOLD analysis project Ga0114955, IMG submission 87302) | Marine algal microbial communities from Porto, Portugal - Porto_5 metaG | ecosystem: Host-associated > Algae > Red algae > Unclassified | place: Portugal: Porto | collected 2015-02-02 | reverse complement strand
GGGTACCCGTTCGGGGAGGACGGGGGGGGGGGCGGGTCGGGGCGATGGGGGGGGGGGGGGGGGGGGGGGGGCTCTGTGAGGCGAGGTCTTTACTTCTGGGGTAGGAGAGGAGGACGATGGCAATGTAATCTGAACGGGAGGGGCGTTGTAGCTGTGCTTTTGCCTAACGTAAAATGAGGGACGGGGGGGGAAGATGGAGAAACAAGAGGGGCTAGGCAAGAGCACGATGATGGCGGTCCCAGATTGGAAGCGGTACACGGTACACCGTTGAGAATATTGATAGACCATTTGGAACAGACACCGACAAGTAGGTAAAAGAAGTTATCTGGGGATCTAACTACCGCGAGTGACCGGAGAGTCGAATCTGACCGTGATCGGATGACGGCCAGCCATTGGCTGAGAAACGACTCGACATCTGTCGAGTGGGCGTGGTCAGTTACTCCATGTGCGTGGCGGTTCCTGCCCCCTGGAGCTACGGCGTCCACATATCCGTCTGACTCCAATTCTTAGCAACTGGCCTCTACAACCTTTCTCGATATGGTGCGCGCACCTCTGGAGCACATCGATTATCGTGGGCACCATAATATGGGGGGGCGACTCACATCATGCCACGATTCCGGGAGAAGGCACCATATGTGACGCCTTACGATAAGATCCTCATTGTGTGCGCGAACGTCATTTTTGAGATAGGACCGCCACCAGACGCGCCGAGTCGTGATCACTCCGTTGGCGCCCCTTCTGCAAGCGAGGGTGATCCGCATTGGTAATTCCAGAGGCATATGTCGAGTTTTCACATTTCATTGACTTTAGGCAAAGCCCAGAAAAGTGCACCGATTATAGAGTTCTTGGCGGGCTACATCTCGGACGACACACCGCGATGCAGCAGCTCCACTCGCGCCATCGCTGCTGTTTGGCGGGATCCGCACTTGGCGTGCTTACGCGCGCGGTTGCCGAAGACTCCCGTGAGTCGGGGGCTCGCTGCCATTTGCCCCACTGCTTTCGAGACGTGCGCCGGGTCGTCTTCTAGGCCGCGCTCCTCCGTGCACCGCTGCGCTCCACGGTGCACTGCCGCTTGTGCCGAGCTGCGCTCGCCCGTGAGGCGTGCGCCCCATTGTCCACGCCGCGCTCCACCGTGCACTGCCGCACGTGCCGCGCTGCGCTGCGAGTATCGACTTTACAACTGTTTTCTGTACGTTTCCATCACTATAAGGGTGCTGGTACTGGGAGAGAGCTGACATGGACCACAGCTTGCTGCCTGCATGCTTCCTTTTTGGTCGACGCTCTGTGCGCGGTTGGGCAGCGGTATCTGACAGCGATGTCAGTGCCATGCGTTCTTTCCTTTCTATGTTCTTCCCTTCTTGGTGCCTCACTTGCCTTCACAGAAGACATCGAGGACGCGTCCGCGGGGGTTCGGGGCGCCACCCCCGCTGCCTCCCCAAGCGGCAGTCGCCGTTCGCGTGGCAGCGACGGTCTTCTCATGCTGTATGCGGCTGGCGTGGGCCTCCCTGTGCGGGGCCCTGGCTCCGGGGCTTCCAGCTTGTCTGCAGCGGACGCTCATAGGCCTGGTTGCAACGCCACCCTGCCCCTGGTGGTGGTCGGTGGTCTCCGGTGGCGTTCTCTCGCTCCCCCTCGAAGCCTCTGGCCGGGCGACCGATGAGCTCCGGCGAGGAGGCGTCGGCGCGGCGGCGGCCACTCTCTGGCTCGACGATGGCGGCGCCCTCGGCGTAGCGGAGGACAGTGGGGTTGCCGGCGGCACCGGCCCCCCCCCCCCTGTGGAATTCTAATGCGCGGACCATGCTCCACGCGTAGGCGGCGACGGCTCGGCGACGGCCGTTCTCCAGCTCCACAACGGCGGCACCCTCGATGTGGCCGCAGACGGTGAAGCGACTGGCGGTGCTCGCCCGTGGCCCAATGCGGATTGCTACGGGGCGACAGAAGCGCTCCGCCTAGGCGGCGACGGCGCGGCGGCTGCCGCTCACAGGCTCCACGACGGCGGCGTCCTCGACGTGGCGGCGGACGGTGGGGCGGCTGGTGACGCCAGCGGTCTTCCACATGGAGATTTTGGGGACTCGGCCGATGCGCGGCGCAGAGGCGCCGTCTCCGACGACGTTGCTGCGAATCTTGACTCTGGCGCACGGGGAGGTCGAGCAGACGGTGAGCTACCCGGTGCACTCGGCGCCACCCAGCGCTCAAGGGTCCCGATTCCCTTCTTCCGGAAGCTTTGGCTGCACATGGATTCATGTCCGGGCACGAATACGTCCCAGTTCTTTCTTGGGGGCCTGGGCATGCTGCTAGCGTGCGGCGTTGCCGACTGCGCGCAGGTCCTGTACATGGTCGTGGGCCATACCAAGTTTGGCCCAGACCTGGTGGCACGGTCTCTGGCGGGCGTATTTAACCGGTCGGACATGTACAGCCACGGGCAGCTGGTGCACCTCTTCCGCGCATACGCGACTGCGGGTGCCTACAACAGACGCTCCTGCGTACATGGAAGCAGGGCACCCCAACGATTTTCACGCCCATTCATCACATCATATCCTACCGATGCATCTCTCTCCTGGCCAACGACGTACATGTGGACCTCGAAAGCCCCGTCGCCTCCTCCCGGCCCAAGTTTTAGGCGTTCCCTCCCCCTGAACCACTATTTTTGGACCATGTCCTCATGAGAGAATGCACCAAGACAGCTGGTCGCGGGCTCCGGTCGAGCGTATTCCCCGCGCTCCGTCGGGGTGCCTATCGGGGTATTAGGCGGGATGAGGTGGGGGGCCTCAACGACACCCCAAAGCAGACGATGCTGCTACCGTCAGCGATGCTGTCCTACCTGCGGGTGCGACTCTTCACTCGCCGGTCCACCGCGGACCCAGTCTGGCGTGAGCAGCGGGGATGGATGTCCGTGACGACGGTCAAGCAGGTCAACGCGGCCATCGAAGCGATCAAGCCGTACGGGCTGGAGCATAGCAAGGTGCTCTATGGGGCAAAGGACGAGTTGGTCGCCAAGATCTACGAGAAGTACGTGCCCCACCGATTTGTACCCGACGACCACGCTGTCTCCGACACCGGTGCGAGCGGCATGGCACGCGCCGTGTGGAGACAGACGTCCATTTAGCCCGCCACCACGGAGCTATCGACAACGCCGGGCGCTGCGACAGCCGTGACAGGAGCCAAAGACGCTGAAGGATGCGGCGGTACCGCGATCCACCCGGCTCCGGGGCGCTCAAGGAATATGAGATGGGTCAAGCTCCAACACGCAGAGCCGCTTGCAGACCTGCTTCTTTGTGCTCCGTACGACGGACAACTTCCGCGAGCGCTAAAGGACTGGGCGGTCACTGCGACCAGAATGCCACAGGAGGACGGCCAGGAGTGGGAGCCTGCCACGATCAAGCGGCACGCCAGGGTGGTGGCCAAGTCGAGGGATGACCTGCATGAATAAACTCTATGTTCTCTGTCGAGAGCCGAGGTTGCATTTCCGCGACAACGAAAAGGGAAAACAAAGCACTAGTATCAGAGCTACCAAAGAGATGTATCAAACAAGATGCACACGGGAGTTGATAACGGCGCCACGTCAAGTGAAGGAGCTAGGGCTCGGGCCGTATCCTGTCCGGTACACAGGGGGGTCATCGACGCCGATGTTCAGCGAGCCCAATAGAAGATCGCACAACGTCGACAGGGTGTCATCCGATGACTTGGCGCCGCCAACCGTCTCGCTGCGCGTGTACACGTTGTTCCGGGAGAAGCGGGTGCGACCGTTGGGGGACCCACAGCTCTCGGCACAAAAGATGTTCACGTAGTGGGTGTGGACCGACATGAAGTAGGTGGGTCCAGGCTGCGGAGACTGGTTCCACACCGGCACGGACTTGTCCTGCTGGTAGTCTGAAGACACACCAATCCGATCATCACTGGCGGCGCACACGAGCGTCTCCAGCTTAGCGTCGTCCACGTCCACAGGCAGCTGCATGTCCGTCGCGTCCGCAGGAAACAGTTGGTATAACAGCACCGACAAGCGATCCTACCGCTTCGCTGCGTTGACCACGCATTTTCGTTCGTGCTGCACGGCGCAAGCGGCCTCATCCTCGTGCGCTTCGTGCGCCGCCTCCAGGTCTGCGTTCGTTTGCTTAACCTCGGAGCTGGACTGCTGCCGGATCAGATAGCCCTTGTCGCCCTGCTGCTCATGAAGCTTCACCGCCTGCCGGGCCGACCGAAAGTCGGCTCGCAGGCACTCGCAAGTTGAGCACGCGTCTGTCTTGTGCGGGTACAGGGTTGTGTGCTCCTCCGACGGGACCGCCTTGCCGTAGACGCGGAGCACGGACCCAAAGAACTCTTTCATCCAGCGAAGGGGCACCTCTCCGCTGACCTTAGCATGCCCTGACGCCACGAGCACCTCTATAATGCCGGCCGCGAGGGAGAGTCGGCAGAGTCGCCGCTTACCTTGTCCGCGGCCATCCGCAGCACCTTCCACTTGGCGTTCAAGTAGTAGGCGGCCCCGTGGTAGCGCCCATTCTTGTCGGGCGTCCTGCCAGTTGGCGTCCTGTGCGCCCGCACAAAGACAACAAACAGCTAGCGCTCCGCCGACTTCATGCGGTTGGATGTTCGCCCCAAGAGGGCGTGGTCGGAGTAGACGGCCACCACCGTGGAGCGCCAATTTTCTGAGCTGCTAGTGTAGAACTGCTACACGGAGAGCAGGCAGGTGTCCGGTCTGATGATGCACTTGATAAGGCCTTCCGCGTTCGGGCTGGAGGAAATCTCGGACTTGGTCATGAGGAAGACCAGGGCCTTGGCCGCCTGCACAGCCTGCTTGTGCATTGGGCGAGCCAGGAGTTGGAGACCCCGAGGAACTCGCGCGCGCACGTTTCGTGCACGACCACGTTTCCCTGCCCATCGAACAGCAGGTCCAAGATGATCGACCCCAGGCGCGCGTAGTTGTACACCGACTGGGCGCCCTTGCAGTCCCCGTCTTTCTCCGCTGTATGTCTCTCTCGTGCTGTACGCCGAGCCGGCGTAAGCTGGTGCGCAAAGGAGACAATCATGGATCTTCAGCTGCAGCGACCGTTAGCGTCGAAGGATACACGGCTTGCTGGCGCCGAGGATGCCGCATCTGAAGAGATGGGCACCATGCCGTTACTGTACGTGCCGGGAAGATGCCGCCGCGCCCGCCCCTCCACCAACACCGTGGCGTGGTTCAGGCGCCGAGCCGGCCCCGGCACATACTTGCGCCTCTTTCTCGCCCGCCTGGTCGAGTTGATGTCGGTCGAGTCGGTGCCGCTGCTCTCGTCGTCGGGATCGATCTGGAAGTCAGAACCGTCGCTGCTACCATCGTCTTGGGCGGCGTCTTCTGGCACGCCCGACCGCCTGCCGATTCTCGAAGGCAACCTTGTTTTGTGGGCGGGTCGTTTGGTGGAGCCACCGTCCTTGTCCATCTGCAGGTCGTTGGTCGTCTTCCCGACCGAACCGGCAGCGCCAGCGTTGAAGATGGACATCCCCATCGGTAGGGCCCATGAGCGAGTTGCAGAAGGTGCCGCGGGAAGAGGGGCGACCACGAGTAGTGCCGCCTCAGGTGAAGTGGGAAGAGCGGAGAGCATGCCCTGGGCCGTCCGCGGTGCAGCGGGAAGAGCCGGATGCACAGTATGAGCAGAGCCGAGCCCCTGAAACCGCCGACGCTGCACTGGCATGACGCCGAGTTGCTCAAGGTCGCCCGGGGTGACGAACTCCAAGTCTGAAACTGTCTGCACCCCCATCTCCTCTTCAAAGGCAGCCAGTTATTTCTCAAACACGCTGGTCGTCATCCAGTCCCGAAGAGACGACATAGTCTTGCACCCAATCGAAGGGGTACCAGGACAGCTGTGGAGCGGGAGAGGTACAGGTAGGGTGATTTGTAAAGATCCCGTGGGGAGGTAAGCAGCAGAGCAGCCCTTCTTTTCCCACAGGTATAAGTGGAGGCATCCCATTTGGACAACGCATGCACACGTACCCAGAAGCCGTGACATCGCCGGCAACCTGCTATTGGAGGGCTCGCGAACGCCGAAGACCCTGCAGGCACGCGGCGCGAATGGCGGTAGCCTGGGCTCCGGCCGGTACCGGTGCAAAAGTTAAACTGTCCGACAAGTATGCAGGCCCACCGACAAGAAACGGCTGGCAGGAAAGACCCAGAAACGGAGCCGACGGCGGCAGCTGCAGCTCGAGCTGCCGTAGACGCCAGCACCTTCCAGCGCAAATAGAAGCATAATGGTGGACGCGCCAGCCAACCGACATGAAGCGGATGTCGGGAGCCGTGAGGCAGTGGAGGAGACCCTGACAGGCGTCAGTACCAGACCCAGTCCGCTAATCCCAGGGCGCCACCACCGCCTCAGAGCCCTGCGGTGGGCACCGGGAGGCTGCTGCTCACCCAGCACGACAACAGGAGACGGCCAAAGAGACTGCTCGACCAGTGCCTACCAACTCCAGGAGCCATGAGACAGCGGACAGCGGACGGTCACCAGTGCCAGCCGCGAGACCCCTGTTCCATCGTACCTGACTGAAGGTGCTTCGTGTGCCGCTCGATGAATGAAAGTGAACAGTCCGCGGCAGAGAGAGGAGGTACACCCCAGCTGTCGGTGCCGTCACGTAGATGGGGTGCATCTGTGGCCGCGCTCTCCCAGGTGCCCCCGCAATAACGAAAAGGCTGACAACGCCGGACTCGGCCGCGTGTCTGTCGAGACGTGATTGTCACAGCAGTGCGCTCGGTGGCGAGGTGGAGCGGCACGCGCACACTGGTGTGGGGCCTGGATCACGCGGCTCAACTGACTGCTGCGTGGATCCCCCTCGTCGGGAAATGAGGGGGTCGCTCCGGAAGACTTTTAGATGCACAATCGTCAAAAGCCCGTATCTCAGCTCGACCGATCTCAATTGCAACGAGGATCTTATCGTAAGGCGCCACATATGATGGTGTTGGTGCGCACCGCTGGGCATGCTCTTAGAGCAAAGCCACCCATGTCAGTACTATCTTGCTAACATCTCAGTTGGGTACGCGACGTGGCGCCCTCTCAGAGATCGCCTAACCCGCGGCCCCGAAAAGGATGATACGCGCAATAGACTTACTCACCAGGAGGCTACTTTATCGTCGATAGTCACGCTTATCGGTGGGTTGTTGGTGGTCTATTCCAACGAAGAATATCTCAGAGGAATCATAGAGGCGCGTCAGAGGCGAAATCCCTCTGATACACCCCAGATTGTTGCGATCGGGCTGATTGAAGGCGCTGATCGTCTGACATGACGCAGACACGAAGCACAGACACGACGTCAAGTCGGCGATCGTTCTAGAATGCGTCAATACTGTGCCACATGGCAGCACCCCAGGCTGCCACCGATTCAGGATTGACAGCCTGCCCGCACGGCCTTCAGTCAACCATCCTGGAGCACACCAAGTGCGGCCGAGCAGCACAGAGAAGCGCTGTACGTCTCTCGCTTGTCGCGCAGGCGACGGCAGAGGGGGCGGCTGAGAACGGTCTCAGAGCGCGAGGGGGGCCGTGAAGTGGCCGCAGGTCTTGGGTCTGTGTCGCCTTGATACGTCACGGCGACTCACATCGATCGCGTCTGTGTCCGTAGAGGCTGCCAATGTCGATTATTGGGTCACCTGTCGTTTCCGGTCTGTGCGATCGTCGGGCGTTTGTTGTTTGGCGTGGTCGGTTGTCAACAGACACGTTTTACATTGCAACGATGTTGCATCGAGCCAATGAGAGGGCTCGTAGTATAGTCCGACCGTCATGAGACCCTGTCTAAACGGGCGATGTTCGAGCGTGTTCAGCACGTGCACGGCGTGTCGGACCAATGGGACGCGTGCATTCGTGCTCGCGGCGACTGCGAGCGCTTTCCGTGCACTTGGACTTTCTTGTGTCTGAGAGGCAGTTACGCAACTTTACAAGCGTGCACGACGCGCGTGCACGGTTTGTTTATCAATGTCCCGTGCACACCCAACGCGAGCAGACAGGCAAAAACTAAAGTGCCGCCCCAACCAAGGCCCCCCCCCCTACCAGTGACAAAAACGGTTCCCACCCACAACGACGGCTTGCATCCGCCGCCAGCTCCTACCCTCTTGCGTGCCGACGCTTCTCCAGGCTACAGACCACCAGCGAGCAGGGGCCTGCGCTCTCCAAAGACGGACGCGAGTCGTCAAGAGCAGCAGTCGTGGGCTTGCCGTGGCCCTGCGCCGCCGACCACCCTCGTTGGATCCCCGCGCTTTCGCCAAATCCCTCACCGTACACTGTCCAGGTCAGATAAGCTCACGCCACAACTCTCCTACCCTACCCCGCCGCTTCCTTCCCGACGCAGTCGCGAGCTTGCCTTTGCCCTGCGCTGCCGACCACCTTTGTTTGGTACGCGAGCTTTCCCGAGTTCCCTTGCCGTTCTCAAGCTAGGTCTGGTGCGCTCGCGCCGGACCCCCCCAACACTGCCCCACCGTTTCTTTCTTTCCATCCGCATGTGTGCCTCCCCACTCCCCCACCCCCCCGCTTCGTCGGAATCTCCCCCCGCTCTCTTTCGTTGGCGTCCGCCCACACCCGTCACCGACGGAGTCTTCTACCTCTGTCATGGCGGTGGGCTGCGGCGCTGTCGCACCTACGTCGAATGCCCCCGCTGTTGCGCAAGACCCCCTCTCCCGGAGCGCCTCTCCGAGCGGCACGGCGATTGTCTTTGTGGCTCCCATTCCTCAGGCTCCGTCCATGAGAAACCAGGAAGATTGGTGTCCTGCTCGCGGCGGATTCAATCGCGTCAAGTTCGACGAGCACTTGGGGCGTCTGTCCGCCATGGACCTGCGCGTGTTGTTGCGCGTGTTGGAAATAATTGGAAAGATGAGTGTCAACATGGCCGCCAAGCGGTCCCTCGATCACGGGGAAATGGAGCGTGAGGACATCAGCGTCACAACCTTGGACGCCTTGATGGTCATCCACGCTCACAACCACGACACTGCCCTCCCTCTCCGCACGCTGCGCTCCTGGATACCTCCTCTGCCGGTTCATGGCCCGCCCGAGGCTTCCAACTTTGACGAGGTGGGCGGTTTGAGTAGCGTACTTCCGAGTCCTGGGCTCCTGAGGGAGGGCGGTGGGGCGCCTTCCAGTATCGGAGGCGCTCGCCCGAGTGCCCCCGACGACCGTGTTGGCGGGTCCGCAGTGCGTGGCTGCGCACACGTCACGCCCGCACGCGCTGGTGATACGTCTGCGCCGGTCGTTGACAGCCGGACTGGCCGTGTCGCCGGTTCTCTGATGGGCTCGCCCGAGGAATGAACGGCGGTGCGGCCTACGCACCCATGCGGCGGCGGTCGTCCGTCGGGCCTGCACGAGGGTGAATCCACGTCTCAAGGCAATGACCGTCTGCGGACTGCAGCCGTGCGCTCACGGCTGCCAGCAATTACGGGGCGTGGAGCAGTTACGTCGTCAGCGTCAAGCCCGGGCCCGGCCACGCGGGCGCCGGACTTTACCGCAAATGATTGCGCTCGTCTTTTCCACTTCATGACTGCGGACGAGAATCGCTCTGCGGTGGAACGTGCAAACCTACCACTGTCGCGAGCCGAGCTCTACCGCACGCATGCCGGGCTGTGGACCGCTACGGTGGCTCCCATGTACAACCGGTCGTCCTACAGGCCCGCGCCACCCAAGCTCGTCGAGGGGATTACGGAGAACGACGTGCAGGGCATTGACCCGTGTCGATACTCCGGTCCGCGGGACGCCTCGACGCTCGAGACGCAGTACCGGCTCCTACTCTCTGCTTACACGGTCGCCAATGAGCGACACGAGGGTACTGGTAAAAATGCGTGGGGGGAGCTCAAACTGTATGTGAATGGTGACAGCCGCTTTTTTTACAGTCACTGCGTGCTCTTTGGCACACCCATCATGGGTTTTGTATTGCGTTTTCTCCCCCCCTGGGCGCAGTGTGAGCTTGGATTGCCCGGGAGTGCCTCTGTGGGAATACCTGTACAGGGGCGCGCGAAGCGGGCGAAGGTGGCGGAGGTGGCCATCCAGGGCATGGGAGGGCTGACGGAGGCCTTGTCGGGTGCTGCTCAGGCCGTCGTGGGCCCGAGTGCCGCCTCCGCCGCGACGGACATCCACGAAAACGCCCAAGCACTGGGCGCCGTGATGGAGCGGGTGCGGTCTGCTCGCCGGGACCTGGCCGAAGATCCCGAGGACCCCACGACTCAGTTTGTGTTCAAGCACCTTCGTTCGCAAATTGCTAAGCTTACCGAACCCGACTTGTAAGGTTGTCGCGCGCCGTGCAGATCTGGTTTGTCTGTGGCTCCTTCTTTCTTTTATTTTCTTCGTTCGGCTGCTTCGCTCCGTTATATTGTACAACCCAAGTTTATCTCTTGCTCGCTGTCCACCACCAGCATCCAGAAGAGATTGAAAATTCATCCTCCCATGCCCACATCTCCCGCCTCTTCGAGGCGCTCACGGAGCCCCGCAAAGACTCCGGCACAGAGGTGACGCCCTCTCACATTGGCTACCTCACCCCCCCACTTGGCACCCCTCGACGGCAGCGGCCTTGACCGCCGCACCCCTCACCATGGAATCTTGATGGAGCTCCCCTGCCGCCGCCACGCCCGCCTCGGTCTCTTCCCCGTTGGGCCCCTTAGGCGCCACCGGCATCTCTACCCCCCCAGAGACCACAGCTTCGACGTCCCCCAACTCCACCCCCCCCCCC
>Ga0114955_1001505_pt1 | contig 10668 bp, 5 predicted proteins | sample Porto_5metaG_FD_87302 | JGI IMG/M metagenome (GOLD analysis project Ga0114955, IMG submission 87302) | Marine algal microbial communities from Porto, Portugal - Porto_5 metaG | ecosystem: Host-associated > Algae > Red algae > Unclassified | place: Portugal: Porto | collected 2015-02-02 | reverse complement strand
TCCGAAACGGCCGCTGGCTCTCGCGAGGGAAACGTGTCCTACTGACGCATATTTCGAATCGTTCCGGTGGCGATCCATTTGTGATCGCTCCGTGGCTCATCAATCACAACCGCGATCTCGAGACTTCCATGGGACTAGTAAATCCCAGGGCCGGCCCCCAGTTAAGGGCCTAGTTTTTTGTAAACCCAACGTGGACCACTGACCAGCACTACACCGCGCCCCCGACACCGGGGCGCCGCGAGGGTGTCACGTAGCACCCTTCCCCCGCCTCGACTCAAGGCGGTGTCCGAAGCTTCGGCCGTCCTCCGCTGAGACTGGCCCCATGGGCCTTGAGGAGATGGTTTCTGAGGGTCGTTTGAGGGTGTCTGAGGGGGGGGTTTTCTGAGGGTCTGAGGGGGACTGACGGGCTGTGGATGTGATAAGACGGCGAGGCGTGAGTGTTGCCTCGGGGCCTTCGACGCGAGCAAGTAAACTTCCGGTCACACAACTCGTGTTTGCCGCTCGGGGCGTCTTCCCCCGGTCGACGCGGTGCGTGTGTGCTCTTCAGGGTTTTCTTCCGGGGCGGGTATTCCCCGATCGGACTACCCGGCGACACGGCCTGGCTCGCCTCTTCCCCAACTGGGTGGGGCTGGCTGGGCGAGTTGTCACAAGGTGTACTGTACTCTCCGGGAAGATGGCGCCGACGAGCCCGCGCCCTCCCCACCGTCACCCCCGCTTAGCCTGGATATGACAGTGAGAGAACAGACACATGGCGGTGGAGGATGCTTCGGCGGCAGTAGCTTCGGCGGCGGCGATACACGCATCAGCCTACGGCAGCTCATCTCGCGCGCATCCGCCATCTCCCTGGACTTCGTGCTGTGCTTGGTGTCAGGGACAGTACAATGTTGGGATGTACCAAGTCCCTGAACTACGGATACTCCGCCCGTCTGCGGCGCGGGAGGATGACCCGCACTGTGTGAGAGGCACTTGGCCTTCACGGAGCACCGTGATGTTATTGGGTGCGCGACCGGGGACAACACGGGAAGCTGCGCGTTTTCCAAGCTGCCCGAGTCGCCCAGACCAGGTCAAGCGCGTGGGTGCGCCTCATTGTGATGCGTGGAGAGGCATGTCCGCCCACCGAGAATTGTGTGCTCACCAATTACAAGTGAGCACTTTCCGTGAAGTGTGCCTCCGGGTGGAGACGTGACACTCCTCGACGCTGTCGAGTCGAAAGACATCGTGCGGTGGCTGCCAGTGGGGTTTGACTGGTAGGATTTGTACGAGCGGCACGGTCTGACGGTCCTTCCCGAGGAGGTGCCCACCATGACTGCCGAGCTGTGCGCGGCGCTCTCTTTTTCACGCCTTTGTATCGGAGCGCACATGGTAGAGGGTGTGTGGAAGGTGATGGAGTCGGAAAATGATAGCTAGTAAGTGCGGGAAATGTGTCCTTCTCTTCCGCATTGAGTTTATTTCCAACGGCCCGTCCCGCCTGCCCCCTGACACCCCCCCCCCCCAACCCCCCGCTCCTTCCCCACATACGGTAAGGCCTGCAGGCCGCAGGAGCGCTCACTGGCAGTGATCACTTCGTTCGGTCAACGAGGGACATGCAGCTCCTGCAGAGCGTTTCGATGAGACGAACTACCTGATCCGCTGTCGCAGATCTTGGTGTGCGTCACTCCGACCGCCGCTGCCGAAGAGGAGTGGTGCCAAAGGAAGAGGTGGGACAAATCAGTCCATCGCAACAGCGCCCGTTCATACGTAGTGCACGTTGGCGACGTCCTGAGCTCCAGTGATGTACACCTAAATTGAGGCTTGACAGATGACTGGCAGCGTGATTCAAATGGTGCATCTGTCGCTGATTTTTCTCCGTTGCAGCTGACTGGTCGCCTGCTTTCAGACGGGCCACAAGCCTCGGAATCTGGGAGCCTTCTGGGATTGATGAGGGTGGCTGCTCAGCAGAGTAGAGGGCCCCTGAGGCCTTGATTCTTCTTCGTCTTGGTCTACTTCTAGCCTACAGGGCGCGGAATCTGATTTCCGCCCCCAGTATATGACATGCAGACTTTTTTCTCACGCTTCCGCCGCTTTGTCACAGGCCGAGCTGCGGCCGGGCTGCGTGTCCGGCTCCGGGCCCCCTTTTTGGCCCCGCAGTAGGGCAATCGGGCCCAAGTACAGCTCAGTAAACCCCAAGTAGTGTGATACAGCTTTCAGACGATCGAAGCTACAAGTTGTTCTCGCAGCCCAGAGAGCGTTTATATGACGACTAGGTGCCCGTGGGCCGGCTAGCGCCTCGTGATTCTTAGACTCTCGGTCGCTTCCACGCAATATTGGCGGGCAAGGGTCCGCTAAGAATCTGTCAGAAAGCTATGTTATCATCGGAGAAAGATTGTTCCAATGAAAACTCCAAGTCACACTCATTGAATGCGCCTCCAACATGCCAATTCCAGGACAGTATCCTACCGTAATCTCCCCGCTTCACTCCAACCCAGCCCACCTAACGGTCCCAGCGCATCTCACCCCACGCTAACTACGGCGCCTGACACCCCACCCACTCCACACTACGCACACCCACCCCACCCCAACACACCCACCTCGTACTCTCCCCGCTTCACCCCAGCCCCGCCCACATATCAATCCCAGCGCATCTCACCCCACCATATCTACGGCGGCTGCACACCCCACGCACCTCACCCACCCCACCCTACCCACAACCACCCCACCCCAATCTACCGCGCCCCGCCCCTCACGCACCCCGCACACCCCACCCCACCCACACCCACCCTCCCCTCACACACCGCACGCACCCCATTGAGCAGCTTGTCGTAATCCGTTTTCTGTTGCTATTCGTCTGAAGAAGCGTCAATTGTTGGGTACATAATTCTGTCATGGGGGCTGGATTGCCGACTGGCCCGCACTTCAAGTGCATGCCGTGTCATCAAATCCGCATCTACATGTGACCACTGGCCCACTGGCTGGAATCGGGGATGAACACTGACACGGTTGAACGATCATAAATCCGGGGTGGTCGGGGACAAAGCAGACTACAACCGTCTTTATAAGAGTTGATGTACCAAGCGAGGCTGGAAGTGCAAGCGGGCCTGATATGTCTCCTCTGTCCCCGTCGGACACTGGTGCCACTCCCAGTGGCAACTGTAAAGGGATCGCATGCAATCGTGCATCCCACGCTCCTTGCTGCGCTCCAGAATGGTGTTTATTTCGTCCTCGTTGGGTCTTCGTGGATAGGACGCTCCCCATTGCTTCACGATGAGCTCCATCAGCAGCTTTGTCGACTTGACGATCATTTTCAGGAACGGGCGCATGTACTAGTTGGCTCGGTCTGCCGCCTCTTCCTCGGCGATGACGCGAAAGGGGGCCATCACCCTCTCCAGTGGATGCTCTTTCAGCTTCCCCGGCGCATTGGTGAGTTTATGGAAGAAAGTTTTGTCCTTGAAAGCCAGGTAGACACGCAGGAATACGACGCGACGGACACGAAACCACGTCTCAAAGTCCCGCTCGTCATAGATATGTTTAAGACCGCCGACGCCAAAGTAGTCCCGCCGAATGGCTTGCACACCAGCTGAAAAGCCGCGGCGCTTGTTTCCGCGGCTCCCGACAATGGAGCCACGAAACCTCCATCGTCGGGCAATTCTTTTGACGAGCGCCCGTCTCCTCGCAGCCATTCGCACATTGTCGTGTGATTGCACCACAGCAGTCATGTCCGCGCCGTCGTCCTCTGCCAGAACAGAGGTGGTGATAGATACCTCGTCGACCGCTCTGACCATGCTGACGAGGAGGGAAGCCGGCGACCATACCCGATGGGGCGGGGGGTAAAGAATGGAGGTAACAAGCAGGGGCACGCACTCGGTGTCACAACGGGGGAGGGGAGCGAGGGCAAAGCGATGCGCGCAGGGCGCGTCCCTAGTGAGAAATTGGAAAGGGGCCGGTAGAGCGCGCGACGTGGGGCGGGGGGTGCACATGGAGCTCAAAGACACGCTCGTGCAGCCGGCGACGGGATTAGAATTTGGGGAGAGTAGCGCCGAGGGCCAAGCGATGCGAGCGACGACCATGGAGAACAGGATGGAGGAGGGGTCGCGTCGGCTGTGCTCACGGCTGCGGCAGGTAGCCCAAAATCAGCGGCGGCGGGATAGGTGTCACGACGGTGTTGGGAAATGGAGAGCGGCGCATGCCGTCCTCTATACTCCGTATCTGGCCGGCCACGGCGCTCAGAAACGCCAGCTGACACCCGCACGCCTGATGGGCGCCGGATCGCCGCGCCAGAAGCCCCCTCACGCAGCGCTTGTGCGGGGGCCCCTGCGACTTTCACAGAGTGGCTCGGCGGCAACCCCACTTCAGATAGCCTTGATGGCCGCCCCTCATATCCACGCGCCACCGTTCAGGCTCCTGCACCCCTTCGGACAGCTGTCAGGGCGCCCTAGTCGCTGTGGCGCAGCGTCTGGCCCGATCCCGCCCCTCGAGGACCCATTTTCTGCTGCCCGTGCCGCCCTCACGCCATGACACGAACGCCCTCAACGCTGGACCCTGGTGGCCCGAAACAGGCCCGGCACATTCTGCTCGACATCCCCCCCCGCTCATATTTCTCTTTGTGCAATTCTTGGGGGCCACGCAGACGTATAGCAGATCCAGTCGATTTGCCTCGGTGCCCGCCTTATCCTAAGTATCTCACAAGCGCTGTGCGTCCGCTGTCGAGAGGAGTGGTCCACATCGACTCTTTCTGATTGCTGAATGGTTTTAAAACTCCGAGGCTGATCATCGGCCCACGTGCCGCTCGCTTAAGAGTGCTATATACATCCTATACTGATCAGAATTGTTAGACAAATGAGAGAGCTTAGCAGAATGGGGACGGCTTTGGACGGATCTCATTTTCTATCGAAAGTGGGGTCGGTCCGGCTCAGGCCCCATTTCTGTAAACAAGATATGAGAGGTCCTTACAACTTTTGATTTTGTTGGATAGAAACCGAAATGGGGTCGGAGACGTTGATGCGAGAGCGACCCGGCCCCGTTTCCTCAATAAGAGACACGTTTGCGCAACATGGAGCAATATTCACATGTATGAGATGGGGCCGACGTTGCAGGCCTTTCTCTGATGCAAAGAAGAACAAAGAGGCAACAGCGAGATCGGGATGCTGTGTCCTGATAACTCAGGTATACACCTGGTGTCACCGTGAGCAGGGAAGCCAGGGGTCGTCAGTCAGTGCGGCAGAACGAGATGAGCAGGAGACGGCTGAGGGTTACAGGTGGTCTAGGCCTTAATGCATGGTTGGATGGTGACTGCGAGGCTCCATATAAAAAGACACTGTTGATCTCGCCATGGGCCTAGTTAATGTGTCAAAATACTCGATCAAAAAAAAACCTTCATGCTCGCTTGCAAGTGCTCTCCCGCGTGCGGGGCCTGGCGCTGCCGGGAATACATAATAATAGAGGCTTGCTGGACAAGCATGAACACCAACCGCAGAAGTGTCGAGACATGCGATCCCGTGTAGCAGAGCGGGATCGGCTGGGTTTCGGCTCGAACAGTAATTAACATGTTTCATGCCACGATTGTGCCGGATGTTGTGCGGCTCGCATCACTCGCACGTGCCGCTGCGACCACAAATCGTTAGTATGGCCGGCTGAGAACGCTCCTCAGGAGGGACGACAGCCGAATCTCAGCCTATTGTTAGTAGACGGTCTGCTAACGATAGGTTGAGAATCGGAGATTTATGCGGCAAGCATGGTGATGCATGGTACTCGTGCCGACACCGTCCGCCTTCGTGTTTTGTGCATCTAAATCCAATCGTTCCAGCCCGATGCGCGTCAGTCGAACAGTGCGCGCTTTCACTGCAGTCGTGGATGCGCATCGAAGTTCCGATCCTGTCGACCGCGGCGATGACGTCCTGACTGGAGGTGCCCATGCACGTTCAAGAAAGTACCTCTGGAAAGAGAGAAATTGTACACGCACCTGTGCTAAAGATGGCTTCATTCCGGGCCACGCGGATGGCCTCGCTGCATTCACGGCGAGAGCACTGATGGAGATTTCTCCCACGTGGTCTGTGGGCGTGTGGCCCAGTTAACTTGTCGTTTTCTCGATCCACCCGTGCGTCGTAGTCTCGGCCCCCACCACCTCCAACCTCCACAACGTGTGTCTTCTTCCTGTGCTGCTTTTTTGTAACGACTTCGGCTTCGTCCCATGTTATATCTGTTTCCTCTGCCTGCCTTGTGTGCCGCTGTCTACTCTTGCATGTGCCTTCTTGCGTGCCCTCTACTTCGTATGTTTCGGCTTGTGCTTCCGTTTTGTGTGCTCGCTTCTATTTCTCACTTCCATTTACACTTGTCGACCCGCGTCTTCAATTCTTTTCAGATAACCGCGATAACCTCAACGACGGTCGGTATGTTCTCGGAGTGTGGGGGGGTGTGGTTCGGTGGATCGGAAATGAGAGAGGGCTGGTCCGAGTGGATGGTGGCTGGCTCGGCGATCTGATGAATCGAGACGTTTGCCACAGGCTCTCTCCTTGCTCTATTCTGACTTCGTTCATGCGCTAGTTGTCCTCTGTATGTGTTCTCTTTCTTCTTCATGGTTGTCCTTTGTTGCTCTCGCTCGTGCTCCCACCATCATCGAGTGGGATCTCTCACATGTGCACGTCGCCCGGTTCACCGACCGCAGCGCAGAATCAACCAATACGTAATCCCCACGGGTCTGAACTGCCACCGAGGACAGCTGCCGACGTAGTTAATTGCAGTTTTTCCCCAGTGCTGTCCACCCTCTGTGTCGCCTGACAGACTCCCAAGTAGCCCTCTTTTTTCGTGCAGAAAACGGAAGAATCGCCCTTCCCGGCAGTGCAAAGCTGTCTAGTTCTTATCCAGGGGTGGATAGTAAAGGAACATAAAGGAACACAAAGGCGTTTCTATTTCGGTGTGGGAGTGTATTTGTCATCTGGCTCGCATCGGAGGATGCGCATCCTGGGCTCCATCAGAAGTGTAGCGAAAGCGCTCGCCGATGCACTGTCGGCACGAATCGGGATCCGAACGAAAATCGTGTTTAGATGGACATGTCCCAATTCAGGACGATGAACGGGATCGGCCATATTTGGGAAGACAGCAATATCAATACGAGCATCTCCACTAATGGCTCCCACGGTCCGAAATGCGCAGTGGAGTTTCTATTGATTGCTATTTTTGTTCTGAATCCCAATCCATCGATCGATCATCATCAGCCGATCGCCCGATCGTTAAGCTCGTGTCCATCGTCAGAGATGCAACTACCGTCACAAGTATACTCAGCGACGAGAACGCCGCGTTATCGGTCGCCGCTTGTGGACACTGTCAGGAGCGCAGTCGACGCACCAACCGGGGTCTGCTGTACAGCCAAACTGTCGAGCCATGTCATCTCTACAGGAGCCCAACACCTGTGCTTCGAACGTCACCACTCTTGGACTGGTTGCATGTTCTGTCGTTTTGAAGCAACGCTTTGGGTGCTCGGCTTCGGGCGAGTGTGCCAAGCGTAGTGCCAGCTGCGTCTCCCCCCTTGTTGCGGGAGTGGCACCTGGCGCTACCTTCTCCAGGCGCGCGTACGCGACCGCAGCGGCGCTCGGCGTGTGGCCAGTGGCGAGCTGGGCTCGGTCTCGGTGTGTACTCGACCGTGGCCCGGCTGCACGCTGAGTGGTTGGGAGCGGTGCTCGACCTCCTCCTCGCCTGCCGGTCGTGCCTCGGTCTTGCCCTCTCGCGCTTCAGCGCGTGCTGTGTCATCCCCGTGTCCACAACGGGCCTCGCTGCGGTCTCGTCACTCCACTTTTCCCCATCCTCGTCGTTTGTCCTTCTCCTCTTCTCCCTTCCGCCCCCCCCCGAGTGGGTTTTCATCATGGCGAGTCAATCCAACCTTTCGGACTTGTTCGACTCGATCAGCGTCAACAGCGATGGGGACCATGCGAGCGAGCGTGGTGGAGCCCCCCCGTCCGAGGCCGGCGACGCCACGTCGGATGGGGGCGGGTCAGACGCGGGCTCCAAGGCGCCCCCAGCGTCGGGCGGGCCCGGCTCGATGGGCAAGCGCACCCCCAGCGGCCACCTGGAGGGCTTTGCCGGCTATGGCGGGTCGGCCGGCGGCGGATTGCGGAGGAGCAGCCGCAGTAGCCGCAGCAGCCGCAGCAGCCGCAGCAGCCGCAGTAGCTTCCGGACGCAATCAAGCCACGGTGGCGGCAGCGGTAACCTACGTCGGCAACGCTCGTCGGTCGGTTCCGCGTCGAGCTTTCAAATGGCCCGCGTCCACAGCGCGGCGAGCCTCTTGGACGACGGCCTCAGCGACGCCGGCGGTGCCGAGGCGGCTGAGCCCGAGGACCTGACTGCGGATAAGCACGTGCTGACCCGCACCGTGACGCGGTTGGAGGACATTCCCGCCGGCGAGACACCTGCTGTCGGCACGGTCCTGGAGGAGGAGGCGCCCAAGCCCGTGCAGCTGATGATTGAGTTTATCGGCACCGGCGGCAACTCTGAGAGCATCCGCCAGTACGTTGACGCCCTCTACACGCAGCCGATGGAGATTAGCATCGAGTGCCAGTTCCTCCCCAAGACCGATATCTTCTCTAACAGCGACCCCTTTTGCGTCGTCCTCATGCGTGAGAACGAGCGGTCGCCGTGGGCGGAGCTCGGCCGCACCGAGACGCTTGTCAACACACACTTCCCTCGCTTCGTCAAGAAGTTTGTCTTCCCGTGCAATCCCGAGCGGGATATGGACCGGGAGCTCCTCGTCAAGGTGTACGGCAAAGGCGGCATGAAGAAGCAGGTGCATATGGCGCAGGGCCAGTGTACTCTGTGGGATATCGTCATTGCAGCGGGGCAGTGCAAAGTCGTTAAGCTCGACAGCATCAACCGGCACAAGGACAGCTGGCTCATCCTGTCGGGCGACGTGGTGCGGCCGCTCGGTGCCGAACGCCCCGTCAACGTGTACGTGCGGTACGACCGTTCGGCCAAACCCAAAGCCAAGACCTTCTTCGTGCTCAACCGGGGGCTCAAGAAGGCCCGCTGGACGCCTGTCTACCGGTCCGAGCCACTGCGGGCGGGTGGGCAGGACTTCAAGCCCGCCCGCGTGTCGAGTGCGGAGCTGTTTGCGGGTGACGACGCCAAGCACATGCGGTTAGAGGTGTACCAGCACCGGCCGTCTGTCGACCCCAAGCTCATGGGCTTCGTGCAGCTGTCCATCAAGCAGCTGACGACAATGGAGGAGGGGCGGGTGCTCCACTGGTTTTGTGGCCAGGAGGGGCGCGCCCCAGGGCTGGTGCTTCTCGCCAAGCGGGAAGTGTCGGATGAGGAGGTCAGCGTATGGATTTTGATTACCAACGACGCTGTGTGAGCGTTCACTCCGTGTTGTCCATTTTGTTTGTTTCTCTCTGATATTGTGTCATTCTTTTCTCTTTCCCCGTCCTTGTCCTTACCGCGTTTGTCAACATAGGTCTGTAGCCGCTTCTGTTTGTACCAATTGTATCGGCTTGAAGGTATAGCTCGCTACATACTTGTGTTCATCCTTTCCTCCTCTGCCGGGCTGTAAGTTGCATCATGCCCTAGCTCTCTCACCGTGGTGGCACACAATACTATCTGGGCACCGTGGTGGCACACAATACTATCTGGGCACAGGCGTCGAGGCAATTTCTCTCCCCTGTTACCCGGCGTGCGGTGGTCTGTGGTGGTTGCGGACGTCATTGCGGACACCACCGCACCCGCTGGCGTCCGTTAGAGTCAGCGGAAGCGACGATTGACTTCTGATTCCGCCCACTGTGTTTTGTTTCGTCACCGCGTGGCGTGGCGCAACCGCGCCCCAGCCATGGATGGACACGCTGCCGCCTCCGCCGGCGGAGTTCAGACAGCCACCTCATTCGGCGCGGCAGTGGGGCTTCCGCGGTGGGTGGCCTTCTAAAACGTCGCAACATTTGCACAGGTGTCGGGTAGTCGTGGCTTGACCGATTGCCGCAACCGTTGCACAGGTGCCGTTGCTCTTGTGCTGTCAATGTCGTAGCCCCACCCCATACCCGCAAAGGACGCTGTGCTGCTGGCGTCCTCCTTCGGCCGATTAAGGAATTCAGAGCGCCGCCTGTGCCGTCAACGGCCGCCGGGGATGCCATCGGCCCGTGCCTCTTTTTTGATTGGTGGTCATGGGCGAGCCGTGCGCGCTTGAGGCAGAGCGACCGCCGGATCTGTGCGCGGTGCTGCGTGCCGCGATCACGGCAGCTGCAGTAGCAAGGGCGACGGCCCACAACGGAGAGAAGACACTTGTGGGCCGTGTATGAGGCACGTTCCAAGGTTGCTTCGGCCCATGTGGCGCTCATGTGACGGGCGTGGAAAGCCCGGTGGGAGCTGGACTCCTGTACATTGATCAGAAAAGACTTATATATCCATGCTCTTTTCAAATACCATCGAACTTGCTTCCGAGATGACGTGTGACTTGAGGTGCGATGGAAGCGCCGTCGGCTGTCCGATCCGATCCATACTGGTCGGCGTCACGCCGTGGCGGCGGCAAGACCATGGATTCTTTTGTGTACCAGCAGGCGCCCACAAACACGCCACACACTGCACCCTACCACGCGCATCCCACCACGAGCAACTCCCCTCGGTCTGCTTGACGACGCCATGGGGGTCGGCGACCGCCACCCTGGTGCCAAACCACTCGGGCGGGGGAAAGGGGGGGGGGGGGGCCCAGCCACCCGGGGG
>Ga0114955_1001499_pt1 | contig 10687 bp, 11 predicted proteins | sample Porto_5metaG_FD_87302 | JGI IMG/M metagenome (GOLD analysis project Ga0114955, IMG submission 87302) | Marine algal microbial communities from Porto, Portugal - Porto_5 metaG | ecosystem: Host-associated > Algae > Red algae > Unclassified | place: Portugal: Porto | collected 2015-02-02 | reverse complement strand
GACTTCAGCATGAAAAGTGTGCTGAGAACTCCTTGTCAAGTACGCAGTTAACAACATTCTCCGAGTTTTCAAGAGCACTGTTGTTCTTGTCCGGAGAGGACAAAATTGGGACATCAGCAATAGATGCAGGACGAGCCGATGCCGTAGCACCCCACAAAGACCCGGCATGGCGGATCCACCGAGCACCAGGTCACGCCCACGTCTGCGGCGTGGCCTTACAGAGAACGACTGGTCATCAGAAGCACCATAAGAAACCCGCACACACAAAACGTACGTAAGTTACGCGAAACGCAGACCATAAATGCGAGCGGGATACGGTGGAGACAAGGACGTTGCATTACTTGACGGGGTGTGTGTGGTAGCACGCAATGGTAGTGAGCAGCGTTAAGCGGCCACTGACTGGACAATGGTGCACGACTGTGAGTTGGGGATTGGAAAGCATTGTGTAGGAGAGCCGTAGACGAGGGGAAGCAAGGACGCAGAGCGGCATAGGAATGAGCGAGGGAGCAGTGTCAGACAGCGGTTGCTGGCATCAGAAGGGAGGCTGGGATGTATTCACCACAATGGCACGGCAGGTCTCGCAGGCGGACAAAGATGGAACGAATAACTCACAGACAGAAAATCAAGTCGTTCACAGGTACGTGAAAAGCAAGAGTTTACCTCACGCGGCGGTAGTGGGTGCGCCCCGGGTGCCGGGGGAACCACGGAAGGCGCGCTCACGCGACGCGTGGCGAGCACTGTCCGTGCCGCCAAAGCAAGTTGCGGCACGTTGTCGGGCCCGTCACGAGACCTCGGCCACGAGCAGAGTCGAGAGAGAGCGGGGCAGCAGGAATGACAACGTGGGGGCAGCGCACGCACAGAGGTCCACGACACGCAGGAACGACGTGCGGGCGGTCGGGAGGCTGTAAAATGAGCACACACAGTGGAGAGAACGCGTTCAGCTACCCCGACCAGTCCACCGCACCCCCAGGCCAAGGTGTGTCCCAGGGTAGGCCATTCCGCCCAACACTTCTCACCTGCCGCACGAGACAAGTTGGGTCGCGGCCGTGCACGGCAGACCCGACAAACCTTCCCGACACACACGGCCACCACACTCACGGCAGACACGACACACCCGCCCGTTCCGCTCGACCACCACGCCCTCGCCCCCATGTGCGTATTGCGGGGACACAAAGAGAGTTGTGTGGTAGTAGCGCGCCGGAACGGAGTGTTGTGCCGTGCGGATGGGTGGATGTGCGGGAGCCGGGAAACGCCGTGTCGTGCGGGTGCAGCGATGGCCGGCCGCGCTCAAGGGACCCGAGACGGTCACAGTGTGCGTTACCGCGACAAAGGAGCAGAGGTGGAACGCGCAGGCGAGCTAGGCGGCCGGTGCAGTGAGTCGTGCCGGTCCCCCCAGGAACTGCGAAGACGAGGGACGCGCAGAGGTAGCACGAAAAGGGTGCGGGGGAGTGAGGGGACCACACCAACGTGCGCTGGAGACGAGAAGGGTGAGTGAGTACAAGCGGGGGGAACACAGCGACCGCCAACGCTCGAGCGGGTGCGGACTGGTAGATGACGCCTCTCTCACACGGGCGCCACGAAGACACAAAAGGGTTGGACTGCGCCAGACACCCCACCCGCTCCACGTCAGCGGCCCGCTCCCAGTGCCACAGCCGCTTGAGGCGACAACAAACGGAAGATGCAATCCAGGGCACACCACGCCTGCCCAGTACAGCGACAGTGTGAGCCAAAGAGAGCATTAGGGAGGTGGGCGGACGCAGAGGAGAGCCAAAGAGGTATGGCACCGCGCCCCACGCCACCCTTCACCGCCCACGGCTAGCAACCGCATAGAAAATGGGTGTGGGAGGGATCTGTGGTCGGCATTCGCGACTGGCCGTGCCAGTGCACCGCGGGCAGCCCAGGTGCGTGGTCCCGCCGGACACGCGCTGGGGACGGCAGGCGCGGAGGTAGAGATCGCTCCCTGGTGCTGGTGGGGGTACAGCAGAGGCTTGGTTCTCAGCCGAGAGTCAGGATGCCAGCGGCTGACTGCCAGTGGGCGCGAGGAGTGGGGCGCACGCGAGCATTGGTGGGGCAGACCGAGACCAGCCCCCTCCCCTCCTTCCACCACCTGCGGGGCAAGGTGGAAACGCCTACCAGCCGCCAGTGACGGCAGCGGCAGCCAGAAGTGGCGCGCGCGGGCCCAGGCCGCACGCTGCCTCCATTGCCCCATCCCTAGAAGCCCTCCTGAACAGGGGGGTGGCGGCGGCGGCAGCGGGGGAGCATCAGCGACGGCGTGCTGCACGACGGCGGGGGACACGCCAGACACACCGCCCCCCGACTCTCTCTGACCGGCCGTGGGCGCACGGTGGTGGCAGCGTGCGGCGGTGGGCGGTGGCGCGGATGGTGGCGGCAATTGCCGACGCGCGGGCATGTGCGAATGCAACAGAAATCGCGGATGCACGGCCAGGTGGCCCGACCTGAGTCTGCGGCGATGTGCGGGGGGGGGGTCGACTTGCCTGGGCCACGCCAAAGACTGACGGCCTGTCGGACAACCCATGGGGTGCAATGTAGTTCCACCCCCTCGCGCCAGGCGGCGCCCATGCACGACGGGAAGCGCGAAACGCACGAGTGCACGCATGCAGCGTGGGATGGCGGCGGCGGAGGGGTCGTACACCTGCAGTTTTACGTACCGCTCTCTGGTAGCCTATGAGCCCTGTGGGTCGTGGAAGCCCCCCTACTGATACATATTTGGCGTCCCATACCCCCCCAATTCGGTCCCGCGGCGCGTCTGATCCCGTCCGACACGTTCGACCGAGCCGCTAATCCAGCCCGTACGGCCGATGTGGTGCGTGTCGTACGTCATGGCCGCCTTTTCACGCTCCTCCCGCTCCATCTCTGACATACAACGCGCACCGCCCTCATGCACAAAAAAATTGAAATGCGTGGTGGGCTCAGTCGGCGCCACCTCTTCGTCCCAAAGATGGTAGTTCAACTCCCACTTCTGGTCCGCCATCATGAAGATCATGGGGGGGTTGGTGTGGAGCTCTTTGAGCTCTCCCAATGTCCGCTGGTCAGCTCACCGGGCGAAAGACTCCCCGCAGGACCCGAGCATGACGTGGCAGAGGAGGTCGGCTGACACAAAATCCCGAGTGAAAACTTTCGACCAGAAGAATTCCCAGTGTCTGTCTTCATCGCCCCCCTCGCGGAAGTCCATTTCCTCCGCGTGGAGCACGGCCTCCTCTTCCTTGCTCATCCGGGCGCCAATGCGGCCGCCGCTTCACGGCCAACGCCGCTTGCGGAGCCTTTCCAGCTTCGACAACGCGCGATGAACATCGGATATGGACCGGCGCATATCGATCCGTGAAGGGGGGGGGGAGTACTCGGGGAGAGGGGTCGTTAGGGGGGGGTGGGGGGGGGGGGGGGCAAGTCTGCTTTCCCAAAGTCGGGAGTTTGGGGGATGGGAGAGGAGGGGGCAGGCAGAACGAGCGTGCTACTCGCGACTTAGGCAAGCGAGCAGCCTGAATTAATGCCCCTCCGCTGGCCCTGTTCACGCCAAAGATTCGGGTCATCCCACGTACATTCGACCGGGCGTAGGGCGTGTCCAGCAATGCATCCAACCGCCCAGAACTCCAAAAGTGGCTAAACGTGGCACCGTTTGGACAACCGGGCATTGATGGCTAGGTTGAGCTCCAAAACTAGGGTGTGACGGTCCAAAAATAGACCTTCCTCACTTACTGTAGTCTTCTAATCGGTCCCGTGTGGGTCCCGCGCTATCTCTGAGTTTTTGAGCTTCAACGTCAGCGAAACGGCACCGGAATCCAAACAGGCCCGTTTGGCGGCGCTCCAAAGCGCTCCCCCAGAACATGGTTCCGAACGCGGCGATCCAACCCAGGATGCGTGACCCGTGGCATGCAGACACCATGGAGTGACACACCTTCAACAAATTCTTCGGCGCGGAGGACCGGCCGGCCACAACACTGACGCAGATGTCTGATATCCTGGTGATAGCCTTGCCCGAGCTCAAACTTGAGATATGACGCGCCTAGTTTTGGCTTTGCGGTGGGAGAGCCAGTAGCAGGGCCACACGTTGCGTACACGTGGCCGTTGGGTTGGGCGGTTGGCTCTATTGCTGGATACTCCCTTAGGGGAGTTCTCTCTTTTGAGATGCCTGATGGTACTTATAATCCATCTCAACTGACCCACTAAGATGCCTTGCATTTGACTGACGAGCACCGAACTGAACCCGTCGGCTGAATGCCTGACAGCGCCTTCATGCTGGTCGATGACTTGGATTTGACGCAGACCACAGCGAAACGCTCAGCTTGCAGTCTAACAGAGTCAATGGTCTGGCATGTCAGGCATGAAACCCTCATTTTCTTACGATTGGGGCCTGTACGAGACTTCTGATCCCTTTGCTCCTCGCCGCGTGGCGGTGTTCCCTGCGAGTAGCGGAGGGGCCGCCGTCGCAGAGCCCCGACAGGTGGCTGGCATCCGTTCTCGCACGGCCCGTGCGATCGAGGCCCGTGCCACGCGCGCCGAAAAGAAGGCGAGGCTACGTAAGCCACAAGTGCGGCACTGAAAGACTTTCCAAATCGGTTGCACCAGTGCCAAGAATATGTTGGCCCACAAGGCGTCCTCCGGCCATCAACGCAAGGCAGGCGAAAACGCTGGGACACCCCATTGTGTGACGCGTGACAGAACAATTGAATCGGCTGGCCAATTGGCCACCCACGTGCGGAGTCGACGCCACGCTTCGACTGCGGTTCGCATTAATTTGAAAACGTAAATATTCATTTCACATCTGCGAGGAGTGTGCACTTTGGAAGTGCGCGTGGCTCTGTGGCCAAGAGGCCAACGATTTCTTGGCAGGCTTTCAGGAGATTCGCTGGAAAGTAGGTAGAGGCGGGCCCCGTGATTCCGAGGGACGCTAGGATCAGAATCTAGCTGAAACGGTTGGACTCCGTTTGTGCCACAGCAGGAACGATACGCTCACGTTTCCTTCCCGCCAGTGTGCCAACGTACAATCAGGTCAGCATATCCTTGGCGAGTGGAGTGTAGATACCAGTTCATACAAGAAATCCTTTGCACCGTTCATCTCGGCTTCCTGGCGTCGCCGTCGTCGCGCCCGTCTTGGTCCCGCGCGCCTTCACCTGCGCGATCGGTTCTTGGTGAGCGCGCTTGACACACCAACGGCGGCAAAGAGCCCCGTATGGGCGCCGGGCCGCAGAACGAGACCTCTTTGACTGATTGACTGTTGGAGGGGGGAGTTCACGACTCGGACAGGTCTTTGGCTTGCTGTTCTGTACGGTCGTCCCCCTGCCGATTGCTTCGGGCATACAACGGGGTTTGCGGCGCCCGTACAATTCGCTGGGGGTCTTGAGGCTGCAAATCTTGCTTGATTCTCACACCACCAGGGTTGCTTCCCAGGACGTATCCCTCCTCACCCCCTGGTGTCTAGGCGGTAAGCGTTCGGGCTTTCGGTCGGCAGGACCAATCCGGCAATTGGTACCCGCGAGGGACTTTTGCCGGTGGACAGAGGAACGAAGGCTCTGCTCGATTAATGAACGGGGGACCCTTTCCGGCCGGCACTCGGCCACGACCCTGTTATGACTTCGCGCAAAGCGCTGCCCAGACTTCTGACGGTGCGGGACGGACGGTTTCGCGAGTCCCCACGAAGAACGACCGGGAGCTGACCCGCCTTCTGTTCCGACCGCGCCCCAAATTCGTCAACCGCTTTGGAATCTGTCGCCCGTGCCGTTTTACTGAGCTGGACTGAGTTCGTGGTTGAGGGGGACCGAATTCGGAATCGCGTGGATCTCGAGAGTGGCCGATTTTAGGAGTCACGCGAAGCCCTTGCAGTTCTGATCTCGCGCGACCACGAGGTGTTGTTCCATCGTTCATTTATTTGGCATGAGACGGAGGATCTTCGCAGTCGTTTCGTCGTGTACTTGATGCAATATGGCGGACTCCAATGATGAGATTCGACCTGTCGCGAGTTGGGAGATGCTTCCCGGTGAAACACAAAATGCAGCAGGTGTCACCTCTGTGATGGCTGCACAAGTTCAAGTTTATCGTGCAGCTGCGCTGAACACGGCTAGGGACGAAAATCGAAGTCGGAGACGCGAGCAATAAGCCGCACGAAGGGCACGCTTGGCGCGGGATCCCGAGGCTGCGGCCTCCGTGCGCGAGAGGGATTCAGCGATCCGGGTGAGACGCCAAGAATTTCTTCGCGACACTAATCCAGAAGCTTCCGCGTCTGCACATGCCGAGACTCTTCGTCCGCAAGGTCTCTGCGCTGCCGAGATATTCTCTGAAGTCGAGGGCTACGATGTAGAGCCGTCCAACTTTGGTGATACGGACATTGTCTTCCAGAAGTGCAAGGCGTACCACTGGATGGATGAACGCCTGAAATCCTCTTCCGATGGCCACCCACTATTCTCAATTTTCTGTGGGAGCGGAGCCGTGGACCTTCCGGCGTTCCCGGATCCTCCCGAGCCGCTGCGGGCATGGGCCCTGGGGGGGACCGCACAAGACAGAAAAATGGCTAAGAATCTTCGACTCTTGAAAAATTGCCATGGCCCTGACTTCTTCACAGGGAAGTCACCACCACCGTCTCCTGGGGGAAGCGCCTGGGAGACCGCCGATCGCCTGCATGTAAAGCGCGCCCACTACGCTGGCCTCCTCCGTGCAGCTGAAGGGCGCGAAGCCTCTTTCCTGCATGCGTTCTTCTTATATTCTGAGGATAACGGGGAACGGCTGGCCCCTGTGTGCCGTGCTGTTGCGCACAGGAGAGGTGGCCAAGTGGGATTTGTCCGCATCCCTGTGAGCGAGCCGGATGCGACCTCGCGTAGGCTCTTTGACGCCGTTCAAATGTTTTCTGACATGCTCTTGGGAGAAAACAAGCTGGTGATGCAATTTTCCACGGCTCGCGAGCGTGTGCAGGAGATTGAAGATACCACCGGCAGACCTGTTCCGAGCGTTCGTGTCGTTGTGCACGCGAATGCTGTTCCAGAGGGATTTCACGTCCGAGTTTACAACGATGCGGAAAGCACCAAGGGTGAGGTGTCCACCATTGTGCCTCAGAGTGATTTGGATGTGCCGTCCATGCCCGAAGGTACGGGCCATTCCGGGGATCTCAAGCGGGATGTCATCCTCATGGTTCGCGCGCCACCTGGATGTTCCGGGGCCGCTACGCAAACAATCCTCCGCAAGGTGAGCTTTGTGAACTCTTGGTTTGATCCGACCCGGTTTCCTCTGATTTTTCCTCTGATTTTTCCTCTGGGAACATATGACTACAGGTGTCTCGGCGACGGCGGTCCACACGCTGGGCACAGGGGGAGCTGGGTCAGCCGGCAGCCCGGTCACAGTGGGAGGCGTGTAGATGGGGCGGCGGCCAAGACGTGGCCGACCGTGGATCCACCGTGCCCGCCCGCCACGCGAGTTGCACACGAGATGCGTGCCTCGTGCGAGGTGGTCGTTGGGGCAGCCGCTGGGGCGCTCGAAAAAGCTCTCACCGGCTCGCCCGCTGGCGCGCCCTCGGGGGGTGCAGTGGAGACGCCCGACTGAAATCCCCGCTCCACACAGCCTTGAGCACCCCCTACCGACAAAGATCCGGGACCGACCGGTCCCGCCACAGATGAGATACTGGGGCTAGATTCAGCCATATCACCTAATGGGAGTACTGACGCTTCCCCCAACCGAAAGGTGTTCCTCCCATAGAAGCACGGCGTTATCCGCGCAGGTCTCGGGAGGAATTCTGCAGCCAGCGTGGCACCCCCTACTTCCATCCCGGCATCTGCCTCACCCAGGGCGCCCACAAACGCAGTACTGAACTGACCCGTGCCACCCCCCTCTGTGGAGCGCTCAGCCGGCACGCTCTCCGAGACACCCGGGCCGGTACTCGGGGTGAAGGGGTTGGCGCCTCCGAAATTCGTGCCCCCAATCTCTTGGTGTGCGGTCGTGGCTGCGGCTGACGCCGCAGTGCCGCTTCCATCTGTACACCCGCGTGGGGCTGTGCCAGCCTCACTGGCGGCGGCATCGTCTCCGATGTTGAATGGGTTATCACCGCAGCCGACACGGCCAACAGTGGCGCCCGCTGTTCCACCGGACAGCGCTTGGCCGCCACTGCTCCTCGGGCGGCACGGGGCAGCACCGTCTGCACTGGATAGAAAGCCATACCGACTTCCAGTCGGCCCAGGAGAGGGTGAAACTGCCTCGTTGCCCGCCGGGGCAGCACCGCCGGCAGCCCCACCCGTATGGGTGGATCCAGGGCCATCAGCCACCGACACGGGGCACCCATGCCCACCTGAATCCAGGGGAGGCCCATTCGCCCGAGCCGCAGCGATCGAAGCCAGCCGCGACCGCTCAAAATCCCCGATAACCAAACTCAAAAGACGTCCTTCGTAGCACCGGTTAAGTGCGAAGATATTTCCAGCATCGAGAGGCTGATGCACGGACGTGACGTTAGGTGGGAGAGGGAAAATGGCGCCTTTTGGGTGCTCGAGTTTGCCGTGTGGTCCGCAATTGTCGACGACAAGGACACAGGGCAGCCGTGTTATTGCCCGGACGGCTCGTACAAAGACGGTGTTAAACCATTTCTCGTACATGTCGCCGATCCACGCCGACTGTTTAGAGAAGTAGGGAAGAGGGCACGGGGCTCGAGAGGATTTACAGCACAAAGGAACCGCCGCTTCGTCAACGACCGCCACTGGAATCTTGTGAGACTCCGTAGCGTTGACTTCCAGCACCAGGGTCACGCGGTCCTTGTTCTTCATGGCCTTGCTGCCCCTAGCCCGTCGTCTGCTGCCCACCGAAACATAGGCGCGGTTTGGGAGACACCGAAAGTGGAGACCAGTCTCGTTCATATTGTTAATCTGCTCCGGGTCGAACGCCTCGATTTGAGCCCGGATCTCTTCCATCCGCTGCCGAGAGGCCTCCACGTCAGCAGCTGCCGACCCCCCGGTACCCCAGAGGGAGATATTCACGAGGTTGTGCCGCTTCGGCCACCGGCGCACAAAGCCCGCGGACGCGGAGAATCCTGTAACTCCAAGGTTGGCCGCTATCTCTTCTGCTGGCTGGCGCAACACCGCCTTCGTTAGGGGCACGGATTTTGCTCCCAGCCCGGCACAAATGTTGTACCACCGCCGCAACTCAAGGTCGACGTCCGAAAACGTAGATCACCGGAGCCACCTTGTGGTCTCCGGCTCCTCCCGAGACCGCTTGCGGAGGGTCTCACGTCGACCCCACGCATCTTGATTGGCCGACTCGGCACTTGGGAAGTGCTTCTTTGATATCTGCCCAGGTCCTATACGCGCCCGACTCATTCATCTCAATCATCTTGAGCTTTTCGTCGATCGTTAAAGATTGACGCGGCTTGAGCATCGTACCAGCGCCGCCCCTCGTGGCTCGAGGCGGAGGTCGAGTCGCGGCAGGCCCGATGATCTTGTTTGAAGCGATGGCTGTGGCGGATGCCGCGGATGCGGCAATGTCGATCGCGTGCCGCGTATCACTCGACGGGGACGGGTAGACCTCCTGCACCGCCGCTTGAGCTGCCGCCTTGGCCGTAGCGCTTACAGTTCGTACACGCTGGTGGCTAACACCAACTTGATCAGCCGTCGGGGGGGCATGCGGGGCCCTGATGGCGGTTGGGTGTGGTAGGGGTGGAGACGGGCGTGGCGGTGTGGGTGGCGACGGGGGGGCAGGACCTCGGGGCACCATAGCGCCCGGGGAGAATGACGCGAGCAGTCGTCGGGAGGTCCTGTGGGAGTGAAGATGGGGGATGCGGGGACGAGGACGGCACACTGCGGTGGCCCGCTGTGAACAGGCGACGACGGCGGACCGCTCATTAAGATTATTCACACCGTGCCTACTAGGGGTTTCCAAGCGAAATTGGCTCATGCGTACCTCGCGCGTAATATTCAAGCGAAACTCGCTTACGCTATTTTTCAAGAGCTGCGGCTGCAGACTCGCCTCGCTCCGATTTGGTTTCGAGATCGATACGCTACCAGCCATTTTTCAAGCGAGTGTAGTCAGATACGCACTCGCGAGTTATTCACATCTCTCCCAGCGTAATACACGATGCCGGGGGGGCGGAAGGGATGCATCAGGCAGTGTTCGGCGTGTTGGCCGGTCGCAGACGAGCCGCCCATTGTAAATGGCACGTCCATCACCAGCGCGCACCCACGCGAGCGGCGCACAAGATGCAATCTCGTCCTCCACAGCATGGCCTGACACAGGTCTCCCATGCAGTTCGTCGACCCGCCCATGGCGGCCCGTGATTGGGGCGAGTGTGGCTTTCTGACAGGCACACGTCATCCCCCTGGAGTGCAGGAATTCAGGACACAGCGCCCCACGGGGCCGTATGGGGCGTTGATGGCGGTGCTGACGTGGCGACCATGTTGCCACGTTAGGCGGTCCACCCATCGCAGCGAGTAGCTTGAGCCACACCACTTTGGATTGTTGTGTCGGTGGCGTTCTGGCGAGAGTGTGCTTCGAGGGATCCCGCTTGTCTTTTTATGAGCGACACGACACACCACGGCATGAATTTGCCTACCCAGCTCTGGTTATCCGTCAAAAAGTAAAGTCCAGGAGTGATGTTTGACCCACAGGCCGACGGTTCAGATACGCTCGTCCAACAATTACGCTGTCGTATATTTCTCAAGCGTACATACGCTTGACGCGTACGCTCACTGCCAGAAAACCTGTCCAT
>Ga0114955_1001497_pt1 | contig 10693 bp, 10 predicted proteins | sample Porto_5metaG_FD_87302 | JGI IMG/M metagenome (GOLD analysis project Ga0114955, IMG submission 87302) | Marine algal microbial communities from Porto, Portugal - Porto_5 metaG | ecosystem: Host-associated > Algae > Red algae > Unclassified | place: Portugal: Porto | collected 2015-02-02 | reverse complement strand
CGACCGCGCCACCGACGCCGCCGTCGTGTGTGCCGCGGCCGTGGCGGGGCCGCCGCTTGACGCTGCTCCCGCAAGTGGCGAGCCTACGCTGCCACCGGCTCGCCCGTGCCTCCACTAGTGCGGATGACACCGTGGCGGCGCCGCACCTTGATGAGCAGCGTAGGAGTGGTTTGCGCTGTTTCTTCATCGAGGATGCTCCCGACTACATCGATCGCGCGGAGGATGCTTACGAGCCGATGGGCGGGTCGCTCTCGGGAATTTTTGAGACAGCGCGGGACGCGTGGGTGACGGCGGTGGAGGGGGGCGAGATGAGCAGGCAATATTGGGACGGCGAATCGGATGTGGCGAAGGACGATGCGGACGGCCACGACATGACCGACTTGCAAGAGGCAGTGAACGGCGACACAAGTGACAGACCCACAACCCGCCCGCAAACCCGTCCGCCTACCCGCCGTGCTGGCTCGCAGCCGCGTCTTCGCCGGCGGAGGGTTGATCTCTCCAAGTACGCCAACGACAGCACCAGTGCGGACAACCGCACGCGCCGGCAGCCCGCTGTGGGCACGACGCCCCTGACCGTCGAGGAGCTGCACGCCGACTTTGCGGCCGAGCTGCGCGTTGCGCTCATGATTACGGAGCGCATGGACAACGTCAATGATCGGCCAAGCGTCCAGCCCCAGTGCGTTAGCGGCGCTCGTGTGCTCGTGTTTGTAGAGCTTTGTGACCCTGTGTGTGTGTGGTCTGCGTCGGTGCGTGGCTTACTTGTCACGTACTGCTTGTGCGGCGGTGTCCTTGGCAGCGGACGGAGATCCTTCACTGGCGACATGATCGAGCACGTCAACGTGCAGGTGGCGCGAAGAAAGTCATCGACCTGTCGTCACGCCAGCGCGCTGCAGATGGCCTACAACGGGCTAGCGGCGGAGCACGAGATAACGAGCCTCCATGGGTTGCTTGAGGCTTTCCCAGCCCTGGCGGGCGACGACGAGGACCTTCAGGCAGACTTCCACGCGCACACGACGGTGCACTTGGCCCTCCTTGCCGGGAAAAAGACCAATGTACCCATCCTGGCCGTGTCTTACGAGGGCATCTGGAGCCCCGCAATCGTGCGGCGCCAAGGCAACAAGCACAAGCTGGTCACCGACTTCCTTCTATCTTGCGCGAGCCACCCCTGGGGTTGCATCCACGCACAAGCGGTGAATGAGCACAACCGATTGGAGGCGGCGGCATCGTCGGCGGCCGCCTCCGAGTCGCAGGAATCGCTCAAGCTTGGTCCGTCCGGCCACCTTGACGACGGCGACGAGGAGCAGAACGACGATGGCGACGACCAGCCCGGGGGCGATCCGGGAGGTCCCGCTGGACCTGCAGAGGTATTCCCGCCGACGCCGCTGCCGCTTCGAGTGCGGCGCTCGCGGAACATGTTTCCCTGCCCTGTCGAGGTGCAGCGCTGCAACCAGTACTCCGACTTCATCGACTCCTGCGTGCAGGCGGGAGAGCCGAAGATCATGGGCGACACCCACGCCGAGCCCGTTTGCTTGCGGGGCAACAGGGTGCACAATGAGTCGACAAGAGTGGAGCCAGAGGAGGCGATGCTGTACACCATTCGTGGGCGGGCCAAGATTCACATCGGCAAGTGGTACTGCAGCACCTGTGAGCTTTCGGTGGAGTATGACGGGGCGCTCAACGGGCTCTTCGTGGCAACGCGGGACACGTTTTACGCGCGCACCTTCCTCGACGCGATGTTGGAGCTCTGTGTCATCGCCCGCAGCACGATGGCAGCTGCGCGCGAGTACTTGGCAAGCTTGCTGCGAAACACAGCTGCGTACGGGGAGTGTGAGCCCGGTCAGGCAAGACAGCTCCTCTCCAATGCGTGCGGGGAGTTCTCCCACACGCTCATTATCCCTGACGCCGCCTTCAGGTGCCTCCTCTGTGGTGCCGAGGAGCGGACGGGCGGGCGCTTTTGTTGTGTGATCTGGGACGGGCAAGTGCTTTCTGTTCTGCAGCAGCACGTTGTGAGCAGGCTGCGGCCAGCTATGAACTCCCCGCGGGGGGACTTCCCCCTCATTTTTGCATGTGCGCTTCGCAGCGCAAAGATGCGGCGGATAATGCGCAACCGTGTGCGCGCTCCCATCACGGACGATACGGCGCTCACGACGGCGGAGGCGTCGGCATGGCGCGTCCTTGCAGCCGCGGGACTGGCCATTCCCCCAACAGGGGGCCGTGACGTCATCGCGGCCCGCACCCAGACCCAGAAGACCGCGGCTCTGCTGTGGTCGTCTTCCATCTTCTTTAGCACATTCTACGACGCTGTTGGCGGCGCGGAGCGGCAGCAGGCGCCGGTGGTACCCAGGGAGTCGACGGGGGGCGCAGTTGTTGACTTGTTCGCTGCAGCTGAGAACGACAGTGACGGTGATGACCTGGATGGCGATGCCACGAGCTCCGCAGGGTCGATGGTTGACCTCGCGGCAGCTAGCGGCTCGCCGGACGGGAGCACCGCAGCTGTTAACGGCGCCGCTGCGGACGTGACGGGCGAGATTGAGAGACTGTCGCTCGCTAGGTCTACCCACGCCGAGGAGGCGCCCGACGCCGAGGAGGCCGCCGTCGCTTTCGAGTCTACCGACAACAAGGTGTCTACCGACGAAGAGGAGTCTACCGACGGCGAGGAGTCCACCGCCGCCAAGGAGTCCACCGCCGCCACGGAGTCCACCGACTCTATGGTGTCGACCAACTCGGAGGAGGCTACAGATGACGAGGAGGATGACAACACCGGGGAGGCTACCGACGCCGCCCGACGTGGTGACGTCGCCCGAAGTGCCCACGCCCCCCGACGTGTCCACGCCGCCAAACCTCTCAAGGCGAACAAGCGTACCATGATCCTCAGGGCTGGAGTGCTCGGTGTCGAGAGAATTACGCTAGATGGGCCCACCGTCGCCGAGGTCGCACAATCTTCCGTCGTCAATGCTGCATACGGCGAGCAAGAGACGAGAGCCGCTGCCGGGCCGCGCTCGAAAGACTCGAGGAAGACGCCGCTTTGCTACCTGGGGGTCGAGTCTGCAGAGGGGGCTGACAAGGCCACAGTATGCGACCCCGCCGACCCGCGCTCGCCGCTGACGCCAAGAGCCCTCTTGGCCACGGCGCCAATCAAGCCGTACCGCTGTTCCGCCGAGCGGGCACCGCAGCGTGAAGTGCCGCTCGTAACTATCGGTAACATTCAACTCCGGCCGTGGGACCTACGACGAACGGCGCCGGCGGTGATGCTTCACGACGGGGCCATTTACGCGTACGTCCTTTTGCTGGCGCATCGGGAGCAGAATTGGGCCGGGGTGGAGAAACCCGCACCGCAAGATGCTGGAACCCGGCGCATGCCAACGCCCCCCTTCCAACGGCACGTCCTCCCCGCCCCCTTACCGGTGGAGCTCCCCCGCTTTTTCACGTATGGCGAGACCTCTGTCAGAGGTGGCGTCTACCGCCGCTGATGGCGTTCCCCCGCGACAACTGTCGCCTCTTGCCGTTCCTTCTGCGGTTGGTGGGCCCGTGCTCTCTCTGTTGACAGGACAAGCCGCGTCTCTATCCTCCGTGTCTCCGCAACCGCCAGTTGCGACGACGTCGTCCTCGCTCCTCTCTACCCGTGCCAGTGCTGTTGCAAGCGCCAGCGCCCACCCCCCTTTGTCAGCTGACACGCCGCCTCCCGCGCCTACCTCCCCTTCTCCTAGCGGTGGTCCACCGCCGCCAGCTGAGGAGGGCGACGCCAACGCCAGCCAGCTCCGAGCGGTCCCTCTCCCCGATGCACCCTCCCCTCTGGCTGCGGACGCCCGGCCGCCGGCCGACCCTTCCAGCGACGAGGAGAGCTCTTTCTCTTCCGACTCTGATGCTGACGGAGACCCACCTGCCGCTGCTGCCAATCGAGCCGCGCTAGTGTGCGTCGCGATTGTGGACGCGTTTCCCCCGACGGCCAACGAGCGCGTGGAGAAGGATCGGTGGCGCAAGGTGCGTCTGTTCCTGTAGGCCTCGGTCGCAGAGCCTGCCTTCAACATTTTTGCTGGGTGCAATGTGGGCGGCGTCTTGGGCTTGGCGCACAGCCTCATCGGAGGCACGCCGAGCTTAACGTGGATCGACAACATCGACAGCATCCAGCAGGTGGTGTTCATCTGGGAGTTCCTGCTGCTCATGCGGCTCCCCATGGACCAGTCGCGGGATTTGTCGCGTGCCATCGGCGAGCTGCTCTTGTTCTCCATAGACTCAGTGGGGGTGGCACTGGCCAAGTGGGAGGCGGCGGCTGGAGATGATGCCAAGGCGTACCGGGACTAGTGGCAAGAGACGTCCCCCGAGACGTACCAGGATTGGCTGCTGGCGCAAGGGGTTTCGCCGCCGCTGCCCGACATGGCGTCGGTTGACGAGTCGGTCGACCGGGTGGTGACCCAGCTGGACGAGGAGCGGACGGGACAGGTGTGGCCTGGGCGGGCGGCGGTTCGCGCCTACATGGACGACAGTAAAAGCGAGCGAGACCGCAAGAAGGCGGCCGTAAAGCGGGCTAAAACCAAGGACAAGACGAAAAAGCCCAAGCCGTCATGGGAGAAGGATGGTTGGCGGCACTACTACCCTCCAGACGTTTTGCGAGCACCTGGCGTCATGACCTTCATGTGCCCATGCGGCTACATCATTGGATTTGAGCTCCTACGGGAGACGGAGAGCCCCGCACACGTCGTTGCGGCGTTGGCGCAGCGGTTCAAGGTCTTCCCCAAGGTTGTATACTTTGACTCCGCGTGTCAGGCGCAGCGCAACGCCGTCCGCCGTGTGCCCTGGCTTCTCCACGAGGCGGTCACGGCCTGGTTCATCGACCGCTTGCATCGCTGCAACCACAAGTGCTCCCCCACCTTCGATGCTGACCAGTACCCGGAACTGTCGCGGGGGCATGACACGTCGGGAGCGGAGCGTCAGCACAGTATAACGAAGAAGTCCAAGAACTCCCTTTCATACATGACCCAGAATCGCTTCATCGTGCGTTCCCGCTTCATTGCGGCGCACAATAATGTGCGCGTGTCACAGCGCCGGGACGCCGTGCTCAGCGGCGGGCAGGTGCGGGCGGCAGGGGTAAAGAAGAAGTCGAAGGAGATCCAGCACTTCCCTGTGGAGGCCTACTACCACAAGACAATCGCTGCCCACTGCGAGGTGCCCGGCTGTACGTGCCGAGAGACACTGCCACTTGGGCCGGCGCCCGGATTGATGCAGAAGGTGTGACGTGGAGGAGTTGGGTGGTGCGGTAGGCGTTTTGAATGTATTAAGGAGAAGGGGAAAGTGCTTCTTGATGTTTTCTGTGTTCAAAGCGGGTCCAAAGGCAGGTTAGGCCGGTGAGCCTGGAGCGGCATTGAGCCCACGCATGGAGCAAGTGGACCAAGGGAGCGCTGGCCAAAGTGGCGTCTCGCGGCCCGGCGGTAGAGAAACGGTCCGCTGCCGCAGCTACGGAGGCCACCTACCCCGCCACATGGGACATCCAAAGCACCAGTCGGAACAGTGCGTGGCGTTAGTGGGGAAGCACTCGCGCGCCCGCTCGCCCTATCATGTGGGACCTCCCCCTGGCCGAACGAGGTCAGGCCCTCTTCACCGCCCCGAACGCCACCGCCGCGGGCGAACGGGCCTTTCTACGATGCCTTACAGGCCGTCGGGATAAAAAACCCACAGTCCAACCGCCTGGATTCCATGTACACTAGCATTGGCCCCTAAAACAGCGCCAGCGAGGCCGCTCCCACCCCTCTAAGGCCCCCGTGCGCATGTGACGAAACAAAGAAGAAGGGCGCAGCCCCCAAACAACTCCCGAAGGCGACACACACACAGCGACGGCAAGCACAGCGGACCCCCGGCGTGCCAAGACGGTCACATGGGAGCGCGTCAACCCCGTCACGCTGGGGCACGTTATCAACCACCTCCCCCCGGGACAATCCCCCGACGTGGTGGCCTACCGCCTCGGTGTCCCGAGGGAGGACCTTCCCGCTCACCTCACGCAGATGGGGCCAGTCGTAGCCTACCCATCCCAACTGTCAGTCACAGACGCCCGGGACCACGGTGGTAGCGCACCGACTGCGGGCTCTGCCATTGAAGCTGCCGGGAACTCGCGCACAGGGCACCGAGCTACAAGAGAGTCAGTGAATCGCGAGGGTGTCCTGTTTGGCGGGCTGGAGCGAGGACGGCGGAGATAATAAAGCGGGTGACCACGGGGATCCGGCATACTGAACGAGGGGTGACAGTGCACATCAGAATGGGTGCTACTGTGCACATCAGAATTGGTGCTACTGATACGTAAGTTGCTATCTCGATCGAGATCTCATGGGAAAGTCCTATCTAGAGACGTTATCCCGTCGATACTTCTTATCTGGAGACGTGCTACATCGGTGGCACTGCCTCTGGTGGGTCGTTCAGCGTCCGGAAACGCAGTGCGCTGGTTTCGCTCTTCCTATCGCTGTTGTCATCCCTTTGAACTTTGTGGCCTTGACGCGTCAGCGTGGAAACGCTGGCACGCTTGAGTTGTGGGCTGCCTCCGCATGGCCGTGGTATCATGTCGGGTACATTCTTGACATGTGGGAAGCCACTGCATGAACAAAGTAGCATCTTGTATACATAGGCCTCCAAGATGGGTGGCATTGCCTCCGGTGCGGCGTCCATCTTCAACTGGGCCAGCACTAAATGGGAAGAAGTGCGGCCACTGTCTCCATATATATCCGCCAATGCCCATCTCGGCGAACATACAGTGCGCTTGTTTCGCTTTTCCTATCACTGTTGTCATCTCTTTGGCCGTTGTAGCCTAGACGCGTCAGCGTGGAAACGCTGGCACGTTTGAAGTGTGGGCAGCCTCTGCATGGAGTGGTATCATGTTGGATACACGTTTGGACTATGTGATGCCTCTGCATGGACAAGGTGTCTTACCGGATGCACAGGCCACGAAGAGCACCAGCACCTATTGGCCAGCATTCAGCACAACAACGCTGGGTCCAGGCATTGCGAACACTCTCAAGTAAGGCTGGGTCTTACGGACTACTGCACTGCAACGTCTTTGAGAGCGTCGCGCACTCAGATAGGGCCATCAACGCCTTCCAGCGATGCTCGGAGACTGCCTGCGCACAGCCTCTCGAACACTTTGTTCCAGTCCGGGTACGGCCGCCCACCGGCCACAGCTGTCTGACTGCCATCCTCACACAGCTGTGAGATGCGCCAGTGAAGGGGTGCAGACGCCATCCACATGTGTCAAAGTACCAGCACCGGGAAGGCGCCGGAATAGACTAGCAAAACAGTTCTTAGAAGAAGAAGAAAGGAGGCTCGGTGAAGAGACACAAGGAGGACCTACAAGGGTTACTGCCTCGCGCCCTAAGTAAGCACCAGTAATCGAGGTCCCATTCATCCTGAGCTGATACCATCTTCCGAACGGGCAGGCTACAATGATGCTGGACGAGCAGCCCACGCTTCTTCGCCCCACACTTTCTCTCCTTTGCGAAAGGGGCGCTGACATTCCCGCCAGAGCTCATCGGGTGCGTACGCGTGACGATCTGCTCTGCTGGCCCCCGTCTGTTTCGAAGCAACGTCGCGTTACTTGACCGTCAATCAAACCCCGCTCCAACCTCCACAGTCCTCACGACCACCATCTTGGTGCTGCCAACCCTCCCCTCCGCCCACTTGCCTGGCTGCCACCACCCGACCACCCTCTCTGCTCCCCCGATCCACCACGCCTCCACGACTCGCCGTTGCTGCCGGGACGCCAGTTCGGCTCCCTGTCATTCTTCACCCGGTTCCCTCAGGGCCACCCTCCACCACCAAGACGGCCACCACCCGCTGCTCTTCCTGCACTCAATTTCAACCCCGGCCGTCCCACCACGTCTTTTCGGCTGTCTCCCCCGCACCGGGCATGAACCATCTTCACTCTGTCCAGGCCGCCGCGGCGGCTGTCTTGAACTCCGCCCGCTTCTACTTTGCCGGCTGGATGGAGGCCAAGGACGCAGCGGATCTTCCACCACCCCTCACGCTCGGAGCACCCACGGCCACCGCCATGCAAGAGCATCTTCCTGCAGCTGCCTGCGTTGCAGTGTTCAACACCGCAGACTCATCCACTCCCCCTGCGGATTGGCGTCCGACGCACGGACCCGCATCTCCTCCCCCGTCGCACCCGCCGTCCACTGCGGTCGTTCCCGGTGGTTGGCGGAAGTTTGAACCGTCAATCTACCTCACACGTGCGACCACCCTCGCTCTTGTCAAGCTGGCGCAGGCGCTGTACAAGTGGCCTCGGCTGGCGCGTTGGCGCTTCCTCTTGTTTGACTACTTTGATCGTGTCGGCAATGGCTGCTGGACGCGCCGCTCGCTGGTGCGCGCGTTCCTGCACGGCATGGTGCCCGTCGACGAGCCGGCCGAGTCCATTCTGTGCCATTCCAGGGCGGGTTTGGCGCGTCTGGTCGAGAGCACGTGGCATGAAGCTCGCATCGTGCAGCTGCGTTTCTGCTTTGAGCACGGTAATGGCACCGACGGAAGAGACGTTCTCCTGCAGTCGCACCCGTTCTACAACTGACGGGGCAGGCCGACGTGCGCGGCGCCGGCACCCACCGGGACGGGCGGGTGCTGGCACTGACTGGCGGGCAGCAAGTGGCGGCTACATCCATACCGACCTCGACGGCGCGGGAAGGGGAGCAAGCCGGAGGCATCCTGCTGGAAAGCAGGAGCGCGTTCCTGTCTAGCTGGCGGCGTGCGAGTAGCCGCTTACGGGGTGCAGCTACGGCGGGCGACTGGGTACGTCTGACGGCACACCCTGCATTCTGGGTTCGGGCGACCGCGTGCTGTGGGTGGAAGTTAGCCGGGTGGGGGGTGGGGCCACGGATGGAGGCCGAGCCACCAGAGGGGTAAGTATGCGTGTCTTTCGGGGACTAGCCCCCGACGAGCGACGACAACACATGTTCTCATTCTTCTCTACAATTGCCTGGAGTGGAGACCCGCACGCGGTGTCTATGCAGGTCGTTCATTTCTCATCTCCGTACTGAACAACTCGAACGCAGTGTCATGGCCACAATTCTAGCATCGTTTCCATCAGGTCTGCGTGCACTCATACGGCCCATGGGAGAGACGTCGACGAGCATTCGTCTCGAAGACCCGTCTCCACACGGCTGAGTTTCTACTATCCCAGCGCCCGTCGGTTGCGGTGGCCTGCTCGGTGGCGGTGGTGGTGACGGCGGGAGCGGGACGAATGTGTTCTGCACCGTCACCAGAGAACGATGCGGGGCGGCGCAGGATGCACCTTTCAGGAGCCACTGCGACCCCCAGGAGAGAGATCCTTCAGGCTCCGGCCGGTGCCCAGCGGCGCCGACAGCGAGGGGTCGATTTCCTGCCAGGCACGCGATCGGGAAGATTGCCAGGGGCCTCCTGAACGGCGAATCGCGGGCATCAGAGGCGGCTACAGCGACAGCCGCTTCGGCTGTCGAGGCGGAGTCAAGGAAGGGTCAATGGACCAGGAGTTTCATCGTGCACAGTGCTAGGGGGGCACCCGAAAGACGCATTACGTGGATGGCTGGCTGCCTCAGTGTCAATGGCTTCGGTTGTCCAGCGACTGTCAACCCCTCTATTTTCCCAGCTCCGAGAGGCACCCGTGCAGGTCAGTTGTTTGGCTGCCATACAGCGATGCATTCAGGAATCGTGCTTGCTTCTGTTTGGATACGAGCCGGGCCAAAGGCCACTCAAGATCACCAATCATTGCGTGTCCGAAGAAATTTCAGGAGCCTCTTTCCAGAGCCCACGGATCCATGCCGCCCGCCCCCGTTGTAACAGCAACATCTGAATATATTCAAACGAGGGTGGCCAATGACCCAGAGTGAAGCGTGTGGTGACTGTTGACGGACGCGTCCGCCTCGCTGTCCTTTGTGCCCTAGGAGCACCGCGATCGTCCCCCCCCCTCCACCCCGACCATCCGCAATGAAGGTATCCCCATTTAGTGCCCCCAGCCTCGCCTCAGCTGACCCCGGAAGAGATACTGTCCTTCCCTCGCCTCGCAGCGGTCGCGATTCTGCCCCTCAAAACCTACTGGGCGACGTGGCGCCGCCGGTCGGCGGTGTGGCCAATTTGTGAACAAATGAGGGGGCGCCACTCGGGATGATGTAGCAAGTGCACTGCCCGTGGTCCGATTCCCGTTCTCAAAAATTCCGCCGAATCTCTGGGGACCTCATCGTAGTCTCTCCGACGACATCGGAGGTCGCACTTGTCTGCGCCTCTGCGCAGCAGCGAGAGGCCCTGGAGAGGTTTTTCTGGAGCCACCGGTCAGGCGAGCGACACCAGTCTTTCCGACGGACCTCCGTGGGCCATATTTTCTGCAGTGAACCGCCAGCAGGCACTTGAACGGACGTTTTCGTTCAACGAGGGTCGTTGGCCGCAGAGGATCCTCCAAAGCGATGAGGGGGGGAATCGCGAGGCGGGCGACGGCAGCCGTGGTAAGCCGGCCGGTCGTGGCGGCTCGGCCTCGTGTGGCGGCAGCCGCTCGCGAGAGTTCTTGGCTTTCGGCGGCGGCGGCGACACGAGCGCGGCTGGCGGCCGCATTTGCGGCAAGAGCGGGGCCGGCGGGGCGGCCGCGGTGGATAGGCCGGTAGCGGCGGCTTGGCCGCGGGTGGCGGCAGCCGCGCGGCCTAGCGCGGTAGAGGCGGGAATTGTGGGGCCGGCGGCCGCCTGGGACAGCGACGTCGCT
>Ga0114955_1001495_pt1 | contig 10694 bp, 13 predicted proteins | sample Porto_5metaG_FD_87302 | JGI IMG/M metagenome (GOLD analysis project Ga0114955, IMG submission 87302) | Marine algal microbial communities from Porto, Portugal - Porto_5 metaG | ecosystem: Host-associated > Algae > Red algae > Unclassified | place: Portugal: Porto | collected 2015-02-02 | reverse complement strand
GCGCGTCATTACGCAACGCCCTGATTGGTTGCCACTTCTGGCGTTCGTGGTGGCGGATCAGTCGATCTGCGCCCACTCGCCGGGACGGCTCGAATCTCATTACGGGGGTATGTAGCATATCTCCTGGTCAATTGGGATTCGACCAATTGTGGCCCCCTTAACTGGTTGGTGTTCATGAGGAGGAATGAACCAACTTGTGGCTTGCCCTTTGGGGGGTTACTTCCGTCTTGTATATCTGTCTTTGTTTATCGCTTCACCTTTCGGCGGTTTACTTCGATCCTTCGGATCGCCCGGTCGATCGACCCCGCCCCTCTCTTTTCATCACATTAAAGCACCGTGGGCCCGGGACTCGCCGTCGTCGGAACTCCCGGTTCCCCATCGGATGTCATCCAAACAAAGGTTCTTCTTCCTCGTCCCTTGGACGATAGTGTTCTCTTTATTGCGTGACTACGGTCGGTCCTAACTTACTGGTTAACTAACCAACGTCATTAATCCCACACTCTGGATGTTCTCAGCGCGTTCCTCGACACGTGGGTCGTCAGTTATGGGTTACCCGACTCAGTGCTGTCGGATAACGGACCGCAGTTCGCCGCCGTACTATGGCAAGGCGTGCTGAAGATCCTGGGGATTGACACCAACTATGCAACCCCTTATCGCCCCCAGACTAATGGGCCGGTTACGGTTTAATAAGATATTAGTTAAGCAATTAACACACTACGTAACTGAACATGTAGTGACTTGGTCGAGGTACTTAAGTCTCGTAGTATCGGCTTATAATTCTCAAGTCCATGGAGGTACTGGGCAAGTTCCATTTGCCTTTGTAAGTTCTCGGCGACTAAGTCCGGTCGCCATTGAACGACTTACCGAGGACCGGGAGGCCGGAGAGGTAGTAAGTCCCCGCCAGACGAAGGAGAAGTTCCCCCGACGCCTGGACTCCTTGGTCCCCCTAGTACGGGAGATCATGGAGAAAGCGCAAGCTCGGTACAAGCGAGCCTTCGACAAACGCGTTCAGTCACGACGCGAGTCACTCCGAGTTGTAAACTGGGTCTACGTGAAGTCACACGAGAACCACGGGGGCAAGCTCGTCTTCAAGACCCTGGGACCATACCATGTTTTGAAGACGGATGGGCGTCCGCTCACCATCGAGAGTGACGATGGGATCCGTACCATTAATGGGAACCATGCCACTCGGGCCCCGGAACCCCCGGAGGGTGACCCGGCATGGGCCCGGGCCCTGGCCGCATGGCAGGTCCCTTCCCTCCCCTCGTCGGCTATTAAACCGCTCGAGGCTGTCTTCGACCACTTTGTCGGACAGGGGTATGATGAGCATGAACGCCTCATGCTCAAGGTGCGGTGGTTCGGGTATGGACCACGCGAAGACACCTGACACTACGTGGAGGACCTTCCAAGTGAGAAGGTTCGGCAGGACTGCCAGCGACACAAGCTTCCGATACGTAGACCAAGTGCTAACAACGAACCCCTAGTACAGGGTGGAGGGGGAGAGCCTCCCCCTACCTACTAACTAACTCCCCCGTCCACGGGAACGCTCCCCCAAGTCGGGGAGGGCCCGGACACTAAGAACACAAGAACATGCATGCCCTCACAGTCAAGAGGCACGACCGGCCCAACTGGGGACCGGCCGGCGACTCCGTCACCCAACGGGACCCCACTATACGTCCCGGTCGGGGGACGGCGGAGTGTCGCCACGCGCATACCCCGGGTAGTGGGCCCGGGGCTGCGGCTCAAAGGGGTACTCGTGCGGCGGCCCCCGGGACGACGGGGCCGACCCCCACCCCGAGCGCGGGGCCCGACTCGGCCCTGCCCCCGCCGAGGGATAACCTCCACCCCAGGTGGCATGCCCCGCGGAGGCGGCGGGCTGCGAAGAGGAGGGTCCAGCATGACCCCTACTCCAGGTGGCCGGCCCAGCCGACGCGGCGGGCACGGGAGGCGAAGGGTAAGTATAACCCCCGCCCCAGTAGGATCCCCCGCTCCCCCCGACGGGGTCCGACCGAGGGGGAACTCCAGTGGAACCTCCCCCTCCACCGGTAGCCACGGGCGCCGGGCGTACCCGGCGGCCGTGGGCCTCCAAGCGCGTGGCCATCTGATACCCGATGGCCTCGGGGGTCGTGTCCACAAGGAACTGCTCGGCCGCCCCCGAGGGACGGGACGGGGAGTCCCGCAGTACGGCCCCCGCCCCCCGGACAACCCAAGTTAGGGTGTCCACAAGGGAGGCCACGATGGCCTCCCCATGAGCGGTCCGCAGCGTCACCGCCGCACTCGGGAAGGTGGACGCGAGCGCCTCGGCGCAGGTGTCGGGCACCGACCCCCGACTCAGCCCCAGCCCTGACTCAAGCATGGGGTTGTAGGGCAAGCCCGGCGGGGATAAGGTCGGTCGACTCGCCGACCCCGCCCGGGACAAACGACGACTAACGCCCCCGCGAGCCGGGGGGCGTTCAGCCACTCCTCGAGTGCGCTTACGTAGCGGCGGGGTTGCTGCCCCCGTCGAACCCCAGCCACATGGAGGCGGGGGCGTGGACGGCGTCACCCCGGGAGCGTAGGGGTAAGACGCATCCCCCAGACCCTCGCACAACGCGAGCCGGCCCCCCACCAGGCGTTTGGTACCGTGAACAAACGCCCGGGGCACCCCTTCCTCCTCGTCGTCAACGACTTGGCGGGCGACGTAGGGAGTCACCGCCTCCCAGTCCAGTGACTCGTGGAGGGCGACGAGGGCGTCATAGTAGGCCCCCGCCTCCGGGCCCGGCCCCTCCGCCAAGCCGCGGAGGCGAACCAGGTGGCCCACCAATCTGGGGGAGAGGTGCCATAGGTACCCCTTCGTACGGACGGAGGCGTATCATACCCCCGCCACCTCGACCACCCACTGAGTGGCGAGGATGGCCGCCGCCGGGGTAGTCTCCCCCCGGCGCAGGACCGTGCCAAAGTAGGCCACGATCCGCGGCATCCGGGCGGGAAATCCGTGTGGCTTGTCCACCTCCGGCCACCAAGTAGGGGTCGGGACGTAGTAGTCCTGCCGATTCGGGGCGTGGATCTGGGTGCTCTCCACTTGAGACGCACTCACCAAGATCCCCGACGCCTCCCGCACTCGACGCTCGGCGCGTACGTCGTGGTGGTGGACATGGGGGTCCTTCTCCCCCAAGTATGGGGGCGACAGGCACGCCCAGTCCCACGAGACGACGGGGGTGACATCCTCCACTGTCGCCTCGTCCATGGTGCTCTCCAAGAGTGCCGCTACTCGCGTCACCACGGAAGCATCCCCCGCCTCTAGTAGGGCGGGTAGATCGGCCGTCACCCCGGCAGGTAACTCACACTGTGAGGGGTGCCGCTGCAGCCAACGCTGCCACGCCGGCCCTTGCTTGGGGATGGCGATGTCCTCGTAACACGCCTTCAACGCACAAGCCCCCAGCAGTGTGGGGGCCAGCGGGGGGTGCCACGGCACCAAGGGCGCCCCCGCTCCCCCCGACGGGGCCGCCCCACCCCCAACCATCGGGCGAGGCAACCGCGGCACCGGGGGGGGGTCTTGTTCCATCGGGTCATCCTCCACCGGCGGTTCCGGGGCGGCCGGAGGAGTCACCGGCCGACTCGGGGGCAACGGCACCCCCGCGGCGGCGGCCGGGGGCGACTGTCCCCCGTCCTCCGACGTCCGCCCGCCGACACTTGACGGGCAGGAGACCGACACCGACGCCGAACCGGCCGCCGACCCTGACTTGGAGCGTCGCGGGGGCGGCGGCGGTTGCGTCGCCACCCCGCCCCCACTGGGGGTCCCCCGACTCGAGGACGAACCCCCCGCGAGGCGCGCTCGGCGGACCGCCTTGCCCTTGGCCTACCCGGCGCCGCTTGACTTGGCTGCGCCGGGCGACGCGGCCGCGGCGCTTGACTTTGCCGCCGCCGCCCCGACGGCAGGCGCCCCGCTTGACTCGGCGGCAGGCGACCCGGCCGCCAAACCCCGGGACTCCACGGTGCCCGAAGCAGGGGCCCCGCCGCTTGCCTTGGCCCCCGCTGTGCTCGAGCGGCGGCCCGACCCCGCGGCCGCCGCCACCGTCGACGACTCCGCCGCCCGCCCCACACTCGGGGCGGGTGCACCCTCCTCCGCCGCCCCCACCGGGACCAACGGCGACATACCGCTCCGCGGCCGTAGACCCAGGCCGCGGGGTGCGGGGGTGGTCGAGGGGATGGGGGGGACCCCGGTCCTAGCAGGGACCCGGGGCCGAGTGAGGGGGATCGGGGATGGGTAGCGAGGAGGAGGGTGGCCGGTGACACGACCGCAAGTGGTGGCCGTCTCGCCGCCCGCCCCCTCTCCCGCTCCCCTGCCCCCAATTATATGGGCCCCTGTGCACTAGCAGGGCGCCCTGCCACTCGGGGCTACGCCCCAGCACGGGGAGCGGCGCACTCGGCTGCTCCCCCCGTCCCAGGCCGCGCGGGGCCAGTGCCCCCGCGCACCAACTGGGGGCGGCCGCCCCTGAGGCCGGGCGGGACAGCACCCCTCCCCGCCCCACACTGCGACGGGCGCGACGGTCCGCCCCGTCCGGCCCGACACCCGCCGCACCCCGGGCTCTCCCCCGGGCCCGCCCCTGGCTCTTGGGGCGGGCCTCCACGCCCCTGGGTCACCGGGACGGTGACCCCTTGAGAAGGGGGAACTGTGACAGCATGACTGGCTGTCATGGCCCCGGAGCTCGGCCCCCACGCAAACACGTGGCGGCCAGCCGATCCGGCAACGGGTCGGGCGGGACTCAACCGAATCCCGTCCGGCACCCGGCCCTTACAGGGCGAATACGCCCAAATTCCGCATATTCCGAGTCGTTTCGGTGGCGATCCACTTGTGATCACCCCGCGGCTCACCGACCACAACCGCGATCTCGCGACTTCTCTGGGACTAGTAAATCCCAGGGCGGGCCCCCAGTTAAGGGCCTAACTTTGTGTAAACCCGACTTGGGACACTGACCAGCATTACACCGCGCGCCCGACACCGGGGCGTCGCGAGGGTGTCACGTAGCACCCTTCCCCCGCCCCAACTCAAGGCGGTGTCCGAAGCTTCGACCGTCCTCCGCTGAGACTGGCCCCATGGGCCCTGAGGGGAGGGTTTCTGAGGGTTCCCTGAGGGTGTCTGAGGGGATCTTTCCTGAGGGTTGGAGGAGGACGGACGGGGTGTGGAGAGGGTAAGAGGGCGAGGCGTGAGTGTCGCCTCGAGGCCTTCGACCCGGGCAAGTAATCTTCCGGTCCCACAACTCGTGTTTGTCGCTCGGGGTGTCTTCCCCCGGTCGCGGCCGTGCGTGTGTGCTCTTCGGGGTTTCCTTCCGGGGCGGATATTCCCCGACAGGACTACCCGGCGGCACGGTCTGGCCCGCCTTCCCCCCGACTGGGGTGGGTTGGCTGGGCGTGCTGTCACACTGCTCGCCTCCATTTCGTGGGCCCTGTGGCGGCCTGCGGGTTTTGGCAAGCCCGCGGCGATCATGGCGCCCTCGACCGCCACCACTATCGCCGTGGAGCCTCTTCGCCTGCTGAATTCGACGATGGAGGTACCTGAGACGACCGCGCTCTCTGTGTATCTCTGAGTGGGAGCTCTTGTGTGGGTCGCCGGGGGGGCGCACGCTTGTGGTGGGTGGGGCGTACGTGCGGCTGGTGAGCCGCCTCCAGACCCGCCGACTTCTTTAAGGGACCTTTGCGACTGAGGCAGACCAGGCTCTGACCATCATCCACGCCTCTGGTCCTTCCGTACCCGTGTGACTCCTGTGCCCGCCGGTGTGCTGACATGGACGTCCCCCCTGGTACCCCCTGCCCCTCCGCCGCCGCGTACACTCTCCCAATCCTCCCTCGTCTGTCTGGCGGGGAAGCCGCCGCCGCCAATGCACTGCGACCTCCTCTAGGCCAACATCCGGGTGCGGCGCCTCTAGGTCGGGCGCCTCACCTTCCCGGCGGTGGTGTCGCCGAGCAGACGACGATGCTGCCTTTTCGTGGTCCCTCGGCGCGGCTGGCGCCCGTTGGCGGGTCTGCCAGGGCCTTCTTGTGGCAGCCGGCCAGCCAAGAGCTGAACGGTGGCCATGGGTTCTTTTCCGGCACTTCTTTCATGCAAGAGCCGATGGGGGGCAGCCTGTCGGCGGCGTCCCAAAGGCCGCCTCTAGCTGTTTCACTCCCGCCACCCGTGCTCCAAGACGATATCAGAACGGGCCTTGGCGAGGGGCCGCCGCTTCAACCGATGGTGATGAACATGCTCCCGTCTGGTCTCGCCCATCCGCAGTCACGGGCTGTCCACGACATGCGACGGGCGGCTCCCCCGTCGGGCCACGCCGGGGCGCCTCCCCCTACTGTGGGTCGTCCCATGTCTGCCCCTCCCTGCGCCGTTCCGAACCAGACGCCACTGGTTGGCGACCTTCCGGAAGGAGGTCCGCCGCTGGAGCGGTCTCGATCGGCGTCCTCCCTAACGGATCACGACGATCTCACCGACTTTGCGGCTGACGTGGCTGCCCTGGCGGCGTCTGGGAATGGCCGCCGCCGCCGACTGCCGCTCAGCCCCGTTTCCCGACGCGTGTCTCCTACATTGCATACGGGACAAGGGCCTTCCTTCGCCGATGGGCGCGCTGGCGCTAGTGCCGGAAATGAGCACGGGGACGGCGACGCCGGCGGGCACATTGCTGTCGGTCGCGGCCGTGGTCGTGGAGCCGTCGCCGGCGGGCGCGGCGGCGGTGCTGGAGCGGCCGATCTCGGTCACGGCAGAGGCCGTGGAGGCTCCGCTGACGCTGCCGCTCGGCGGGGCGGTCGCGGTGGTGGTGTTCGTGGCAGCGCCGTCGGCGGTGGCAGGGGTGGCAGCCAGAGTGAGTTGGGTGGATTTCCGGCAACTGCTGGGGACGACGAGCACGGCGCGGCGCCGAGCCATGCGCTGCCGCCGGCGGGTACTGGTCGTGGCCGCGGTCGTGGTCGCCGTGGAGCGGCGGCGACCGGCGCCGCGTCTCGCCCGCGTACGGTTGCAGGCACGGATGCCACCGTACTCGCGGGAGTGATGGAGGCGGAGACGAACGGGGCGCACTCGACGCAGGACCGCTTGCTGTACGCCTTGGTCTTGGACATGAAGGCGATGCGCGCAGACGCCGCTGCATACCGGGCCAATACGGCGAGCGTCAAGGTCAACAGCGAGCTGGCTGTGGGAAAAGTTGACGAGTGCTTGCAAGCCCTTATGGACATGCATCGGGTGCACGCCTCTGTCGTGCTGCGCCTGTCGGCTCCCGAAGAGGCGATGGCGGTGGTGGTCTCCAACTCGGCTAGTGGCTCGTCGATGACGGCACCAGCTATTTCGGCGGCCTCACCTCAAGTTCTCCGACCGCTGTGGGCCTTGCGCAAGCAGGTATGTTTCTCTCTCTCTTATTTTCTTTCCTCCAACATTGTCCTGGAACGCCGCGGCAGTTGCCGTCGATGGGAACCGGCTTGGAGACTGACGACTGCGCGTGTGCATGTGGTTGTTCCTGGTGCTCTGGTATGCAACGTCCGTCTCCACTTACCCCGTTTGTGCCTCCCACCGTCGCAGAAAGAGGTGCGCCGCCGGTACTCTGGCACAGTCATTTGCGCGACGACGCCAAAGGACGGCAACCCGGACGCCAACGACCTCTACTGGATGTCTGTGCTGGTCATCCATGAGCACCCCGTCATTACCACGATGGAACAGGCAGTGGAGTTTGGCAACACGCCCATCTGGCTCAAGGGCCGCTTGTGCGCCTCAAATCCGGCCAAAGCCGACCTGCGCGTCGTGTTGTTCGAGTACCTGCGGCGGCCGGTGGCGGCCTGGCACTTTCAGTCCCAGGCAATCATCAGCAAGATCTTCATCAACCGTATCTGCGTGTTGCTGAACTGTGGCGACCAGGTACGGGAGGGCTGTAACCAAGGCCAGTGGGTCATGGAGAGTATTGACGCGCAGGGGCTGCTCTACAACGACAAGCTCTTCAAGAATGCCAAGTGCAAGGACGCGTGTTTGATAGCCCTCCACGGCTGGCTTGAGTGGGGACTGTACCTCGACAAGTTCTACACATTTCCGACGGAGGTGAACGGGGAGGGGACGTACAAGGTGTACATGCACATATACGCGTTTTTCACGGCCAAGGTGCGTTTCATTTGCGTTCTGTGACCGTTGAGGCGCTTCGAGCGGCGGGCTTGGTATTATCTTGTGTTCTCTTGTGTGTTTTTGCCGCTCACTGTCGATTTTCTGACCAAGCTCTTTCTATTGCATTGATGGTTTCCTACATGGCTGCGTTGCACAGGTGTACCTGGCGCTGCGGCGCATTGCCAAGCACAAGCCATTCACCGCCTCGGCTGGCAATGTGGATGGGGGCTTTCGCAATGTCCACGCGTGTGTGGCGATCCTCATGGACCGCTACCTCCCTCGCACCGACGAGGCCGAAGAAGGCCTGCAGCTCTTGGACGGGACAGATGCCAACCGGGGCATCACCGCAGGTCTGCCCGAGTCGGACCTGACGAAGACGATGGAGCAGATTGACGTTGCGCGGCTGACCCCGGTGCCCGATGAGGAGGGCGATGGGGGGAGTGGGGGGGTTGATGCGGAAGGTGGCGGCGGTGGTGGGGCTGACCTGGACGAGGATGGGCAGCTGCTTCCAATGTGGGACCTCGAGGAAGAGACGCACGACAAAGACGGCGATCAGCAGTGAGTACTGCCGTGATTCCGTCAGTTGCTGGCTGCTCGCCTCTTGTGATGTTGCCTCTGCCCTGCTGCTGCTGTTGTATATGCTCCGCGACGCCCGCCTGCCAGTTCGGCTCTGTCTCTCGTTTGCTCTTGTTTTTTGTTCTTGCTGTCTCGGGAGCACTGTTCTTGTGTTTGCATTCTTCCGTGGTTCTGATCGGACCATAGAGACAGCAGTTGGATATCTTTCTTTTCTCTCTCGCACTGCATGTTTTGGAGCGCCTGCTCCGATTTTTGCCGCAGGCGATTGTGCAGCTGCCGGCGGCTGTTGTCTGGTGTGGCGACTGTGCTGGCAGCGGCTGCAGCGGCCGGGTCGATGGCGGCCGGGGCAGCCGGGGTACCTGCGACAAAGATGCCATTGACGGGTCGTGGCGCGGCCGGAGCTCGCGGCGCGGCACGGTCAGCCAGGGCGGCACGAGCGCCACAGGCGGCAGGGGCCGCGGCCGTGGACTCGTCGCAGGACCCGGGCAAGCGGCGGGCGGGTGGACGGGGATTGTGGTGGCAACCGGTCGTGGGCGGTGGCGGCCGGCTGGTGCCGTCCGGGCGATCGTGCGTAGTTTGTCCCACGCATTAGTGCGGCACCTACACCAAACCGGGTGCTAACCAAAGACCCCTAGCTGGACAAAAGTATTATACACTATGGTGCGTGTCCCAAAAATGAGATATCCCAGAACTTTTTTTTTTCGAGGCCCATCGGCTTTCTGCAACGGTCCACTCGTGTAATGTGGACCTCTCGGTCCCACTGTGCTGCCAGAAGGGCTCCTGACTGTACGCGGCGATGCGGCACCTTGTCACATGTCATCGGCATAGCTGTCATTTGTTGCGGCCTCGACAGGTGACATTCACGCCCCCCAATGAGATGCACCCATACTAGAGAAGACGTCAGCTGTCACGACGAGAAAGAACAAAAGGCGACCATCTTAGCAATAAAGATGTGAAAAAGACCGCCATGTAGCCCCCAACGAAGAAAAAGCGATTTGGGACACCCCTCATCGAAGCCCCAGTTAGCAGATCACCTTAGGCGTTGCAAATCGGTAACCCCAAGAACCTGAAAAAGACGGGTTCCAAGATCGTGGTTTACTAAGAGGTCCACTCGACAGGGCGCACAGGCATGCATTAACGAGCTGTCAGCCAAGAACGCCTCGGGACAGGCTCTTTCCATGGAGGCCAGTCGAGAATTTTCCTGTTCCCCACCGCGCATGGCCCCGTGCAGTGAGGTGTCAGTTCTCCAGAAAACGAGCATGTCTCATTTTTTGGACACGCACCATAGCACTAGAAACAAATAGAAAGCACTTGACTAGCGGTTTTAAGTTGATGGTAAGTGACACTAGGCTGTAGCGTTCAAGTCCTGAGTCTGTGGGAAATACACCTGACACAAGCAATCAGGGCCCCGTGGCAGTGCCGCGAGGGCCGCCAAGGACCGCTGCTCACAGACCTCGGGATGGCACATGCCGGGGCAAAGAGCAAGGGCCTTTGCTCCCATGACACTCTCGGCCTGTTCCTCTTGCTGCCTGCAGAGTGGGGGTGGGCGCCCATCAATATCCGATTGACCCGTCTATCAGTCTGCGCTGATCGGCCCATTGGATTGCCCATTGGATGCCCTTGTTATTAGGTGGGCACAAGTCTCTGATGATGGCACCGACGCGACGACGGGTGGGCGGGGCTATGGCCACGTCGGCGTGATCGTGGACGACCCCGTCGCGGCCGTCGGCGCGATGAAGGCGGCGGTCGTCAAGGTCACCCGCGACGCGGCGCCCTTCCAGGACGTAGGTGTCCTCGGCTTTGTTGCCGACCCCGACGGCTAGCTCGTGGAAATCATCCAACGAGCGGGCGCCGGCGCCGGCGGCGCCGCCTCTGCCGGCCCGCCGACCGGCATGGTCGGCCCCGACCCGGTGCCCGCGCAGACCATGTTGCGGGTGCGGGAGCCCGCCGCGTCCCTTTCCTTTTTCCGGCGCCTCGGGCTGACCTACTTGACCGCCCTCGCCTTCGACGACTTTTC
>Ga0114955_1001494_pt1 | contig 10696 bp, 7 predicted proteins | sample Porto_5metaG_FD_87302 | JGI IMG/M metagenome (GOLD analysis project Ga0114955, IMG submission 87302) | Marine algal microbial communities from Porto, Portugal - Porto_5 metaG | ecosystem: Host-associated > Algae > Red algae > Unclassified | place: Portugal: Porto | collected 2015-02-02 | reverse complement strand
GGTTCACCGTGTTGGTGGCGCAGGCCACCGTGCAAGAGGAGGACACCTTTAGAGCGGTGGCGTCCGTGTGGACTGTGGCGACGTGGTGGGTGGGGCGGGGCGCTAAGTGGGATGTGGCGCGCGGGTTGGCGAAGCCGCACGTACCTCCCCGACGTACAGCTTCTCCTGGCCGCTGCACTGCAACCCGCCACCGTCCGGCCGCCGGGCTGCAACACCCGCACAGTCAGCCGGCTCTTGGCAGGAAAAAAGGATGGCGTCGTACCAGGGCCTCTCGTCGCGGAAGTGCGGTGACGCACGCAGGAGCTGGTTGCTCTTTGTGCCGCACTCAAACTCCGCCGTGAACTGCACTGTCGACAACACGGGTACCATGCTCTCCGAGGGCAGCTTGAACAGCGCGCCAATGTCGGCGAGCCCCGGCCGTTGTCCGAGGGTGCCGATGCTGCGGCGCGTCAGGTAGGTCGCCGTTCGCCTGCGGGGCCCGCCTGCAGCCGCGTCCGCGGCCGCCGCCCCGCCGTCGCCGCCTGGACGGGGACGTGCGGCCGCCCCATGAGTGGCAGTAGCCCCCTCTGCAGCCGCAGCCCCTCTGTCGCCGCTCGCATGTGCGGCTGCACCCCGAGCTCCCGTAGCCCCTGCGGCGGCGGCCGCCCCTCTGTCTCGGTCCAGGTGTGCAGCCGCCTCCCGAGCACCCGCAAGACCTGCCGCGTCGGCCGGCGCTCCGTCGTCGCTTGGATTTGCGGCCGCACCCCGAGCGCCCACAGCCGCTGCTGCTGCTGACGCCCTCCCTTCGCCGCCGCGGTGCACGGCCGCCCCCCGAGCGCCCGCAGCCCCGGCCGTATCCGCCGCCCCCCGGTCGTCACCTCCAGGTGCCACGGCTGACCATGTAAGCTCTTCATCGGCGGCCGCCGACATGCCGCTCACACCCGTGGGCGCTCGAGCCGAGAGACGGGGTCTAAGAGGTGGAACCAATGGGCACGTCTGCAGGGAGTGCGCGTCGGCGGCGTCATTGCGGCGCCTGACCTCGCGGGCTCCTTGGGCTTGGCGCACCAGCTGCCCCGTGAAGGTCTCGATCGCCATGTTGGTGCGGCGATAAAAAGACTTGTCCGTCTTGTGGGCCGCCTCGTTCGTGCTCGTGTTTCCGTGCCGCAGATTCCCGTGGAAGCGGATCGAGTCCAAAGTGTGCGCCAGCAACTTGTGCACCTTACTCGTATGCACGAAGCCCAGGATAGGGCTCATGATGTTGATGACGAAGTTGGACGCCTGCTTCTGGATTGCGTCACCCTCGTTAAGGGACATAGCCGCCGGTGCGGCCGAGGTAGTCCACCCAGCAATACGAGCATACAGCTCTGCATACTCGGCAAACATGATTGTCACGGCATCCTCCATGGGCGTCTCGCCAAAGGCCGCCCGATACGCGTCCCAGTCAAACTTAAAGCCGGAAGGGAGCTCTTCATCATCGTCGTGGTCCTTGCCGCCAAAGACCGCTCGACCGTCGCCGCCGTCGCCTGCGCTCGCGGTGGCCTTCGTCTTTCCCGTCCGTGCCCGAGAGCTCTTGGAGATGCCCTTTCGCCCGCCCACCACTTTGGGTCCTGCGGCGTCTGCCGCCCTCTCAGCGACGCGGTTGTCCTTAGTTGGTTTTGGCCGGCCGCGACCGAAAATCCCGGCGACCGCGTACGGCAGCACAAAGACCCCGGCCCGCTGGTCTGCCCCCGTGAATGTTGCTTGTTTGTCGTCCTCTGCAACCATGTACCTGTGCGTGGCGAGGAGTAGGCAATGAGACACATACATATAGAGAAAGGAGCGCAAGAGGAGCGTGGCAGAAAGTGTGCCGTCAGCATCGGACAGCACTAAGAGTCGCTTCCGGAGCACTGTGATAGAAGTCATCCTAACGCCCCACCTGGTCTGACAACACGGACACCAATCTTACCCGGGTGGCATTCTGCTGGCTCGGCTACGACGCCCCATGAACTCGATGCGACTGTTGACGACACGGAACGATGCGGCAATTGTCTCGCACAGTGGGTAGTACCCCTCGCAAATGTGCGGGAAAACACGCACCAGCCGGTGCACAAGCAGCCGGGTAACGCCCAAGTCCAGCACCTGTCATGGGCGACAACATGCATCAGCAGGCAGGCAGGAACAGTGGCAGGTTGTGTCGCCGACATGAAATAGGCAGCCTGTTAGAAACCTTATTGTCCGAGCACATCACGTCACGAAAGGCATCAACATAGCAAAACGCGTGGGGATAGGGTCGGCACGAACATACGTGGAGGGCATCGAACCCAATGATCTTGTACAGTAAGAATGGTGGAGTCGTCATGCCGGCCATGCCCGCTAGAGCGGGAACACGACTGTGCACACTCTCCATCGCCTCAAGCTCCGTGCGGCGCAAGCTTTCCCTCTGGTAGCGCTTGTGCGCCGCCCCCTCCAATTGTTGCTCGACGCTTCGAACCGCGACACGCTCCTTGGCGGTCAGCGCCTCGGGCGCCCCAGCCTCATGCACCTGCACGAGGCAGGTGGAACACGGGTGCTGGCAGCTTCCACCCTTCAGGCACAGCACCGCCTTTTCCTCGGGTTGGTCACTCATGTAGAGCAAGAGGCGAGGGAAGGCCACGTAGGTCTTGTCGCAATGCTTGTGCAGCACGCCGTTGTGGCTGGCCTCGATGGTCGTGCGGAAGGCCAGATAGAGGACGCGCTGAAGAATGGCGCTCCGCCGCTCTCGGCCACGGAGGTCTGCGGATGGCTCCTTCTGTTTTCTTACAAGGGGGATGTACGCAATCGGCTCCCATTCCACCTCGCCCGTGACAACATTGACCACGCGTACACGAAGTGGGTACAGTTTGTGGGCTGTGAGAATACAAAGGGACGCGGGATAGGCTCAGAGATGGGAAAATGAGCGCGACGGTCGTTAGAGTCACCTCAAAATAGAGCGCCCGTGCCGATGCACGGCCGCGAGCACTGCCACTTGGAATGCCACGCGCACAGGCAATCGCCCACATCAACACACACGGTCAGGGCCACCCCTCTCGCGGTCAGAGAGGACAGCGTACCTCCAGACCACGACAGCTGGCTGGCGTCGCTGTAAACGTGAAGCCCAAGTACAAAGCACGTTGCATCCCGCTTCTCCTCCATCAAGGCAGCCTCGCTCAACCTGAACGCGTCGCCGTCCAACGGCGACTCTCGCAGGTTGGTGGGTGGTGCAGGACCGGTCTCCCCGCTCCAAAGGCGCACGTCCCCGCCGCGCCTCAGCATGCCGAGGATGACCTCGAGCACCGGCCGGAAGAAGACGACGCACTTGAGCCCGTCGACTACAAGAGGGCACTTGAGCCACCCAGTTCCCAAAACTGCATCGTCGACATCGTCGCGGATGGCGTCTTTGAAGGCGTTGACAGAGTTGAAAGAGTCCCGCAGGGACTTGTTGTGCCCATCGTCCATTGGCATGCCAGGCTTCGTTCCGTCCCATGTATCCAGCAGGTCCCACAACTTCTCAATACCCTCGAGTGAGAGCCCTGCGCCACCGCACTCCAACGCAAACCGCTCGACGGCGCGCAGTCGAAAAGAATCGAACCGGCCAGGTCGCCAGCCCTTCCGCCGAGTAGCGAGGGGGGAGGAGTGCTCCCAGTCCCGTTGATCCTCGTAGATAGCCCTCACGGCCGTCGCCACCGTGGTGTACGTGTACTCTGGATCGGTGCACGCCACAGCGCCGCCGGACGTCACGCGGCTCCGTTTCCGACCGCGGCCGCTGTCGGGCTCACAAACAGCGTGGCGCGACACGGCCATCAAGGACTGGATGTGCATCAGCACGGTCTCTCCAATGTCCTTGTCAGGGTCAATAGCGGCCCGGGCAGCAGCACCAGGGATTGGAGGAGCACCCGACGGGCCGCCGCCCGCCGCCGATGGCGAGGCCTCGCTGCCAAAGTTGCCTGCACCGGGGTCATCACCACGGCCCCCACCGACCCCACCGACCGCCGACGCGTCCGTGCCCGAACCGGCAGCCGCCACGTCACCAGTATCGCCCCCGCCCGCCATTGGCGTGCCACTAGCGTTTCCATCGTCCCCAGGATGCCCCAAAACGCCAGGGTGCTCCTCGGCGACGGCGTCCAACGTCGTGTGTGCGGAGAGGCCCCCACCGACGATGGGTCCATGGTGGGCGCCGGCGATGGGTCCATGATGGGCGCCGGAAGGCGCCTCGCCGTAGGCAGCGGCGGGGACCTCCGCGGAGCTCGAGCCGGGAGCGACCGGCTCCACAGCGGTGCTGGTGCCGGCGTGAGTGTCGTCAAAGCCGCCGGCATTCACGGTCACGCCCGCGGCGTCCGCCACGTCGAAATTGGAAGGCCTCGTGGGAGGAGGCCTGCCGGCGGCCCTGCCCCGTCCCCGCTCGCCCGCGGCGTTTGACGCCCTGAGGTGGGCCAAACGGTGGGAAATGAGCCCCCCTCGGGTGGCGCACCGTGTGTAGCACGTCGGACAGTCGAGGGCGTTGCGGATAGCAGGACGCGGCGCTTGGTCGTCGTTTGTGCTTCGGCCACGGGGTGAAGGAGCGTCAGACATGGCGCCGGCAGACCACTGGCAAGAAGAAAATCATCCGGTCCCCGATTGACGAGAGTGCGCAGGAAGTTGGGAGGGGGCCGAGCGCCGATGGGCTAGTGGCGCCAGCTCAGGAAGTGGAAAGGCGGCCGCCCGCCGCCAGGCGGGCGACAGCCGGCAGGAGGGGGGGTGGCTCGAGGTGCTCAAAAGACGAAGGAGCTCAAGGGACTGAGGGGCGGCGTGGGTTGGTGAGCGGTCGGAAGGGGCAGGACGATAGCGGTAGTGTTGAGACACAGATTTATAGTGCAGCGCAACATCCTGTGGGCTGGCCAGCCAGAACACAGCCCCAGTCAGAAACAGTCCGCTTGGGCAACACGGTCTGGATGAATGCTTGGCGACCGGTAGCAACCAGTGGCCGGGTTGGGCGCCAAGAAAGCCAGCCGAGGTGCCAAAGCAGTCGGCAGTCACCTAGGGGACGCTCATGTGTCAACACGAGCAGAAAATAATGACCTAGGAGCCCAGAGCCAGACACGCAAGAGACAAGGGCAGAGAACCAGACCGCCCCATCGGCAGTCAAAGACTTACACGGCAGAGGTCTCAACGTCGCGGTCGTCATGGGGACTGCTGCTTGTCAAGGGTCACGTGGCGGCCCGAGGGCACAAGTCGCGGGCAGACACACGCGGCCGTCCGGGGTGACCCCGTCGTTGCTCCCCGCGAGGCAGCGAGGCGACACACTCGGCCAGCGTGGTGGCACACTGCGGGCTTGACGCCCACAACGAGACGCAGCTGACGAGCCACGCACACGCTGACCTGCTACGTGCGACGAGGCAGCAGCAAGGATTGACACAGTCATTAATCGAGTTGGACACTTGACTTGACACACTGTATCCTACAATGCCCTTCTGTCATTTCAAGGTGGCCCCACTCCAATAGCTAAGATAGAGGTGACACTGTTCCACCGCCTTGGAAGACAGTGTCGTCGAGCTGGTGGCGGCACACCAGGGGGGCCACTTGGCGTAGAGAGAATAGTGTAATCGTTCCGAGTTGGACAGATACGTGGACCATGCTGGTATTTGACCCAGTCAGCCGCTGCCCGATCAACACCGGCGCAGCCTGGATTCCCGCGAGCTCCCCTTGCCAGCACCGTGTCCCCACTTTCACGTCAAGCCGCGACGGCAACCTGACCAGAACCCGGCCGTTTAGTTGCGCTCCACCGATCACTTCCGCCGCAGACGCTTGTCCGTCCGAGGTTTGACTTGCTTTCTGACCGAGTGAATGGAGAGCATGCGGAACATCCACGACGAGAAGGTGGCTACCGACCGCTCGTGTAGCGGCAACGAATGTTTGTTTGGACATGGGCCGGCTGGGGCGTCCGCCTCTTGGCCCTAAGCTTTCCTGGATGTCAATTGGAGACCGTTTTCTCGCCTTTGAGCACTGCTGCTGGCACGCTACAAGTGTATGATGAAGGAGCTGCACGTCAACTGCTCGACAGGCACTAGGGTGCCCTTTTGAGACCCTCTCGGTGCGACGTACCATGCCGCCTGACCCAAACTGCTGACTGATGCTCCTCAGCCGCTTCCCCGCTGGTCGCTCGCTCTCGCTCTGTATTCGGCTTGTTTTGAGGACCTGACTGCTTTCTCCGACTGCCGCCTTGCTTTTATTGTCAGGGTCGTCCCGATGACCACTCACCTTAGCGGGCCGCGCTTGCCGTGGCGCCTGTCCCGTGCGTTTTTCCCCACTGTACGTTCCTTTTGGCCCAACCTGACCGAAAGTGAGCGTTCCGAAGACGCCGACCCCTGGTAGAGCTGCAACTGGTAGGGGCACGCCGCCGCGCCGGAGCCCTATAAGAGGAGCGAAGGGAACCACTTTCGCCGCCCATCTCACTCTCCGTCACACCACCGACCGCGCCTTCGCATCTTCCTCCCCCCCCCTCTTCTGTCTGCTTCCTTATCCTGCCCGGTCGCGCGCACCCCACCCCCTGGCCCGACAATGTCGGACCGAGGCGGTAGAGGCGGCAAGCGTCTAATGGCAAGCGGGGCGGCAGGTCGCGCAGCGGGCGCTGCCAAGGCCGCCCGAGTGGCCGCGTCGTCTATTGCGCCGATGGAGGAGAGTCGCCTCGCCACGAGCGAAATGCGCACTGCTGCCGCCGGGTCGTCTGCCGCCGATGCCGCGAGCGCCGCCATGAACGCTGCCTCTTCCTGGGGTGCTCGTGACTCGCTGTCCCTGAGTGCGGCCGTCGACGCGCGTGCTACCCCTGGCGGTGCTTCTGTTGGCCAGGACGGGTCTCAGCTGCACCCCATGGTGGAATTCACTGCGCCCCCACCACCACCGCTGTTTGACACGACGTTCTTCCCGTTCTCGCCAGCAATGGCGAGGGCGGCTGGACCTCCGCCTCCGATTGGCTTGGCAAACGTGCCAAACTCTATGCCGGGCATGCACGAATACGGCTTCCCCTTCGGCGCCGGGGCGCAGTTTTCAAGCCTTCCTGTGTCGACGGCGCCGTTGGAGTTTTTTGGGACTTCCCGGACGCATCCAGTTGGCTCACTCGCTGCAATGGCCATGGCCACCCACTCCGGCACTGGCTTGTCGTCTGCGTCGGTCGGCTACGACCCGTCATCGGCGGCGGCCGTGTACAACCCGGCTTCGGCGGCCGCGTACAACCCGGCGTCGGCGGCCGCCGTCTACAACCCGGCGTTGCAGGCGGAAAACCACCTGGTATCGACAGCCACTGCCTACCAGTTTGCCGCCGCGGGCGCGGCACCCGCGGTCGCGACGGCGGCGGCGGTGCCGGTGGTGGCGTCAGGCGCGGCACCCGCGGTCGCCACGGCGGCGGCGGTGCCGGTTGTGGAGTCAGACGCGGCACCCGCGGTCGCCACGGCGGCGGCAGTGCCGGTGGTGGCGTCAGGCGCGGCACCCGCGGTCGCCACGGCGGCGGCGGTGCCGGTGGTGGCGTCAGGCGCGGCGCCCGCGGTCACCGCGGCGGCGGCGGCGCCGGTGGTGGCGTCAGGGGCTGTGCCCGTGGTCGCTACGGCGGCCGTGGCGCCGGTTATGGCGTCCGGACCGGTGGAGCCGGTGGTAGCGTCGGGGGTGGGACCCACGGTCGTTGGGGTGGCGGTGGCGCCGAGCGTGGCGTCGGGGACGGCGGCCGCGGTCGCGACGGCGACAGCCCCAGCGGCGTCGTCCGGGGCAGTGCGGGCCAGTGCCTTTGACGCTGTCGGAGGTGTGCAACTGTCTACAACGCCGCCGCGCCATGCTTCTCGTCGCGGACCACCGGACGCGCTGGCTCAATCGTCTCCGACCACGCCGTCGGTCCTGCAGCGTCCATCAACCCCTCCAGCATTGGTGCGCGCGGGGCGTCGCTCTGGCCCCCCTCGTCCGCGTCTTTCCTCAGCGCCGGCTACTACTTCCCGTGCTGGAACGCCCTTCAATGGAGGCCCGCCCGCCACCACGGTGGCGGCCACCGCTCTGCGCTTCGGCTCCCCGGATGCCACTGCTCCCCGCCCTGCCCCGCGTGCGACCGACACGCCGCTCCCGCCGCCCCCAGCGGCCGGCGCCACGCGCGCGGCCCTCCCGGCGGTCGACGCACCGCCACCGGCCTCCCTGTCTACTGTTGCAGCGCGCCGACCGCGCACTCGCCGTCCGCGCGCCTCCACCCCTGCCGGCCCCACGACGGGCACTGCTGCTGGGTCGGCGCGTGGGCCGGCCAACGCTGCGGCCAGCGACGGGGCCGGCGGCGCAGGGAGCCGCAGCATGGCCCCTGCAGCGGCTGGCGACGACGTCGCGTTGGTCGGCGCTGTGGGCGCCCCGTCGGTCCCTCTGGTTGACGTCAGGATTGATCGAGTCCTGAACGGCGTCACCTCTATGGTGAGCACCCTGGCGGACGCGGTCAAAAGCATCGGAGACCAGGTCAACACGCAGGGGAGGGCGATGGAGAGCTTGGGCGTGATCATCGGCAAGATGAACCAGCCTGTGGCGTCTCCGCAGCCTGAAAAGCGGCGCGCGCTGGTCGGCTTTGTTGACACGGACGAGGAGTACTCGGAGTACGAAGAGCTCAAGGCCGCCAGGGGCAAGGGGGAGATTTCGAAGCTGCAGCGCGGCACGCTCCAGATGCTCCAGATCCGCCGTAGCGTCAAATCGCGCTACTTTGGACACCTCGGCGGAGCAACAATCACCAACGAAGTTCTGCCAGACGGTGACGCCGACTGGGAGATGCTGTTGGAGGAGACCATGGAGGAGCTCGAGCTCGACGCACCCGACGCATACGACTTCCTGATCTCCGATATCTCGCCACCGGTCAAGCGCCGTAATCCGTCCCGCAAAAAGGGCAAGGGCAAGGGCGCTGGCAAGGGCAAAAAGCGTGCTGCCTCGCGCGACACTGTCTCGGGCACCGACTCGAGCTCGTGCTCGGACGATGGCTCGGACACCGACGGTGCTGTCGGCGAGGCCAAGCGGACTGGTCGGGACAAGAAATCCGTCGGGGCGAAGAAGGCCAAGAACGGCGACGACACCGTGCGGGCGTACCAGCCCATGGCGCAGTCCATATCTCACGTGCTAGAGGCTGTGAAGCGGCGTGTTGTGCCTACCTGGTTTGAGAAGGTGAACTCTTCCCGCAAGACCATGGGGCGGACGACGGCGGCTAACTGGCTGGAGAACATGAACCAGCTGCCCGATGACGAGGACGAGATCACCCAGGAGCAGCGGGACGCGCCTGTGCGGCCGCGTTTCATCTGCTCGGACGACGGGCACGACGCGGTTTTAGCAGCTGTGAAGGAGATGTTCACGCATCTTGGGGTCGCGGACCGCATCCGCGTGCCCGAGGGGCTCGGCAACAAGGAGAACGTGCACACCACGACAGGGCACATCGCCCTTGTTGCAATGTTCGTGCGCGCCGAGCTCGACCAAATTGCGGCCGGCGTCCGCCGCAAGCGCCGCGGCAAGGACAACGGCTGGTACGACCGCTGGCGCTGGGAGATCTTGACGGTACACCCCCTCATGCCGACAACAACTGCGCCGTGGCGCGGCTACGTCGTCAACGACGTCAACTCTCCGACGCGATGCGACTTTGAGCACCCGCCTGTGCCGATCAACTCGATTCGCACGCGCACGGTCCGAGCGCGACCCGTCCGAGGCGACGCGGCAGCCCCGCCCCCTGCGGCGGAGGGTAGTACCAGCGCCGGGAGCAGGTCGGGTGCCACAGGGGCAGCGGATGGCCATGCGTCGACGGGGAGCGCTGCACAGGCGGCCGGAGTGACCGAAGCGGGTGAGGCCGGAGGCGTGACGACCGGGGGCGCCGCGGATCGGGCCTGATGCTTGCACTTCTCACAGCGCAATCTGTTCTCTTTTGCTTTCTTTGTGGGGCGGGGTGTCGGAGTGCGTGAGGAGCTCTGACCAACCCCCCAATGCGTTGTTTTGTTTGTTAATGTGGCCTTAGTCACCAACGCGGTTGAGGCCCGAGACGTCACGACGGGGGGCGCGTCGGCGCGAGCCCGATGCTTGCACTTCTGACGGCGGAGGCGACTTCACCTGTTCTCTTTTGTTTTCTTTGTGGGGCGAGATGTTGGAGTGCGTGCGGAGCTCCGACCGACCCCCCATTGCGCTGTTTTGTTTCGTCATGTGGCCTTGCCAGCGTCCATTGTACTTGGACGGTAGTCGGTGAGCTGTCGGCCGGCAGCTGGCGTGTGCGCTTCACACAGAAGCGCGCCGCCCAGCACAGCCGCCGCGACCGCGACCGCGCCCCGACCCGCGCGCCCCGCGACCGCGCCCCGACCCGCGCGCCCCGTCCCCGGCGCGACGCACAGGACAGCGAAACAGCCCCGCAGCACGCCAAAAACCCCGCACCCGCAGCCGACCGCGATCGGTACAGCGCATGAACAACGGACGTATCTGGGACACACCCTTGCAGATCTGACCGAGCTGCTGTATCCAGATTTGGTTTTTGCGATGGTGGACGGTGTCCATCGCAAAGGTCACCATCGCAGTTCCCATCGAGGTCCATCGAACTCTGACCATCGCAGTCCCATCGCAAATGCGGTTGCGATGGGAAATAGTCCTAACCAGACGATTCGCGGTGGCCAATATGTGGCTAGCCGTGTCAAACAGGCGATCACCGTCGTCCAACAGAGTCATACTGCCTCGCGGTGGGGAACGTGGAGGGGGTGTGCGTGGAAGGGCTGGG
>Ga0114955_1001492_pt1 | contig 10702 bp, 8 predicted proteins | sample Porto_5metaG_FD_87302 | JGI IMG/M metagenome (GOLD analysis project Ga0114955, IMG submission 87302) | Marine algal microbial communities from Porto, Portugal - Porto_5 metaG | ecosystem: Host-associated > Algae > Red algae > Unclassified | place: Portugal: Porto | collected 2015-02-02 | reverse complement strand
ATACCCAAAATCAGTGGTAAATGTGTTTCGCAGATTATGCCTGAAACCGGACAAACCGGTTAGCTATCCGTTTGCTTGGGTGTCCCCTTAATCCCACCGTATGACTCTCTTTGTAGCCCCCCTTGGCGACTTCTTGGCGACACAGCTCGCGCCTGTGTCGCCTCGAAGTTACCAAGAAGTAACCCGATAAAGCGAGTGGGCAGAACCGCCGACGATCTGGCTGTCGACCGACGAGGACGAGGCCTTTGAACCGGTCGGCCTCGCGCCAGTCAGCACGGTGGAAGATTATTGTGCGTTCCTCTTCCTTAGCGGACAGACCAACATCACCGAAGCTGCGTACAACATCTTCCGTATGCTCTTCAACGCTGAGCGCGCGAATGGGGCAGGGCGGCTGCGGTGCATTACGACCATCCGGCGCCAGGTCGCCCCTGCCATGCGGGAGGCCTGGGGTCTCCCCCTGCAGATGGGCAGCATCCCGGCGACGGACGCGACGGGGGATCCTAAGAGTGTCTACTTCATCCTCCCGAGCACGCATGTCAAGCGTGATGTCTCCTTCCGCGGCACGTATGACCTGTTCTTTGCCGCCCTGGGGCCCGACGCTGATGGCACACTGGAGCCCGAGTACTACCACTCGATGATGCACTTGAAGCGGAAGATGGTCACCTGCCCACTCCAGCTGCCGCACTTTAACTTCGACGGCAACACGTGGACGGTCGGCGGCCTCGTCAACATTTCATTGACGGGGGGCACGTACCTGGAAGGGCTGGTCATCGGCAAACCCGAGTACGCGTCGGCAGAGGCTGACCTGCATGCCGACTCCAACATTCGCGCGGGTGACTTCTTCGTGCCGTGCTACGCCGACGGCCTCCTCGTAGAGCGCATTGTGTCCCCGCACTGGTTGACCAATTTTGCCGCCCGGATCTCGTGGTGTCCCGTAGCGGATCGTAGTAGCGTTGTGGAGGCCCTGGAGCCAGCGCCGTATGACGGCCCTCGGGTCGAGCCGACGAACGGGGCGGCCGAAACGCTGCCGATGGGCGGCATCACGGGGATGGATGCCAAAGGCAACAAGTGGTTGCGGCTGGCCATCTGCCCCTTTACGGACGACTGCATCGTGAGGCAGGGCAATAGCACCTCCACGGGTACGGTCGCCTTTGCGTACCCTGGATGGCGTTATCGGGACAAAGCTAGCCGACACGCGGTACGCTACGTTGGCGTGCCGCCTGCGGGCTCGTGCTCTGACGACATTTTGCGGCTCATCCAGGACGAATTCCGGGAGGGCACTACGGTAGGCTGGATTGCTGATGGCCCGGACGGCGCCAAGGTAAGCATCTTTGTTGACGTGAGCTTCTTTGTAGGAGATTACGTGCAAGTGGCCAAGTCCAGCCACATGCGGGGTGTCTGTGCCGACGCACCGTGCCCGCTTTGTGCTTACCGCAAGCAGAAGGAGGCCGGCAGCCAGTACGCTGGCGTGGGTGATTGTACCGATGCCTCTCTGGCGCGCACGACAGCTCGGACGCTGTCTGTTCTTTTGGCCTTGAGCGCATTAGACAAGGAAGATTGACGTTGTGCGGGGGGGCGGCCTGCTGTAGGAGAAGATTGCCTCTTTTGTGATTGTGCCGTTCGCCATTGCGCCGTGGTGCCGTGGGGCGTGGGCGACGCTTTCTGCTAGGCACTATTTTCGCATGTAACGAGACGCAGCGGGACGGCGGTGCTTGCAGATGCCCAGTCGACGGGCACCGGTGAAAGGCGCCGCGGCGGCTGTGCAAAAAGAGCCTCATTTGATCCCCAACGGGACGCACTAGTGCATTGGGAATGGAGCTTGGAACTGGGTGGGCAGAGACCCTGTGATGACAGTCGGCGTCGTTGGTCAAGGCCGGTATGAGCAGATAAAACGGACCATATCAAACAAATCTGCTCATGCATATGTACTCTCAAAGCAGCAAGGCCGTCACATCCCCCCCATCACCCTGTACGACGCTAATTGGCACGACCACAGACACCTTGCCCGATACCAAGTCACTGAGGTCCTCCAACTGCCACTTCGACGACCGGCTCTCTTTCCACGTCAGTGCCCCCGACGAGACGAGCAGGTCGTCAGGCAGCTCCGTGACGGCCAAGGAGCTCTTTACGAGCGGGTTGACAAAGCACTTTCGCCTTGGGTCGTACTCCTCGGACTGCCGGCTGGCGACCGTCGCCGTCTCGACGCCCCTGGATACCACGTAAACAATCTTGCCCTCCTCTGTTGTGCAATGCTCCATCAGGATGCGAGTCGTTTTGGACCCGTATTGGCGCTTGAAGACGCGGCTCTGCACAGCTTCCACCATAGAGGGGTTCATTCCCATCGCGTGGTACACGCTCGCTCGGTCAGGGAGCTTGACCGTGCGCACGCTCAGGGCCTGCTTGCGGTAATGGGAGCACGCCACCTTCGTCATTGCGACGAATTGCACCACCGCGCGCAGGACGGCCTCGACCTCCACCATCATTGTGGTCTTGGGTTTGTGCCCACAGATCTTCGCACAGGGGGGCAGGCACGCGCCTTCTCCAGCAATCGGCTCCTTAAGGATCCTTGAAGCGCCTTGCCAAGCAAACACTCTTCCTGCTTCACGGCCGCTTGTAGCGCGTTCAAGCCGGTGACCGACGCACGCGCCACCGTGAGCTCCTCCTCCAGCGCGGAGATCTTTGCTTGCATCTGGGGAAGAGCCGTTCGCCACGAGGCCAGTTGGACCATGTCCCGCTGCATGCGGTCCATGTCATCGACGGTGATGCCGCGGCGCACCCGCTTTCTTGGGACGACTGCGTCGGAAGCTTCTTCCACTTCGTCTACCGCAGCCATCACGGGAAGTGCAGCTTCCATCGCAGTCCCCTCACACGACCGCAGAGGTACAGAACAAGTTCCGCGCAAAGGCGCAGGTGAGAGGAGGTTGTGCGTCAACGGGCATGAAATGGCCGGTGGGGGGGTACGATGACGGGGGGTACGTCACCAGTAGGGATACAGTGGCCTGGAGAAAGCCGACGCCCAGTGAAGGAAGAAATGAACGTGCGGCGCAGCGGGTAACGAAGGGGATCGGTAACGGTCATGGAAGTAAAGTGGGGCTGCAAGCAAGCGGGTGGTCTGCCCCTTGAACGAGAGCTGGGACGCCGGTGGTTGGGCGACCGGGTGCTGCGCGTACCACCCTGCGACAATGCCTGGCAACTAGCCCAACGCGGGCGGAAGTGCGGACCTCCCGTCCACCGTGTGGCCGGCCGTGGCGGCTCCGTCTGCCCCGGTTGCAGCGTCACAAATGGGAACAGCGTCCGCAGCACTAGCGCCTGAGCGGGGACGAGACGCGGGGGACAGGGTGGCGGTCTGGGGCGGGCCGGCAGCGACGACACGGCGCAGAGGGGTGGTCGGACGGCCATTGTCCCTCGGGTTCGCAATGAAGAACGCCCATTTGCCCCCACGGAGGCACCGCAACCCCGCACCCCCCCATCCTCGTGCACCGCCACAATGGTCAGGCGCAGTCGACGTGGGCTGCCTGCCACGGAAAGCATCACGCACGCTCCGATAGTCGGGCGGCCGGCGCTGCGACGGAATGGACAAAACGACAACGCGCCGCGTCCAGACGCGGAGAGCTCTCCAGGTGCAACCTGTGGGCGGACCCAACCGTGAGTGCAGGTACGGAGTCCTCGCACGCGTGTCCTCCAGGGTAGGTGCCAAAGGCGCAGCTTGGGTCAATCACACGGTGCATTCGACGCATGAACCAATCGCTGAGGTCCCTTGGCGCTCTGTGAATTGGATCAGCGCAGAGTGGTTCGAATCGAGAGGAGCAGCCCCCGACGTGCTCTGGGCGAGCTGGTGGCAGTCCACAGCCAGGAGCCCTTCCACGCCGTGGACTGGCGAGCGACGAGGCGTCACTGCTCCCACAGTCGCTGACGTCCCCCTGTCCCCCCCCCGCCCCCTGCCCCCCCTGCCCCTCGGTGCCCGCAGCGGCCTCCCACTTGGGTGCGGGCAGCACCCGGACGCCGTTCGCAGAGCGGTCGGCCGCCTCAGCTGTGACAGCAGCATCCCGGTCGCCGACGCGCCGACCGGCCGCGCGCCCTTGACCACCCGCTACCCGCCGCCGGTGCCAGAACCGGCGTCACAACCACCGCTCCGTCTTGAAGGGCTCTAATAGACGGCGTCGGGCAGCCGTCCACGCGTTTTGCGGCCGTCTCCTACGGGCGGGCTCGCAGGCTGGGCCATGGCTTGTGACCAGCCGGCCGCGTCGTCTTCGGTGGGAACGGGTGCAGCACCATCTGCGCGGCCGCGTCGTCCGGTGGCGGTGGATCACACGTCCAAGTACGTCAACAACGGCCTCAAGTCGCTCGGCATAAACACTAATGGCGCGTCCAATGTCTTCCACGAGTGGGCGCTCGCCTTCCCGGAACGCATGTTTGATGGCTACCGCAGTGTCATGCCGTCGCCCGACCACCTCTTTTTTATGGGGCTCACGCGGTGCGTGGTGTGGGCTTTTTACGCCATGCTGCCGGCCGGCATGCGCTCGACCGCCGAGGTGTCCCCAGGGACGCATTGTCGCGGGAGCGCGTGAATCGAACACGCGTTTACAATGTCGACAAGAGCAAACCATACACCGGCAACAAGATCTCGGAGTGGGCGGCGGTGTTGGCGGCGGCACCGCTGGCGTTTGCCCGCGTGCTACCAACTGCCACCATGTCAGCTGCGATGGGTGACGTCATGGGCGTCCTCAAGAGAACGCAGACCCTGATCGGGGCCATCTACGCCTACCCGCGGGTCGACCTGGGCGGCGCTGACGCGTGCCGTGCACGCACTACGCACGCCGCTCTGCTGTTGCTCGCCGACGACTTCATATCAGCCGTCGCGGCAGCGTGCCTGCGTCCGGATTGCGTGGAGCTGGCAAAGCCGATTGACGTCCCCAACCTCCACCGGATGCGCGAGGTGGTTGCCTTCTCTGTCCCCGCTTTGGCGCACGTGCGTCACACGGTGGAGTTGGCCTTTGAGAGCTCCCACCAGCCGCTCAAGCGGGCAATGGTGCGGGGCAACGGGCACGATGATGCCAAGCGGGCGATGATGCGGGTGGTGGAGGGGGAGCTGGCGTCCCGTCTACGCATGGAACCAGCACGCTTTGGCATCCCCGACGACTGGACGGCGCATGCTGGCGTCAATGAGGCGCTGAAAAATGCAATGCCGCTGTGGAGCGAGAGCTCTGCTCCCTGGCGTTTGACCGGAGCCACCGTGCTCCTTGCCAACGTGCCCCAGCAGGCCAAGGACGTCGCTGCTTCATCCACTCGTGTGGGAGCGACTCTACGCTGGCGGGAGCGAGCGAATCGAGGCAACGACGATTGGGTGAGTGTGGGTGACTCGGTGGCTGTGCTGGTCACGTCCGAGGCCCACTCCCGGAGGCAGTTTTTCGACTGCTCGCGAACGCTTGGGGCGTCCGGCACCACTGTGGCCTACTTTCGCGTGGTGGGGATCGCCTCCAGCGACGGTGGTCACCCCTTTTCCAGTGTCAACCCGTACGGCCCTGCCGATGACGAGGGCTGCCGCGTCGTGCGGCATCGGCACTTCCAGTACATGCCGCTGGTGGCCTCGGCGCGCCGCGCTTGGGTTGTGCACGGCTGCGACGAGTGCAAGCCGAATGAGAACCACCGCATGGCCCACTCGGCTGCTAACCGGTGGGTCATCCTGCAGCGCCCTCGAAGCGGATGAGTTTGTGCCGTGGTGTGTGTGCTTGGTTTGAATTGTAGAACCGACGGTTCGCGTGGTCTGTGTTGGTGCAGCACTTGTTCTCAGTGGTGTGCGTAAGCGTATGTTTGTACGGCTACCTTCTATCACCATATGTTCAAACGTGGGATTGTTTCCTTGCCGCCCCTTCTCGGACACGTCCTTCTTGTGCCAAGTCATCATACGGCTTCTTCGTGCTATCACCGGCGCCCTGTCTTTTTGATGCTAGCCGCACATTGCCATGTTGAGCACAGTGAAGTATTCTTTGACGTCAAGAGAGCAGCACGCCTCAATGGCAAGAGGGAACACACGTCATGGCCACATCTGGGCCGCCAAGGCAAGCGGTGTTTCCCGTGCATGGAGGGGGGATGAATATGCTTTCAGGTTCTCGCGGCCTCATGTCGGAAAAGCATAAGGCACCTCAGATACAATCAGCACGTGTGAACCAGGCATATTTGGGCCCTCACAGACATAGTTCTACGGAACGCAACAGATTCGATCTGCAGGTGTAAAATTTACGGTGCTGTGCGGGCGAACTCCCCACAGCCAGCCCCTCGAGGGGGGGGGCGGAACCAGTCGCCGGGGGGGGGTTCCCCCCTGGCCAGTGTGGGGCGGTTGGACACCGCCCCCGGTCCTGCGAGACGCAGGCCCTGAGGTGGGGGATATGTGGGGGAAACCCCCCCCCCGTCCTCAGATGACGCGATCCCCCCGGTATGGGCCGGGGGAGGGGCCGCGAGCACACACATAATGCCCCGCAGAGGGAGCTGTGTGTGGCGCCCCCTTGGGGCGCATGCCAGGTGGGGCTTAGGGCCGCACCCGAGGCTCACATCCCTCTCCCTCGGGGCCCGAGGGGGGGTCCTGACACGGACGCGGGGACACGCGACCCCTCGATCCGGGCCCCCTAGAGGGGCCAAGAAGCTTGTTGAGGCTTCTCCGACCGGGGCAAATCCCGGGGGCGAGATCAGATCTCGGCCACGGTCGATATCCCACGAGGACTTCGATCGAAGAATTGAAAATCTTGGGGTAAGTCCCTGGAGATCTATTGGGCTATTTCAGTCCAAGCTGACTTAAGTTCAGGGGCCACATCTCTCTTCCAGTGGAAGGGGGTCCCTTGATCCGTGGCAGGGGCCAGCCAGGACCCCGCGTCAGGGACCGTGGCCCGTCGGGCACCGGTCCCCCTATGACCACCTTTTCCTGGGTCGGGTTTTTGCGCGCCAGGCGTCCTCTGAGGGTATATGAGTGTGTGCTTCTGGGTCGGCTTGCTTGCATGAATAAATCAGCGTTGCGTTTGCGTTAGTTCCGGCGTTCTGGTGCGCTTCGCGCCCTGTGATCCAGGCGTTCGTGCTCTTTCTCCTTTGTGTCGCTCCGCATCCTGTGCTGGGGTTTTCTGACGGGGTCTTGCCCCGTCGGATATGCGGGCAGAAACCACGACATTTGTGGCTCGGCAGCGACGTGCGTGCGTTCTCCGGCTCTTGGTTTTGATTATCGGCACGAGCAGGATGTCGCACATTTAGATTATATTTTGGCCAGCCCACTTTATCAACGCACGTGTCGAGAATATATGGACTGAATTTGTAATGTTGATGCCATTGTGCTTCTGGTGAGGGTGCGAGGTATTTTGGAGAACGGCTGTACATAGATCCCTTGTTTCGAGACAACAACCTTGTTCTTGACTTGGCCATCCCAGAGGTACATGCGACAGATGCGTTGATGACAGGATCGCTCTCAGAGACGGTCGAGAGCGGAAAACAGTCTCAAGAAAACCGAGAATCTCGAGTCTCTACGGATCTGGCGACGAAATAGCCAACGAATCACCTGAAAACTGCCGTCAGGAGCTGTTTGCCGCGGTTTATCAACAATGGCTGGCCTGTTTTACAAAGCAGTCCCGGTCTTTGGTGATCAAGACACATTTGGGGCATCAGCAATACCTATTTCGATTTGCAGCGGGGCGCCTTGAGAAGCAATCGTGTAATGTAGTTATTTTTCGAACAGTTAACGACAGGTAGAGAATTGTCGTGATATCTAGTTTGATGGTGTGTGCATTGTTCTGGGACTTGTCATCTCGGATTGAACCAGCTAGCAGAGCTGGTTCCGCTGATGATTGAGCAAGGCTGGAGCGGCAGAGTGGACGGGACCGACCCGCCACCTCTTCGTTGCTTCTTTGAGCGCTGTCACCGTGGCCTTATGAGCTCCCCACGCAAAACTCGGTCGTCCTCCAAGGTTCCAAGTGCCGCCGCCTCTTCGGGTGGTGGTCGCTCGGATGAAGCCGCAGGCGTCCGTCCTGTCGTCCCTCTCGTGCGACTCATCGCCACGGCTACGGGGCTACGTGACTCGCGTCAGACGATTCTTGATGGCTTTCGCGCGCGGTTGAGTATGCTGACGTCTAACTTGGAGCAGGGCGAGCTGTCCCCAGAGGCTGCGGCGCAGGCTTCACGCGAGCTCTTGGAAGGCGGAGCGACGCTGTCAACGCTGGTTGACAACGTCACTCAAGCCGAGGAGCATCTAGCTGCACTGGTCTCGTTGCGGAAGCCGAAGGCGAGTTCTTCGTCTCGTCCTCCCAGTCGCTCTTCCAGCCCCTTGGCTGTCGCCGGTGCGCCGAGTGCGGCCTTGCAGCAGCCGTCCGCACCGAGCCGACCTCCGCCTCCCACGTGGTACATGTTCACGTCTCCGGCAGGTCCTGCATCTGACACCTCTAGAACGAGACTCTGCGGCCCCGTGACACAGCTGGTGCCCTCCCACGACCCTACGGACCCGCCTCGCCTGTTTCCTTTGCTGCAGCCTACCCAAGAAGCTTTGTCGTCAGCTGTTGTCAAGAGCAAGGGGCGCCGTCTTGTGCTAGAGTCCGTTTCGGTTATGCTCTTGTCTGGAAAGGGTGTGCCTGAGCAACCGGTTTCGGGAGGCTCAGCACATGAACGGACAGTGTCGAGCGAGATGGCCAAGCTTAACAATGCGTACAAGAGCAGGAGTGTGACCGCTAAGGCACGCAAGACGCTCCGCTATCTGCACCTTCCTGTCGTCTTCTGCTCCGACGGCTGCGAGGTGGACATGGCGTACTACATCGAAGTCGAAGGAGTGCGACGTGTGCTGGCGGTGCACGAACTCAAGGCCCCGAGAGTTGCGCCGGCCTCGGCGCTTCAGCAAGTGGCCAAGTACGCGTGTGCAGCGGCCGCGGGCCTGTGTCAAGGAGGGGTGGCTTTCGAGCAGATCGTTGTCCCGATGATGGTGTCTACTGGACTCCTGGAGCTGCACGGGGCAGCGTACATGGCGTCCCCCTCGCTACCTGTCGCGATTACTACCAGCTCAACCCTTGACGTCAACACCAAGCAGGGCGCCGCTGCTGCCCATCTCTACCGGAGGAAGGCGAAGGAGCAGATGGATCGATTAGAAGTCGCTGTGCGCGACGCTGCCAAGTCGCCCAGATTTACTGTGATCGAGAACGCGCTCTTCCCGGCCAACGGTGAGGCCGGGGCTGTGCCGTCTTTCCACCCCTCCTTTTCTTCAACTGCGGTGTGGCCCAAGTGGAGCGCCGTGTCTGATGTGGCACCAGGTGGCGTCGATGCTCAAGTGTTTCACATGCACAGAGCGTTCCAAGCGCTGTATGCATCCACGGCGGCGCGGTTTGTGTGCTTTCCCTTTTGCTACGCTGCCGGCATCAAGTGCGCCCCGACTGGCTCCGACGCGGGCAGGAGCGCCTTGCTCTTTCCCAACCTCCTTTCCTCAGGGTACCAAAGCGCATTGCCGAACGAGATTGCGGTTGCCTGCATGTACGTGAAGGCGGTCAAAGAGGCGGTCGCTGCGGTTCGTGAGGCAGGGGTCGTCCATGGCGACCTCTACATCAGCAACATTATGTGGCGGGTTGCAGCCGGTGGGGATGCCGTCGAGGTGAAGCTGATTGATTGGGACACGGTCTTCTTCTCTTTCGACGGCGTGCCCCGGCATTGGGAAGATGAGTGGAAGACCCGACCGAAGTGGAGGCTGTACAAGCACTGGCTGTCTCAAGGGCGACGCAAGGTTGGCGCTGTTGCTGCATGTGCCCTGGACCAATTTATGGTGGGTACGCTGGAGCATTTCTGCAGCTCGGACAAGCAACGTTGGGGCAGCTGGATGGCGGCGACGGATCAAGCGCTGTCCGCGCGCAGTCTTAATCGAGTTTTCCTTGGTATGCAAGAACTGTTCGCAACACATTGTCATCTTCCGGAGCTCGTCAACACCGACACATCTACAGAGACCCCCTTACGGCATCCGGCACCGAGCCTTGCCGCGCCCACCGTGACGGTGTCCGGTGGAGGCGCCACGCTGTCGGCGGATTCCTCGAGTCCGACGCAGAGGGTTGGGAAGAAGCGTCGCCGAGAGTCTGATGAGGAGGAGGGCTAAAACAGTCAGCGCGTCCCGACTATGATAGCCAGCTTTGTTCGTAAGAACGTCTGTCTATGACGATTGTCAGCTCCGACGGCGGCTCGACACAGCGCGACGTCTCTCACTGTATGAGGGTGGTTTATCAATACATGTACACGCTCAGAGGAATGGGCGGTAGGGGACTTTTGGTACAGCTTCCCAGCGCGTGTGCATTCTTTCCATAAAACAGAGAGCGGCACGGCGTTAGCCTTCCTCCTCCCCCCAACCCGTGCTCCCTCACTCCCCTCGCCACGGCCCCCAAGCTGTCCCATCTCTACCGACCGCTCTGCCGGGCCGGTAGTGAGAGAAAAACAAGCGAGCAAGGAGTGGTCTACGGCCAGGAAGGTCGGCGACTGCTCCCGTGCCTTGCCCTACGGGAACTGTGCTCTATGGGGAGTCATGATGACTCTACAGTGAGTCAAATTTTTACCTTGGCAGGGGCAGGTGGCTGTGACGAGCAGGATGAGGGGGGAAGGGGGAGGGGGGGCGCGGCGGCAACGCAGCCCCGGGTATGGCCACGGAAAATATAACCGCAGGCACCCCCCAGCCGCACGGAAGTGGGGGCGGTGAGACCGGACCACTGCT
>Ga0114955_1001491_pt1 | contig 10702 bp, 14 predicted proteins | sample Porto_5metaG_FD_87302 | JGI IMG/M metagenome (GOLD analysis project Ga0114955, IMG submission 87302) | Marine algal microbial communities from Porto, Portugal - Porto_5 metaG | ecosystem: Host-associated > Algae > Red algae > Unclassified | place: Portugal: Porto | collected 2015-02-02 | reverse complement strand
TTCTATCCTAAAAAAAATCCTTTCTGAAAATATAACAAAAACGGATCTTAAAGCTCTCTCACGGTTGTCTTTTACAAAGTGGAACGTCACAAAAAGTACCGAAAAGCCTTTTGAGCAACTTATCCAAACAAAGGTTGAAGTTTATATTAAAAATGCTGGTGTAATCACAACAACTGTTGAGATTACAGCCAAAAAAAATCCAATTTCAAATCAATGGCAGCTCGAAATACCAAGTTTATTAAAAATCGCCAATCATTAAAAGGAGTGAGACACAATGGATCGATTCACTGAAGCATATGCAGAATATCAAAAAAATGGCACAAATAAGATTAGCATCAATACACCGAATGACGATGCCACCTTCATTGAGGCTGTCAGAAAAAATGAGGACGGCGATCTCATTGCGTTTAAAACCAATACTGGTGAAGAACTGGATTATTTACAAACACTAGAATTGGCCAAAAACGGGCAACTTTCTGGCCTGGATATTTTCCACAAGTATGGAAGAGATATCATTCGGAGTGAACCGGATGGGATTAAAGAGAATAATTTAGATCATTTGCCTGAGTTTTAGAGAAATTAATAAAATAAAAAAGCTGCAACTCAAAAATTGAGATGCAGCTTGAACGTTATATGTATGGTGATCCGTATTGGGCTCGAACCAACGACCTCTACCCTGTCAAGGTAAAAGAAAGGACAAAGAGCCAATACAAAGCTTTAGTAAGCATTTAAATAGTGATAAACCACTTTTCAATTGAGCATTACATTTTTTAGTATATAGTTGTCTTGTAAATAGTTCAAGTGGTTTCTCGTGAGAAGTTAATTCGTGAGTTATCTTATCGGTTTTTACTGACCAGTAACCCTGATCATTAAAGATAATTGCAAATATGAGCTTCTCTAAAGCACCTTATTTAGTCCTGATATCTGTCTCGGTTACTAGTACCACACATCCGCTCATAATTACTTATAAATATTCTGCAATTCCTTTAAATTTACTGGTCTTCCTTATCCTTTTAACTAAAAAAACCCTTAATTTATCTGCTGAGTATATACCTCTATCTGTTTCAACAAAATTTGGTTGATAACCACCGTGGGCAATTCTATTTCTTAAAAGGTAACAATTCTCATGCCAATTCCCGACTTCCTTTCTTGTGTTTTTAATATCCCATGAGCCCCCGATTCTACTTGAAAATTCTTTTTTTACCATCGTTATAAACCCAAGATTCTGTTGTTTAGTTTCAATTTCTTCATCAGATAAACCTTCAATTTTTAATATCTCTTGGAATAAAATTCTTAAAAGAGTTTCAACACTAGTTTGAGCGTTTAATATTGTTTCTTTATAAAATCCTCTTTTAAAATCTCTTCGGGCATTAATCATTAACTCTTCAGATAATAAAAAGGGATTACTATTATCTTTAACCACAGTAGAATATCGCACAATTTCACTCTGCTTTTCTATATCTAACATTTCTTTTTGATAGACGATGTTTGGATGTAAAAAAAGTAAATTATTAGATATTGTGTTGAAATCTGGTATATTCACATGACGACTTAAAGAAAAAGGTTCTAACATTTCTTTAGAGATTATATATATATCCTCTTGCTTAGTCTTTATTAAATATGATGTGATTATGTAATTTAAATACTCTAATAACCTATCAAAGATTTCGCTACCTATTTTTTCTGTTAAATAATAGATTTTCTCAGTAAAGAGAGACATCTCCACGCATGTTTCGTTAAATGGAATCTTTCCAGGTTCTCCTTCTCCTCCAGCTGAATATGACTTTTCTTTTTCTAACCTTTTGAAATTAAAGCAATAAACTTCATTTTTCTCAGGAAGAGAAATGATACAGTTTTCAGAGAGAGCAAGTTCATAAGGTAAGACAATTAAATATTGAATTACTGATTTGAAATTATATTTTTTCTCATCAAATACTGGCTTATAGTTATTTTCATAGGTATCACTATTCAAGAAAAAATTTTCTTTATGCATTAACCTACCTCCAATATTAAAACTTCAGAATAAGTACAATGAGTTAATGATACTAACTATATGTTTGAAATTCTAGTGCGAATAGCTTGTAGTACTATATTATGAATAACCACCGAGTTTTCCTGAATATGAAATCCCACCTGTTCTTGGAAGAAAATGATATTGAAACTATCTAATTATTATGAATATGGTATATTATACATATATTTACAAAGGGGAGGGTCTTTTATGGATGGAGAGGTTAATGTTGAGCTAAAAGAGTATCTTGAGGAATATTATTATCCCTTACGAGAATTAGAAAAATCGAGACTATATGAAGAATCCACAAGCAGGGATAGAAATCCTGCTCAAAGAGATTATTCTAGAATTCTATATTCTCCATCTTTTAGAAGATTGCAAGGAAAAATGCAATTATTAGGGGTTCAGAGTGATCAATTTTATCGAAATCGTTTAACCCACAGCCTTGAAGTAGCCCAAATTGCTAGATCTATTGCAGATAAATTGGCAAGGGATTCTGGTTTAAATGATGCGTATAAAGATGATATTTATATCGTTGAAGCTGGATCGTTGGCTCACGATATTGGTAATCCCCCTTTTGGTCATCATGGGGAGAGAGTACTTAATGAGTTAATGAGGGATAAAGGAGGTTTTGAGGGTAATGCTCAAACCGTGCGAGTTCTTCATAATCTCGAAAAGAAGTTACCAGAAACTAGAGGTTTAAATTTAACTCCAAGAACTTTATTAAGTGTTGTTAAATATTTTGTTCCATATAATCACGAAGGACATTCGAAAGTTAAAAAGTTCATTTATCAATCTACATACGATACATTACAAGAACAACTGATAAAGACAAATATATTACCTCGGACTTTAGATGTACAAATTGTTGATTTGGCAGATGAAATCGCATATGCAGCACACGATTTAGAAGATGCGTTAAGTCTTAAGCTTTTTAATATAGATGAATTTGTCTTTGAATTTAACAATAAAGTTAAAAAGGAAAAATTAGCTCCTATCGCTTCTAAAGAATTGGATGAGTTAGTTTTTAAAGCGAGAGAATTTGCTTTTTCAGCATCAAATTACAATTCATCAGAAGAATTTAGTTTGTTGTTTAGAAAGGAATTAACGTCCAACCTCGTTAACATCTTAATAAAGGATATTGGTCTTGTAGAGGTAACTGATGAATTCAAAAAAGAAACTGGTACTTCTCACTCAAAAGAAATAGGTTTCGTTACTTTAAATGATTTGGCAAAAGGACTTAAAAAGAAAACTTTTGAGTGCATTAACAGAAGTGACATTGTACAAGTCTATGAAAAACAAGGAGAAAAAGTAATAAAAGGATTATTCAATGCGTTTAACGATGACAAATTTAATAAAGGTAACCTATTGTTACCTGTTGAATATAGAAAGTTTGAAGAGGCTGAAGAGTCTCGTGAACGAGTAATTTCTGATTACATTGCAGGAATGATGGATTCTTTTGCTATTACTACATTTACTAATTTATTTGGTTCTAACTCATTAGAAAAACTATATGATAAAGATTACTTTGGTGCATATATCAAGCAATTAAACGATAAGTGATTTTCAAACAAAATATTTATGAGTCACAATAAGAAGAGGAGCTTCCAGACAAATTGGGAGTTCCTCTTTTTACTGGTTTTGCTCAGAGTTACTCACCTACCCTCCAGTTTTGCGGAGCGTTTTGAGAATCTGTTTAACCTGTTTCTTGAATTGCTTGGCTATTGGTTTTCTACTCTGCATGAGAACCTCAAGGTGTCCATCTTCAGTGAGGAACGATGCTTGTCTATTTTGAGCTGATAGGTACAATGTTCCGACCAGCTTTTCATCTTCATCAATGTTTCTGGTCATTTTACTTAAACTACTAACATCTCTTTCAACCCACTCAGCTACGTCTTTCGCTAGGAAGAGTGGATCCTCTTTGCTTCCGTAAACCTTGTAGTCATTTCCTAGTACAGCTTGCTCGTGAATTTATATTCTTGGCAAGGTCTATAAAGCCATCTTCTTGATCAAAGTTTATTACTATACAAGCATGTTCCTTTTAAATAATTTATTGATTGAGCGTTTAATATTTATATCTTCTATACCAACATTTCTTAATCTCATTGAATAAATTAACCACTCTAAAGCTACTAAATCCAAGATAACCGTACCGTCGATATTAATATCAATGTTACCATGAGCATAATTATTTCTCTGATCAGCTAACCTAAAAGCCATAGTACTATAACTATATTCTTTAATTCCATTCAATAAATATAAATGGTTAATAAAATCATTAATTACTTCATTGTGTTCTTTAAAAGCATACTCAATTTTATCCGCAAGACTCATACTAGTATTAGTTGTTCTACTTATATAGCTCTTAGCGTATCTCCTTTTCTTTCCAGTGAAAATTTCTTTTATTTCCTTCATAGCCTCTAGCATTTTAGTATGTACTTCATTTAGATTTTCGTTCTCTTCTAAGTTTACCTCACCATATATATTTTTGAATTCCCATTCAAAAGCAGAAGTTGTGAGAAGAAAACTTGCAGGTGTTATATGTTCTTTATCTTTAGAGTTATTTGGAATATGTTCTGTATAAATCTTACTGTCACTAATCAAATCTAATAAATTGGCAACTCCATCTTTAATAAACTCATAAGGAATAACTTCCTCTTGAATAGTCCTTCTTTCTTCAATTAGTAAACTATCATCTTCTTTTACCGAGAGCTCACCTATTTGTCTATAACGTTTATTTTCTAGCTGCTTAAATACACCTACGGAACCAACATCGATATTTTTTCTATATGTTACAAAAGATATAAACTTACTAAAAACACGATGTAAATCAATGATGAAAATTGTTTCATTTGTTTTCTCAAAAGTGAATGATAATGATGAATCTAACCTTATTGGATGTCTTGAATTACTTGAAGTGCTCCTAGATACATTTAGATTGGCTTCTATTTCCTTTCCTTTAAAATCAAAAATATGCTTTTCACTTGATCCCAAATTAGGTTTTAAGCTTGCAGTAGATTCTTCTGCTTCTCCTTGAATGCTGTAATCATAAGCACTATGTACATTATAAAACCAATTTAACTCATCATTCATAATTGTAATTTTATCAAATTCTCCAGAACCTTCATTTAGCAAAAGGTGAGCATAAACTTCAAATTTTTCGAAGTGAACACTTCCACTAACCCCTTTTTTTATGAAGAAATGTATTTCCTTAAAACGACTGTCGATCAATGTTCCAATTAATATACTAGGATCTTTTTCAGATGATAAATCAAATTTCCGAATAGCTTCCCAGACATCTTCTGTGAAATCCTTTTTGAATAGTTCTAGCGAAAAATTTTCATACCGAAAAAAGTAAGTTTCATCATTAAAGTCAACTCTTCCGTAAAACATCGCCACACTCCTTTTCTTAAAGAAAGATTCATTGAAATATTTACCATGATAATTATAACAAAAACAATTTACTATTAACGTAATCAGAACCAATCTCATTTGAAAATTAAGTTAATAATAATATGTTTCAACCATTTTATCAGAGTCGCTCACATACCCTCCAGTTTTGCGGATAGTAGGGAGCACCTCACTAGTTACCCACTTCTTAAATTTCTTGGCTTCTGGTTTTCTTGAGCGAATAATCGCTGAGTAAAGTCCTGACTCACTAATGACTGTTGTTTCTCTTGCTTGACCTGTACCCCCTAATGAGAGGTTCAGCTTTTCATCTTCATCTAAATATCTTGTTAAGCTCCAAGCATCTTTAATATCTAAAATACTAGCAACGTCTTTAGCTACGAACCAAGGCTCCTCGTTTTTGACTACCGTTCTTACCTGTCCAAGTTCGTTATGAGTAAAGTTTTGAAGCTCCATTATTTAATCATTCCTTCCAGATACAAAAAAAAGAGCCAGAAGCATGTTAGCTCCTAGCTCATTACCTTCTCAGATTTTACTGACCTGCTTTTCTTTGAAGATCGATCTCCCACAGGTTGTTGCTCCATCAATTTTTCAAAATTAATCATATTCTCATTCTCCAATACTTCTTCTAATTGGTTTTCACAATTAAATACTAAAGCAGTTTCACACTCAGATTCTTTTATTAGCTGTTTGATCTGGCTTCTCACTCCATCTGAATCAAGTGAGCTATTCTTTTTCAGCGTTACGAAAAGTTTCTCAGCAAGCGAATAATGTGTAAACAATTGATCACCTCATTAGCAAATATTAAAAATAGAAATTGAGATGGAACAAATGAGGTTTTCTATCTCCAGCTTGGATGCTTTCAGCGATATATAACCCACTTAGTTCCAGCTCTTTAGTCTTCACCTATCTTCTATACTTAATTGAAAATAAAGCAGCTATTCAAAAATCACTTCATTAGTGGTATTAGAGGAGAATTGGCTGATCACTTAACACGCTTTATCTTTCCTGAGTCGTCTTTATTTTCGTTAGACTCATCAAGGTCATTTAGGAGATTCATCATAGTGTTAACATCTACACCCTTTTTGTGCTCAGTAGAAATATCTTTCTTCCTCCAGCCTTGCACCTCAATGAATCGTAAGAACTTCTGAACCATCTGCATTCCTGTTTTGGTTTCTTTAAATGGCTGGGTATTAATCATTCTAAAGTGCTTCACTGCTTCCATAGCCATCATTTGCAGAGAGGTTTCCTCCACTGCTGTTTCTACATGATAATATTCTCTTATCGAATCCTCGAACCAAGCTAGAAAGTCTTTCTCTTCATTCGTCAACTCATTCCATAACCGTTCAGTATACAACCCATGAACAGGACTTTTCTTCTTCAGGTTTGCTAGTGAGCGTTTTCTTCCTTCCTCACTTTTTGCTCCAGTGCTCTTTCCCCCATGAAGCTCACACCTTCCATTAGTTGAGCCATCCTCTTTCTTGAAGGGATCACGTACACAAGGCTTTCCAGACTTAGCAAGAGCACCACAAACTATCTGTGATTCCTTCAGGTCTAAATAGTCTGGATGAATTTTCGCTTCATCTCTGTCCTTTTCAGCTATAGCATGAACATTCGTTACTTTTGCTTTTATCTCAGTTGGTAAACTGTTGTATTCCATCTATTCATTCCCCTCCTTTTCTTCTATTCCAAAAAAATTATTATATAGCTCTGGATGATCCTCCAGAACTTGCTGAATGTACTCCTTTACTAGCATCGAATCAGAAAGTTGTCTGCTGAACGTAGAAAGCACCTTCATCATGTATTCCTCTCCAGCTAACCTCTCTAGTTCATCTAAGTGTTGAAACATATTGCTCAAATCATTGTTCTCTAAACTCTCCTGCAAATCCACCATGGATTGAGCGACTGCTTTTTTATCCATTATTTTAACCTCCTCAGAAAACTGAAAAAGCCACCTCGAAAGGTGACCTGATCAAAGTGTTCTACCATGCTTTTTAGCGTACTCCTCATAGAAGTTTTCAAAATCCTCTTTGGCTTGCTTATCTTTTTGTTCCTTGGAAAGCTTTTTATAGCATGAGGAGTTCTCAAATTCTTCAAGTCGCTCTTGAATATTCTTCGCTTTCTCTTCAATAGATAACTGGTCAAACGAAATCTTTCTGGACCCATCAATAGCTTGCGCACATAAAGAAATCATTAGAGTTCCATCCACTATCTCATCATAACTTTCAAGCTTTCCTTTCTTCTTCTCACGTTCCTTTTCTAGTGCATCCAAAATATTTTTAAGTTCCTTTAGTTCTGACTCATCAAGGCTTTTCTTATCTACTAGCACTTTATGAAGTAGCTCATTACCTCTCTTTTCTTGTTTATTTGTCATGTAAAACCTCCCCCTTGTTTTTAATGCTAGAAAGCATTTCATCTATTTTTATCTGTCTGAGTTGTACTCTCGCCATTGTTTCCCTGAATTGACACTCTTTTTGTATCCAAGTTAGCTTTTGTATTGAGCTTATGACTGGCTCTTTTTCATCAATCATTCCTCACCTCCATAGAAGGAAAGGGGGAGTTACCCCCCTAGATATTCTTTCAACCCTTTTAATATCTCATCAACTTCCTTTTTGGCTTTCTCCATTTCTTCTTGTTTAAGTGCATCGAATATCTCAATGTGTTTGGCGTGCTCTGGGTTTCCCCTATCAAGGCGATCTACTCCAGCATCTCTAGACAGGCTACGTGGTGTCAAAGCATTTATATTTCCTGCTCGTGACTCTGTAATGCTGTATAGCTTTTCTAACTCTTCATTTAATAAAGAAGCTTTGTGCTGTTGCATGAAAACTTCAACATCTTGTTGAGCTAGTTCATTTAATTCCTGCTGTCGTTGATCTCCCTTGAGTTTGCTAATTTCTTCATTTAATTCTTGCTGCTTCTCTCGTGCTTTTTCGAGTTCGCTTTGAGTATCTTCAATCGCAACTACCACTTTGGAGAGTCGCTTATTGAGGTCTTCTTGAGAAGAATCAATTCTAAGCTCAATTTCTAAGCTTTTCTTTGCAGAATTGAAGTCTCTCAAGTTCCCTTCATACTCACCAATTTTGTTTGTGAGTGCTTGAACCTCTTCAACCTTCTTCTCTAGTTCCGTTTTCTTTTTAGCTCCAAAAAAGTTTTTTAATCCCATCTCGTAATCTCCTCCTGAATTGTTATTTTTATCACGACAAATAACCTTGCTCTTAACTAGCAAGGGTGTTCCACTTCGTATCATTATTTAACGAAACTCTTTACCATTCTCGTTTTTTATTGAGTTCATTTTCAATTACTTCTGTAACGTCCTCAAGTGTTACTTTTCTTCTATCCCTACTAACTAGCTTTGGATGAACTACAATAGCCGTCCTCCATGTCTTTACTCCTGTAAGTAATCCTTTTCTCATCATGCTTGGAATGAGTCGCTTAACTGTTGGCAAACTCAAGCCAGTCTCTTCAGCGATATCCTCTCTGTTCAAGAGTTTAATGTCATTGACATCTAGCTCATGAGGAGTAGAACATACCACATAAGCTCTTGTATTGAAGTACGGTAGTAAAAACAGAAACAACCCTAGCTCCTGAATAGAAGCTTGTTTAATCACCTCTCTGAGTTGAACAATAAAAAGCCTTGAGAAGAAACCCTTTGTTGTGGTTTTCCCCCTTGTTGCAATTTGAGAGTTTACTGAATATAAAACCTGTCTCCCTTTTTTATGAGCTGTAACATATCCAAGGTTCACCAGCTCAGAAACATTTCTTTTCGTACTGGCATATCCTTTCTTAATTAACCCTGAGAAGTCTTTTAAACTCAATTCCTTACCATTAAAGTATAGAAATCCATCACCTCCTTGCTCCATGTAGGCGAACATACTCAATAGTGTTCCTGCTTGAGGAAGAGTTAAGTTTTTCACTATGATCGAACACTCCTTATCATTTAATTGAGTGAAATTCCTTTTGTCTGAACTCGATAGCTTTTTTCTTTCATAGAAGTTTCTGTTTCTCTCCTGCTGATCAGGTGAAACCATTTTCCATCCATCATCGAATAAATCTTTCACTTTAGTTTCTGGTGTTAAATCACCTGCATTATGAATCAATATCCTTTCCTCCTGCTCATATAAGAGCTATTCTTAGTAGTTTTAGCTTTGGTATTTTGAAATCCAAATCAATCCCAGTATCAAATTTGCACCGTATTCGCCATTTCAGTATCAAATATGCACTCTATTTTTTAAGCTTTCACCCTTAGAGCCCCAAGGGATTAAGCCACTTCAGAAGGTAAGAACCTTATTAGAGTATTATAGAATCCATTTCAAGTTAATGTTTCACTTCATATTTGACTATAATATCTTTTGGCTCTACCTCAAGAGCTCCACAAAGGTTAGTCAACGTCTCAAAATCAATTGATCTCCTACCTCTTAAAAGAGAGAATGAGGAGCGACTTTTGTTTATTCTTCGTGCTAGCTCTGAATCTGTTAGTCCTTTTTTCTTCTGATAATAATCAAAGTCTAGTTTGTATTTTTTCACTATTTGATCACCTCGCTTTAGGTAATATTCATTGTTCAACAATTTTAAAAACATGTACTATTGATCCAAAAATAAATAAGCTTCACTAAGAAGCTCATCTAATAAAGAACTTTGTTAAACAATGATATGGAACCAATCTCCTCGCTCAGCTCTGAGAGCGTCCTGGCAAGGATGATCAGTTAATGAGTATGAATAAAAAAAGGAGATAATTTTATGCTAGAGACAAAGCAAAATGTAAGAAACTTTTAAAAATCCCTTACACTAATAATGTGGAAGAAGTGTCTAATGAGCTGGCTCATAAAGACTGCTATGAGTGCACTTTAGAGCTTTCAGAAGTATCGTTCTCAACTTAATTTAAGATGGGTATAACAACAATCACGGAGTTCATTTTGAAACTTTCAGAAAGCACTTTTTTGTAGAAATGTTCACTAGTGAAATGTGAAGACTCCCCCTATCTTTGTGATTCTCATTAACGTAGAAAATAGAAAATCACTTCAATTATTCTCCATTGAAATAGTAATGTGCTGTATCAATAACGAATCAATAAATCATGCTATCAAAGCTACGCTTAGTAACTGGCTCAATAAAACCCTTTTTTATTTCTGGATCAATGGAAGTACATAGATAAGCTCAAGTGTTGTAAACGCTAAACTAGAGTTAACAGTTTTCCACAAATAAGAATCAACAGTTGCTAGTCAATCTAGTAACACTTTCAATATACTAAAAGTAGTCTATTGAAGGTGAGGACATAGGAGTGGA
>Ga0114955_1001490_pt1 | contig 10711 bp, 13 predicted proteins | sample Porto_5metaG_FD_87302 | JGI IMG/M metagenome (GOLD analysis project Ga0114955, IMG submission 87302) | Marine algal microbial communities from Porto, Portugal - Porto_5 metaG | ecosystem: Host-associated > Algae > Red algae > Unclassified | place: Portugal: Porto | collected 2015-02-02 | reverse complement strand
TCATCACTTCAAGAACAGACCTTTTAAACTCTGGTAATTCATCCAAAAATAAAACACCATTATGAGAAAGCGATATCTCACCAGGCTGTGGGTAAGCCCCACCTCCCACTAACGCAACATCTGTAATTGTGTTGTAATGTGTACAAGTCATTTTATTAGTACATTTACTCCAAAAGTAATCTATGCTAGCGATATATACTAGGTTATCACGGGAGAGTGAAGAAAGCAACTCCATAGAAAACCAAATTAGAGAAGGAAAAGAATTTGCAAAGAACAAAGGTTTTGAATACAAAATTTATAACGAAGGCGAGGGAATATCTGGTGGTGCTGAAATAAAGTATAGACCACAACTAGAAATGATGTTAGCCGATATGACCAGCGGTAAAATTACAGCTGTCTATACACGTAAAGGGGAAAGAATAGCAAGGAATGTACATACGTGGTACACATTTGCAGACCTTGTAAAAGAGAAAAATATTGATGTTTATTATCAAGGCGTACTACAACACATTTCAACACCAGATGGCACATTATTTTCGAGGCTACTAAGCGACTTTAATGCTTACACAATTGAAAAGCAAAGTTATTTAACTAAACGCTCATTATTAGACAACGTGCTAGAGGGTAAGGCACACGGTAAATCTACACCGTTAGGGTATAAAGCTGATGCAAAAGGATATATCGTTATTGATGAGGCAGAAAAACCAATCGTAGAAACAATTTACAGAATGTGCCTTGAGGGAAAAGGCTCAACCACCATAAAGCACTATCTTAATGACAACAATATACCAACTCGTTACAATAAAGGGAAGGGTACATTCAAAATTAAAAATAAATATACTGGTAAGGTTTCTGAAAAGAACAAGAGCGATGTAAAATGGTCTGACCGACAGGTACAAAGCATTTTAAAAAACCCAATGTACAAAGGCAAAAGGAAATGGGGTGATAAATTAATTGATTGTCCTGCCATATTTGATGAGGCGTATTGGGATAAAATACAAACGCAATACAAGCTCAATGCTCACTCTAAGAATACTGGCAAAAAGGTAGATCACAAATATTTGCTTAAAGGTCTGTTGGAGTGCAGCAAGTGCAATAGAAACTATTACGGTCGCACACGGGTAAACAAGAGGGATAACTATTATATGTGTTCCAGTAAACGTTATAAAGACCTTAATTGCAGTAATAGGGCTATCAATATTGATGTGCTGGATGACTTTGTGTGGGGGCTAATGTATGAAGATAGCTTATATGATAATATGGTCGCAATGGTAGAAAAGGGCGATAACTCAAAGAGGTTACAAAAGCTAAAGGAAAGTATTGAGGCATACACCGATAAGGTTGAAAGTTTACAAAAGCAAATAAAAAAATCACTCGGTTATTTAACTAATGACACCATTACCGAAAGTGAGTACCTAACAATAAAAAAGCAAAAGGAAACTAAAATAAAAACCTTGAACGAGTTAAAAGCTAGGGATGAAGAGGAATTATTCTTGCTTGAAAACCAAAAAACCAGCATACAGGAATTTACAAAGGAGCGAGAAAAATATGTGAAATTAAGAGTGTCGTCAGAAGTATTAAAATCACATAATTTAAAACTGGTAAACTCTAAGGATAATATAATTGCACCGTACAACGACAAAAAAAGGGTCTTAAATAATTATGTCAAACGCATATTTATAGAGTACAGCAAGGAACACAAGGTTTACGTAATAAGGACGTCATTTAAACTACCCATAGACGATACGCTGCACTTTATAGATGATAACTACCTGTACAGCTATGACGCCAATAATAGTGTAATAATGGAACTAGCATCGGGACAAAACACACGTTTTACAGAAGCTACTTATGACCGAACCTTAAAGAAGCTTTTAAGTAAGGAACTTATAGAAAATTTGGTGTAGTGCTTCCCGCAGTTTTCACAAAACAGCGGGTAACTATCCGCCCTCATTCCTAATTTATGTGCACAAGTCCTGCAAAATTCAGCCATTCTAAATCATTTTTTGTGAATCACACCCCTATGGCATATACTTCTTTACAATAAGGACTACTTAGAGCACCTCTTTTATCTTTTCGTGATACCTGTCAAGAGAATTGTTTAGTCTACTTGCACAATCTCTAAAGTAACTTCTAACGTCATCACCTTCAACATATATTTCTATTGCTATTCTATCTGCGAGGACACTCGATATGCTCGGCGAGCACATTTTTATTACATACTTCATCACATAGTAACGATTATGGTAAGCACCTAGACGGGCAGCTGCAAGCGAAGCTTTAGATTTAACCTCCAAATCATCAGTTAATTCGTAGGCTTTAAACAAATGACCTACTATAACGTCACAATAATCAAAGTTATAACTACTACTTAAGACCCACTCGATATACATAAGAACAAATCGCTTCCACTTATGAGAATCTATCTCAAACATGGCTTTAATAAACTTCGCGCTTACCTCGTAGTATAGGTATTCTTTGGCATCTTTATCCCTCTCGGTAAAAATTATAAAGGCATCTAGCGTATCAGCATTCCAATCGTCTAAATTTTTAATCTTGGAAACCCACTCATCAACATCTTCGTCTTTATTATCAACAACCTCCCTTTTCGAAAGATAACCTAGCAAAATGCTCCTTAGTCCTTTTACACTTTTAAATCTCCTATTTATATTCTCTTCTGTGCATTTCTCTATGATCATACCAATTTTACCACCAGCTGATAATTTAGTATGATGTACTCTAAGCGCACCATTAAAGATATCATGTAAAATTGCACCAAAAGAATAAATATCAGCACGATGAGTTACCCCGTGAAAATCTGTCACCTGTTCTGGAGCCATATAAGCTAATGAGCCTGCTCCAAAATTATCTGATGTTACAAACGAAGTTGTAATATCTGAATCAGAAGTTATTAATCCCAAATCTGCAAGCTTCCAACTCCCATTGAGATAAAGTATATTTCCAGGCTTTAAATCTCTATGAACTAAGCTTAAATCATGTAAGTACTCTAATGAATTTAAGATATCTGCTAACCCGCTAGGAACTCTTTTAGCAAGCTTGGCTTCCTGTATTTCTTTAGTGTAAACTTTTTCAGCCAAAGGCATTAAAAACCAGGGATTATCCTCAGATAGTGACGAATAAAGAATTGGTATAAAAAGATCAGGTGGTAGCTTCTCTTGAATTTTAACTTCTCTAGCAAACCTCCTTTTTAATTTAGTGTATGTTTCAGGATCAAGTCTATCAGCCATTGCAGGCTTGAAAGTTTTTCTGGCTAAAATCGAACCGTCGTCTGTCCGAACCTTGTGTATTACACCAAACCCACCGCTATGAATTAATCCTAATTCTTCAACTATTTTCATTCTCTATATTCTTTTCAAAATGTAAGGACAGACTATCCAAGTTCAATATGCACACCGAACTATAACCATCCCTGTTATTCATATAACTTCCATTGTCAACACAAATAACAGGATTTTCATTTTCTACCGCTTTTACAATTTCCTTTTTTAAAGTAGGAGTATGACCATGAATCACTATTCGATTTCCAAGCCAATTTTTATCATAGACGTTTTCCCACTTTCTCTCCCATAATAAAGTACGCACGTCAGAATAAGGATCTTCAATTTTCATATTGACTGCTGCATGCACGAATATAAATTTATCTTCATCGTAGTAGTAGGGCAATGAATTAATAAAATCAATATATTTCACTGGTACTTTTTCAAGGTCAGATGTTAAAAAGCTTTTCAAGGTTTCTTTCCCTCCATTTTTCATCCAATTGACCTTTTGTGTAATATCGTCAAAAGAATCAAGCATCATCTGCTCGTGATTACCCTTTATACATCTTACATCAAAACCGTGATCTATTAATAAAAAAACTGTGTCTAAAACACCCTTACTGTCTAGACCGCGATCTATTAAATCCCCAAGTACATATAACGTATCCCTCTTTTTGAGCTTTATAGATTTTAAAGCCTTTCTAAAAGTGAGATTACACCCATGAATATCTGAAACTACGTATGTACTCAAGCGTTTATTTTAATATTAGGTTAGTATTTTAAACTTCAATATAGTTATTCCAAAAAGCACTACACTATAAAATGCTCGATTGCTTATTTTTTTACTAAAATATGGTAGTTTATTAATTGATGCAAAAGTAAATGTTTGATACTGAATTATACTGTTTAACTGCTTTTAAACATATTTTCACAGCTCACAAACCAACGCTCTAGTCTTGTAGAATAATCGCTAATATTCATTCTTGTAAGAATATTCCTACTTATATTTGTGTTAAGTAAAAAATTAAGCTATGGACTATATTACATATTTTAGGGTTTCAACGAAAAAACAAGATTTAGGCTTAGATGCACAAAAAACTATTGTAAACCGTTTTTTAAAACCAGAGGACAACGTAATATTCTCATACAGCGAAAAAGAAACTGGCACAAAAAAACGTGTTCAAAACGAGTTACTACAAGCGATAGAAAAATGTAAAATAACTGGTGCTACCTTATTGATTGCAAAACTTGACAGACTAGCCAGAAACGTATCTTTTATATCTACCTTAATGGATAGTAATGTCGAGTTTAAAGCCCTTGATATGCCACACGCTAATAAACTCACCATACATATATTTTCAGCGATTGCAGAGCACGAAGCAGAGCTAATAAGCCAAAGAACAAAGGCTGCCTTAGCAGAATTAAAAAAGAAAGGTGTACAATTAGGTAATCCTCAAAACTTTACACAAGAGGGTCGCAAAAAAGGTGCTTCAATTAATAAAGCCAAAGCACTTTCAAATACAAATAATAGAAAAGCAAAAGCGTATATACAGTCACTAAAAGTACAAGGCTTAACTAATTCCAAAATTGCAAAACAGCTTAATGAAAATGGCTTTTTAACTTCACGAGGTAAGCGATTTAGGACTATACAGGTTCAGCGTTTAGCATCATAACCTAAAAGCTCATTGTAATCTATTTCAAAAGCTTTCGCAAATTTTAGGATAGTTGTAAGTCTAGGTTCTTGAATACCTTTCTCATACTTCCTAATGTTTTCTCTATCAATACCTATTTCAAGTCCAACATCACTTTGAGACATTTTTTTCTGTAACCTTATCTCCCTTATTTTTTCTCCAAAGCGCACGACCTCTGCGCTCAAATCCTTTTTCCTTGTAGCCATAATTTTACTTGTGGCTAACAATTTCTGATAGATCTCTAACGTAAAGGGGATTGAATACTCGGCAAAAAAATTATATTTGCTTAAACCTTATAAATCATAATTATGAAAAAGTTCTACTTGAACCTTGTTTTATCGCTAGTATTTTGTGTGAGTGCTTATGCACAAGACATCCAAACATCTAAACCAATTAAAACCTATTATACATCATTACTCAAGGATATTGAAGTTAAAACTACCTCAACAGGAGAAGGCATTGTCCTATCCTTTAGAGATGAAAAGTACCAAGAAATAGATGAGTTCGAGTATATTTATTTTGAAGATGAGGAAGGAATGCTACATTTTTTTAATAAAGTTGAGGAGGTACAAATGTCTCCAAAAACTGAGAAGAGTGTTGATGTTACGTTAGATATGACAGAACATATAACCAAAATAGACAATAAACAACTTGAAATATTAAGGAAGGGAAATCAACAATGGGTTACCTACATTTTCTACGGTACTGCATACACGGTAATTCCTAAAACGAGACTGAAAAAAATTATAAAAAAAATAAAGAAAAACCTTTAGGCGTATTATTTACGTCAAATCTAATTAATAATACCTCCGCAGTTTTTCTGCGGGGGTTTTTTATTACCCAAATTTGAACAAATAAAACTTAAAAACCTCAACAACAATACAATACATCCATAAAGTAAACTGTAAAAAACCGTGTCACAACTTAATTCAAACGGCTGTTTTACATTGTCGCCGTGTTGGGATTACCATATGTACTACATATGTAAAAGTTGCCCTTCATATAAAAGTAAACTTTTTGGTTGTAAACATATATATAGTATAAATGTAAAGTATTATGGAATATTATATCTATTTAATGGGGGTTTGTATAACTGTTATCGTTGTTAGGGGAATAACGTTTTTGCAATGGTTAATTAAATTTATAACGTACCTAATAATTCCAGATGATAAAATGGAGGCTATGGATAAAACAAGCGTTGGTAAAAAATATGCTTCCCACCTTAATAAAAATTTATCTAGCCGAGGTAACAAGGATAATGAATAACTTAGCTTTAAAATCTACTTTATGAGCGAAGTACCAAAGACCAACCCGATTTTAAGATGGTTTTTAATCGGGGTTGTAATTATTATAGCCTTATGGATAGGGTCGGGTTATTTTATACACAGTTACTCCTACGATAACCGAGGGTCATTCGGAGATATGTTTGGTGCAATCAACGCCCTTTTTAGCGGGATTGCTCTTGTAGGTATAGTATTGTCCATTTACTTCCAGAACAAAGAACTAGGCAACCAAAAAGAGGAAATGCGATTAACACGCCAAGAGTTTCAACATTCACGTTTTACCAACGTGATTTTCAAAAAGATTAGTTTCATAAATGATGTGCTGAATGACGTACGGTTAGAAAATCCAAATAATCAAGTACCATCAATGAGAACTACTATGCCGAAAACTGGAGGTATTCCTTATTTGAGAACAAATAATGAAATTATAAATATTAAAGGTTTTCTTAATGCTACCATATGCGAATATGATTTTGACGATGATATGGTTCAAGAGGCAAATGATATAATGCTAGAAGCAAATATTATTAAGTTTTATGACCTTTACGACGTATTAATGACGGATATTAATTCCTTGGATAGACTACTAGAAAAAAGCAAATTAGAAGCAGAAGTAACTAATGAACTATATCTTTTGTACTTCACTTCAATACGTCAAGAAGTTATTGATTTATCTAAAACATTAAGCAGTATATCAAAAAGGCACGTTGCAGGTACTAGAGATAATCTAACAGCTGAAAAACTGATGGTTTACACAAGCACAATTCAGTACTATGATAAGATAACATTGCACAAAATAAATACTCCTGCCTAACCTCTCATAAAGCAAAATCCAATTACTGCACCCTCAAAAGTACCTTTGATTTATTTTAAGACCTTCTACTCGTCTTTTAAAATTTTTGCATACAAATACATTACTTCTTACCGTTCACGATCCGTTTCACTCTACAAATCGGCACAAAAATCTGGCACACGGTTATTTTTATCTACAGCTTTATGGAGTGATTTCAAGCTGATAATATTTTACAAAAAAAATTATTCCTGTAACTGTATAATAATCATAGTAGATATATCTAATGTACATCTATATGAATAAAAGGCGGAAATTTATCCACTTTTAGAAAAACCTTTGCAAGCTCCCATAAAAGCAGAAAAATCGTGTTTTAAAAAGTGTCTTGAAACTTACCGATAACTTACTCGAAGTTGTTTATCACGTATTTATCATCAGTTTCATTGAAGTTAGTTTTATACAGGTCCTATTAGAACAAAAGGCGATTTTTAAAACTACCTGAAACTTTATGGCAGTTGTAAAGGTTTTTAAATTGATTTTATAAAGCCAATTGTGAACCTGACGTTAGTCATTAGGTTCACACAAATATTATGTATACATATTGATGCACGCATTCAGTGGATTAATATTATATAATAATATATAGTACATTAAAATTGCAGTGTGAAAAACCACAAACTCAGCAATAGCAGGACTTCAAGGCAATAATAAAATTCAACAATTGCGGTGTGAACATTACTAAACTCAGTAATAACGAGGAACCGCACCGTTTAAAACATTCAAACATTACTAACGCCAATAATGGCAAAAAACTAATTTAAAAATGAATAGTAAAAAATTCCAAACACACTATTATCTCTATAATAATGAGAGATACGAAAACATGAAAGATTGTTGCAAGGCAATAGGCACAGGCATTCCAGGGAAATCATTTAAACATTTTATAAGGGTTGGATTGGTAAAGAAAATTTTAATTAACCAAGATGTTCCAGTGAACACTAAAATATCAGAGTATGATAAAGCGACGACCGAAACAAGACTTTAATATAAATTATTACGCCATTAGGAATAGTGATCTAAAAGGCAAAGAGCAGATTTTATTAATGTCATTGCTCGAAATTCACAAGGCAAAATGCAAATTCCAATACAAGAACATACTGAATTACGAGTTATGTGCCAAAACAGGTTTTTCTGAAAATACTTTGATAAAGTATAGGAAATCGTTAGTCGAAAAAAAATACTTTCAAAAAAAACCTACAAGAGTAGGGAAATCTGTGGTATTACAATACAGGTTTGATTGGAAAAAATTATTAAAACTAAAATTGATCATTCCCATAGAGCAGAGCGAGTACAAGCCAAAATTTATAAACAAGGACAAGCAGGTACTCAAAAAAGGTCATAGCCTAACAATAGAAGATATACCAAAATTAAAAGCCGATACTATTTACCACGTTAAGCGGTACAGGCTAGATAATCAAGGTAATCGAAAAGGAAATGGTGCAGTCATAAAGCCATATGGCAAAGACTTAAAATCTATAATAATAATAAATCATAGGACTAAGGAGGTAGAATACATCATCGGGAATTAGCTAAAAATAGAAACTCTAAGACGATATTAAACTACAGTAGTGAAATTACATAGGTAAGGGCAAAGGATGTCTTATACCGACTGCATATAAAAACAAAGCACACATAATGCAGTAATAATCAAACGTGCCAATTAAATAAATAATGAGAAGAGAATGACTAAACAAGTGAATCCAACAAGCAAAAAGCGAGAGATACTACACACAGACCAACACATAACCGAAGCTAAAACACAATTGGCGGACAAGGTTGTACTCCTTTTAAATGAGTATAAAGAAAATTACCAGTTGCATATTAAGGCAGATGCAAGTATGGATGAGGTAGTAAAGGCAATCAAAGAAAATAATAGCACATCAGTAATACAGGTTAAGCACACAATAGATAAAGAGAAGCTAGAAGAAAACTTTAAACATCTTAATGAGCAGCAAGTACAAGAAATATTAGGTATTCAATCAAAAGGAGTCGTAGAGAACCTTACGCAAATAGCAACATCCGTAAAGCATAAATTCAAAGGCTCAGGGTTAACAATAGACAACTTCATATTAAATGATGAGTTTACAATTAATAGCAAAGTAACTGGACGTATTAAAAATATGGCATCCACATACTGCACAAACAGTAATCAAATCCAACTTAGAAATCTTGCCATAAAGATTGGAAACTTAGTAAAAGGCGGTTTGAAAAGTGGACTTTTGTCACCGAACCGTTTAGGCATAATTGCTGAAAATATTGTTGATATCAATACGGGAGAAGTAAAACACCAGTATATAATGCGACAATAAAATATAATTCACTCATAAACATTTGATTACAAAAAATGTGTTGATGCTCGGCTTTTCAAAAAGGGTCGAGCATTTTTATTTTATAATACCAAATTTTTAATAATCATAATGAAAAAGCTTGAAATCCCCGTATTTACTAGAATGTTGGGAATCAAGAAACGGACATATATTAACATTAAACATAATGGAAACAAATAAGAAAAAAACAGGGCGTCCACGTAAGCTGGGATTAAAATTTGAAATAAAGAAGAAGATTTCTAAGACGTTAGAGACATACTTTACCAGCGAAGAATTTATACACGACATCGGCCTCAAGAACGGAAACAATCGCTTAAAGACACATTTAAACCTTTTACCTTTCATTTTACCAAAAGCCGAAAGTATAAAGGCTCAAATGCTGGGTCTTAACGAGGTAGAAATGCGAGAACTTGTGCAGTCCGTCAAGGTAGAATTAAGTAAGCAAAGTTAGTATGGGAGTGTTACGTACAATAGGCGAAAGCATTGGCACGGGAACAATCAAAAATGATGGTGCAACAGGACCCGTATTTAAAAAGAACGGCAAATATTACGAGAAATTAGATGGCGAAGAAATTACAGCTGATGAGGTTGCAGGTAGGACTGTAATTCAATTTGGAAAGTAAATCCTAACCATCTCCATACAGCATTTAAAAAAGCTAAATCAGGAGTCTTTTTGTAGGTATTTTGACAGATCTGTTTTTACTCCAAGGTTTACAACCCACGTCCTACAACGTGGGTTTTTTTAAATATTTGTAAAAATTTTGGGTTCAAGATAACAGAGAATGTTCATTGTATTGGAAAGACCTCTTTGTAACTTTGTGTTGACACCTCGAACTGGAATACACATCTGATATTCCAAAACAACTTTTACAAATAGCTTTTGCAAATGCATCTAAACATTTGTAAAAAATTTGCTCCCCTCCCGATTCTAAGATAGCTTTAATTAAACTTAATGGATGGCTCGGGTACTTATGTCGATTTAGAATATACCGATCTATAATCGTCTAAAAACACCTCAACGGTTACCACCACATTAGAACAATGCGACGTCTGATATAGTATGATGCGGACTTCTAAAGGGTCGCTCGCTCATTAAACCTTGATTATCTTTTACCCTACCTACTACCGAATGTATTTTTGTAGTCTCTAGCGCTTCACACAATGACATAGGTGGTAAAATACTGGGTAATCGCTTACTCAACATTGTTTTACCAGACCCTGGAGGGCCTATAAGAATAATATTATGACCGCCAGCGGCAGCTATTTCCATACAACGTTTTAT
>Ga0114955_1001488_pt1 | contig 10718 bp, 8 predicted proteins | sample Porto_5metaG_FD_87302 | JGI IMG/M metagenome (GOLD analysis project Ga0114955, IMG submission 87302) | Marine algal microbial communities from Porto, Portugal - Porto_5 metaG | ecosystem: Host-associated > Algae > Red algae > Unclassified | place: Portugal: Porto | collected 2015-02-02 | reverse complement strand
TACTTTGCTGACCAAGGCGCCCTGCTTGAGGAAAATGCTCGCGCCGACGTCTTTAACCAAATGTGGGTGATGGCAAATCCTGATAGCTTCCTTGCCAATAACGATGCGCTGATTGCTTATAACAAAGACTCGCGTGATAAAGGTAAAGAAACCAACGCCCCAACCACCCAGCACCCCGATGATTCGGTAGATCTCATCGATGGTGGTCTGTTAATTGGTAACGTCAATAATACTTTCCGCGAAATTCCGCCATTAGACGACTAAGGATTATGGCGTTTTTTAGACCATCTAACGTTATCCTATAAAAAGATAAGTCATCGATGCCAAGTTCTATATTTAGGTTTCCTTACTCATTGTTGGCGGCAGCGCTGGTTGCATTAAGCATCAGCGCTTGCCAGCCGACAGAAGATAATAACCATGACGCGATAAGTAGTGATGGCAAAAATTGGTCATGTCAGGCGCAAAACACGCCCTTTGCCTATAGCGTTTGCCGTATTGATGCAAAGGCGCTGACCGACACGCGTTATTCATTACAGCTATTTTGGCAACAGAGCGATAGCAATACTGATAACAACCAGCCGCTACTGACTTTTGATGCTTTACTAGCGGCGCTGCCCTCTAATCAAACCCTTAACTTTGCCATGAATGCTGGCATGTATAATGAAAATTATGCGCCGATTGGCTATACGGTTATCGAAGGTAGGGAGCGACGCGCATTAAATATCAAAGAAGGCGGCGGCAACTTTCATCTGTTGCCCAACGGCGTCATGTGGTGGGATAAATCTGGCAAAGTACAGATTACCGAAAGCAAAACGCTAGACAGCCAGCTCAAAAATGGCAATACGCAGCCTTGGTATGCGACGCAATCAGGTCCTATGCTAGTCATCAATAATAAAATTCACCCGCAGTTTAAACCTGAGAGCAGCTCGCTTAAGCTACGTAATGGCGCCGGTGTTTGCAGTGATGGCAGTATACAATTTGTCAATAGCGAGGCGCCGGTGAGCTTTTATCAATTTGCCGCCTTGTTTAAAGATGAATTAAGCTGCCCAAATGCCCTATTTTTAGATGGCGGTATCGCTTCGGCACTCTACGCACCAAGCATTGATAAGCACGATAAAAAAGAGATGGGCGTGATGATTGCGCTGATAGAAACGAAAAATTAGAAACAAAGAATTAGCAAAGCAAGAGTTAAAAAAATTAGAAATAAAAAAATAGCCGATATATTTTATAACGGCTATTTTTATGCGTATTTACACAATAAAAAAAGCCAATGATTCTTACAATTATCAATCAGCGCGCCAGATAATTGGTCATCTCTTCCACACCATGCAAGGTCATCGGATACATTTTATTGTCGAAGAGCTTTTTAATCTCAACGATGGTTTGGGTGTAATTCCAATACGCAGGATTTTCAGGATTGAGCCAAGCGACTTTATCAAAATGCGCCAGTACCCGTTTTAGCCAGACGATGCCCGCCTCATTATTCATATACTCTACGCTACCGCCGACCGTCATCAGCTCATATGGCGACATCGACGCATCGCCGACAAATATCACCCGATACTCACGACCATAGGTATTAAGCAGCTCATAAGTCGGCATCGGCGCGCTGTGGCGACGATTATTGTCTTTCCAAACATAATCATATAAGCAGTTATGAAAGTAAAAAAACTCTAAGGTTTTAAACTCGTTTTTGGCCGCAGAAAATAACTTTTCCAATGCTTCGACGTGAACATCCATACTGCCACCAACATCAAATAGCATCAGCACTTTGACGCGGTTGCGGCGCTCAGCTTGCATATGAATATCGAGCACACCTTTTTTGGCGGTACGCTTAATGGTTTCGTGAATATCTAGCTCATCGGCGCTACCCGTACGTGCAAACTGGCGCAAGTTACGCAGTGCCATTTGGATTTGGCGCGTGCCAAGCTGATTGTCATCATCGAGATTGCGATATTTACGCTGCTCCCACACTTTGGCAGCGCTGCGTTTACGTGACTCACCGCCGACGCGCACGCCTTCTGGATGGTCGCCATAGGCACCAAATGGTGACGTGCCGCCAGTGCCGACCCATTTGCTGCCACCTTGATGACGCTCTTTTTGCTCTTTAAGACGCTCTTCAAGCGCTTTCATCAGCTCTTCTAATGAGCCGTATTTTTTCAGCAAGCGCCGCTGCTCTTCGGTCAGATTTTTTGGATCAAGTTTTAAATCTAGCCATTCTTTTGGAATATCCGTCAACTTTGCAAGCAGCTCATCCATATCAAGACTATCGACGCCCTCAAAATAATCTGCCATAGCACGGTCAAATTTATCAAAGTGACGCTCGTCTTTGACCATACAAAGCCGAATCAGTCGATACATATCCTCGCGACTGGCAAAAGTAGATAGCTCTGGGTTTTCAGGATGCGGCTGCATCATCAGCCCTTGATCTAAGGCCGCGTTTAGGTCAAGCAGCTCACGCGTACTGACCGGCACGCCGTAGGTACGCAGGGTATAGAACAATTTGATAAACATAAAAGTCGCATCACTTATTGGCTGATAGAGTTACGAGTTGGATTGCTTCATTAGCGTCAATTATGACAAACGAGCTGTCGCTTAACGACGCATCATATTGGCAAAACGCTGCAATAAACTCACATCGGCTTCGTTTTTCAGCAGCGCGCCATATAGCGGCGGAATAGACTTTTCCCCGCGCAAGTTTTCTTCCAGCTCGTTTTGTGCCATATCATCAGCCAATAATAGCGTCAGCCAATCGACCAATTCTGAGGTTGATGGTGGCTTTTTAAGTCCTTGGATGTTACGCAGTTTATAAAAAATATCGAGCGCATCATTGACGAGTTTTTCTTGGATATTCGGGAAATGCACCTCAATGATTCGGCGCATGGTATCTTCTTCTGGGAAATCGATATAATGGAAGAAACAGCGGCGCAAAAACGCATCTGGCAGCTCTTTTTCATTATTTGAGGTGATGATAACCACCGGACGCTGCTCAGCAGTGATGGTCTCGCCCGTTTCATAAACGTAGAAAGACATTTTATCGAGCTCATGCAGTAAGTCGTTTGGAAACTCGATATCGGCTTTATCAATCTCATCAATCAATAACACACTGCGCTCACTGCTCGTAAAGGCTTCCCACAGTTTACCAGGCTTGATATAGTTGCCAATCTCATACACCTTGTCGTCGCCCAATTGCGAATCACGCAAGCGCGATACGGCATCGTACTCATACAGCCCTTGCTCAGCTTTAGTGGTCGATTTAATGTGCCACGTAATCAGCGGCATCCCTAAACTCTCCGCCACTTCTTCAGCCAGTAACGTTTTACCCGTACCCGGCTCGCCCTTAATAAGTAGCGGCTTTTGTAACGTCATTGCCGCATTAACGGCCAGCTGCAAATCATCGGTAGCAATGTAGTTTTGCGTACCGGTAAAGCTTTTTTTCGTTTTATCAGTCGTGCTCATAATACATTCTCAGTTATTAGAAAAAGTTATTAAAATCAGTTATTGTTATCCGTTAAATATAGTAGAAAGCTTAGAGAAAGTCGTTAGCAGATACCTAATTATTTAGATTAGCACAGTGCCATTAATTGCCAAAGTACTCATGCGTTCGTAGTTATCATTGACTGGCTGTACAGCCGATAAATGAGTATAAAAAAAGACACGCAGGGTGTCTTTTGTCTAATAAATATCTACAGCAAAAAGCTTTATTACTCATATCTATTATTTGCGGTCTTTTTTTAAGCTAACCTCAGCTTTAGGCTTACTTAATTCAGTCCTAGCCAATTCAGGTTTAGACGACAATGCTGAATGGTCAAACGACTCTGATAAACCCGCGTCGTCTGCTAAATAATTACCAGTAGTCAATTGGGCAGTCGCTTGCGCATCATCCGCCGTACGGCTGCGAGCTTTATCCAAGCTGGACTCAAACGCGCCGCGAATCAGTTGCCAGACAAAACCCACAAACAAGCCCACGACCAACACCACTAAAATCGGCAGCATATTGGCTATCGCGCCAGCCGTATCTTTCATCATAATCGCATAAACGACACTGATACTCGCCGGCGCAATCACACTAGGATCACCAAGCGCCGTACCAGGCGCGAGCAAGACGGCAAACAATATCATCCAACTCATACCACCAAGCGGGCGCGGCAAAATACGAGCAACCAACAACCAGAGTATCAAAACGATAATGACGCCGCCAAGATACGCATACATAGGTAAGTCTGCGGGTGGCACATCTTTGACCAGTTGCCCCCACCAAATCGTAATCTCACCGAGGATATCACTGATAGCGCCTATCGGTAAGCTGTCTATAATGCCTTTTAACCAATCCATGCGTGTTTCTTTACCTGCGTTTATTACCTGCGGCGCGTAAAGCGTCAAGCGGTATAGGGTAAGTTTTGTCAGACTAACAGTGCGACAAAATACATAATCATCAACTGCACTTAATTATGCGTGTCTAATGGCGATTAGTTTATCACGACTTGCTAGCAAAATGCATAAGCGCAAATGTTTCGTCGCTTTTTTAGTGCATTTAGGCCAAGTCTCTTAATTTCAAAACCTCTATCAATCGTAGATATTATCCTGCGCTTCACGAGCGCGTAGCTCCGCTTGACGGCGCATGACATCTTGCGGCGGCAACTGCACGAAATACCCTTGCGACTTTAGTTTTGTCAGCACTTCTTCTTTGTCAACGCGCGCCAATTTTGGCGTGCTCGCCAAGTCTAAATGCATGACAAACTGACTACGCCCTAAGCTTGCCCGAAACTCTTTTGGCAGTACACCAAGCCAGTCTTTAATCTCATCGGTATCATCAGGATAATCAGGGCGAGCAATGTAAACATACATATCGTCGTGTTTGGGAAATTTATAAATATCGCAATGCATAAAAACAACCTATCAGAAACTATCGCCATAGATTAGCATATTTGCGGCTGCAATCAGTAGTCGCTTTACGTTTTGCTATGGTAAATCACTGTAAAGTCCGCTAATTTAATGACCTTTTACACATGCTATTTATTCATAAATTTGTCAGCGCTGCTGCTAAAAAGTTGTTTTTAACAACATTATCGACTTTAATGCGGCAGATGGCTTGTAAAAACAGCCTGAACCTTTCATAATAAAAGCGTTTTTCAGGAGAGAGTCTTGGGCATTATATTAAGTGCGCTTATATTTACGAGCTGCGCTGATAACTGCTTGATGACCACCGAAGGCGCATACACCCTGCCAATCGCTCAGGTAAAAGGACTGAAAAACATATGTCACAACTGTTTTATTGCTATCACAACTGCATAGCATTCCAAAACATAAGACATAACAAATCTGGAGAGCGGTAAGGACGGACGACGCCTTACCCACCGAAGGGGAGAAAATGCGACATTATTTGCTTGGGCTTTTTAAGGCTTTGGCTTTAAAAAATCACAATGATGGTTCGTGTTGAAAATCTCAGGTTACAGGACAGATAGGGCTTTTGCTTAAACCGACGTTTGGCGTCTGTTTGGCTGATTGTTCTATTTTTTTGTACGGCCCTTGGTTGCACTGCTTGCGCCCTGCAAGATTGCTACTCACTACTATGATAATGCACATCTGCCCTGCTACTTTGATATTTTATACCTGATTATCAAGTGCTGCTGATGTTCCATAAGGATTTGTTATGACCGACACTCACAATACCAATTCTCACAATACCAGCGCTTCCGCCCCTAAACGCACGCCCCTTTACCAGTCGCACCTTGATAGCGACGGCAAACTGGTGGATTTCTCTGGTTGGGAATTGCCAATCCATTATGGTTCACAAATCGAAGAACATGAAGCTGTGCGTACCGATGCCGGTATGTTTGATGTCTCACACATGGTCGTTGTTGATGTTAAAGGCTCGGATGCCAAAGCATGGTTGCAAAAGCTTCTTGCCAATGATGTCGATAAATTAAAAACCGTCGGTAAAGCACTTTATTCTCCGATGCTCAATGAGCAAGGCGGTATCATTGACGATTTAATCGTTTATCTGATGAATGAAGACGCCACCGAATATCGTATCGTGTCAAATGCGGCTACCCGCGATAAAGACATGGCACAATTTGAAAAAGTTGCCGAAGGTTTTGAGGTTGCTTTAACGGAACGTGATGACTTGGCTATGCTCGCGGTCCAAGGACCGAATGCCGTTGCAAAACTAGCAGAAGTCAAACCAAGTTGGGCAGATACATTGGCTGCCCTTAAGCCTTTCGTTGGTGCTGATTTAACCGATATCGAAGGCAAAGATTGGTTTGTGGCGCGTACTGGCTATACAGGCGAAGACGGCGTTGAAGTGATCATGCATGGCGATGAGGCACCAGCGTTTTTTGAGCAATTAAAAGCCAATGGCGTCAAACCTGCTGGTCTTGGCGCGCGTGATACCTTGCGTATGGAAGCGGGCATGAACTTGTATGGTCATGATATGGACGACAACGTTAGCCCTTACGAGTGCAACATGGGCTGGACACTGGCGCTAAAAGACGAGCGCGACTTTATCGGCCGTGAAGCCTTAGTAAATAAGCGTCAACAAGCGAAAGATGACAACAGTGCCATGAAGCAAGTCGGTCTATTATTGACGACACGCGGCGTCTTACGTGAAGGCATGACCGTGACCATCAATCAAGGCACGGATAATGAACAGACTGGCCTGATTACCAGTGGCACTTTCTCCCCTAGCCTAAAAAATTCGATTGCTATTGCCCGTGTGCCTGCCAGCTTATCAGATGACGATAGCGTGCAGGTCGATTTGCGCGGCAAGGGTAAATTCGTCGACGTCCGCGTTGTCAAGCTACCCTTTGTGCGTAATGGCAAGCAGCAATTTGACTGATATCCCTGATACCTTTTATTATGAGCGTCCCTTTTTTATTAACCATTCTCTATCATTTAGGAGAGAGACCATGAGTAACATCCCAGCAGAACTAAAATACATCGCTAGCCACGAGTGGCTGCGCCTAGAAGACGACGGTACGATTACGGTTGGTATCACTGACCATGCGCAAGACTTACTCGGTGACGTGGTGTTTGTTGAATTACCAGACGTTGGCGATATCATCGCGGTTGATGACGAAATCTCTGTGGTTGAGTCTGTAAAAGCGGCCTCTGACGTTTACGCGCCTATTTCAGGCGAAGTGGTTGCCATCAACGAAGCATTAGAAGATGATCCAGAAATCATCAACTCTGACCCATACGGCGAAGGTTGGTTCTTTAAAATGAAGCCTGACAATATCGCTGACTACGAAGCTTTGCTAAGTGCTGATGAGTACGAAAACGAGCTGTAATAGTAAGCTAATAGGCGCTAATTAATTAAGCTATCGCTATTTTTAATATTAAAAAAATGACTTGTTATGACAGATATTGGCGTCAGCTGGTATCTGTGCGCTTTTTCTTAACATACTTAGCCTTAGGGCTTAATTTAGCATTTGCAATCGCCCGCTCATTTTTGGGCCGTACTCATTGAGCAAAGAATATTAACCACGCACCTCAAGTATCTCGACACACAAACTTAGCCACGCACTCAATCCCAGCATGGATTTTCATATGACCTCTGATACTAATAAGCAAACCATTATTGCGACGCCCGATCATACTCCGCAACTGCAAGCCTTTCGCGATGTGGTTGAATCACGCCGCTCTGTGCGTCGCTTTACCGACACCAAGATACCTGATGACGTGTTGGCTGACTGTCTGCGTTTGGCCATGCTCGCGCCGAACTCGAGCAATCTACAGCCGTGGGAATTTTATGTGATTGATGATGCGGATAAACGCAAACGCGCGATAAAAAACTGCATGAATCAAAATGCGGCGAAAACCTCAGTGCGCCTCATTGCCGTCGTTGCGCGTACCGATGTTTGGCACGACCATGCCAAGCAAATATTGCGTGAATATCCGGACACGCCCGTGCCCAAAAAGGTCAAAGATTACTACAACAAAGTTGTGACCATGGATTTCTTACGCGGACCGGTCAACGTTATATCAGCGGCCAAATGGGGTGCAACGCAAGTCGTCAGACGGGTAAAGGGTCCGATTAAATCACCTTATTATACCTTTGAAGACACCAAAAACTGGGCCACCAACAATACTGCTCTTGCAGCCGAAAACCTCATGCTTGCTTTACGCGCGCACGGCTTTGATAGCTGTCCGATGGGCGGCTTTGATGAGCCTGCGATGAAACGCTTATTAAATTTAAGCGACGATCACCATATCATTATGATGATTGGTGCCGGTGAGCGCGCTGATAATGGCGTCTACAACACCCAGTTCCGCTTTGACCAAACTCAATTTGTCCATTACGTCTAAAACCGTAAACCGTTATTATTTATTCGTTATTTTAGCCATCTTCTTTATCATCCCTTTTTATCAAGGACTGTTATGACTATCTCTCAAAACCCAACGTTTGATACCTTTCAAGGTTTATTCAACGAAGCTGAATTTGTCTATCGTCATTTAGGCTCAAATGATGCCAAACAAGCCGACCTATTAAATGCCGTTGGTTATCAAGATATGGCAAGCTTTATCAATGATACCGTGCCTGAACCTGTGCGCTTGCATAAAGAGCTAGATTTACCTGTGGCCATGAGTGAACACGCCGCGCTTGCTAAACTACGTACCATGGCAGACGATATCACGGTTAATAAGAGCTATATTGGTCAAGGTTACTCGCCTGTGCGTATGCCAGCAGTGATTCAGCGCAACGTCCTTGAAAATCCAGGTTGGTACACTGCTTACACGCCTTATCAAGCAGAAATCGCCCAAGGTCGCCTAGAAGCACTGCTTAACTTCCAGCAAGTTTGTATTGATTTAACAGGTTTGGAGATGGCTGGCGCGTCATTACTTGACGAAGCAACGGCTGCGGCAGAAGCGATGGCCATGTCGAAGCGTGTGAGCAAAAGCAAATCAAACCAGTTTTTTGTGGATGAGCGTATCTATCCGCAAACCTTAGATGTCATCAATACTCGTGCCAAATATTTTGGTTGGGAAGTGGTGGTTGGTGATTTCGAACTGGCTAAATCAGGTGATTATTTCGGTGCTATCTTCCAATACGTCGGTGTTGAAGGCGATGTAAAAGACTTAACCGATGTTATTGCGGCGGTAAAGAAAAACAAAACTTATGTGAGCGTTGTCAGTGACATCATGAGCTTGGTGCTATTAAAGTCACCAGCCGATATGGGCGCAGACGTAGCACTCGGTAGCACTCAGCGTTTTGGTATTCCGATGGGTTTTGGTGGTCCACACGCCGCCTACTTTGCCTTCTCGGATAAAGCCAAGCGTTCAGCACCTGGTCGTATCATTGGTGTCTCTAAAGACTCGCAAGGCAATACCGCGCTACGTATGGCACTGCAAACTCGCGAGCAGCATATCCGCCGCGAAAAAGCCAACTCAAACATCTGTACCTCACAAGTATTACTTGCCAATCTAGCTGGTATGTATGCCGTTTATCATGGTCCAAATGGCGTTAAGCGTATCGCCACTCGTATCCATGCGTTTGCGACTGCCTTTGCTGATGTTATTAAAGGCGCTAACGATAGCAATTTAAATGTGGTACATGATCAATTCTTTGACAGTGTCGTCGTTGATTGTGGTTCAGAAAAAATGGCAACGCAGATTTTTGAAAACGCCGACAATATTGGCTACAACTTATGGCGTCTTGGCGACACCAAATTAAGTGTTGCCTTTAGTGAGACTAGCGATGCGCAAGATTTTAATGTCTTAACGCAACTATTTGTCAGTAAAGCTCATGACTTGCCAACAGAAGCTCGCGTGTCACTCGATGGCGCTCACTTGCGTAGCGATGACATCTTGACCCATCCAGTCTTTAACTCGCATCATACCGAACATGAAATGCTGCGCTACTTAAAATCGCTTGAAGACAAAGATTTGGCGATGAACCGTAGCATGATTTCACTCGGTAGCTGTACCATGAAATTGAATGCGACCAGTGAGATGCTACCGATTACGTGGCCTGAATTTGCCAATGTGCATCCATTTGCGCCACGCGGTCAAGTGACTGGCTACATTGCAATGATTGATAGCTTGCAAGAGCAACTCAAAGCCATCACAGGTTTTGATGAAGTGTCTATGCAGCCTAACTCTGGCGCTTCAGGCGAATACGCTGGTCTCTTAGCAATCCGTCGTTACCATGAGTCATTGGGCGAAACGGACCGTGATGTTTGCCTAATTCCAATGTCAGCGCACGGTACCAACCCTGCTACCGCCATGATGATGGGCATGCAAGTCGTCGTGGTCAAAACCGATGACAACGGTAACGTAGACATCGATGACTTGACCGCTAAATGTGAAGAACACAGCGCCAATCTAGGTGCCTTGATGATTACTTATCCATCGACGCACGGTGTGTTTGAAGAAGGCATCCGTCATATTTGTGATTTGATTCATAAACATGGCGGTCAAGTCTATATGGATGGCGCCAACATGAATGCGCAAGTCGGCATGATGCAGCCTGCTGATGTCGGTGCAGACGTACTGCATATGAACTTGCACAAGACTTTCTGTATCCCACATGGCGGCGGCGGTCCTGGCATGGGCCCTATCGGTATGAAGGCACACTTAGCACCATTTATGGCCAACCATACGTTGAGCCCTGTGCATAATGCACAAAATGATTGCTCAGCGGTATCGGCAGCACCTTATGGCTCGGCGAGTATCTTACCTATCTCATGGATGTATATTGCTATGATGGGCCGTGATGG
>Ga0114955_1001484_pt1 | contig 10748 bp, 14 predicted proteins | sample Porto_5metaG_FD_87302 | JGI IMG/M metagenome (GOLD analysis project Ga0114955, IMG submission 87302) | Marine algal microbial communities from Porto, Portugal - Porto_5 metaG | ecosystem: Host-associated > Algae > Red algae > Unclassified | place: Portugal: Porto | collected 2015-02-02 | reverse complement strand
TGACGGGTATTGCACCCATTGGCTTGACGCGCGGGGCGCGTCTCCCACTTGTGTGCGCCACGACGCTGGGCGTCGTGGGTGGTGATCTCCAATTGGAGCGCGGGGCGCTTCTGTTGGCACTGTTCCGGTTGAGCAATGACCCCTGGTGGTGCCGACGGGCAACGTGGCAATGGGAAGGGTAAGGGCAACGCCCTGCCTTCCGACTACGTCACGCCGGGAGGCGTTCGTAAGAACATGCGAGACGCCAACACCCTAGGTTGTTCCCTCACGGGATCACCTGCGCTGAACGCGGCGGCCTCTGGCAAACCGCTCGACGCGGAGAGCCATAATGCGGAGGTGGAGACACTTCGTCTCCGTCTGACGGCCCAACAAGCGACTAACCGCTCGATAGCGAAAGCAAATGACACCCTGATTGCAAACGTGGAGGCTATGCGCCAGGAGGATATCGAGTCCGGTGCCCGGGCAGAAAAGTCGCGTCTCAAGACGAAGAGCAGGACTAAGGTCAAGCCCGACCCCAAGGGGGGCGAGTCGTCTTCCTCTCGTCCAGAGTCAATTGGCCAAACGCCTGAACGTCGGGATCGAGAGCGTAGGCTTTGAAAGGTTTTGCGTAAGATCCGCAAGGAGACAAAGCTTGCCCGCGCAACCTCCTCAGTTGAGAACTCAAACATGTCGGCCACGAAAGAGTCAAACCCATCCAGCGAGACGACTTCCTCTTCGTCTTTCGACTCAGGAGAATCCCCGGGTTCCCCGTCTTCTCACGTCATCTGACGCCGCGTCTCTACGATCGCGCCCGGGTCCGTACAAGGGTCGCCCCAACTCTAAGAAGCGGTTGGAGAAAGCCTAGACGGCCTCTTCCACGCTCAAAATGTAAAGGATGTATTCATCAATGGCTTGTTTGAGATTATCCAATCTCATGTCCGGGTATTGGACGGGCAGTTCCCCAAACGCACACTAGCGGATACAATCTCCGCAGCCCAGATATATTGGGACGGGACAAAAACGCTTCGGCTGTCACTGAAGCTGCCTCGTCTTCAAACGACTGAGGTGGCATATGCCTCGCCCATGCCCACCCGGCACACCAATATCGATCTTCCCTTTCCAGTTACCCAACCGCGGGACCCGTCCCGTTCCCCTACTCCAAAGGAGTCGCCTCAGACGAGGACCGATATTTGTTACAACTGTATCAAGCCCGGTCACTTTGCTGCCCAATGCGCTGATCCCTATCGGTCACGTGAACTCCGCACTCCTGTTGTTGCCGAGAACTCCGTAACGGAGGATACCAAACCAACCTCTGAATTCGATAGCAACGAGTCCACCGAATCGAAAAACAAGTGAGCCGGGCTCCCCTTGGCGGGTTTCCCGGCGCAACATTACCAACTTGTGAAAGACGTAAGGTCACGAGGATTCTGAGCCCTGCACACCGGCAATATGAGATCGCGGCCACCATTGGCCCTTGCCAACGAGCAATGCACAGCTGTCAACCTGTCTTGGACACTGGGGCCGGCATTAACTTGGTCCGACCTCATGTCTTACCTGCCAACTGGCAGGGTTATGCTGAAAAGCTAGAGCGAACACCCCGCATCAAAGATGCAAACAACAACCGCCTCATAGAAAACTATGCCATATATCTGTACGTAGATGTCGGATGTGCCAAGGCCTTCGACCGATTCTTTGGCGCCGAACACCTATCGGTGCCATGTATCTTCGGTACAGAGTTCATGGATAACCATGTCGAAGCCATCTTCACCCGTCTAAAGAGATTTGTGTGGCAAGACCACGTCGGTGATGTCACCAGGAACCTAAGGAGAACGCCTACTCTTGCCAACCTACTTGCCAATAAGTGGTAACGGTCGTGGGAAGACAACCTGATAAGGTAAGAGCATGTCGCCAAGTTCGCGTCAAAGGAAGATTGGAAGAACGGTTTATGGCAACCTGCGCCACCCCCGGTGTAGTCACTATCTCGCCAAACATTCGCCTACGCCGGCACAAGTCGGTGGCGGTCGCCCGTGGCGTTGCGCTCGTCAAACGCGATGAACCATTTTTGGTCAAGGTCTGCAACTTCGTGCCGGACGAGGCCATAGTTCGTAAGAACGGCATCCTCGGGTTCGCCAAACCATTCCAAGGGCCCATGTTGACAGCCATAACAGAGAAGGAGACAACCCAAGACACACCAACTGTTGAGGACACGCCATCATCCGATGACCCTGTCGAGGACGTTGACCTCAGTGAGGCACCCGAGCACTTGCATAAGCAAATCCGGGAAATGCTACGCACGCACTCTACGATGTGGGACGGCACCCTCGGTACTATACATTCCACTGAGCATGCCATCGTCACCCGAACGGATGCCGTACCCATTCGGGCCCAACCGTATCGCACGGGTCCATTCAAACGACAGATCATAGCTGATCAAATAAACAATATTTTGAACCTCAAGGTTATAGAACCTATCCACAGTGCATCGGAAGGCCCCATCGTCATCTTTCCAAACAAGAATGGCAAAGCCCGATTCTGTGACGATTACCGACGGCTCAACGACATCACCAAGAATGATGCCTATCCCCTTCGCGAATGGAGGATTGTCTCGACTCCTTAGGAGATGCGAAGGTCTTCACCTCACTTGACTGTACGGCTGGCTACTGGAAAGTGCCCCTTCGCCCAGCCGACAGAGAGAAGACTGCGTTTACAACACATGCTGGTACTTACGATTGGATGTCCATGCCATTCGGGCTGAACAACGTCCCCGCTACCTTTCAGCGTGCCCTCGACATTATATTGTCTGGCCTCAAATGGCAGCTTTGCCTCTTCTACCAGGATGATGTCATCATCTTCTCTTGCTCTGCAGAAGAACACGTCAAGGACGCTGATGTGGTCCTAACGCGGCTGCGTGAAGCCGGTGTCACTCTCAATCTCGAGAAGTGCACATGGTTCTCCGACGAAGTCGAGTACCTTGGACATATTGTGGGACCAGATCAACTCCCTGTTCATAATAAGAACGATGACGCGTTGAAAAACGCTTCGTTCCCCACCATAAAGACCCAGCTGAAAATCATCTTGGAGATGTGTAACGTCTATAGACGATTCGTCAAGAGACTTTGCTAAGCGAGCAAAGCCGCTCAACGCGATGACCCGCGCAGATGTGTCTCCGGACATACCAAAACCTACCGACGTAGCCCTTGCGGCCTTTGACAACCTACGTCAAGCGCTTCTCGCACCACCAATTTCGGCCCTGCCAAAGGCCAAAGGCGAAATGATTGTCGATGTCGACGCCTGCGCCGACCAAGTCGGGTGCACCTTGCTGCGAGAGCAACCTGACGGTACTAGATTACCGGTTGGCTACTGGAGCCGTGGACTCAGCCAAGCTGAGAAGAATTATTCCACAACGGAACGCGAGTGCCTTGGCGTTGTGTGGAGCGCACTCAAGCTCAGGCACTACCTCGACGGCCATGGCCTCTTAATAAGGACCGCCCACCAAGCTCAAAGCTGGATTTACAGCACCACAACTCTAGTGGTAGGTTGATGCGATAGCGCCTACGGCTGTACGAATATACAATCGACATGCAGTACAAACCCGGTGCATCGCACCACGCCCCAGACTTCCTGTCCCGAACGGAGAATGACGCCGCCGTTGAATATATCAACGACGATATCCCATGCCTTGCATTGGCCAAGAGGGCCGGCGACTTGCTGACGGGGAGGTACACGGGTACCGACATGCCGGCCCCCGTCGAAAGCGACGATATTGTGGAAGCCCATCAAACCGACGCGTTTTGCATCGAGTTGGCCAAACGCGTGGCGCGCAGAGCGGCAAAAGCCTTTTTTCCAAATGAAGGCCACGGCCTCTGCAGGCGGGCGCCGTACGGCGACCAATTGGTCAACCCGGAATTCCTACGCGAGCGTACACTTACGCTGGAGCATCACGCTACGGTGTCAGACCACCCGGGTATGAACCGGATACACTTTTCCATGCGGCTTCGGTATTACTGGCCATCCATGGTCACGGATATCTACAACACTATTACAAATTGTACCACCTGCGCCCAGAATCCGCTGTCTCTGCCGCCGCACACGTCCCCTATGTCTCTGTTCCCGGATACGGAACCATTGACGGACCTATCGGTCGATATCTTTGGGCCAATATCCGCTACCAGAGCTGGTTACCGCTTCATTCTGTTCATTCCTGACAGCTTCTCTAAGCTGACGAAACGCGTCGCCTTACGGCGCATAATGGCAATCTCCGTCGCGTCGTCCATTATCGACGCCTGGGTCGCCTTTCACGGTCCACCGGACGGATTCCTATCGGATCAAGGACCCCAGTTCATGTCGAACTGTTTCATTGCCGTAATGAGAGTGCTGCGCACCGAGACGGTGCGCACCACGGCATACCATCCACAGACCAATGGTCAAGTCTAGAGGTACAATCGTACCATGGCCACGCAACTCCGACATTACGTCACAGAAGACCCCCGCAGTTGGGAAGAATAACATCCCGTATTGACCATGGCCTATAACAGCCAGCCGCACCGGTCGACAGGCATTGCGCCATTCGAGCTCGTTATCCCGTGACGAATCCCGAGTTTGCTGGTACGCAACCTCCCACCCTGGACCCCGTTGAAAAACAAGGGTACCCTCAATGATGAGTCACCCCTAGCGCGCAAGCGTGAGTTCATGGCCAAGCTGACACAGAAAATTCCGGCCGTCGTAGAGGCCCTGCAAAAGACTCAACAACGCTGTAAGCGTAACTTCGACTCGAATGTGGATACACGTAACAAGCGTGTCCGCGTCGGTGGCTACGTCTATACGACGAACCACCAACAATAGAACAAGCTGCAAAGCAGGACCGTCGGCCCGTTCGTCGAAATCGACGCAGATGACTCCACCTATGTCATAGACGTTAACGGCGAAGAGCGAAGAGTTAATAGTGACTATGTTTCTCCGGCCCCACGGCCTTCGGCACCGGACGAGACTCCACATCCACTACTGGATGGACTCGACAAGCCCGAGAGCACCCCACCGGTACCCGAAGAGTACGTCATTGACCGCCTATTAGGCCCCCGTCGCACCACTGGCATCTACAGTGCTAAGGTCCGATGGTTTGACTACGGTCCAAAGGACGACTCCTGGGAACCCTTTGAAAACCTTCCTCGGAACATGGTGATCTATTTTCTCCGAAGCAGGAAGGAGAGAATTGCGGGGTACTCTTGGATTATTCCCACCCCCCCGTCTCGGGGCACCCGCCGATCACCAAGGCATAATCAAGCCGAAACTGCATTGGTAGTAACCCCCCAACGCCCAGATCCAAAGTGGTCCCCGACCATTCTTGGAGTGTCTTAGAATTCCCACGGCGGAATTCGAATCGCACTGAACTGGATTAAGATTAACCTCTCTAATTCAGTTCAGGACACTTCACCGATTTGTTAGGTTCGACTGACACTACCCCAACGGACGCGTAATATCCCCCACGACCCCTGGTTGGCTCTTTGGCGTTTCGCCGAGCTTGTTGAGTGCCACGGGCCGTATACCTACATATGGCCCTGCCCCCCGCCCTTACAGGACGATGACGCTCCACCCGCGCCCGTTACCGAAGGAGTCGGATCCGAGCCAAACGGGCTACTCTTACCCTCGGTCCATGACCCAACGGCCACTGTCGAGGACCTGATGTACCAAAGTTCAGAGGCGACGCTTATATCCCCCAGATGGACAAGGGCCCCCTGGTACATCGACATGAAAGCGGCCTGTGCATCGCACGAAGTACTGCCCCACGCGTCAAACGACCACAATGGTGCAACCACTTGGGCACTAGTTGACTTTCACATTAACAAGGAAGCCAACAGTGCTACACACGCCAACCCCTCTATGTCCAAATGACAGCAACCCATGAGCGGGAAAGGTGTATCAAACACCGCCACAGCATCACCTACCGACGGGAATTGGCAGTAACAAGTTTAAAAACCCAAACGACACAAGACGCGCCCGCACCGGTCCTCGACCACCCGCCCTAGTTACGGGCAGGCCCATGGCCATCACCGTCCACCGACGAACCGCGACGGCGCATATTGCGCGGAGGCTCCTCCTCGTCCTCGTCATCACGACTGACACACCGGCCGAGGATGTCACTGGCGTCAAAGCGCACGGGCGAGGGAGGCACGTCCGCCACTTGGCGAAGACGCTCGACCTCCTAAAGGAACAAGTCGAAGGCCACTGCCGATTCTGCCGCCATGCTCATGGCCCGAGACAAGACCGGCATGGCGTCCACAAGGACATATCCATGGGCATCCCGAACCGCCCGGCGCAACGCCTCCGTCTGGCGATGCCACGCAAAGGCAAGGGCGGCCGCCCTGATGCCATGAGGCCCTCGCTGCCCGTCAATACTACGGCTCAGCACGTCGCCACACAACTCCACTGCCGCCTGAAAGGCCTCAGGAGACGTCCAAACTTATTCAAGCGTTGAACGCTCAGGTCTTCCGGACGCGGCAGCAACGCGTGTCTCGCGCGCCGGCGACAGCGAGCCACGAAGGCTGCGAGAAGCGCCCCGACGCGAAAACCCACCGGCCGACCATGTCCCTTGACGGACGAGACCGCCGTTGCCTTGATCCTCCGCTGCCGGCGATTCGCCCTCGTCGTCTGTGCCCCCACTTCAAGCGGAGCACGACGCAAATCCCCGGAAAGGGTAGTTCAACGTAAAACCGTACTCGGCCGTCGAGTCCAAATGGACGTGCACTTGGCGCGCCGCACGCGTCTGCGTGTCAGGTCGAATGACGTCCTTGACGACGATGGTCCACAAGAAGACCTCCGTTGCCTTGTGCATCTTATGGAAAATGTCCAACATCGCCTGGCCGCCTGGCCCACTGGCCATATAGTGCATGTCCAACTTGGCCATGCGCCGAAGAGCTGTGGCGTCGAGCCGGGAAAGGACCTTGTCCGTCATCAGGGTGTGGACCCACCCGGCCGCCAAGAAGTAGTAATACTCCGCGTTGAAGACGTGGCAAGCGTCACTGAACTCGTCGACGAGTTTGTGAGCCAAGTACGACAGTGCGTACGGCTTCTCCATCCACACACTGATGTTTAGCCATCATCGGGGGTACCGTGGGAACCACCGTGACAAGTCGAAATGACGAGGCGCCCGGATGACACCGGAGCACCAAGCGGTCGGAAGAAGCCCGCGGCTGGAGATACGAGCCACGTCCTGAGCGCGCCGATGGGCGGGAGCATCACTCGGCGCCTGAAACGGGGAAGTCAACGCCACGGTGCGCGCGTCAAAATTCTCCTCCACGGCGTGGTCCGCCTCTTGAGACACCTAGATGAGCTCATCGAGGTACTCCTACATGCCCGCCTCTGGGGAAAAAGGAACCTTCAACTCCTTGGCCATACGGTGCGACAGGAAGACGGCCTCTGGCCAAGCCTGGTGCTGACCCCCAAAGTTGTTGGCCGCCACCTCAAATATCCCCATCTGGTGGACGGGGAACAGGAGCGCCCACATGTAAAGACGCGTATGGGAGTCGTGGAACGGCCGTCCGTAACGGACCAACTCGTTGGCATACGCCAGGACCTCCTACGCTTGTCGCGCCTCGCCATGATTTCCGTAATTGGAGTTCCCATGCACCTCCGCCACGACGGCGTCGACGTGGTCTTCCGGCACATCATTGAGGATGTCGATGAACCCCGGCGGGGTGCCCTAATCGCCTTTTTCGATACGAACCAACGCCATTCGGCGGTTGTTGGTCGCCGCGTTCATCAGGGCGTCGTCGCTCATGACGGGGACACCGTCTCGCGTCCCAAGGGACGTCTGGCTGAAGAATGTACGCCGAAATGGCGACGGCCTCGCCCCTTCGACGCGCGGAAGCTCGGCCGCTTGGTCCTGTGCCTCGTCGGGCTAGCTCGCAGGGATGCCGCCGCCGCGCATGTCGCGGCCGATATCGGCCGACGACCCGTCCCCACGTGACCTTGAGTCACCGCTCGCCACCGACCCGGCTCTCCTAGCTGCGCTCCCCGCGCCATCGGCACTGCAGACTGCCGCGCCGGCCGCGTCGGCCATCTGGACGTCTCTGCGGCCTCCCGCCATGTTGGCCTTGTCCTTGCCGTCGGCACATTGCGTCGAGGGGTAGACCCGGGCCAACGCCACGCTTCCTCACCCACAAGCCCACCACGCTCCTCCCTCATGACCTAGGGTCAACCGGCTGGGATACCAGCAGCGCTCCCGACTGCTCAGTGGCTATGAGCCCGACCCTGTTCCCCCGCCCACCGTCTGCACCATCGAAACGACCCCCACCCGCCGAGGGCGAGGCCGTGACAGCCTTGCCTCTCGACGGACAGGGAACGGCAAACGGAGGACCCAGAGGTCATCAAAAGCGCAAGCGCAGGCCACCGGAACCCGCCCAAGTGGGCTACTCAACCCAGACGCCAAATGGCATGGGGCTCCGGACGAGCCCTCGCCGTGCCCGCCACCCCGAGGTATATACCGTGCGGCGAGCCCAGGGGCCCGCCTGTAGCGGTTCTCGGCACCACCACTTTGGTTCGTCGTCCAGCCGAAGTGACCTCTTGATCAGCTCGGTCCGTCGAAGCAACTGCCCCGGAAATCGACCCACAGCCCAGCCTTCCCCCAACGGGTGGAGAGGATCACGGAAAAGCCCAGGGGGGAATCGTAGTCCAACGCACAGTTGGTTTTATCAAACGGAGACGGGGACGGCATCCCCGCTGTCAAAAAACCCCTCCCCAACCCGAACGCCGGCGGCCAAAGAAGCCACCCCAAATGCGCCAAACAGATAAATCCCTCCAAAGCGAAAAGTTCAAACAAGTAGTAGGGGGTTTGGGAGAACCACTGGGGAAAAGCCCCGCCCCCGACCGAATCCGATCTCCCCGAGATCCGGACACGTCATTCCCTTGCTGGCCCGGATCGGGATATTTTAGGGCGCCCCCCCGGGGCGTGCTGTCCACGCTGAGGGGCCACGCCCCTTCCTACTGTGGGACCCCCGACCGCCAAACCGCCGTGTCGCCGTCCCTCCTGTGCCCCCTGTGGCACTCCGGTACGAGACCACCCCCCTGTTGGCGCCAATCCAACGCCTATATGGCCGCGACAGCCCCCTGGGTGCCGAGAGGCTGCCCGTGCGCGCCCCCTGGCCCTCCGGCCCACGTCTGCCACTCTGGGCCGTTCGCGACCGTTCGCGCCGCCAGCTCCATCGCGCCGCCTCGAGCGAGAGTGTCCGGTGTCTCCGCGGTCGTTTTTGCAGGCGCTGACCAGGGTGTAACGCCCTCACGTCCGCTCGCACGTCAGTGCGCGACACGTTGATTGGCTGCGACTCGTGGCGTTCGTGGTCGCGGATCAGTCGATCTGCGCCCACTCGCCGGGACGGCTCGAATCTCGTTACAGGGGTATGCAGCATATCTCCTTAATATTGGGATATTGAGCCCGGTAGCCCCCCTGACTGGTCAGTATTCAATTGGTTGATTGAAATGACTGGTGGCTTGCCCTTTGGGAGGTTACTTCCGTCTTGTGTATCTGTCGTTTCTTTTTTCGTCTCTTCTTTAGTGGTTATTCGAGCTTTATGATCGCTCGGTCGATCGACCCGGCCCCTTTACCGTCTGATTATAAAAGCACCATGGGACCAGGGCTCGCCGTCGTTAGCACCCCCGGCTCTCCATCGGATGTTGCACGAATATAAGTTAATCTTCCTCCCACCTGGGGCGATGGCGTTCGCATTATCGTGTGTCTACCGTCACTGACCCCGTTCTTACCCGAAAGAGCCCTGCCTCGATTATTTTGCTGCGGCAATGACCTCCGTGGAATCATGAACAAGTTCTGTACGACCCAGAAACATGGTGCCTGGCGTGTATGGCAAGAAACTCTGGAAATATGAATATTTTTTTGTGGGGAGACTGGTGATGGTGAGACGCGCCATGCGCACTTTGCTGAAGGCGCCAGGATGGCTTACCGTTTCCAAAAGAGCGGGAGCAGCACACCCCTGGTCTGACGCTGACTGATGCCTCCATGACCCAGGCCCGCCTAGGTTTTTGATCCATGCACGAAGGTTGACAGCTAGCGGCATATGCTTGCAGTGGGGGCTGAATATTTTCGGGTAAACGCACAGAGCTCGTACTGTATGTCGCGCACCTGGTGAAGACCGGGCATGTGAGCAGTGATTGCTCTCTTATTATGTACCCCACTGGGTTTTCCATGTCCCCTCCCTCCCCATGCGCATGTCCATGCGATTCCAGATCGGATCAATCGGGAACTTGGTGGGGGGGGGCCACACTCCCGACAGTGAGAATGGACTCATGGCCACCGCGAGACGGATAGATGGATGAGGTCCGTGTAGGATCTCAAGAGAAACGGACCCACGTTCTATTCTAGAGATTAAACATCTAGAATCGATCGTGGGGGCTGTTTCCAGCGCCTGAGAGGCGGTAGAGTTTTAAACGATTTAGATCCAAATCCTTCTCATGACGCCATTGCGATGGGGCCACTTTTCCCGCGTTCTGCTGCTCAACGTCAATTTCTCATCCGATTTGATGCCGTTGTAGCCTTCTTATTGCTCGGGGAGACCTCGCATTCAGGCGATAAAACGGCCAGTCATGAATGTGGGGGGCGTGGGGGGTACCGAACGTCGGCGCCTATGCTCGGCGCTGGCTGTCGGCATGCAGGCGGCGGCGCGCCCACGAGCGGCCGCGCCGCCGGCGCCGCCCCACGGGCGGGCCAGGTGGCTGGTGTGGCGGCTGAGGCCGCGCGCGCCGTTGCCGAGGGGCACAGGGAC
>Ga0114955_1001470_pt1 | contig 10804 bp, 16 predicted proteins | sample Porto_5metaG_FD_87302 | JGI IMG/M metagenome (GOLD analysis project Ga0114955, IMG submission 87302) | Marine algal microbial communities from Porto, Portugal - Porto_5 metaG | ecosystem: Host-associated > Algae > Red algae > Unclassified | place: Portugal: Porto | collected 2015-02-02 | reverse complement strand
TTCGACGCGGGCAAGGAAACTTCCAGTCACACAACTCGTGTTTGTCGCTCGGGGCGTCTTCCCGCGGTCGACGCCGTGCGTGTGTGCTCTTCGGGGTCCCCTTCCGGGGCGAGTATTCCCCGACAGGACTACCCGGCGACACGGCCTGGCCCGCCTTCCCCCCGACTGGGTGGGGTTGGCCGGGCGTGGTGTCACTGTGGGGTGTCACGTCAATTTGGCCCAACCAGCCACTCCATAGGCGTTGATACCGATCCATCAGCTGATGTACCGAGGGATGTAAATCCGGCGGGATCAGCGCATGGGCCACGCTGGGAGACGGTGATAGTTCCAGCGGCTTTTGATTCGGCGAGAACCGATCTTGCGGCGGCCCCTTGGTTTGAGGGGCGTGCGCTTGCACTGGGATCGACGGCGCTTTCTTGGGCGGGTGATCTTCCGTCGGCCCAGCCGTACAGCGCGGGTCCGCACCCACATCAGCGGGTTGGTCCTGCTCCGTGATCTCGTACGTCGGGCCCGCGTAGGGCTCCGCCAGGCCGATCGCGTAGTTCTTCGGTAGGTTGACCGGCCGGTTCGAACTGTTGCTCAGGCGGTGAGGAAGTTCCCGGCGGGGCTGGAGGATGGCAAGGGCATTATGCAGGCGGAGTGCGTTGTGGGCCAACACCTCATGTCGTTCCTCAAGACGACACAGCCCCGCGGTCCCACACACCACGGAGACAGCTTGTATGGTGCGAGGGGCCACGGGCGCGTCCTGTCGCTGGTAGATGGCCCCCTTGTCTCGACGGGCTGGGTTGCAATTGACCGGGTTGGGCTCCTTCTTCTGGCCGTCCCACGCGTTCTCCGCCCTGTTCAGGCCACCGTGGTTCCACGAGACGGTCTCACAGCGCGGGAATATGGCTTTCGCGTTCTCCCTCTGGAAGTCCATGGCCAGTATTACGGGGACAAAGAGAGCCTTGACCACCAGAAACTGGAAGGGCATCGAAGCGCCCTTCACAAAGACGGACAGACGCACTTAGGACTTGACCCTCAGGAGGTTTCCGGACGCGTCACACACATGGGGCGACCGAGGGGCCCGCCGAGCCTGCTGTTTCCAGCCAGGGGGGAGGACGTCCTCCCGCACGACACTTGGTCTCGCCTCGGTGTCCAACACGCATGGGGTCTGGTACAAAGGATGGTCCGACGACAAACGCAGGGCCGCCGAGACCACGAAGTTCCGTTCACTCAGAACGAGCAAGGTCCCCTTGAACGCACAGGGACCAGCGAGACCACGCCGTTGAGGAGCTTTTCCCGCCGGTCTTGGAAGCAACTTGGGTACGCGGTGTGAAGAAGGGCCCGCGCATGGACTAGCCCACAAAGGGCGGTCGGACAGCTGTCCGCCCCCCACTAAACGTTCCCCGAGCCGGGCTTGTCCTGCTCGTTCCCCGACTGGTTCCCAGGGTCCCCATATTGTTTGTCCTCTGCAACTGACTCGTCGATGCCGTAACAGAGGGCCTGTTCCATAGCGATCCGAGTCTGTCGGTTGCAGGTCTGCGTGACCGGCCTTTTCTCTTCCTGCTCGGCCCCACGACTGCGCGTGGCTTGTAGAAAGGACTCTCGGGCCTTGTTCACGAGCGCCTTCTGCTGGTCCGCCAGGATCGGACGCGTGTACGACAAGTGTCCCGGTGTCCACCATAGGAAACAAAAGCGGGGGCGCCGTGGGTCTTCAGGACGCCCGGTCAGGATTCGAGGGAGATTGTCCTTCCGGCACCAAACGGTTTAAGCTGGCCCGGGGTTGGCCGCCGGAGGAGGAGCCACAGGGTGCTCCGTCTCACCGAGGGCCTTCACCGGAAACTCCGCTCGTGTAGGACGCGCCCGCGGGGTCACCGAGTGACGACGCGGACCACGAGAGAAAGACGGGGTCGAGGGCCTCTGTCCATCGCGGGCAAGCTTCATGACCTCCTACGCCGCCTTAAGCTTGCCCGACGGGTAGGTCACCAACTGCTGGAAGAAACAGGCCGGCGTGTTGTAGACAAACGCTTCCGTCCGGATATAGGCCGGTAGTTCTTGAATGAGTTGTTGCTTCATGGTCTCTTCCGTATGGATGGTCCCACACCGGTCCGACAGGCCCCGAAAGCGGGCCGAGAAGGACTCGATGGTCTCTTCAGGCTCGATGATCGCCCGACTAAAGGTGTCCTGCGCAAGAGCCAGCGTGTGTGGTTCCGCGGAGGTCTGCAGGAACCAATTCACCGCCACCGGGTAGGACGTGATGATCAGGACGCCCAGCGAGATCCCGGAGTCCGGAAGCTCGCGGGTGTAGTGTAGTTCCACGTTGCCCGACAGGAAGTAAGGGACCGCGTAGAGGGCCATCCCTTCGGACATGACATTGTCGTTGCAAGCTTTGACCAAAATGCGCAGCCAGGAGAAGACCTTGAGGGGGTCCTTTTGCGAGAGCGGCGGGAACCCACCGATAGAGTGCTTCATGTCGTTGGTTGTTCGGCCCATCTTTCGCGCGTGGTCCGCCCCGTAGCCCGTCCGACGGTTCCGCAGGCGGTAGATTCTGTAGTCCAACACCTGCGAAAACCGAGCGTCCGAACATTGTAGAACTGGAATAGGAGGGACCGCCGGATTGGCTCCGCAGAACGTAGTAGCCCTCGTGGCATCTTGACCGTCGGTGGACCCAAACGAAGATTCATCCGACGAAGAAGACGAGGAGGCTGGACCGCGACGCCGGGAGTGGTGCCGCCTATTGTGGGACCGGCTGGTCCCACCTTGCTCCGACGCTTGTCCGCCCGACTCCGCCCGTCGAGGGGACTGGCTCAGGGCCCGCGCCACGTCGGCCAGCATGTCCGATCAGAACGCGTCCAAGACAGACCGCAGATCAGTCGGAATGAGGAATGATCCACCACGGCCACGCGGGTCGACCACACTAGGACGATGGGTCGGGGGCGACACACGAGGGGGAATCCCGGTCTGACCCCCGTCGGAAGTAAACCGTCAGAGACACGTCCCTCCCCCTCGGCCAGCGGGAGTAGCCAGAGACACGTCCGGGGGCGCACCCGGACCCCGTCCAAAAGCGGGAGGGTCCGGCATGTTGGCCCCACGGCACTCGACTGGTCCCCAAAGAACACCAGAGGGAAGAAAACCAAAACGGACAAAAGCGAAGACGGGCTAGGCTAAAGAAAGAGGAGGGGCGTCCCGATACGGGAAAAGAGAATGTCCCTCCCCTGCTGCTCCACCATTAAGGTAGCGGTTTTCTCTCTGAAGTCCGGAAAGGAAACCAACAACTCCTGGGGCCCAAAGGAGGTCGTCCCAGAAGGAACCGGCAACGGAAAAGTGCAGTCCACGCCCGTCCCAAAGCAATGGACAGAGGTATTACGGCAGTGACCCGAGGGAGCAAGAGACCCAACGCACGGTTGGTTTTTCTTCTGGACACGAGGTGGAGGCCGAGACCTCCCCTTAAGAGCCCCCACGGCGGCCCCCTAGAGGGGCCACAGCGGGCCAACAAACGCCAGCACCCCGGCCCGTAGTGGGCAAACGAGGCGCCTTTCCTGGGTGGCCGCTATTCGGTCCCATCCCGCGCAAATATGTGGAAGCAACCGACCCTCAAGAGCCCGTGGCTCGGCCTCCAATCGGAGCCGGCCAATGCAGGCCACCCGTAATGCGAAACTCAAGTCCCTCCGAACGATGCGAAATACAATCAAAGGAAAACCAAGTCCGAAAACTGCCACCAGCAGCGGCCAAGATATCCAAGCGCACGCGGCCCAATCAGACGGCGACATCACAGCTCCGATCCGGCCGAGTAGCGAGGCCAACGTAGGGCGCACGAAAGCCGTCCAGCCATCATAACGGCCGATCCGCCGGCCACGTACACCACCGCCCAGGCCGGCCCGCCACCAGAGGGACCCGACCGCCCCAGGTCCTGCTGAGGGGTGCGTTCCCCACGGACACTGCTGTTAACCTCACCAGATAGGCACTGCTTGGTGTTTACAGTGGGTTGACGGGCGACGAGAGCATGGCGCCCGATTTGCTGGCGCGACGGGCAACACGGCGCAAGCTCAACGGCTGGCGACGGTCCAAAGGGTACGTCAGTGTCCGCAGGCTCGTCCTGACATGAGTGGCGGATGGCTGAGGAGTGTAGTGGAGCCGTGACTAGCTGGGAGTGGAGGGAGCGGCAGCGGAAAAAACTGTTTCTGTGGGGCCAGCTTGCGGCAAATCTCCTGCTGGCTCGGCCGTACAAGAAGACAAGCTTGCGACGGGCCGCGGTAGATTTTCTCCTTGTGCTCAAGCCCGCATGGTGGGGCGACTTGGCGGTGGGGTTGCTTGGGCATGTCTTCAATCCCGCTCTCTGGTTCCCTTTTGCTCTGCAGGATTTGCAGTAGGACGTCTACCAGCCATCGCTACCGCGTGTGGCGCCATATTCGGACGCACAGGAGCGTGGGCGCGGAGCAGAGCGCTAGTTTGGCCACAGTGCGCGGGCAGGCGGTGCACGGTGGCGCTGGAGGTCGCAGTGCTGGTGGTGTTACTGGCAAAGCGGCGGTGGGAGGCAGTGCGGGGGGGAGAGACCGCGGAAGGAGCGCCCGCCACGGTGGGGGGGTGGGAGACAGCGGGGAGAGCGCCAGCCACTGTGGGGGGGACGTCAGACGTGGGCGGTTGGGAGATGACGCGGGGCGTGCCGAGCTTGGCGGCCAAGCTGATGCCGTAGCTGACAGTAGAGCTCCTGTCGGCGCCACTGGGGGAGGTCGTGGTGTTGGCGCGGACTATGGGTGCCACGCAGCCGCGGCAGGTGCGAGCGAGGCAGCCGGTTGTCTCGGCAATGACTACGGTCGCGAAGAGGTGGATGCTTCAGCGCCCCCCATCCGCATCACTTTCGGCGAAACCGTTGTTGACGAAACCCTGGCGGCCATGGATGCAATGGTCGAGTTGACGCGGCGGCCGACGACGCCCCCTTCTGGCGGCAAGCCCGACATGGAGGCCGTGGATGACGCCCAGTCCGACTCGAAAGACGCCCGCAGCGTCGAGCAATGCAAGTCCAGCTCGGTCACATCCGAGGTACGCTCCTTCTCGACGACAAGAGGGACTGGTATCGTGCAGAGCCGCTGCTGAAGAGACGCAAGAACTTCAAGTCTGCAGGCTTCGACTCGGTTCGGTTGCGGGCCCTCGAGACGTACGCGCTGACGGGGCGCCCTGGTGGCTTCTCCCTGAAGGATCAGGATGCCTTATTCAACATGTTTGACACGTTGTAACGGACAAAGCCTGGGATGGTGGTCGACGATGGCCACCACCAGATCCTGCGACAAGCGGCCGGGACAATTAACTGCTTCAAAGGTGCGCTGCGCGATGACGTTGACTACTCTGTCCTGGAGGAGGGGTGGCACACGTGAAAGCTGGGGAAGGGGGGTATTGTCCACGAGGCCTACTTTCGGTGCGTGCTGGAAGTTGCACTCAAGATGCTCAGAGACAGGAAGGGCGTCAATCTGTGGAGTGGCGGCGACAGGCTGGCGCCACCCACCAGCGAGCATGAGTCGCCCCTGAATGGCGACGCATTCCGGATGTGCGAGTTGACGGTCATGGAAGACCATGGACCGCACAGCTGTGTGCTTGCCTTTCACATGTTTAGTGATGCCATTCAACTGGCCTGGTCCGGTGGTATGTCGCTTCCACTGACTTGGGGGTGTGGTGCGAGCGGGGTCTTGTGCGAGTGGGCAGGGCAAATGCTCAGACCATCCAGTCACGTTGTGGTGCGCAGCGTCTTGACGAGCTGCCAGGCGAGATCTTACATCATTTCTTGTTTTCACGGCTCTCTCACTTGGTACACATGGTTTCCGTCTGTCACCTCATCAACTGTACCCACTCCGAGTGCGATCCCTCAACGTGAACACAGACGAGGCCGTATGGTTTTCGGTTGCCGATATCCCCATTGTCCGCAAGATGAAGGAGCCTGGTGCTGCCAACAGGGCGCGCAAGAGACGGAGTGGCCTGCTCCAACGCGTTTTTTTCCTGGACTTTCGCTCCGCGGTTGCCTCGAGCATCGTGGATAGTGACGTGCATTGGGGTGAGAGGATGCTTCAGCTGCTTGCGCGCATTCTCCCGTATATCTGTGACCCGCCTGAGGATAAGGCGGTCCTGTGCATGAAGGGCGTCAAATGCTCGTTCCCCTGCTCCATGTGCGATGTGTCTGTGCACGACGCTGGAGCAGTGAAGGCGCTCACGTCGGAGGACCGAGATGCCGTCGTCCTGTTCAGGCGCCAGCTGGAGGGGGCTGGGCTCCGCGTGTGGCAACGGGAATACCAAAGGCGCTTGCACATGGAGTCAACGAGCAGCGCTGACTGCGAGGTTCCAATGATGGCCGCCATGGGCGGCCTAGCGTTGCGGCCTTGCTTGATGTCCAGGATGGTGGGATTCGACGCACTGCACTCAATTCTGCTGTCCCTTTGCGTGGAAGACAAGTACACTCTCGTCGAGCAGCCGCACGCGTGGGTCGCGCGTATGATTCTGTCACAATTAACACATCCTTGCCTTGATTGTTCGTTTTTTCCGTAGTGCTCTCGTCGGATGCTGTACCTCCTGTCGCCGTCTCACTCAAGCAGGCGCTTGACCTGGGGGTCACGCGCATGTTGTCACATCGCCTCATGCGCGTGTATCCGCACATGTGCGCCGTGAAGTTTCCCAAGTGCGGGACGTGCAAGATGGCCTTCCGAGTGTCCAACCGCCGCTTTGACTTCATGGGCCGGCGGAGCCGGGCGAGCGCAACCCCGCCAGGGTACGTTCAGTTCGACGAGCTTGCGTTGTTGTCTCGCTTGAAATACTAACGCGGTCGAAGCTGCTCGCCTCATGGTCGGGCTCCCTAGCGCTGCTCACTGCACTCATTCACCGATCTAAAACACTAAGCATGCTTTCTTTACTCATTCTGTGTCTATGGCTTTTGTACTGGAGCACAATGTCCTTTCATTCAGATACCTGGTGGCCGAGGATGAGAAACAGTCGCCGTTCACTAGCGCCCAACACCGCAAGGCCGTCCACATTATCCCGAACGCTGTTTCCGATGTCTACGGGCTTGGAGAGGACCTGCCGACTCCACCAGACCCAGCAGTGCTTGCCAAAGGCCGCGTCCAAGGTCTCCGCCGCGGCGGCGGTGCGGAGAGCGGCGATGCCGCGACCGACAATGCGTCGGCGGACAGCCTTTTTAACGTGGGTGACGGTGATGAGGAAGAGCTTCCGGCAGGCCTCTTGTTCGACTGGGACGCCTACTACGAGGCGTTAGGCGACAAGCCGCTGGAGGACGCCATCACCGCGATGTTCGCCGAGTATGGCGCCCTCTACGCCCACATCGCCGGCTGGGAGACCTCCTCGGCGCCGGCGCCCATGAAGCTGGAAGTGGAGGAGGCCCTGTCAAAGGACGCGGCTGATTTTGTCGTTGGGTTTGCCGAGCCCCTTCTGATGGAGGTACACACTTCAAAGATGAGCAGGCTGCTGCGTCACCGCCCGGATGCCATTCGCTATCCTTTAAACGTGCGGAATGTCCACGCGAGCTCAAAAGAGGCGGGGCACAAGGTTGATAAGGCCTACAATAACCGCACAAACAGGGTCATCAAGACCAGGGCCTGAGGTGGGTGTAGTAGAGCCAGACATATCCGCACATTATACTCGTAATAATCCATCATCGATGCTGCAGCTGCGTATCCATACCGTACTCTCTTCATATACCGCCGGATATACTGAGCCCCAGTGACTCTACAAAGGCAGGACATAATATACTCTGTATCGATTTACGACCTTGCTTGATCCGGCTCACAGATTCTGCGCCGGATTGCTGGCGCGTGGGGATGCCTCCTCACCTGGTTGAGCTGCCAACATCTGGCAGTGCCCAGCGGCGATCTTGCCGGAAAATGTCCGAACGGTTCTGTCCCGCGTCTGACTCGGTGTGCCTTGTTGTCAACGGCCCGCGCGCGAACCCGAACGGGCGCCCCCTGGTGAGCACATGAGAGTGCCAACGATCCGTATTGACGAAGACGGCTGCATCATCGATATCAATTCCAACAACCAGATGGTACTTGACGGCGGTTCATCGCAATCAATGCTTGTGACTAGAGGAGTCTATTTCCAGCGCGCGTTAGGCTGTACCTGGTGAGATGTCTCCTTTCGACAATTTTTCCATGCGTCCAGATCCAGCATCCCAAAGATTAAATTCAATGTGTCTGTCCCAAATATATCCGAAATCGCACTAAATGAGTATTCAATGAAAATATGGATGCTTACTCTGTCCGGCCCAGAAAAATCCGAATTCGGATTGATGACTTCGCGAAATACTTAATTCAGAGTGCATGAAGGGGCATGTGGAAAATATCCTAATACATCAAAAAATGCCTGATTCCGAAGCCCCTGATCACGACCTTTACGCGGCAGACCGTGCGGCAGTCGCAAAGTTCGCAAACCGTCGCTGCGCGCAACGCCATGCTCGACGTGGAGGCGTCGCGCTTGCGTCGGCGCGTGCGCTCCGAGGCGGCGCGCTCCATGCGCGGGGTCCCCCGCGTTCTGGACGGCATGCTCTCTCTGCGGCCAGGATTGGCGCACATCAGAGACCTTCTCGGCCAGACGCGTACCACCAAGATGATGGCGGGTGGCCAGGTGGAGATTGGAGGACGGCTCGAGTGCGGCGTGCCCGTCAATCAGACGCTCCGGGGGCCGCTGATTACCGAACGTGCCATGCCTAATTTCATACCGTGCAGTATGAGGTACCGGCCAATGTCGCGGACACCGACCTGGAAATGGTTACGCAGTGCTACGGAGAGAAGCCCACGATCCTGCGTTACCAGGAGGAGGACGTTGTGGTGCTTTGAACGTTCGCTGCGGTGCCCGCCGTGCCTAAATCCCCTTGGCCGAGGGGCTGTGCACACGCATGGCGTGGGAGACTGGGGACGATGGTAGGTGGAGACTGGACGCTGTGCCGCTGTCGCGCGTGCTCCTGGTGATGCACGTCGTTCCGGACTTTGCTGACTTGAGCAGGCGCCGTGGCATGAGCGTGAGGCACCTGTCATACATTTACGAAGTGAAAATGCTGCGTGAGATGCGATAATAGTCCAATGGCTAGTACCCGTGGAAGTAAAGGACACGTGCACGCAGTTCTACCTCTGCGCGATAATCAACTTCTTCTAGACTCAAGGCAGCCACGCACGCCATCAGCCAGATGCACGATGGCGACAAAACCGCGCGCCGTAGCGACGGGGTTGCGAAAACGGCGGGGGAGTCACCCCGGAGACGGCTTTGTGGTTGCATCACGACTTTGACCGCGGCGGCGTCGTGCTTGCGAGGGGCGTGCGACGGCCGCAGGGTTCTCTCAGCGGCGGAGGCGCGACAGCAGAGGCAGTCCAGCAGCCGCGGAGGCACCAGGCCGGGGCCGGATTGGGCCGCCGCGGCCGCGGCTTGGTAGAAGAAGGGGCGAAGCAGCGGCAGTCGCGCCCGAAAGGCGGTGGTGGTCGCGGCGGCGTGGTCGCCGTTCCGGTGGCGCTTTGGAGACAGAGGCGCGTCCGCGGCCACGGCGACGATGTTGCGGCTGTGGGAAACGCTCCACGGGCAATGCGCTGGGGACGGCTCGGCGGCCGCGGCCCGACCGCAGCCGCGGTGGTGGCCTGGCAGTGGCGGGGGCGCAACGTCGGCGGGGCGCCACATCGGCGGTGGCGCCGCCCGAATTACGGCATGGTCGCGGCGGCGCAACCGCGACCACGGCGCCTGCGGCAAAAGGGACACCGAGGCGGCCACGGAATAGGCGCAACAGTGACGGCGTCGTCGCGGATGTGGCGGCCGCCTGGCAACTGCAGTGGCGGGGCTACTGCAGTGGCGGCGCGGCCGTGGCCGTGGCGGCTGCGTGGCAGCGCCTGGCGCGGGAAGCGGGTGGGGGCTGGGCTGCGGCGGGGGCTCGGCCGCGACTGCGGCGGAGGCACTGAAACGGCTGTTTCGCCGCGGCCGTGGCGGACGCGTGGCAGTGGCGGGGGCGTGGCGGCGGCGGCCGGGCGGTGGCCGCGACGGCGGCGTGGCAGCGGTGGGTGTCGGATTCGGGCGGGGCCTCGGCGGCAGCGGGGGATCGGCCGCAACGGAGGCGCCGCAGCTGCGGCGGCGGCGTGCGGCGGAGGGTGCAGGACAGCGGAGGGGCCGCGCTGGAAGCGGCGGCATTCTAGCGGAGGTGCGGTCGGCGGCAGCACCGCAGCGCTGCCGACAGCCGTGGAAGCATGACGCTCCTCGGACTTGAGTCTCACGTGAAACCCGCCGGTTCTGATCAACCCAGCTTTTTGGCTCTCTTTTTCTACTCTCCCTCCAGACTGCCGCATCCCGTTGGTGGTGTGCAATATTTATGATCATTTCTGGCTCGATGGGTGGCCTGTGTTGCCGATGATGGCACATCTCACGATGGCAACGATGATTCCACAATTTGTGGTCACCACGGCGATAGCCGATAACCGCCGATGCAACTGATTTTTTAAGGAGACAAATGTTCTCCACCGTTTGCGAAAGACATTTAAACCATCTCATGATTGTCGTGGACATCCGGCCATCATTCTTTGTTTTCGTGACATCAGTCACAACGTCGTTGGCGGTCGCTTCATCTGCTTGGCTGTCTACAAGGAGTGCACACCTGATAAGGGTGCGGACGTGCTCAGCCTTCCCGTGCATAGAGGCACCCACTCTCAACAGAGCATCCACCATCGTTCTGAGACGCAGGGGGGCAGGGGGGTGCACGACAGATGGACAGGGGAGGCGGGGGGGGGTGGGGAAGTGCAGACAAAAAAGAATAAGGAGGGGTGCGGATAGGCAGGCGTGGAAGACAATGGTGGTGCCT
>Ga0114955_1001468_pt1 | contig 10807 bp, 8 predicted proteins | sample Porto_5metaG_FD_87302 | JGI IMG/M metagenome (GOLD analysis project Ga0114955, IMG submission 87302) | Marine algal microbial communities from Porto, Portugal - Porto_5 metaG | ecosystem: Host-associated > Algae > Red algae > Unclassified | place: Portugal: Porto | collected 2015-02-02 | reverse complement strand
GGGGGGGGGGCGTGTAGATAGGCATCCGTTTCGGCGACGCGTCTGCGCGCGCACCAAACAGTTTTTTCTTTGATTTTTCCTCGTCTGGATGCCCACTGGTACGTCGGCCGTCGGTACGCGTCCCCGCGTCTGGGCGGGGGAGGGCCACCCCCCCGTCGCGTCGGCACGCGGGCGGCGCTCAAGACGCACGGGCGGGCGGGGGCCCCGCGCCCCGCCGGCCGCCGCCGCGGGGCGGCGGGCCGCGCCGCGGCGGACCCCGCCCGCGCCGCCAAGTCACGGCCGCGCCACCCCCGCCGGGCGGTCAGTGTAAGGAGCCACCGCGGCGCGGATCTCGGGGTGGGGCCCCACACCGCCACGTCCCGCCGGGCCACCACCGTCGGAACTGTGTCCACTGGAACGGCGGCTGCAACCGCCGTGTGGTTCGCGGACGGGCTAGACACCCAAAAGCCAGTGCAGAGGTCGGTTCGTGGACTGCCAGCTGAACAAACCAGCATTTGGTCCAGCACCCAATCGTGAGACAGGCACGTGGTTTTTCGGGACAGCCGTGCACCGAATGAGCATGTCATTTAGAGTCACGAGGTTCTCTCAACACACCTCGCTTGGCCATCCAATGAGTGGTCAATACGTGTTTCTAAGATACGTAGTGGGCGCTCTCGTTCGGGGCCTTAACTTAAGAGCCTTGGCCAGCACCTGAGCCAAGTTTATACCCCGAGGTACTAGTGGCGTCTCGCCCGTCGGGTGTGAGCCGTCAACGTCCCACTACAATCGATCCGTGCGAGAGACGAAGTTGTGCAACAAGGAGTTCGTGAAAAGGGTAGGAGTCAAGAACGGAAGCTTGATAGCTTTTGCGGTGCTGTCGCCCGGGAAGAGGGCATCACAATGGACGGGACGCCGCGAGGAGCTCGGCCGCTACGAGGAGCGTGCGGTGTGTGTCGTATACTACGTCATGTTCATCCGTGCCCAAGGTCGTTGCACTCATGGACACTGATATGTGCTCTGCTGGCGTGGGAATGAGATAACTTCATCATGAACGACAGTTTCGACTAAACTAAGAAATAAACGCCACAGCGCCCTCACGGCCGAGCTCGAGAACAACAGGACGAAAGGCATTAGACTGCCAGAGCGCCAACAACAGCCCTTCGCTCGTTATCAGTACACAAGCGCGACACAGCATGGCAGGCTCCCCATATAACAACTAAAAAACACTACTAAGCTGACGTTCCTCCCAAGCGCAAAGTGATGCACGTCCCAGCACGGCCATCAATAGAGGCCAGGCGTGAGCTTGCGGGAGATCCACGGGTAGAACGCGTTCGTGAAGAAGCGTGCGTCACGACGGCCGACCGCCGTCTTCTCCATCTGCTCGGGCATGGCCTCGAGCCCGTACTTGTCACTTAGGTGACGCCAATCGGCCTGGACGTCTTCCAAGCACAAGATCTTGGTGACATCCACAACTTCTAACGCCGGCCACGCATCAGTCGGCTGCTCGAAAGCCCACGCAAGGCGGACGCACTTGAACTTGGAAAGCACACAGCTCGGTCGAGGTGGCACCTTGCGCATACGTTGGATGATGGCGCAGCATCGGCGCTCCGTGGCGACGGCGCGCAGAATGAGGCGTGCGCGTCCCCATGCCACCTCCTGGCCGTTCCCCGAGTAGTACTTGACAAAGGAAAACCAGGGCTTCTTCATGAAGTTCTCAGTTGCGCGTACGTACTGCATTTGGCGTTGGTGGCCGCAGTCCAGTCGCGCCATAATCCGCGCCGTCTTGTGAAAGGAGACCTTGTCGTGATCATCTAGAGAAAGGAGGTCGGTGAGCCCGGCCAGCCCCCAGAGTAAGGCTAGGTCTCCAACGGCCGCCTTGCGCCCCCGGCCGGTCACCGAGACGCCCGCTGTCGTCAAAAGCTCCTGGCGACCGTGGATGTCTTCGTCATCGCTGGTAGCAGCCTCCAGCGGCTGATCACCCTGCTCGTTGGCGTCAATCGCAGCGAGCTCCGACAGCACCTGTGACTGGGTCTCCTGGCAACGCATCATCTGTAGCGCCACACCAGGGCCACGCTTGTTGCTGCGGCGGTACATACGCTTGCATGCGCCGTGCAGGCGCTCGTTGACGGATGTGTCGCCCTCCCACAAGTTGCCTCGGTTGCGCAGCTCGTCGCCAAGGTGTCGCGCCAGCCGGTGTAGCTTTGTCGTATGGATGTCCCCGTACAGCGTCTGCACATAATCAACAGCAAAAGACGTGGCTGCCTGCTCCAGGACGTCGATGTCGTCATCAAACAGAACATTAGGATCCAGCTTATTGTCCCCAAAGAGGAGGTTGTTGAGCTCTGCTGCCTTGCAAAACATGGTCAATACAGCTTCGTGGACTGGCAGGTTGTCATACACCATCTTGTACTGGTTCGTGTTGGCCAAGCCAGGACCAGGAAGTGAGCCCATCGGCTCTTCTGCAACGCCGAACACGTCCCCTTCAATGTCGCCCCAGCCGTCGGTGAAAACACCAAGGTCGTCCGCAGCCGTCGCCACGGGGGTCTCCACGCGCATGTTTCCCGTCAGGGTGGTTGCGACCTCAACAGCTTCCTGTTCGCCGGACGCAGGCCCGGCCACGCCCGCCACCAAAAACGGCCAGTACGGGCAAAAATGCCGCCAGTTTCGCCCAGTCATGGTTGCTTGTTTGACGTACGGGGGTACAAAGCACCTGTGGTTTCCGAGAAGACCGTCACCACAGGAAGTCATTCAACGCGGACATACAGTGTGTACAATAAGCGACGGGGGGGAGGGCCGGTCAGCATGCGCACAAACAGGCACGCGGCAGCAAGACAGAAACGCGCCGCATCATATAGGTGGTTGAAATGAAACACCAACTTGATCATTCAAGCAAGGCCGCTGCGTAGGAAGAAGATTAACATACCCTGGGGTGCACGGTGATGCCTTGCACAGGCGTCCGAGATGAAAGCCGCGCTGGTTGATTGCATCCATGGACGCCTGGACCGAGCCGAGTCGGGCTTGCTTCTTGCTCCCTCCACACACGGACTCGAGAAAGGCGGGCAGCCGCTGCGCCAGCATGCGGAGCACACCTAACTTCCAGACATGCAGGACGTCAAACGAAACAATGTTGTAGAGGTTGCAGCCGCCGGTGCTCAGACCGTGCATCGCTCCGAGCACGGGAACGAACGCGAGCGCACTATGTGCGTCGCCAATGACCTTGCGCAAGCTCGGCCGCGGATCCTCCCGCCTCGCAACCGCCGCCGCAAGTTGTGCCTCCAGTACCTGCACCACTGTACGGGGCTCGTTAGGGCTGCGTCCTTGCCCGCCGCCGGCAGCACGGCTGATCATACAAAGGGAGCAGTAGTAGTTGCATTGGTTGCCCATCAATCCTAGAAGACTGCGTTCCTCCACCTGGTCGACAACCAGGCCGACAATGCGCGGGACCAGGCGCACAGAGCCGTACCCTGCGACCTCCGCCGTGACACCCGTCGCACTGGCGGCAATCAGCTTCTGCAGCGCCACCGCCAAGCACCTCTGCAGGAGGTCGTTGCGGATGTCGGACACCTCCAGCCGCGCCGCGGCAGATCGCTTCTCCGCCTTGGGCACGTGCTCAATGTACCCGATGGTAACCCAAACGCCACCGTCGTCCAGCACGTTGACGTACTTAACGCGAACAGGAAAGATGTGGTGGGCGCCGGACCATGAAACCAACGCCTCATCGGCATGTAGCTGAATGGCCATAACGCGCGCTTCCCTTCCGTGCAAACGCTTGACATCCTTGGCCTCGCTGCAGTACAAGTCAGAGTCGAGCGTTCCGCGGCGCGGCCAGGACGGTCGCGGCGTCGTCGACGCATGCTGCTGCTGCTCAGACTCGCCTTGGCGGCGATCAGGGGCTCCCGATGGACCGGAGGCACCCACTCCCGTCGCAAAGGCGCTCGTAGTGACGCCACTCGCTGCGGGGCCTCGCCCGCTTCCGCTGCGGCCATGGTAGATCGTCCTGCGACTGCGCGGTACCGGCATGATCTCCTCGCCGCTGCCGTCGTCGCTATCGCTCGTGCGCTGGTCACAATTCGGAGCACAAACAGCTCCGTCGTGACCACTGTCACCAACAGCAGGGCCTCGGCCCGCACCAGAGTGGTCGCCGGCCCGGTTCGAAGCACCCTGCGGCTCGTCAGCCCCAGAGGAGCTCACCGCCCGGCGCCGCACCCCCGCCGCATCCCCAACCGGACGAGTACCCGGAGTTGGAGTCCCGAGCGGCATGCCAGCACCGTCATTGGCATGGCGCTCGTCATCACCGTCAAGGACTTGGCGCTCGTCTGGACCAAAGGACACCGTTGTAGCGCTCTTCATCGCTTCCAGGCCAGCGTCGAGCACGTCGCGGTAGAAGAATTGGAATGTGCGGTCACCCAAGACAATGGGAACTCGCATCCAATGCTTCATCGCCAACACGCGCCGCTGCTCGTGCTTGCTCTCCGTGAGAAAGCTGTTGGTTGTCGAAAAGGTCGTCGAGAACAAGCCCAGAGGACGCGCCTGGGTTGCCGCAGCCTCAATCTCAAAAAGAACATGCGCGAACGCCAAGTGGTCATTCTCCGACATGCCGCATCCGCCAGCCGTCAATGAGAACGCAAGTGCACGCCTGAGCGCCTTGGTGGAAAAGCGCGTCTTGCGCAAAGCGCAGTCGGGATCGACGACGGGCACCGACTTGGAGACCTCCGGCAACTCGTTGTAGTACTCACGGATGCGAGCCGCGACGCTCATGTACTCAGGCACCATTCGGACGTCGCTGGTCACCGGATGCTGGCCCGCGCCCCCCCCAATTCGGCCGCGCTCCATCCCGTCCGCACCCACGTAGGAACGACACAGCGACCCCGACAGACGTCCTTGCCGTTCAACAGCGGGCGTCCAGGCGGGTGGCTCCTCATCTTCTTCAAGGTTGCCGCCGTCGACAACTGCACCTGCGGTGGACGCCACAGGAGATGGGTCGGCGTCCACGTCGATGGTTTCGGCAGATGCCGCGGCAGCAGCTCCTGCGGCCGAGACCAAGTGGCGCCCCGTCGGCGTAATTGTCGTCCCCTCCAGCCGGTTGAGTGTCGCGTGCGAGGCCTGCATGTGTCTGCTCCGGTGTGCATCACACGTAAAGGTCATGTGGCAGTGCACGCAGGCGTACGTCGAGCGAGTGATGCGGCCGAGCGACACCCCGCCATGGGCGGGGACGGTCGCGGATGTCGACATGGAAGGGGTGGCAGTTGTTGAGCTAGCAGACGCCCGCTGCGAAGTTGTTCCGACAAGTGATGTGGGGCCAGTTGCAGTAAGGTCGGAAGGTTGTTGCTGGCAGCGATCGGAGTGACCAAGATCGGAGGGGTCCATAGAGGCGACGAGGCACCAACGCAGTGCTCTTATGCGGTCTTTTGAGCCCGAGAAACTGTACGGCCACCAGTGTGGAGCACGCAAAAATGGGTGGTGGGGCCGTTCCAGCGAGCGCAGAGGACACGGCGAACAAACGCCACCAGTTACAGACTGGAAGCAACGAGGATAAGCAGACAGCCTGTGAGCAGGGAGCCAAACGCAGGGCAACAGAGCCCATGCGGGCTCACTGAACAGCAACACACGAGGAGCTCCGCCCTACCGCCAGTGGCCCAGCGGACCGGTCGAGGAAAGCCGACCGGGTGACTCACCAGTCCTGCTACGGCAGCGCCACACAGACGTACCAGTAGTGCACCTCAGCCGGGGAGGCTGTCGGGAGCTCAGACACCGTTCTGAGGCCACTAACAGAGACAAGCCGCCCGGAAAACGCCCCTACTTCTATTCGGTGGCCTGCTGCAGAAGCCCTGCCTGCACGGCGCCGTGATGCCGGCTTGGAGCTCCCCGTACCTGCCGCGTCGTTTCCCGTCGGCGTGAGGAATAGAGGACCGCAGCGCAAAGAGGGATGGCCGTCATGGGTTGGATCTCAGGCACGGAGGAAAGGAGGCGAGGAAGTGAGAGCGCGGGTCCCACAAACGACCCCTCGCAGTGGTGCTCCCTGGTCAATCCTCATTCCTGCATTCCGAATCAAAAGGCACTCTGTTTGCGGAGGGATGGCCGCGACTTTTGTAGCCATAATTGCCGACGATGCGGGGGCCACGATCCGAGCAACTTTACTAAATTGGAACGGGGCCAGTTCAATGCGCCGACAGGATCAGGTAGCCCTGCTTTCCAGCAGGCAACAAAATTCTCTTCAGCGACATTTTTGTCTGCGGTAGGCCGTGGGGGGCGATTGGGGGCCTGCTAATTGTCCCCTCTCATCATTCCGCGAGGGCTTGGTCTTCATCTCACCATTGCTTTCCTTGCTGACTGAAATGTTGCAGGCCATCGTCGACCGCGACGTCGTCTTCCCGGGCACCATCGTCGGCGATCACCGCAACCCAATCGACGACTTTGGCGAAGGGCGTGTCCCGGGCCTGTTGGCTGCAGTACCAGAAAGAGGTGTTTCCGTGACGCACAGGGCATTGCTCTGCATGCGCACTGTCTGCAGCAGCGTCGCAGATGATTGCTTTGGTAAGCCACCTGCCGTACCCGGCCATGGTGATTGAGCATTCCTTTGATGGCGCATACGCGTGGGCGGGCGCATGGCTTACCCGCAAACCTAGCCAGAGCAGCTCGGATGCGAGGGGAACCTGGTGCTTCACCTTGGCAGATGCCTGGGGTCAAAGTGATGGTCCTCGAGCTCCAGTTCCTGTCAGTGGCATATTCTGACCCCTCGCGGTGGAGTTGGGGTGCTCGTCCTGGTGTGTTGTGAGTCCGCTTGCGATATCGGGCCTGTTCCTTGCTTGAGACGGTAGTCTAAGTGCCGGTCTACCTTCCACCGTACTCATGTGAATATGCATGCACGTACGTGGCAAGTGTAGCGCTTCTCGCGCCTTTCCTCACCTTTTCCCCGACAAGAATGACGAAGAGGAGAAATCTTGGTCCTGTGCCGCGGTCAGTTGCCAGTGTGCTCACTACTAACCGTTGTTTGTAGATGACATGGAGCTCTCGATGCGATGCGGATCCATGCCCCCACTCGACCCCCAGGTTTTCGCACCTGAGAGACCCTGTGATGGGGCACTGGCTGGCGCCATTGGGAGCCACTCGTCACGACTGGCCAGGAGTTGTGGACGTACGACCGAGGGCTGCGGCGGAGACCGTCTTCACGCGTGCATCCGGGCCTACCCCGGCCATCCTGTGCGGAGCATAAGAGGGCAGTTGCTTGGTTGTTGTGCGCCTCAACGTGACTAGCATCTGAGGTTCCAGCCGAGCGCCTCCGCCGTCGTCTCCTTCTGTTCAACTGCTTTGACCGCAGTCGGTCGTCTCCTTCCTACCGCCCCCCATTTGACCACACCTCACATTTGTGCTCGCTGCTGTGCCTGGCGAGATGGTGCTTGCATTCAACAGCCCCTCCACGCAGCCCTTCTTGAATACGCAGCAGACTCCTGCACCCATGACCTACCACGAAGCCGCTGCGGCTCCTTGGGTGTTTCCTGCCCAGGGGCCGGCGGCTACGATGGCTCATGCCAGTCGTCAACCCTCTCTGTTCCCGCCTTCTTCAACCCCCGTCGGCACAGGGCTGATGGTGGCGCCAATGAGTGCACCAGTATGGCAAGCGGCGACCACTCCTGCTCCTACAGCGGGCGGCGCCCACACGCTCGCGGCCGCCCTGCCGTCATCGGAGGGCGCAGGTGCACGCCATGACCAAGGTGTGTACATGCGTGAGCTGGATGTGGCTCCAACGTCGGTCGCCCCGGCCGCTTTTGTGGCGGCGGCGGACCGCTCCGGGCCCGACCGCTCCTCTCCGCGGGCCAGCCCGTCACTTGGTGTCCAGGCTAGCCGCCCCACTTCGTCGGCGGCGACGGACGGTTCTTCGGGGGCAGAGGCCCCTCGTCCGACGGGTATTGACGCGCGCCGCGCTGGAGCACGGTACGGTCTTCTCCCCGCGTGGGTGACTGCAGCGAGGACGCCGCGGGCGCCCTCAGGTCGTCGCCCGCGGACTTCCAACACTCGACGGTCGCGCAGCCGCTCTCCTTCTCGCCAGAGGCGTGAGGAGGGACAAGGTGCGGCGCCGCCCTTCGCCGGTCGTTCCCGGGAGATCATCCATGATGTGGGGGAGAGAGTGGAGAGCGCTACAATGTCGGACGTCATCTACTTCGTGACATCAACCGCAGTGGGCACCCGACGGGTGCTGAACAAGATTGAACAGCAGTCAACTATCGTCAATAACCAGCAGCGGCAGATGCAGTGCGTCCTTAACCGTCTTGCCATTCATGGTGACATGGCGGTAAGGGCGCGACAGGCCGCAAGTGATACGGAGAACATCATCAAACAGAAGCTCGACGACATCATGGCTATGCTCAAGCAGCAGATGGCGGAAGAAGACGAGGACCAGTCGCACATCACCGAAGAGGACAAGGCGGCTTGGGTTCTCGACGTCGCGGTATGTTGGCTCCTTTTTGTCGCCTGCTTCATTTCTGTGATGTTTCTGTACTGGCGTGGGATTGTGTAACACTCGGCCTACCTTGCTCGGATGCCTGCTCTCTTTGGCTTTTACTGACTACAACCTCCGTTTCTCTGTTGCATCTTGCGTCGTGTGTGCTTTCTCGACCTTCTGGCCGTCTCGTCACTCCTATTTTGTCAGAGGGCGCTGGATGAGTGGCTCGAGACACGATTTTTGACGGGCGTGTGCGGTGCGGACATCCGGCCCGATCATGCAGAGATTAATCGACAGGTGCAGAAGTGGACGATGACGCGTGTTGCAGTTGATGAGGCGACATCCATAAGGTTGCTCCAGGAGAGGTGGTGCCTACCTGCTCTTTCTTCCATTCCCGGTCGGGATGGCGATGACGCGGGCCGACAGAAGGCCAAGACGAGGGCCTGCCGTTATCTCAATCGTCGAGTCTCCCACTTCTTCCAGCGCATCGGGGACCGCGTCTCAGCGTCGTACACGATGAAGCTGTTCCACCTGACGGGGATGGGCGTCTTGCGTCGGGCGCGCGCCGATCGTCCTAAGATGGAGGTATTCCTGTCGAACAACCTCGCAGCGGACCTACTCGCCGACGACGAGTTCATCACCGACGCTGACAGTCGCACCGCCCTCCTGAACGCTGGGATTGAGGTGTTCAAATCGTTTGGCGAAGCCAACCGCTTTTCTGAGCCGTGCCGCACGCCCACCGGCCACTCTACCGGCTCGGTAGCGCTGGTGTGTCTGCAGTCGCACCTCGCCGTCTTCACAACCAAGGTGCGGGAGCACTTGAAGCTTCGGCAGCGTGTCCCTGGTACCGGGCCGCGCTCCAACTTCAACACCGGCCATCGTCAAACGTGGGAGGCCGAGATCGATATCCTCAATGAGCACTTGATTAGCCAAGGTGCTCGTCAACGTAACGGTCTACGTCTCGTTGACGGCAACAAGGACCACCGTGCGCTCAGCGTGCGACCCCCAGGCGTGGCGGAACCGCCCGTCCCGTTGTCGATTGCAAGCTCCCTAGAGGCGTTTGGCGCCGCCGACCGCGTCTGGAACGAGTTCGCAACGTCGCGCCCGTATGGAGTCGGCCCGCTTCCTTCGCAGCAGGCTGCTGGCATTGGTGGCGTTGAGGCGGGTGTTGGCGGTCGTTCGGCCAGTGAAACCGAGGCCATCGGTGGCATTGGCGTCGACCAGCCTGGGCGCACGATGGCCGCGCCGTGGGGCTCATCCATGGCGGGGAATGTCGCGGCGGCGTCCTCGGCGGCGGCCGGGGGCTCGGCGGCGGCCGCGGCTGCGGCGGCGGACGGGGGCTCGGCGGCGGACGGTGTCTTCTACGACAATGCTGCGCATGGTCTCAATGGGTCTCGCGGGCTGGGCACTTCGATGTCAGATGCGGATGCCGGTTGCCAGGGTCGCTCGTAGCTCGTCCGGTATCTGGCTGTGTTCTTGCTCGTCGGCGTGATTTGACGTCTGGCGGGCATGTGCTCGCTCGACGGGCAACGACGGGGTTCGCTTTGTTACTCTTGCTTTGTAGTGATGCCCCTTTTTCATCGATGTATGCAGTACGTCGGCGCGCACGTACGTACGGTCGGTGAGTAGCCTTTAGAAGATAGACTAGAACATATACTAATGAATCACCACGCATTAGGGCGGGTGCCCAGCTCCTATTCATTTTGTTAACGCCCGTCGTGCGACAGTGTCACGGGACCGTTTTCTTCATGATCACGGAAACTGTTGAACATTCATGAGAGTCTCACGACTAGGGCCGTGCACCTTGACGGCACTGTAACGGAATTCTGGAAGTGCAGGGGTTCGTTCGGGATCCGTCGGGGAACTGCCGCCGGACAGCCAACTTGACCGTGAAGGCTGGATAGGGTTCAGACGACGACGCCCTCTGGGGGGCGGGGGGCCCCCGCAGGCAGAGCCCCAAATTGGAAGGGTCCCGAGAGCACGCGCCCGCGGGCGCGCTCCCGGCGCGCCTGTCCACACCCGGCCCGCCGCGGCCGTGGCCGCCCCCCCGCCCCGCGCGCGCGCCGCCGCCCCGCGGCGCGGTCGCCGGTCCGACGCGCTGGGCGGGGTTCCCCCCCCGCCTAGCTTTTGCCGCTGCGCTCCCCGTCAACGTCTGCGCGTGTGCACGTTGACGGGTGTGCCGCGTCGGGGAGGCGGCGCTGGTCCCACGCCCCCCCCCGCGGCCGGCGTGGCCGCCCCCGCCGCTGCGCGCATGGCCGCCGGCGGCGGCGGCCGCCGGCGGCGGCGCCCCCCCCCCCACCGGCGGCCGCTGCCGTCTGCCGCCGCGGCGGTGGTGGCGGCCGCGGCGGCCGCCGCGGCGACGCTGACGGCGTGGGTGGCGCCGGCCGC
>Ga0114955_1001466_pt1 | contig 10816 bp, 8 predicted proteins | sample Porto_5metaG_FD_87302 | JGI IMG/M metagenome (GOLD analysis project Ga0114955, IMG submission 87302) | Marine algal microbial communities from Porto, Portugal - Porto_5 metaG | ecosystem: Host-associated > Algae > Red algae > Unclassified | place: Portugal: Porto | collected 2015-02-02 | reverse complement strand
TCATCCTTTAGTTTACCTGATTGTAATGCCTGAAAAATGCCACCTGCGGTCTCAAGTGGTTCATCGTCTTCTACTGACCAATGCAGATTTACGCCATACTGTGAACCGTCACCTAATGCGTCCATTAGCTTGTCCGCTAACCATGAGGCATTGACCGTGATATCTGTGATGCCTGCTGCTTGTAGTGCTTTAATATGCCATACAATAAGTGGTTGACCTGCAACTTCAACCAAAGGCTTGGGCGTCTCAAGCGTTAATGGACGTAGGCGTGTGCCCTTGCCCGCTGCCAAAATCATGGCTTGTGTAATCGTAGAGGTAGACATCTGCGCTCCTATCTTTATTATTTAAATCAATTTAGCTGAGCGTCATCTACGCTGAAGCAAACTTCTCTTTATAAGCAGGTAGCACTGCCACTTGCAGCCATTGATTAAACGGTATAATTGATTGTTTTAGCTCATCATTGCCATGTTCAGAAAGCCAGTTTAATTCAATAATCAAATCGCGCATGACTTTAGGAATATCCGCCAAATAACGGTCTTTGCCATCGCGCTCAGACAAACGAATAAAAATCCCTAATACCTTTAGATGACGTTGTACGCCTATGACATTTACATCGTTTTCAAACTGCACCGCGCTATCAGCAGTGGTCAGTGATTTTTGCTTTTGTAGCTGCCAAAAGTCATTAATCCATGCAGATATTTGGCTCTCTGACCACTCAACATAAGCATCGCGTACTAACGACACTAGATCATAAGCATACGAGCCAATGACAGCATCTTGAAAATCAATCACACCCAACTTTGATTTATCTGCTTGATCTTGCATAAGGTTGCGGCTGTGATAATCACGATGGACCACCACTTGTGGCTGTTGCAAAATCTCATTCATTAATGCTGTTTTTAGGTTTCCCCAAACCTGCTCATTTAGCGCGACACCAATATAAGGCATAAACCATTCGCTAAATAAATCCATCTCACGGTCTAATAGTGCTGTGTCATAATCTGGCAATTGGTGTTGCGACTTTGCCGTTTCTACTGGTACCGTTTGGAGCGCGACTAATGTCTGCATTGCTAGCTGATAGTAGTCATTGATTTGGTCTGCGGTGACATCGACAAGCAAATGGGCAAATTCTACTGTGCCAAAATCTTGTAATACCAAAAATCCTTTTTCTACATTTTGTGCAGTCAGAGTCGGCACGTTGACAGCAGGTGCCATCAGTTTCGCAACATTGATAAACTGCAGCATCGCATCTTGCTCGTCAGCGGAGTCCATGACGATATAATACTTATTGGCACTATTGTCTGTCTCTGATAGTTCGATACGATGATATCGGCGGGCACTAGCGTCACCAGGTAAGCTGTCTAGACTAAAGGTTTGATCTAAAAATACTTGCTGTAACCATTGTTCTAATTGCTGTTGGCGGTTGTTATTTTCATCGATCATATCAGTCTCTAAAGTCATTTTGTCAGTCATATTGGGCATCGCTGGTTAAATATAAGTCATAAATAATTAAAGTAGTGATAAGTCTGACAAATACTTGCTAAAATAGCGATATGTGTCGGTGCTCTACAAGCTGTCACAGACGTATTGCTATATCATTCAATACTTGATGTCGGATAGAATCGCTATCGCTACTTAAAAATCAGCATGGCTATATTATAAATTTTGGTAAATAGTGTAGCTGATTTGGTTTTTTTTGACTATGATTAGTCGTCATTATATGTAAAACATCCGAATTTTTAAGAATACATTAGTCATATTTTAGTCGCTCGTTCACTGCTTTATATCGTTCGGTGATACCGCTACTAAACTCAGTCATGCAATCCAATAAGCTCTGCAATCATAGGTGTGCCCTTGTTATATTCTCCGCTTTACCAAAGCATCCGCTTGATCTTATTTGGTGCCTTAGGTTTATCTAGCCTAACTGTCAGTGCTGCCATTGGTGATGCCAATACGCAAAAAACTGAACCACTAACTACGGACAGTACAGGCAGCTATGCTTCTAATAGTGTGGCGACTGACGCCAATAGTATTAGTCGTACTCAAAGTAATGATGGCTATCAAGAAGCAGATATTCTAAATGATAGCTATCAAGACAACGCTAGTTCTGTTAATACGAATAACGCTGCTTTATTAAATGATACTGCGTTAGATAGCAGGTTCTCTGAGAACAACGACCTAGATATTACAGATATTAATGAAGCTGCTGACTCTGAAGCTTTTAGCAATGAAGTTTCTAATGATACTAATCTAAATACAGAAACTAGCAACCAAGCAAGTAGTAATACACCAGATAGCAATGCCTTTGTCCCTAAAGCGATAACAACTGACAATGGCAAGCTAGATCTTAATGATGAGAGTATTCAAGCCAGCCTAATGCGCTTAGCAGAGTTTTATGAGCTAACGCCAGATACCGATGCTTCAACATTAAACAATGAGGCTATAAGCACTGAAGCGAACAATACTCATAATAATGCGATGCCTGCTGCACAGACGATTCCAAAGGTCGGTAGAGACTTACGTCTGTTGCCAAATGCCGTGGACAGTGCCCAGCGCTGTGAAGGTCAATGGGTATATCCGCAGAGTAACCCCAATTACCAGCGCGCTGTGAATGAAGCTGGTACGGCAAACGGACAACCAGCACCAAATGTGGCTAGCGTTCCGAACAATCAAGCCCCTTTATTTACCGAGTCTGATTACGGTTATTACAACAATATTAATTATGCCGAGCTATCTGGCAATGTAAAAATTGATCAAGGCACTCAGCATATCGAAGCAGAAAAAGTCATGATTGACTTGAGCAATGGCGTTGCAGCTGCTCAAGGCAAAGTCATGTTTACAGATAATGCGACTGGACAGCGTACAAGCAACGTCTCTACAAACAATGCCGCTACAAATAACGGCCAAGCCAGCTTTAATGATAGAGCGGCACAAGGTGGTCTAATTGGCGTTGCAGATAGCTTGAATTACAATACTGAGACTGGTCAATCAACGGCCAATGATGTGGCGTTTGCCAGTGTCGGTCTACAAGCGCACGGCTATGCCAAACGCTTAAACAAACCGAATGAGAGTGAATACGAGCTGGATCAGGTTATGTTTAGTACCTGTCCACCTACCAATCGCAAATGGCAATTTGAAGCGAAAAGTATCGATCTAAATACCGATACAGGGCGCGGCGAAGCGTATAACACCACTTTCCGTGTGGCTGATATACCCGTATTTTATCTCCCCTACTTTAACTTCCCAATCGACAGTCGTCGCAGTAGTGGGTTTTTATTACCAAGTGCTAGCGTAAGCAGTGAAAGTGGTCTTGAAGTTGATATTCCTTATTATTTCAACTTGGCACCTAACTACGATGCCACCCTTAACACGCATATTTATACTGACCGTAATCCTATGCTATCAGGTGAGTTCCGTTATCTGACTGAAAGTTATGGGGAAGGTATTTTAAACGGTTCATACTTACCAAACGATAAAGAGTATGACGACGAAGATCGTACCAGCTTGTTTTATGACCATACTTGGTCGTCGAAAAGCATTCCGCGTTTAAGTGCCGATGCTAAATATAGCTATGTATCAGATGCAGATTATCTTAATGACTTTGATACATTGGGCTTATCAGATAGCACCATAAACTTGCCACGTCGTGCTCAGGCAAATTATTATAATGATTACGTCGATGGTGAACTAAAAGTCGAAACCTTTCAAACTTTAGACGCTTTTGATGATAATGGTGAAGCATTAGAAGATAAAGACAAACCGTACTCACGCTTGCCACAGCTCAAATTAAATTATCGCTTGCCTTGGGTTGAGCGTCTTGATATTACTGGAGTCCATGACTCTGCATACTTTAAAAAATCTATTGATGATGGCTCTGAAAACGAAAAAAGTGGTGCACGTATTTACAATAAATTGAGTGCTACTTATCCGATGGAAACCTCTTGGGGTTATGTTCATCCCAAACTTAGCCTACAGCATCTATATACGTCATATGATGAAGATAGCTTAATCGCGAACCAACTCAGTGAAGAAGACGGTAGTCAATCTGTGTTTGTCCCGCAAGCCAGTATTGATGCGGGTTTGACTTTTTATCAAGCAGGCTCACCGTTTGGCGCGTTTGATGATACGATGGGTGGTTATCGCTTGCTTAGTCCCCGCGTGAAATATATGTACTCACCGTACAAGGACCAAAACGATATTCCTAATTTTAATACACGTATTGCCTCTATTAACTATGAACAACTGTTTTCAGACAGTTGGTTTTTAGGTCATGATCGTTTACAGGATCTGCATTCTATTACGCCTGGCATCAATTATCGTTACATCGATGCAACGGGTGTGACACGTTTCGATGGTAGCATTGCAGAACAGTTCTATCTAGATGATGGACGTGTAACACTTGACGACAATCAGCCAGTTTTCACTTCATCTTCTTCAGGCATGGTATTGGAAACCAGTACCCAACCATATAATAATTTTTGGGTTGATGTTAGCGGTGCCTTAACCAGTAATTATGATTTGAACTACGTTACGACTGAACTGCGCTATCAGCCATCAAACAATAGTTTATTTAATGTGGGTTATGTCAAACGTCAGCGTGATGACAATACCGAGCAGTTACCACTCTCTGCGTTTACCGCTTCAGCTGTTTTCCCTATTAATAATAGCTGGCGAATATTGGCTCAAGGTCAATATGATCTGAACAGCGACAGGATGCTCGATTCACTCATCGGCGTTGATTACGAAGACTGCTGTTTCGGCTTTGCTGTCTATGGTCGCCGCTATTACAATGACCTAAACGTAAAAGACGAGCCAACACAAGCTATTATGGCAGAAGTTAGATTAAACGGTCTTGGCAGTGGCAGTAGCCGCTTGACACGATTGCTTGCTGATAAGATTTTGGGCTTTGAACCTGTACAGACGGCATGGAAAGACTAACCAGTTTTTTGCTAGATTAGAGTTATTTACGTAAATATTTATAAGACACTATTTGAACCCCTATTATGGGCAACGCTGTCGAATATTTTATTATTAAGGGTATCGGATAGAGTTGACCAACTACCATCCGATGCAATGACATTGATGAGGAGCATCATGAGATTTTTTTCTTTACGTCAGACTAGCAGAGCAGTATTGCTATCTATGGCAGGCCTTACGCTTACGTTAAGTGCCAACGCTGCTACTGTCAAACCTGCAGCAGCTCAAGCTTCTACTTCTGCTACGCAAAGCTCAGTTGATCGCTTGACGCCAGCCAATAGCACAGACGGTATTATTGCTTTAGTCAATGAAAATGCTATCTTAAAAAGCGAATTGGTTGACGCCATTGAGCAGACCCAAGCACGTGCAAAAGCTGCTGGAGAGCCTATCGCAAACTCAGCACAGCTACAGTCTGAAGTGCTAAACGCACTTATTTTGCGTGAACTACAACTGTCTATGGTCAAACGTGCGGGACTGTCTGCCGATGAAGCAGAAATCAATCAACGTCTTGGTCAAATCGCTCAAGCTGAAGGCCTTAAGAGCATCTCAGCATTGCAACAACGTCTAGATGCCGCACAACCTGGTAGTTATGCCAATCTACGTGCCAAACTGATTGAAGAGGCCTCTATCCAAGCGCTACAGCAACGTCAAATTACTCGCCGAGTACGTATCAGCGAGCAAGACATTGATGCATTTTTGGCCTCACCTGAAGCCAAACGTCTGAATCAAAGCGAATATCAAACCATTCACGTACGTGTGCCTTATATAGATGACTATAGTCGCCTATCGCCCGCTCAACGTGAAGAAGCATTAAAAGTTGCGCAAGCATTACGTAAGCGTTTGCTTGAGCCAAATGTCAACGTCGCTGAAGCTGTTGCTGCTAGCCAAGGTAGCTATCCGATTCCACTACAAGGTGGAGATATGGGCTTTCACAAGGCAGCCTCTTTACCGACAGAGCTGTCTAGCAAAATTACCAAGTTGGATGTTGGTACCGTAAGCGAGCCATTATTGACTCCTGAAGGTATTGATATAATCAAACTTGCTGATAAAAAAGCCAGTGATACGATGCTGATACCACAGTGGCATACTCGCCATATCTTAGTTAAAGTCGATAATCTACAGACTGACGCGCTTGCTGAACAAAAAATCAATGATCTATACGAGCAGCTTCGTGGCGGCGCTGACTTTGCTAGCTTAGCCTCAACGTATTCAGACGATCCAGGTTCTGCCGGACGTGGCGGTGACCTTGACTGGGTTAGCGAAGAAGATATGGTAGGTCCATTTGAAGCCACAATGAAAAATACGGCTGTTGGTGATTACTCTGCGCCATTTAAGACACAGTTTGGTTGGCATATCCTAAAAGTTGATGGTAAGCGCGATCAAGATATTAGCGAGCAATATCGTCGCAATATGGCACGTCAAGCATTGTATCAACGCCTAGCTCCACAAGCTCAAGAAGACTGGTTACAAGAGCTACGTGCTGGCGCTTATATTCAGATACTTGGCTAATAGTTTGCAATAAGCTAATAGTATTAAGTTAGCGAAAGTACTGAATCGATTTAAATAAAGAAGGGTATATGCAATGGCATATACCCTTCTTTTTTTTGTGCAGTTAAATATTTAACTGAAAGCTTTAGAAAAATCTCAAAGTGAAACGTTCTAAAATTTACCAAGCCAAAACCCATACAAAGAAAAACCCCGAACCTAGGGCGATTGGTTCAGGGTTTCAATACTTCGTGTTATTGTTATTATCTTTCTTCCGTGCTGACTCATCCTAAGTCATTTAACAGCATTATATAAGACAGCGGGCTGACCTGTGCTTTTATTGATACTGTCTCAACACTACATCCATGCGTATCCTTGTGTTGATGGATGTATTATAGGCCAATGGATTTGGTGCCGATAGAAGCTAAAGACTCTATTTTGCGTAAGCATATGCTTACATTATCTCTATGTATTACAGCTAATAAACAGCCTATTTTATTAACCAAAGCTGCGCTGCTCTTGTCTGTGCTCTTCTGACACTTTTTCGCCTTCTTTCTTGCCTTCTTCGATTTTATTGTCAGTTTCTTGGATATCTTCTGCTTGTGCAGTAGGCGCATTGCCTTCTTGCTTGCTTGCCTCTTCTGGCTCATATTGCAAGGTAGTCATCACAGGGAAATGATCAGATCCTACGGATGGCATACGCTGAATATCAACGACCGTAAAGCAAGCACTATGAAAGATATGGTCTAGAGCCCAACGCAGAAACGGGTATTTAACATGAAAGGTATTAATAAAATGTCGACCAATGCGAGGATCTAGCAAGCCAGAAATACGCTGAAAGCGACGCGTAGTTTTTGACCATGCGACATCATTGAGGTCACCTGCCAGTATCGCCGTTTGATCGTTTTCTTTGATATGTTTACCCACCATGAGCAGCTCAGCATCACGCGTGGTAGACTTATCTGCCTCAGTTGGGCTAGGTGGCATAGGATGCAAGCAATATAACCAAATGACGCGGCCTCCTTGCAAACGCAATTGAGTATGAATAGAAGGTATATCATCTATCATCAAATACTTAACTTCAGGATCAATCAGCTCAAGCTTAGAATACAAGTGCATACCATATAGATTATCTAGTGGCACTTTTACAGTATAGGGATAGTCAGACTCGACTTGCTGTAAGGCTTGCTCCCATTTCTTATCACTCTCTAACGTAATTAAGATGTCAGGCTGCTTTTGCTTAACCAAATCAACTAGCTTTTGCGTTTCGTCATTGGGCGTCAATACGTTTGATACCATGATTTTTATTTGATGCGCTTGTCCTTCTGGCTTATCTTTTGCCTTTTGAACTTCTTTTTTCCACAGCTTAGTATATGGCAGTACCATTCTCAGCTGAAATGCTAACGTACCGCTCAACACAACAAATAATATCCACTGCCCCAACTCCCACTCTGAGAAAAACACTATCATGCCAAACCAAGCGATAATACCAAGCACCATAATTTGGATGCGTGGAAACTCAACACCGCGCACCCACCAGTTATCTAGCGGCAACCAGCCCCAGATTGTGACAAAGGCGATGAATCCTGCTAAACCTTGTAAGGCGTAATATAATAGTGAGAGATCCATAAGTAGGTACTAACCGTTGATTAAAGTGTCGATAGAGCTGATGATGTATATTGGTTAAGCTTTTGTTTGATAAGAAATATCGTGGTTGTAACTCACCTGACATCAAATAACTAACGCCAAGTAATTGTGTTTGAGACTTACTTTAGCATTTCAGAAGATTCTCGCCTACTGGTGAGTCTCAATTATGCGACAACTATCATAAAACGTTACAATATTGGCTCATTCAATGTAATGCGTGCTTTATTAAACATTATATTTTTGAGGTCGCTAGATAGCCAAGTACTTCTCAAATAGTAATAACTTAAAGTTATAGTCGACATAGTTAATAGTGTATAGAAAACGACCAAATAATAGCCAAAACGCCTTGCTTTTTTGCGCCATTCACGGCATTGTTATCGGTTGACGATGCAACAAATAATTGTAAATAGGATTGAACTTCATGAGTGATTTAACAGTAGGTTTGGTAGGCTGGCGCGGTATGGTAGGGTCAGTATTGATACAACGTATGCAGGAAGAAAATGACTTTAACGGTATTACACCGGTGTTTTTTTCTACCAGTAATGCTGGTGGTGATGCACCAAAATTCGATGGTATTGAAACCGGCCAACTAAAAGACGCTCATGATATTGAAGCACTTGCTGCTTGTGATGTCGTTATTACTTGCCAAGGTGGTGACTATACGTCAAAAGTCCGTCAACCATTGCGTGATAGTGGTTGGAACGGCTATTGGGTTGATGCGGCAAGTACGCTGCGAATGAAAGATGACAGCATCATCATTCTTGATCCAGTCAACCGTAACGTTATTGATAGTGCTCTAGCCAATGGCAAAAAAGACTTTATCGGAGGTAACTGTACCGTATCGTTGATGCTGATGGCTATTGGTGAGCTGTTTAATAAAGGTTGGGTCGAATGGGTCAGCGCCATGACTTACCAAGCCGCTAGTGGCTCTGGCGCAAACAACATGCGCGAGCTCATCAACGGTATGGGTGTGTTACGTGATGCCGTTCAAGACGAATTGGCTGACCCTGCTAGCGCTATTCTTGAGATTGATAAAAAAATCGCTCAGACTCAGCGCTCAGAAGACTTCCCTACACAATACTTCGGTGTACCACTGGCAGGTAGCTTGATTCCTTATATCGATGCGCAGCTAGAAAACAAACAGTCAAAAGAGGAATGGAAAGGCGGCGTCGAGACCAATAAGATCTTGGGTAACGATGAAGCCAGCACGATTCCTATTGATGGGATGTGTGTACGCGTCGGTGCCATGCGTTGTCATGCGCAAGGTCTAACGATCAAACTGAAAAAAGACATTCCGCTAGAAGAAATCGAAGCTGCACTCAGAAACAGTGGCAACGAGTGGTTGGATTTGGTCGAAGATGATAAAGAAGCTACCATGAATCGCCTAACGCCAGTGGCAGTTACTGGCACCTTAACTGTTGCGCTAGGTCGCTTGCGTAAGTTGAATATGGGCCCTGAGTATCTAGGCGCATTTACCGTTGGTGATCAATTGTTATGGGGCGCAGCAGAACCATTACGTCGTATGCTTAATATCATCCGTGAGCAAAACGTCTAACTCAGATACCTTAAATGAAGCACAAAAAAGACAGCGATTGCTGTCTTTTTTTATGGATCGATTACTAGTTAGATTGATACGCAATCATCACCTCATTACGACGTAAAAATGGTAGCGTCCAAGGCGGGTTATAACGTGCCAATTCAGGCTCGCCTGTAGGCGTCAAATTCTGGTCTTGCATCCATGTTTGCAGCGCTTCGGTTTTTTCCGCTACTTTATCTTCTCCTGCGAGCCAAGAGAACTTAATCACACCGTACGTCTGTGCAGGCACCTCGATAATCTCAACGTTTGGATTATTTGGTTTAGGCAACGTTTGCATTGTATATTTACTAGGCATCGTAAATTGCACGCGCCACTTACCATCGTCTTGTTGCATACTGACTGGTGCTGTCTTGGCAATCTTCTGTGATTCATTATCACTTTTTTTGTTATCAGCTTGCATCGTGACAGGTGCCGTCATACTGATTTTACTACTGTCTCCACTTGGTGCGGTGTTATTACCAAAAATATAGTCCGCTAAAACCTTAAACCCTTCACGACTTGCTGAGTCTTGGTCACCACTCACCCACGTTTGCGCCACTAGTTGCTCATCATAACGACGCAACTCAAAATCATCTACTTGCGTCAATACTGTGTATTTAGGCTCTTCGGTAGCCATAGCCCCTCCTGATATCAATAATAAACCACTCAATAATAAGTAAGCTGTCTTTTTCATATAATGTCTCCAGCATCTAAAAGCATGATGTGGCAATTATTATTACCTCACCTGTATAACTTCTACTGTATCAACAGACCTTTAACACTGTCTGTGTCTTTTGGCGTGCTATCTGTATTTTTTGGTTATGGTAAAGCGGTATTTACCAAAGTGTATATAGAGCGTATATCGATGACATCTAATAACTATAGTTAAAGAACGCTAAAATGTATGCAAGGCAGCCGATTGAAAATTGTACAAGTAGTACATTTAGGGAGAGTAACGCCGTAGCAGTTCAGTGATTCTCCGACTATATGTCCAAAAAAACCGCTAATAATGCTATAATTAGCGCCATTTTCATAGCTTAAATAGCGGTTATCATATGCAATTTGTCTTACATAAAACGGCCAGCGGTGCAACGCGTGCACGCCGTGGTACGGTTCATCTCAATCATGGCG
>Ga0114955_1001464_pt1 | contig 10823 bp, 9 predicted proteins | sample Porto_5metaG_FD_87302 | JGI IMG/M metagenome (GOLD analysis project Ga0114955, IMG submission 87302) | Marine algal microbial communities from Porto, Portugal - Porto_5 metaG | ecosystem: Host-associated > Algae > Red algae > Unclassified | place: Portugal: Porto | collected 2015-02-02 | reverse complement strand
TACCAATACAATCCTAAATGGATCGAGGTGGCTTCCGTGTACAAAATGACAATGGTCTTGATCGTGCTCGTCGTCATCACCTTGCTAATAGGGGCTTTCATGACGTACAGGCTTGGACAAAATCAAAAAGGCGAATATGATAATCAAGGGAACGCCCGGGTCAAATCTTCTTTCTTTAGTAATCCGATTTTTCTTGTTTATATTATCGCAACAGCATTAGCCATTGGCTATGTAATCTATTTTACGTTAATTTGATGAAAAAGATCAGGAAGATAATTCCTGGTCTTTTTTGTTTGGTCTTAACAATTCCTTAAGATTTCTTTAATAGTGGCATTAAAATTCTGCTATATGCTTGAGGTAACACATAGGTTGAAGGGGGATTCTTTTTGAGTAAAATGGTTGGATGGCTTTATGAGCGTGAGTGTACCGTATTTCGATTTGTGAATTTAACGTGTCATTCAAAATATCTCACATCTCTTTTTGGTTTTGTTACTCATGCTGGTGGTGCGAAAACAACGATTTTAAGCACACTTTTGTTACTGGCTTTGTTACCTGCTCCTATAAAAATATGGGGGTTACAAGCCGCCTGTGCTCTTGCTGCAAGTCATATACCTGTTCATTTAATTAAAAAGCATTATCCAAGGCACCGGCCATACCTGGCAATGCCAGAAACTAAGATGCTCGTCTACCCTCTTAAAGACCATTCTTTTCCTTCTGGACATACGACAGCTATATTTTCTGTTCTTACACCGTTTGTCTTTCATCTTCCTTCACTAGCTCTTCCCCTTATTGCTCTTGGGAGTCTAGTTGCCTTATCGCGGATCTACTTAGGTCATCATTATCCTTCTGATGTTCTCGTTGGTGTCTTACTTGGTGGTGGATCAGGTATTCTTTCAACACTCATATTAGGCTAGAAGAGGAGGACCAGCCATGAAACTTGCACTCTTTACTGACACGTATTATCCACAGGTCAATGGGGTTTCTCGCACACTCGGTAAGTTAACCACATATATGGATCGTCAGCATGTCGATTATATGCTTTTCGCACCCGACTGTCAGGCTGATGAAGACCTGTTCACAAGTAATGTTCATCGGTTTACAAGTATGAAGTTTTTCCTATACCCCGAATGCCGCATTGCTCTTCCTAAATTAAGTCTTATCCGCAATCAGCTCCAGGGGTTCAACCCGGACCTCCTTCATGTTGCAACACCGTTTAATATCGGAATGTGCGGGTTGCACTACGGAAAAAAGAACAATGTGCCCATGGTTGCTTCCTATCATACGAATTTTGATGACTATCTAAAACATTATTACCTTGAATGGTTTTCCCCTGTCATGTGGAAATATTTAACGTGGTTTCACCAGCAATTCACTAGCACCTTTGTTCCGTCTAACGAAACACGGCACCGGCTAAATGAAAAAGGTTTTGAGAACCTGAAACTTTGGAGAAGAGGCGTTAACTGTGAACACTTTTCTCCGCTTTAAAAAAATCAGTCACTACGAGAACGATACAATTTTCAGGAAAAGTATATTCTATTATTTGTTAGTCGACTAGCTCCAGAAAAAAATCTTGAAACGTTACAAAAAATCATGTGGAAACTACCTGATGAATTAAAACGACAAACACGATGGATGGTAGTAGGAGACGGACCAGCCATACCCCATTTCAAAGAAAATGCACCTAGAAATGTGACATTCACTGGATACAAAGAAGGAGAAGAATTAGCTGAGCTATACGCAACTTCGGATCTTTTCATATTCCCATCTGCTACTGAAACATTTGGAAATGTCGCATTGGAGTCTCTCGCCTCAGGAACCCCTGTTGTAGCTGCAAATGCTGGAGGCTTAGCTGACGTTGTGTCAGAAGAACGAAACGGACTTTTCTGCTCGCCTAATAAGGAGGAGGAATACATTAGCGCGATCAGACGCCTTTTATCAGATCATACTGAACGGAGAATGATGGGGTATGAGGGTCGACGATATGCACTTTCTCAATCTTGGGATGCCATTTTCGGTCGATTATTAGAGGACTACGAAAAAACAATTGGAGTAAAGAAGATTGCTCAATACGCTTAGAAAGGAGAAAAATAATGAAGCTTGCTGTATTTGGCACCAATGAAATTGGTTTAACCGCATCGGCTATCTTCGCTTCACATGGTCATCATGTCGTTTGTACCGATGAGGAGCGAAGTCAAATTGTTGCACTCAATTCAGGCGAAGTTCATGTGGACGAAGAAGGATTAACAGAAATGATGACAGAAGCGAAACAGGCTGGTCAATTAAGCTTCTCTGTTAATCGATTAACAGCCGCTTCTGAAGCAGACATTCTTCTATTCACTGAACCGATTCCAGTTGATGAGAATAAACATCCTGATCTTACTTGTTTCTTTCGTTTCATAAGAAAAATTGCTCTTACAATTAAACAACATAAAACCTTCATTATTAAAAGTAATGTTCCCCCAGGAACAGCATCAAAAGTAGAAGACATTCTCATAGAACAGGGTGTGTCTGATCGCTCCTTCGATGTTGTGAGTAATCCGGATTTTATTCAAAAAGGCTCAGCAGTAAAAGATTTTACGTATCCTTCTCAAATCATTATCGGCACTTCTTCGCTTCGAGCTTGCCGTACGATGGAAGCGTTCTATGAGCCTATTACGTCGTCTCTTCAATATATGGACCATACTAGTGCAGAATTAATGAGATACGCTTATCATACGTATCAATCATTACAAGTCTCGTGTCTAACGATGATCGCTGGAGTTGCAGAAAAATACGGGGGTGACGTTGAATTAATTCAAGGCGCATTACCAAAGACACCAAAATTTAGTGAGCACTCTCTTCACCCCGGTTCTTCTTTTCTAGGTACTGACACGTTAGACGAACTTGCTTCATTTCGTTCAATGATCAAAGCATCTTCTTCTGCAAATCAAATGTTTAGGGCACTAGATGAAATTGATCAATATCAGCCTGAATTATTGATTCAGAAACTGAACGATTTCCTAGGAACTCTCCAGGGAGCCAAAATTGCTATTTTCACTTCATCTACAGTAAAACCCATCCCAGCACTTCCACCTTATAAGTTAGTCATTAAAAAATTGAAAGAGGAAGGTGCTATTGTTCAACAGTTTGATACTGAAAAAACGAAAGGCAAAAAAGAAAACGAGATGAACACGATTTACGAATCAGTGCAAGATTGCGATGCTCTTTTATTGATGAGTGAATTAGTGTCTATTAAACAACTAAACTGGGGTAAAATCATTAAAGGACTCAATCTTCCATTAGTCGTAGACGGTCACAACTTATTCCCCCTGGATGAAATGCGAATCATTGCTAACACCTATGATTTAATTTACTGTTCAATTGGTCGACCAAACATCTATAAAGGATTAGGCTCCATTTCAGTACAATCAATTCAGTAAAGACGGTTTGTATAACTGTCCCTTAACGATTCCGCAACGTTTTCTTCCCCGATCTTCGTATGATCTGAAAGCATTCTAGTAGCCGGTGCAAGCCCTTCTATGTTTGGCCAACGCTCCGGTTCCCAGAGATGGGATCGTTTTAGTGCTTTTCCACAGTGAATGAAACATTCTTTTACTTCAACGCCAATTCCAAACAATGGCGTTTTCCCCTTGTACTCACATCGTGCAAGGAGGCTTTTATCTTTCACAATCGTCGCAAGCCCATTAATGCGCAACGTTTCATCTCGTCCTGGAATCATGAAAAGCAAACCAACCATTGGGTTTTCTACTATGTTCCTCATCGAGTCCATTCGTTTGTTTCCTGGTCTTTCTGGTATTAATAGATGATAGTCATCTAACGCTTGAATAAAGCCTGGCTTATCCCCTCTTGGAGAAACATCACTACCCGTACTTGAATGGGTTGCTATCGTGATAAAAGGTGTAAAGCGAATAAACTCTCTACAATGTTCATCAAGAAAAGAAATAACCTTATGTACAGCAAGCTGACTCGGATTCCCGGCCATCTCTTCAAGTTCTTGCAGCGTTATAATTTCTTCACCAAAAATTCCCTTCATTCCTTTTCTCCCCCTACATTTTCTTCCATTTTATCACACCCTATTTACTTATAAAGACTTTATATTCACTAAATGAAAACAAAAAAAAGAGACCAACGGCCTCTTTTCATCATTTATTAAATGCCTGCACCCTGTTTAAGGGATTCTGAGCGATCCGTTTGTTCCCAAGGAAGTTCAATGTCCGTACGTCCAAAATGACCATACGCAGCCGTTTGCTTATAAATAGGACGGCGAAGATCAAGCATCTTAATAATGCCTGCAGGACGAAGGTCAAAGTTCTCTCTTACTAGCTCAACAAGTCGTTCCTCTGACACTTTTCCAGTACCAAATGTATCAATCGCAATCGATACCGGCTGAGCAACACCAATCGCGTAGGCAAGTTGAACTTCACAACGATCGGCAAGACCTGCAGCGACGAGGTTCTTAGCTACATAACGAGCAGCATATGCAGCAGAACGGTCTACTTTCGTAGCATCCTTACCAGAGAATGCACCACCACCGTGACGCGCATAACCACCATAAGTATCAACAATGATTTTTCTTCCTGTTAAACCTGCATCACCTTGTGGCCCACCAATCACAAAACGGCCAGTTGGGTTAATGAAGTATTTTGTTTCATCATCAATCAATTCAGCAGGAACAACTGGCTTCACAACGTGTTCCTTAATGTTACGCTGAATTTGTTCAAGTGAAATTTCAGGGTGGTGTTGTGTTGAAACAACGATCGTATCAACGCGAACTGGCTTTCCAGATTCATCATATTCAACCGTAACCTGAGTCTTTCCGTCAGGACGAAGATAAGGAAGAATTTCTTCTTTTCTTACTTCACTCAATCGACGAGCTAGCTTATGCGCAAGAGAAATTGGTAGCGGCATTAATTCAGCAGTTTCATTACATGCGTAACCAAACATAAGACCCTGATCACCTGCACCAATTGAATCAATTTCACTTTCTGACATTGTGCCTTCACGTGCTTCAAGAGCAACGTTTACACCTGCTGCTATATCGGCAGACTGCTCATCAATAGATGAAAGCACCGCACATGTTTCAGCATCAAATCCGTATTTTGCACGTGTATAACCGATTGCTTGAATCGTTTCACGAACGACTTTTGGAATATCCACATAGTGCGAAGTTGTAATTTCACCCGAAACTAATACAAGCCCAGTTGTTACTGTAGTTTCACAGGCAACGCGCGCATTTGGGTCATGCGCAAGAATATCATCCAGAATGGCATCGGAAATCTGATCTGAAATTTTATCAGGATGCCCCTCTGTTACTGACTCAGAAGTAAACAAACGACGATTACTCACTCAAGTACCTCCTTAAGGATTGGATCCTATCTAGTTATAGTGTAATGGATACGGTACTCATTTCCCTATTATCCTGTGCCGAAACGAGAGAACGAATTCAGAATCTTATCGTCTTACCTTTTTTTATAGTGTCATCAACTTCAACGACATTAAAAAAGCCCTTTCCTTCTATTTAGAGGGAAAAGGAGCTGGTATCTCATGCCTTTCGCCTCTTATCTTCCAAGACTATTGTCTTGCAGGTTAGCACCTTAATCCTGTTGTATAGGAGTTGGTTGCTGAGCTTCATCGGGCCTGTCCCTCCGCCTGCTCGGGATAAGAGTATCCATTCTCGACATATAATAACGTAGATAAAAGGAAGTGTCAATAATGAAAAGCGGAGTGGGCCTGCTTAAATCCGTAGAATGTTGGAGCCCATGAGATTGAGACGCTTTTTGTCTCATTCGATTGGGCGAAACAGCCGGAGGATTTGGCCCGCGCAGCTAGACACGAAAAGCGGAGACGAGCGGTTAGAAACGGAGATATTGGAACTCCTGAACTGGAACACGCTTTTTGTGTTCCTGTGAAGGAGTGAAATATCGTAGTTTCTGCGAGTCGCAGCTAGACACGAAAAGCGGAGTGGGCCTGCTTAAATCCGCAGGATATTGGAGCCCATGAGATTGAGACGCTTTTTGTCTCATTCGATTGGTGGAAACAACCCCATTTATTACGCTACCTTAAACAACTATTAAACCCAAATGAATCATTTAAAAACATCATTTTAATCCCCTCATATTTTTCTTCATAAAAAAAGCCTTCTTATATTAAAGAAGGGACCCCTCAAACCTAACCAAATCGTTATTTGTTCTTTTTTCACTCTTCAAGCAAAAAATACATAGATTAGTATAGAATAATCACGCAAATGTGTTATACTATTTTTGAGTTAAACGAGTCAGTCAACGAAATCTTTAATAAAGGATGGGTTTAACGTATGAAAACAGCTTCCTTCTCCTCACCGTTATTGGATGCTATCTTAAATAAGAACAATCCACATGTGAATTTATCAGTTTCTGAACTGGTTGAACATTCCTTATTTAAAAACGAAGGGACACTTTCTTCAACGGGCGCTCTTCGAGTTGAAACCGGAAAATACACGGGTCGTTCTCCCGGGGACAAGTTTATTGTAAACGAAGACTCCGTAAAGAACAAAGTAAATTGGGAAACTAATCAACCAATTTCCGAAAAAAGTTTTGAAAACCTTTACACGAAAGTGCTGAACTATCTTGGTGAGAAAAAGGATCTTTATGTATTTAAAGGATTTGCTGGTGCTGACCAGTCATCAAGACTACCCATCCAGGTTATTAACGAATATGCCTGGCATAACCTTTTTGCCCACCAACTTTTTATACGTCCAAATGAATCAGAGCTTCAAGATCATGAAGCAGGATTTACTGTTATTTCTGCTCCTGGTTTTCAAGCTGATCCTGACGTTGACGGGACAAATTCCGAAACGTTCATTATTATTTCCTTTGAAAAGCGCACCGTTTTAATTGGCGGTACAGAATATGCTGGCGAAATCAAAAAGTCAATTTTCACCGTAATGAACTACTTATTACCTGAGAGTAATGTTCTTTCCATGCACTGCTCTGCAAACGTTGGTAAAGAAGGCGATGTTGCTCTATTTTTCGGTTTATCTGGAACAGGTAAAACGACGCTTTCTGCTGATGCACACCGTTCGCTTATAGGGGATGATGAACATGGCTGGTCCATGAACGGCGTCTTTAACATCGAAGGCGGTTGCTACGCTAAATGCATCAACTTATCAAGAGAAAAAGAACCTGAAATCTGGGATGCGATCCGTTTTGGAACAGTTCTTGAGAACGTCATTATGGAGACCGATTCACGTAAGCCTGATTACGATAACACGAGTCTAACTGAAAATACTCGAGCTGCTTATCCAATCGATGCCATCCCTAATATCGCTATTCCAAGCGTAGCGGGTCATCCTAATACGATTATCTTCTTAACCGCTGATGCCTTTGGAGTCCTTCCGCCGATCAGTAAGCTTACGAAAGAACAAGCGATGTTCCATTTTCTATCTGGCTATACAAGTAAACTAGCCGGAACCGAAAGAGGCGTAACTTCACCTGAAGCTACTTTCTCTACTTGCTTCGGCGCACCGTTCTTACCGTTACCTGCTCACCGCTATGCCGAAATGCTTGGTGAGAAAATCATGGAGCATGATGTTCAAGTTTTCCTTGTGAACACAGGTTGGTCTGGTGGCGGATATGGTGTTGGAAAGCGAATGAAGCTATCCTACACAAGAGCGATGATTCAAGCTGCTTTGAACGGAGAGCTTGATCGTATAGAAACAATAACAGATCCCATTTTCGGATTGCATATCCCTTCTCACTGTCCTGGCGTACCAGCAGATGTGCTGCAACCAAAACAAACATGGGAAAACAAAGAAAACTATGACATAAAAGCAAAAGAACTTGCTACTCAATTTGTTAAGAATTTTGATAAATTTTCAAACGTAGCTGAAGAGATCAAAAAAGCTGGACCTAACGTTTAAAAACTTTCAAAAAGCACCTAAATGGTGCTTTTTGTTTTGTAACACCGCTTCTTTTGGACTAACCGCCTCGAAATGGACAATTTCTAAAAACCTCTTACCGCTAACCAACTAAAAGACCCCCCCCATAGCATCATCCTTTTTTATCTGCCAAACACAAAATGTTACGAAATTCATAGGCTATAGTATCTTAAACATGAGCCTATCTCATGTGACAATGGTGGGGGCTAACTAATGAAAAAAAGTTGGGTATTTAAAAGCAGTATTTTTATAGGTGTATTTCTTCTTATTCTTTCAGCATGTGGTACGAATAATGGAAATGACCAGGTGCGCGTAGCTGAGGTAACACGTTCTATTTTTTATGCACCACAATATGTGGCTCTCTCGGAAGGTATATTTGAAAAGCATGGAATTGATGTCGAGTTAACCACCACTTGGGGTGGCGACAAAACAATGACCACGTTGCTTTCAAATGGAGCAGATATCGCCCTAGTCGGTTCTGAGACATCTATTTATGTTTATGCGCAAGGCACAGATGATCCCGTCATTAATTTTGCTCAGCTCACACAAACCGATGGAACATTTCTTGTATCAAGAGAAAAAGTCGATCATTTTGCATGGGAAGATTTGAAAGGAAGCACTTTTCTTGGGCAGCGTAAAGGTGGAATGCCACAAATGGCAGGGGAATATGTTCTGAAACAAAAAGGCATTGATCCACAAAATGATTTAAACCTTATTCAAAATATTGATTTTGCAAATATCTCAAGTGCGTTTGCATCGGGTACTGGAGATTATGTTCAACTTTTCGAACCGACCGCAAGTGTTTTTGAAGAACAAGGTGTCGGATATATCGTGGCCTCGTTCGGTAAAGAATCAGGAAAGATTCCATACACAAGCTATATGGCAAAAGACAGTTATTTAACTAAAAATGCGGATGTAGCAGAACGATTTACAGCGGCACTTTATGAAGCACAATTATGGGTAGACACCCACTCTTCTGAAGAAATCGCTAAATCAATTGAGCCATTTTTTCAGGACACTGATCTGGAGCTGATTACTACGGTAGTTGATCGTTATAAGAGTCAACATTCATTCGCTACAAATCCTACTCTTGATCAGGAAGAATGGGATAACTTACAAAATATTATGGATGAAGCTGGCGAACTTCCCAAACGTGTTGATTATAGCAAACTAGTGGATAACAGCTATGCAGAAGAAGCACAACAATAGGAGGAAATAGAATGTCTTTCCTTCAACTGAATGCCATCTCACATGTTTATTTAACAGAAAGTGCAGCAAAGGAAGCCCTATCTGACCTTTCGTTTTCCATTGCGGAAGGTGAATTCGTATCGCTACTTGGTCCAAGTGGTTGCGGAAAATCCACATTGTTATCAATTATATCAGGGCTCTTACAGCCAACTGAAGGAAGCGTCTCTCTTCAGAACAAGATGATTCAATCACCGGGTGAGCGAATGGGCTATATGCTTCAACAAGACTATTTATTCCCCTGGAAGACCATTGAAGACAATTGTTATATCGGGTTAAAGCTCTTAAACAAATTAACTCCGGAGAAAAAAGAAATCACACTTGCATTACTTGATAGTATGGGGCTTTTGGACGTTCGTCACGCCTATCCTGATCAGCTTTCAGGGGGTATGAGACAGCGAGTTGCGCTCGTTCGAACGCTTGCAACTGATCCTGATCTTCTTTTATTAGATGAACCTTTTTCAGCTCTTGATTATCAAACAAAACTAAAGCTTGAAGATCTTGTCTTCCAAACGTTAAAAGCACATCAGAAAACAGCGATACTCGTAACGCATGATATCGGAGAAGCGATAGCGATGTCAGACCGAATCATTCTTTTATCACCGCGACCAGGTAAAATCGCAAAAATTTTTCAAGTTCCATCTCAACTTCAAACATTACTGCCTTTTGAAGCTAGAAATGATCCAGTTTTCCCCGAAAACTTCCAAATGATATGGAAGGAGCTTGATTCTCTTGAGCAATCTCCAACTTGATAAACAGCATCAGCAGTATGTAAAGAAGTTGAAAAGAGAAAAGTATGAGATCGTAACCTGGCAAATCTTTATTCTATTAGCATTTCTCTCCCTATGGGAGCTTGCAGGGCGACTTACGTGGATTGACCCTTTATTATTTAGTTACCCAACTAAGATCGCTTCGCTCTTTCTCACAAAACTTTATGATGGTTCTTTGTTGCTGCATTCAAGCGTAACCCTACTTGAAACCATTGCAGGTTTTATGATCGGTACAGTACTTGGCACAGCTTTCGCTGCGGTCCTTTGGTGGTCCCGAAAAGCGTCAAAAATTTCCGATCCTTATCTGGTCGTATTAAATTCAATGCCCAAAGTAGCGCTTGGCCCGATTATCATCGTGGCACTAGGACCAGGCTACCTTTCAATTATTACAATGGGAGCATCTATTTCGATCATCATCACAACACTTGTGATCTATCACGCTTTTCATACGGTAGAGCCAAATTATATTAAAGTAATTCGTTCCTTTGGCGGAAATAAGAAGCAGATTTTTCGTGAGGTTATCCTACCCGCTTCTTTTCCAGCTATCATCTCGACACTTAAAGTAAATGTAGGGTTGTCTTGGGTAGGCGTCATTGTTGGAGAATTTCTTGTTTCGAAACAAGGTCTCGGTTATATGATCATTTATGGTTTTCAAGTATTTAATTTCACACTCGTTTTACTAAGCTTATTTATGATTGCGATTTTTTCGTCCATAATGTATCTTGGCGTTGAATGGCTTGAGCGGAAATTAATCAAACATTAGCTCCTCTTTCAGGGGGCTTTTTTTGTTGTAAGTGGGCAAACTAGTTAGCCAGAGGTTACAAACGTGATCGAACCCTACACGTCTTACCGCTGGCAACATGATTGCTATAGACCCACCCAAATGCCATCTG
>Ga0114955_1001461_pt1 | contig 10829 bp, 10 predicted proteins | sample Porto_5metaG_FD_87302 | JGI IMG/M metagenome (GOLD analysis project Ga0114955, IMG submission 87302) | Marine algal microbial communities from Porto, Portugal - Porto_5 metaG | ecosystem: Host-associated > Algae > Red algae > Unclassified | place: Portugal: Porto | collected 2015-02-02 | reverse complement strand
GGGTAAGGGATTCCGCTCTACTGTCCTCGTCCACCTGCATCAATCCGTCACTTCTGAGGATGCTCCAGGCCATGTAGAACAGGTAGGCCACGCCCAGGTATTTGATGACCATGAACGCCAGGGCACTTGCATGAAAAACCGCCGCCAGGCCGAAGATACTGGCCAATGCGGCGGGCACGATACCCAGGGTACAGCCACAGGCCGCCGCGACACTGGCACGAAACCCCCGCCCCAGGCCGACAGCGATGGTGTAGATGACCCCGGTGCCGGGGAGCAATATGACCACGATCGAGGTCAGGAAATATTCCAGAGACATGCTTCATCACAATCGGTCGGTTGGAAAACTGATCATACAAGCATGGCGCAGCGAGTCAATCTCGGGCATACCGCCGCGCCGCCCACCGGCCTTCCACGATCTGGTGTTATTCATACAATTGGAACAGGACGGAACATCAGGCACCCGGCGGATCACCTTGATCAGGGGCTTCGGGACTCGGGAACGCCTTCTTGAACGTGAAGGCATCCGCCGTCGGGCCTTTTTCCCTGAGCAGGTTCAGCTTGATTCTTGCCTCCGTCGACGTGGGTCTGTGGCCTCTAGGGACCCACCATAGAACGCTGTAGGATTCCTTCATCATGGAGAACCATTCCTTTCGTCGACTCATGATTGCCGCGTGAGCGCTGCGATAGACGTACGCATGTAGATGCTCCACCGTTTCCCACACCGACGCATTAACGATGACATCGCTCCCGAAATCGTGTTCCAGATCAATCGCACTGCCGCTGTCGGACTGCAGACGCCAGATAAAACCGGGAGACTGCTCGGCAATGCCATTGATGCGATCCAGTTCAGCGACAAAATCAGCGAGCACAGGCGAGTCCAGAGGAGCAATCAGCGTTGCGATATTCAGCTGAGCCAGTTCCAATTGATTCATGCCTTGTGTTTCCGGTCTGGTCTGATTTGCTCTAATATAGCGCTGCTGTTGTATCTCTGCTTGTTGTATCAGAACCGCATTCCGAAGATCGGCCCTTTCGACCTCCTTACCTCGAGCAGTGCCTTTGTACCAGTGCGACTGCCGTTTCACGCACATCATCTCTTGTCAGCAGATCAGGGTCTTCCACGCCAAATTCGGCAAGCACTGCGCGAGCAATCTCTCTTTGCGTGGGCAACCTGAAATTCAGGGCGATGCGAATAAGCTCGCGGGCAGCCGATTCGGTATCGACGACTTTGCCGCTTGATTTGTTCAGGCGCCTGTTTCTGCGATGTGTTCTGGTCAGACGTCGATAGATCGCATAGCCGAGCAAGCCGGTTCCGATGGCAGCGCCGCCAGCAACGATTCCCCAGCCTACCGGGTTCCATAGATTCGCTGAGCCCGTAATCGCCAGGCCAAACAGGATTGACCCACCAATAACAGAGGCTGTTGCCGAGGTTGCAGGTTCTGCCTGCACAATCAGTCGCCGTTGCAATTTATGGAACAGAAAGGAGATGCAGCGGCGCAGCTCTTCGTTCTGTCCTGTGTCCGCCATTTCCTTCAGATGCTTGTGCAGCTTGTTTCGCCTGCGTCTGGCGCGATGCGCCTTGCGACTGGTCCGCACCACCGTGACAGCTGACACCAGGATGCCGAGAGGGCCGGCGACTTTTCCAACGGTCTGGAACGCGGTAGCCCACATCGGATTACCCACTTGTTTGACTACCAGGTCTGCAGCTCCAACCAGATTCAGTACAGACTTGGGAATGGCCATTGCGGCATTACCCGCGGTAGTGTTCACCTGACCTCGGTATTGATTATCACCCGTCCCTGTACCGGCTGCCGTATTGCTCAGGTTTTTGAGCTTGCGCATCTCACGGGCGTATTGCACCACGCTGCCTGCACTCGCCAACACACTACTGACCTGACCGACGTCAAAATCCATATCCGCCGCTACCGGAAAATAGGATTCGGATTTCTTGTTCAGATCGATATCGCCGATCGAATTGATCATGCTCCAGTAGTCAGTGATTCCCGTTATCGGCGAGGTCGAGGGAGTCGGTACAGCTTCGTCGAGCACCTTGAGCACGAGCTGAATGATTTCATTGTCACGCTCGGGATCGGATCTGTTTCTCAATCGATCGAATTTCGCCCTGAATCCTGGCTTCGTAAGCGCCTTTATATAGCGCTCGGACTCATCGGCGAGTTCCCTGGCGGTTCTTTCAAGTTCTCGCTCTTCTGCATTTTTGGGCGCATCGGCTGCCAGGCTGAGTTGGCTCCTCGGATCATCAATCTCGCCTGGAAAAGCGGCCTGGTCGTCTTCCACCCTCATGACGATAAAGTGCTGGTCTTCAAGGTAGATCGGGTTCTCACCCGGCTCATAGAGCATCATCGGTTCCTCATCGCCTCGACTGACAACAATCGAAAACGGTTTGGTTTTGAGACATGTCTTGAGCAACTCACGCGTCCCGGTTCGCCTGTTGACGATCAAGCGATGCCAGTGCTTTCCGCTCTGCCCAAGATAATAAACGTTGGCAATTTCACTGCCATCGCTTTTCGGGACGATAATAGGTGTACTGTGCTTTCTGTAAATCAGCCAATCGCCTTCACGCGGCTTCGTTCTGGTGAACTCGATATCACCCATTCCTTCGATTTTTTCAACGATCTGCTGTTCGGAGCGCACGCGTCTCCGGTCACCCTCCTTGCGCACCCATTTACCGTTCTTGAAACTGTATATCTTGATTTCGCCGTCATTGAGCGAACTTGGCACGGAGAGTTCTGGCATCGTTATTCTCTGGGTCAGTACTGAAACAGATTTCAATGAGGGTACTGGTTGATCGTTCTGATTCAACCAAGCTGTTACCGTTGAAAATCAGACTATCACCCCCCTCAGAACGCCATGAGAAATATCTCCTGAACATTTGGGCAGTATTACCGAGATCCTGATTGCTGAAATTGCAAGCCGCATCGTTGTATCACTCTGGTGACGTCATCAGGCTGCGTCGGTAGACTTGCGCCATGGATCACTATCACAGCCTCGATGTGAACATCTCCGCCAGGACAATGTAACCTGCCCGAAAAGCAGGACGATCGCACGGGAAATCGGCGAGAGGACAGTCGATGGGCGGGGTACTTAGCAAGCAATTTGCGTGTTCGTTCAAACTGAATATTAAGTTCGGGACCGAATCCGCCGCTAGCCTCCGTTGAATCAATCTTGTATCGGTTCCGGCATTCCCGCCCTGGAACCCGCTCTCCTTGATTAACGGATGCAAGCACTATCCGGGCAATCGCATGAGAACCAGAACGAGGCTGCGCGATCAATGCGATCATTGACCAAGGAATACCGGGACATACTGGAGATAGCACTCGGCTTCAACGGGGTTTGCTGGTGGCTCATCGATCTGAAGGATGACCCAGGCAGCTACTATTGCAACTCCCACATGTGCGATGCCTTTTCTCTGGACCCGGTGCTTGATGTGCACTCGGTCAGAGACACCTGCCCCATCGCCGGGGATTACTTGAAGAACGTTGAACTCGAAAGTTCGGCCGATGCGGAGCGTGTCTTCAGTGATTACCGGCGATTGCTGAAAAAGGAAATCAGCGAGTATTCCAACGAGTTTCCCTACCTCGATCCGGCGTCAGGTATGACACGCCATTTCCTGAGCCGTGCCAAGGCCCTGAAATTCGATGACGATGGCGAGATCGAACTGTTGTTCGGTATCGTCGAGGATATCAGCGACTTCGTTGAACAAAAGAATCTGCTGGAAGCAGACCGTGTTCGCTTCAAGAGGCTCAGTGAAGTGGATCAACTCACGAAACTTTACAACCGACGCCGTTTTGACAGCCAGTATCATCAAGAGTGCACGCGTGCCATACAGGACAAAACCCGGCTGGGAGTACTGTTTCTGGATATCGATTGCTTCAAACAGTACAACGACACCTATGGACATTCTGCAGGCGACCAGTGCCTGGCACAGCTGTCAGATGCCTTGCGCCATACCCTGGTCGAACCGACCGACACGGCATTTCGCTATGGCGGCGAGGAATTCGTGATCATTTCCGCAGACTCGAGCATCGAAGCGCTGGACTTGTTGTGCAAACGTGTGTGCGAGGCGGTCCGCGCACTACGGATTCCGCATGAATCCTCGCTGGTAGCGCCGTACGTCACGGTCAGTATCGGTGCCGCGGTCGGCTACATCAACGCGTCCGACTGCCTGCCACCGACTCACCTGGACAAGGCCGATGAGCATCTGTACCTGGCAAAGAAGTCAGGCAGCAATTGTGCTCGTACGATCGACCTGGATATTGTCAAGCCCCGTGATCGGCTGAAGCTGGTGTCCTGATCTCTGACAGATCAAGCCCTGAACTGCTCGTCGTACTATCCGAGCAAACAGATCTGTTGTTCATTGTCGGATTGCCGTTGCAACACGGCATCGGTCACCTCCCTGTACTCGGAAAATCCGCGCCACGAGCGAAACGCAGCGTAGGAAGGCCTTGATTCGTACGACTGAGCGGCCCGATAGACCCAGCATGTGGATTGATATTCCCACGGCGTCGGCACGGATCTGACAGCACCCTTTCATCAAGAAGCCGACGATTGACGTTGACACTGTCAAGGTAAAGAATCGAAAATCGGTCTCATGGACAAGACAGGCACTCGAAAGACCACGAAAACCGGCCACCACCACGGCGATCTGCGCGAGGCGTTGATTGCAGCGGGTATCGACATACTGCGGGAGAGTGGGGCCAACGGCTTGACCCTGCGCGGTTGCGCCGCGCGTGCCGGCGTCTCGCACGCTGCGCCTGCCCACCATTTTCAGGGCATGGAAGGCTTGCTCGTTGCCATTGCTGCACGCGGATTCCAGCAGTTCACCCACCTGATGATTCAGGAACGCGATGCTGTCAGTGTCGACCCCGGAGAACGACTGCTTGCCATCTGCCGCGGCTATCTGAAGTTCGCACGAGAAAACGCCTCGCTCTATAACCTGATGTTCTCCTCCGAGAGTGTCAGCTTCAGCGACGCCGATCTGGACCACGCATCAACCGCAGCCTATCAGGTACTGGTGGATGGCTGCGCCCCCTTCGAACCCGGCCCCGCTGGCGCAAAGGGCGTCGAGATCATGATCTGGTCCCTGCTACATGGTTACGCAGGCCTTGCCCGCAGAGCCTGTTCGCCCGGTAGTCAGCACCCGATGAACGACATGCGCTTCGAGGATATGCTGCCACCCTTGCAGTTACGCGGCAGGAAAGCGTCCCGTTGAAAGCACCAGCGCCTTCTCAGCCAGCCCTGAACCAGAACGCAGAGTCACCGCCAAGCGTAGAAACAATCACGCGGCTGTCGAGGCGGCAGCCACCGGGGCCGCCTTGCCAGCACTCACCACTCGGGACGCCACGACCACGCCAATCAGTACCAGTACACAGCCGGCGAATTCAATGCTGTTGATTCGTTCGCCCAATACCAGTGCCGCAGCACTGAGCCCGAATACCGGCACCATCATGGAAAACGGTGCCACTGCACTGGCCGGGTGACGAGACAGGAGCCACGTCCAGATTCCACTGCCGGCAACAGTACCCAGCACGCAGGTATACATCAGTCCCGTCACGGCCCACGGTGCATCCAGAGACGTCATCAGACTCTGGCTGATGAGTTCCAGGCCTTCCCACTTGAAGGCCACGAGCAGCATGGGAATCGGCGGCACAACCGTCATCCACAGCGCCAGATGCAGTGGGTTTTCAGGCTTCGCGGCTCGGGATGCCAGATTGCCGAAGGCCCAGCCCAGACCACCGAGCAGGACCAGCACAAACGGCCAGAGTTCTTCCACGCCGGCTCGCTGACTGCCAACCACCATGAGCCCGACAGCCGCCAGGATGACACCGATGATGCGCATTCTGCCAAGCCTTTCACCGGTGAACAGCACCGCGAGAATCACAGTGAAAGGTGCCGAGCTCTGCAGCACTAGAGAGGCCAGACCAGGTGGCATGCCTTCGGCCATACCCCAGTATAGAAACAGGAACTGCAACAGCCCGAACCCCATGCCGTAACCCACAAGATAGCGAATCGGCACCTGCGGTCGAGGGATGAAAAGCAATGTGGGAATGGCCACAAGCGTCCAGCGCAATGCCACCAGAAAGAACGGTGGATAGTGCTCCAGTGATGCGTGAATGGCGAGGAAATTCACGCCCCAGAGTACGGCGACGAGCAGAGCCAGCAGGCGATGTTTGATAGGCATGTGCGCAGAATGATCCTGTCGACCCTTCAGCACAACTGAATTGTTCTTTAGTTACAATGAAGTATTTCTTAAAGGACAGGTCAATGGCGATAGCACTCGATCCTCGTCACCTCGCCCTGCTGCGTGAACTATCGGCTCGCGGCAGTATCACCGCTGTTGCAGCTGCAACACATCGCACCCCATCTGCAATTTCACAGCAGCTACGTGCCGCCACGCAGGATGTCGGCACAGCCCTGGTGGAGCGCAAGGGCCGAGGTATTCAACTGACGGAAGCCGGCAGACTGATGGCCGAGGCTGCCATTGAGGTGGATATTGCACTGGAGCGGGCGCGTTCGCGCGTGGAAGCCCTACTGCATTCTCCGGAAGGTACGGTACGAATTGCAGCCCTGCCCAGTGCAGCCGAATACCTGCTGGCGAAAACCATCGTCGAGCTGGCAGACGAACCCATCGACATCGACTTTCAGGATGAGGATGTGGCGGAACGTACATTCGCCGAACTGGCGCGCGACAACGATATCGTCATCGGACACAGTCTGGTGAGCCCCACCCCTGTCGGTGCCGAGGATCTCCACTGTGCCGTGATCTGCCAGGAACCCATTGACATAGCCCTGCCCGGCTCGCATCCGCTGGCCAAGGCGAGCGCAATCCGCTCTTGCGATCTGGTCGGGGAACCATGGATCAGCGTGCCGGTGGGCTTTCCCTTCGACACCATTCTGCAAACCATCGAACAGATGACAGGCAACCCCGCCACCGTCACCCAGAGGGTGCGCGACAACCGCGTAGTGGAAAGCCTGGTGGTGGCCGGTGTGGGCATAGCCTTGCTGCCCCGCTACACCACCCGACAGCGCGAAGGCCTTGCATTACGCCCGTTGGCGGACATTGCGGCGCAACGCTGGGTAGTTGCCCTGTCCAGGCCAGACAGAGCGGAACGCGCAGTGGTGAAGCGTGTCATCGAGATACTACAATTCATGGGACGGCAGCGCAAGGACAGTTAGCAAACGCACGGCCTTGTTGCTGCACGCCTTTTTAATGCGTTGGTGTGCCTGGCGGGTATGTTCATCGTTGTGCTGATGAATGGAATTAGCCGCAAGCTGTCGCTCCAGACGTTCACACAGGGGGCTTGGCCCCCATAGATATTCCTACAGCGTCTTCCGCAAAGCGTTCGAGCCACTCTTCTCGGCTGAGCTCATGAACCAGGCAATCATCGTGACCAAACTGCCGGCGCCCCAGCGGCGTGAAGCCGAGGCGAGAATAGAACCGGTGGGCGCGTACATTGCTGGCCAGCGGATCGATAACAATGGCTGTAACCGCCGGATCGCTGAAACAACGTTGGAAGGCGAGACGCATCATGGTTTCACCATAGCCTTTGCCAAGGCAGTCTGCTTCTCCGATCCAGATATCGAGAGCGCGAAGATTCGGCTGAATCTCTCCCCAGTAGTGCGTACTTTCCCGGTGGGGATCGATAAGCTGCATGGCGCCGATGGCACGGCCATCCAGCTCAGCGATGAGGTACTGGCTGTGTTCGTCTTGCGCAGCAAGCTCATCCGGCCAACAGGCATCTTCAAATGCCTTCAATGCGCCCGGATCATCGGTGGTAGCCGCTATGACGTGAGCCCGTTGATCCCACCGATCGAGAAGCGGTACGTCCGCCACAGTGGCGGGTCGAAGGATGATACTGGCGTTCATGAATTTTCGTCATTCCTGTCCGTCATTCCTGAGAGAGCCGATGTCGGTCATTCGATTTTCTCCCCTGTCAACGCAGGTGGCGCTCGCGGTCAGAACCCATTCCCCGTTTGAGGCTCCGTTCCCACAGAAGGATTCCTTACCGGTTCGATAAATCAGCCGTCCGTTCAGCCATGGATGGATCTCGGGCCTCTGGGTTCATTCATCGATCTCCTCGTATTCGATATCCACGATTTTCCAATTCAGACCCTCGTGGATATATCGCTGGTAAACAGATCCAAAGTCTGGCTTATCAGCGAAGGCGAATATCACATCAAAGGTTCCATCTTCACGCAATCGGGGTTCGGAGGTCATGACAAGCTCACTGGTTTTACTCAGCTCATGCATGTCCGCAGCCTTGTCGTACAAGTACCGGTACTTGTAACCGATGGTGTGGACAGAACCTTGATGAACGAATTTGCTGGAAACGGAGTCTGTGAATTCCTGGAAATCACGCGCAAACAGAGAATCGGAGAAGTCTTTCACCGATCTGGCAAACAACACGGTTGTGCTCTTGAGCAATTCCTGTAGCTCTATGCCTGTAGGCAATACAGGAGCGTATACATACTTGCCTCCCGAAGATATCGCGCCGGGTGCTTCACCCGGTATATAGGCTGATCGGAGATTCACGATGGTGGAGTTCGCTGGAAATGTCACTACCGGCTTGTCATAGTTCAAGCCGATGATACGTTTTTCGCCATCCGCGTTGATCACCTCATAAATGGCGTGTCGATCATAGACCACGTTTTCCTCGCTACTCTCGCTGCCTTGCAACAGCTTCCAGGACTCAAGCCGCAACAAGCCGTTTTGCTCGACGAACTCACTCAACCTGGCCTTGCCTTCGGCGCCGCCTATCACGGGAATTAACATGAAATAGACTTTGGTTTCATCACCATTCTGCAGATGAACAAAGAAATCCTGCACACTGGATATTTCGTTGACAGCGGCGCTGTTCGAATCTGCAGAATTCGCGTTCGATACAGCGCTACATGCCGAGATTGAAAACAGGAGAAACAGAATGACGATACCGTTGATGAATGACATGTTCTGCTCGTCGTTGCTGACAGATGATCGTGCTGCCCGCAGGAATTGGAAAAAAATCTGCTGGGTATTACAGCCAGCAGTACAACTCACATCAACCGATAAGTAGATAAAGCCAGCTCTTGGGCATCGATCCGCCTGCGCCGTTGTCACAGACCATTGATCTCGACGGATCATCGGGATGGCTGATACAGAGGTGGACCCCAATCTTTGGACAGCGCAAGGATGACTTGAGCACCTTCCTCCATTATTCTGGAGTCAAGTTCAATGAGAAGGAAGAGAAGATTGCATAAACCCGGGTTCAAAGCCACGGTAGCACTGACGGCGATCAAGGGCGAATTGACCATGTCAGAGATGGTCAAGAAGTTCGATGTGCAAGCCGCTCAGATTACACAGTGGAAGAAGCAGTTGTTGGCGTCGGCAGAAGTTGCTTTTGAAAAGGGTGACAAGGTGGCCGATGGGCATGAGCAGGAAGTGCTTGAGCTACGCGCCAAGGTCGGACAACTTGTGCTGGAGAATGGTGAAATGGACTCCCTATTTGAAACAGTCGTATCCTGTTGCGGGTACCACGTTCATCAATCGGGGTGTAATTGTCATGATCAGTATTGTCGGAGTAGATTTAGCTAAGTCGGTATTTCAAGTGTCAATCGCCAATTCTTGTGGAAAGATCGAAAAACGGCGAAAGCTGACGCGATCCCAGTTTACGCAGTTTTTAGCTACATCCAAAATCTCGCATATTGTTATGGAGGGTTGCAGTTCAGCACATCACTGGGCAAGAAAAGCAGAGGGCTACGGGCATCGTGTATCTTTGCTACACGCCACCTACGTGCGTGCCTATGTGAGGCGTAACAAAACCGATAGCGCTGACGCTGATGCGTTAGTAAGAGCCGCCGGCGATGATGAGTTGAAGCCGATTCAGATCAGGACCGAGCATCAGCAAGCGCTTCAGAGCTTGCACAGAATACGCTCACAGTGGGTCAAAACAAAAGTAGCCAGTATCAACGAAGCTCGCGGCCTGTGTGCCGAGTTTGGTATTGTTCTGCCTACCGGTGCGAGTAGCATATCGAAAAAGCTGCATGGAGTAATTGATCAGCTTCCAGATCCATTGCAATATTGCATGGCCGAGCTTGTTTCTCAAATCGGTGACTATGAATCAAAAATCAAGCGAGTCGACAGAGAGTTAGGGCAGTTAGCTGTCGCTGATCCCAACGGCAAACGTATTCTAAACATCGCTGGAATCGGAACGGTAACAGCTAGCGCTTTGATTGGTCGTGTCGGCAATATTCACAGTTTCAAGCGAGGGAGAGAATTTGCATCTTGGCTGGGGCTCACGCCAAGAGAGCACAGTTCAGGCAGGACAAGGCGAGTAGGTTCTATCTCGAGGCAAGGAGATACCTATCTACGTACCATGCTAATCCATGGAGCGCGTTCAGCATTGCTGCAGGCCAAGCGAGCGGATCGGAATGATTTACCGCTTACCGCGTTGCAGTCATGGGCATTAGCTTTGGACAAGAGACTTGGGCACAACAAGGCCGCCGTAGCCCTTGCGAACAAGCTTGCCAGGATCGTTTGGGCCATCTGGACGAAAGAACAGGAATTCTCGGGTAATCATGCCCTGAGTACATCGTAGTTCACCTCCATATCGCGAGTAGTACCAAGATATGAACCTATCGGGTTACCCGGGCTAGTCGCAAGGCCGGTAAAAAATCTGAGACATTATGATCTCGGGAGAACGGTTGGCCAGACTAGCGCGGATTTCATATTGGCCCGGCGAGTAACGATCGCCACAATGAGGCCGGATAGACGATTGCGATTTTCATTTCAGTAATTTTTAAAGGCTGTTGACAGAGGGAGTCCATAGATGATTTTT
>Ga0114955_1001454_pt1 | contig 10871 bp, 17 predicted proteins | sample Porto_5metaG_FD_87302 | JGI IMG/M metagenome (GOLD analysis project Ga0114955, IMG submission 87302) | Marine algal microbial communities from Porto, Portugal - Porto_5 metaG | ecosystem: Host-associated > Algae > Red algae > Unclassified | place: Portugal: Porto | collected 2015-02-02 | reverse complement strand
TACAAGACGGAAGTAACCTCCCAAAGGGCGAGCCACAAGTCAGTTCAATCCTCCACGTGAATACTGACCAGTCAGGGGGGCTACCGGGCCCAATATCCGAATATTAAGGAGATATGCTACAGTGTACATGTTACAAGTGTTCAGATTGGTACACAAATGTATTGCTGCGCTCGACTGAAGACAAGTACCGCTCGCACTCGCGCATGTGCCGGTACACGTTTGATCATGCACTCTCTCTACTGCGTGGTCGCCGCGTCGAGGAGCGGCTCAACTGCCCCTGAAGAAATAGCTAGCTATTGTGTTGTACAGGTTTAGTCATTACGCGAACTAGAGCCCTGTGGAAGCCGTTGCGGACTTGTTTGGGATGTTCTCTGGTACTGTCGTCAAGTGCACGCATCGGGTCATTAGGGGGTTGAGGTGCGTTGCTTTTCTTGTCATTCGCTGGCCCAAAGCGCATCAGCGGGCCGAGCAAGCCATGTGGGTTGGTGACTCTTTTGGATTCGACGAATGTATTGGGGCTACTGACGGAAAACGCTTCCTCTGGCATACCAGCCTGCTCTGCACCCATGAACGTATTACGACAGCAAAGGCAAGTAGATCCTGAACGCGGTGCTTACTTGCGACTGGGATCGATATATCATAAATATCGTGGAGGGTTGCACTGCGGCGGCGCCTGACGCACTCGTGCAAACTCTCGCTATCTGGCACCGATTTCCCAGCATTTATTTCTCAGCTGAGCAGTATGTACTTGGTGAAAAAGGTATAAAGTACTCTGCTTGGCTCATTGGACCGTTTTTGCGACCGCAGTGCACGACTGCGGAATATTGCCAATGCGCGCGGAGAACGCAATCGGCGTTCTCAAGGGGCGCTGTTCGAGTCTGAGGGAGCTGCCTGTACACTTGGGCGGACAAGACGACTTTCACAACGCGACGAGTGGGGTGTCTTTCTGATTTCTACACAACATATGCCGCCAGTTAGAGGACCCTCCTCTTGAGTGCGCGCGCGTTGTCGCTACTGACGACGCCTGGGTTGAGCCCGGGGCCGATGCGAATGTCGTGTGCAACGCTGTCACAGGCAAGGTCTGAACCTCTTTATGCTTGAATCCCGGATCTATCGCGACATATATGATAGCGTATTCTGTCGAAGTGAGGAGAGAGACGACGGTTGGCACGACCGTCAAAAAGAACAGCGACCATTGGCAGGTTTTTCGACCCTTCGCCAGGCGAGCTGTCGGGAGGAGTGGGAAAAGGAAGCAGCGAGCGTTCCGACCTCGTCGGTCTTTCAGGTATATGCACCCAGTGGAAAGCGCAGCGCGGCGTCGAATGCGCGGAGGCAGGCCAGCGCTGAAAGAACCCCTGATCGCGCCTGTGAGGGGGGAATCGATATTGTTTGCTCAGAACCCTTGGAAATCCACACTACCAGCACTGGGGTCGTCCACAGCAGCGGAAATCCAATGGTGGACGGATCAAGGGGCCCTCGTCATGAATGACGGCGGTGTTTGACGACTTCGGATTCTCCCATCATCTGACCGGCGGTTGAATCTCATGTGAAACGTTAGAAGTTCGTTTTCTACACAAAAAGTCTAAGTGTTCATGGATTTCTTCCGGTGCGGATCCGCTCCGGATCCGTACCAGACTTGCCATCGTGAAGCAACCCCAAATCGATTCCACTTTACTTGAGCTCCAGAAAAACGTCTATAGCAGCCTCGCCCCTAAAGGGCTCTGTCTCAAACTTTACATATGGATGCTTGATAGAGCTGCTGTTGCCTCAGTGTAAAAAAAAGGCTGGCTGCTACGCACCGCGTAAGAGTGGGAGGTGTATTGCGCTCATATCGTTCTCTCGCATTGTGCCGCTCCGCCAGATCAGGTCATCCGTGTCCCTGATCGTCTCGAATCGAAAAGAAACCAGTGCGAGCACCTCGAAATTAGGGGCTACTTTAAAAAAAAAAGGAGGTCACCCTGGTCAGAGTTGCATGAGATGAAACGAATTGTATCCTGCAATGACAACGCCGAATCAAAAAGACTGGTTTCTAGACCCAGACGACTGGTCCCGATTTCTGGACCCGGACGAGCGGTCCCGCCAAAGTCAACTGTGCGAGTGTCAAACAGCAGACGAGACAATACTACTACCAATGCCGTGGCAAAAAGGAGAAAGACACTCAATCGCTGTCCTCCTTCTCATCCCACTCACTCTCATCGTCACTCCCCTCTTCGCTCTCATCCGAGCCCCGGAACGACCAATCGCCCTCCTTTATTTCGCCAGCGTCCAGCTCCTCCTCAATCTGGGCAGCGACCTCCTGTAGGCCGCGGTAGTAGTCTTCCATATTAATGGCATGGTCCTCATAGCGACACCAGGCCTCTGCCGTAATGTGCTTGAACTCCTGGTCCACCAACTCTTGCAATCGTGACATGGACAAGTCCACATATTCCGGACGAAGGGCACCCTTGATGGTTGCCCACACCATTTCGATGGGGTTCGGCTCCTGTTGAGCTACCGGTGAACTGAGGATGGCCACGTCAAATTGCCGCGCCATGTCCTGCGCCAGACATCTGGGGGTGGGCAGTTTCTGTCTGGCAGCTACCAACGTTTGCGCTCTGGTCCGACCTTGCCGCAAATCGACCCCGGCCCAATCTTCCCATACAGCCTGGTGGGCAGCCAGCGAATCAGAAAACACGGCCTTACGCATGCTCCTGTTCGCTAGTCGGGTGTCGTCCGTCAGTACGAAATGATAGAGCGCTCGATTGACCACCAGCACGCCTCCTCGAATCTTTGGTAGAACCTGGTTTTCCAGCCACTTCATCCCGATGTCGGAGCACATCTCGCCATGGTAGTCGCCCCTTATTTTTTTACCGACGAAAACCAATCCCGCCCCGTGCAATAAGCCGCCGCTGCGAGAGCCCACGTGCGCGATGAGGATACTAGCCCCCTTGCCAGAAGGAACATTCAGCCGCGCACGCGAACTTCCGTCGTTCCACGTTCGGGTTCGGGGCATGTTCTTGCTCGCCCAAGTTTCTTTCGTGTAGAAAATGGCCCGCCCAGCGCCACGGTAGTCCTTGATCTACCTCAGGAGCTGGTTGCGCTGGGCCATAATAGCCGGAATTTCTCTAGCAACGTCATTATGATATGGACCACGTGAAATCGTGGCGCCCATATCTTGCATGCACCGAAAGAAGGTGGTTCTTCTCCACTTGAATTTTCCAGCAGGCAATCCCGCGGCGCCCTCAGCCGTGAGGTAGTTCAGAGTTGTGTGGAGAGTCCGAATTGACTTGTTCGCGTATTGCTTGTAAACGGCTTGGCGCACGCGGCTAAGCGCATCAGCCGGCACCCGGCGTCCGCTCGAGCAGCGCGTCTCAGGAACCCCCCCAGACCGGCGCGAGACAAGTTACTCATCCTTGCGCACCCGCTTCACAGAAGATGAATTCAGGCCCGTGGCCAGGTGTGTCCTCACAACAGGGTTGTGCAGTGTTGTCGATCTCCCAGCACGATGCTCGCCCTCGAAAAAGCTCCGCACGTTCGATACCAGTCCAGCACATTATTTTGTGGTGTGGTGCACAGCACGGTCGCGCTTTCGTGAACCGCCCCCGAGGCGACGAGGGGCGGGCCTGGCGGGTGCAAGTGTACTGACTCTTTCGACAGTGCCCGCGTCAACGCTCTGAGCTCACTATTTACATGCTGATCGGCATGGCCGGATTCCGCACTTATCGGGCCGGATCCCGGCACATTGAGATCCGCGCGCTGGAAAAGGCGGGCGCAGGTCCGTTGCATGAAAAAGGGATCTGAGAGTGTTTGGTAGTTATTAGAACTTATGTTAGGGTAGCCCCATCCTGTAGAGCAGTTCTTTGACTCAAAATATGCTGTTTGGATCTCGGAGAAGACCTTCTGAGCCCGTATTCGAGGGGTAAAAGGTATGAAGACCACTGGCCAACCGCACGTTCAAAGCCCACGCGAGAGCAAAGAAAATGAGCACCTGGCATTCTATCTGCCCGTATACACGGTCCAGAAGCCTGATGCGTGCCTCTAACATGTTCTCTGGTTGCTGAAGACAAAAAGGTGCAGAAAAGTGCGAGAATATGAGCTCCTTTTTCTTTTTGTACATATCTCAGCGGACCCTCGCTGGCGCTGGGTGCCTTCCATGCAGTGCATATGAAAGCTTGTGAACTGTGCTACAAAATGTGCTTATGAGCGCGTCGAACGGTTCAGGGAAAGGCGAGCAGTGTGGCTGCAGTCGGGGGACCTTCTCAGGGGTCTAGCTATGTGAAATCGACTTAAGTGTGTTGTTGCCTTAGGGTGCTCATTTTTTGTTTGTTTCCCTCGCTGGTTTTAGAGCACACCTCCTCTCTCCGTGACGCACAGCCGCTACGAATTGTTTTTTTCGGGCGGCAGCCTTTGGGTGGGGGAGTCCACTTGATGTTGGGAAGACGCGCGCTGGCGAATCCCTGCAAAAACATATCGGGTCGGGTCGGAGAGTTGAAGAGGCACCAGCGTGGCGGGGGACCACCTCCGGTGATTCTCACCCATGGATACAGCAGATGGCCGCGAAGCACCCTCCCTGGCGGTGGCAAACCGCACGGGCACCCGAATGGGCGGTGGGTGGTCAACGGAATTACCGTTCACCACTTGGTTTTGTGCGACCCGTATTCCACTCCATCCTCAACAGAGGAGCGCACACGCGTCCTGCGTGATGCTCTCCCTCCCTCGTTCTCTCAGATGGCCGAAGGTCACGCCACGTCAGCTTGTTGTCACGGTCGTAGCAAGGCGCCGCTGTGTCCCGCTAATGAGACACGTAGCTGCAGGACAAGCCTTTATTCGAGAGCACAGTGGTCATCACGTCCCCGACCGCGTTCCTTGAGCCTCTGCGGATGCCCTCCCCCCCTACGCTCCACATCGGCGTCGCTTTTGCCGCTTCCCCCCTGCACACGGGACAAATCTCTCCCCCTCACTCTCCCCGCTTTCGTCCCCTAAAACGAATCCACAAGGGCCATTTCCCTCCACCAGCTTCTCTTCGGACAACGCGGCAAGCACGTACACCGTGGCCAGAAGCCTTGATGACGCTGGGACGGACAGGATAGCCGACACGTCAATGACGCGGAGGCCAGCCACCCCCCGCACACCCAAGGAGGGCGTGAGGACGCGTCCAAACACCGCGCCGCCGACCGTTTCGACGAAGTGGTGGCGCTGCCACGCACATCGTCGGCGTTGACGGCCACGCCTGGTGGGGTCGCCACGTCGAAAAGCCGAAACGTTTGGCGCCGGTTTTCTTCGTGGGGCTGCTGATGAGCACCGCTTCCATGGGTCCTCCCACCCCAATCATACCTTTGGAGGCCGCACAGAGAGCATCGTAGCTCCCTCTGGCCGACCTGTTCAATCTTCTTTCCCCCCATGAGCTGCTTGAGGTGCCCGCCAGCAGCGGGCGCCAACGGCCAAAAAGGCGGCGGCGGCGAGCAACCGTAATGTCCGCGACACGGTGCTCGTGGCGGCGGCGAGAAACGGAAGCGTCCGCGAGGCGGCGGCCATGGCGGCCGCAGACAGAGCGGCCTCTGGCGCGGCAGCGGCCGGCGCCAACGGAGTCACCACGGGCGGAACCCACGCGGCAGGCGCGGTACTGTCCTTGATTGCGTCCACGCACGTGAAACTAAGCATGCGCCTACTCCGGCCATGTCGACATCGAGCAGTTTGCATGGTCATACAGACGACCCGTGCGTCGGCGCTCACGCATCAGGCGACGTGGGACGACCGTGCCGTCCTCCTTCTCCTTGGCGTTGTCGGCGCGCTCTCTGTTCTTGGCGTCGTCGTCTCCCTCCTCTTCTTCAGCTTCGTCAGCACTCTTCCCATGATCGGCGTCGTCATCGCTCTACTCCTCCATGGCGTTTTCGACACACTCTCCATCCTTGGCGTCTTCGTCGCTCACCTTCTCACCCGCTTAGTCCTTGGTTTGTAGTCTTGCCGCCCGCAACTTGCGTGAGCGCTTCCTACTCTGCTAATTACGGTGAACGTGAAAAGCGTGCGTCCAACGAGCAATCGCGTCGCGACAGGCGCCATCGTCTGAGATGTCATCCAGCATATCCATAACCTCGCATCCCCTCTTTCCCGAGAAGAACCTGTGGGCGCCGAGCATCGACATGGTGTCTAAAATGCGCTCCTTGAACCACGTGCAGTACTCGTACACGTGACAGCAATCGCCGTCGGCAGAAGGCATTTGTATCCGTCTACGGAAGTAGTGCATTAAAGCCGCAAACGTCAGTTCTTCCGTCAGCTGCTGCCTCATCGGAGCAAACTTTGATCTGGCAGACACCCAGTGGTAGGTCCGAGCACACTGCAGCATCTGTTAGACATTGTCTAACTCCCGCTACAGTGGATGATTCGCGACAAGTCTGAGAAGGCGACCTATCTCGCCGATGGAGGCGTTGGAGAGCGGCTCGATGTCCGCGTCGTTCGGCAACCGGCGCGTAACCGTCAATCACAAAGCCTTGTGAACAACAGCCACCAACCACCAGGGCCAGTCGGGCATCGGCCCACCGGGCGCCAATCCACGTGGCCAGTCTTGATTGAAGAAGTCTGGAAGACCCTTGATGGGATACCATCAGTCCCACGGCGAACGTTCAGAAACTACCTTGTCTCGTCCGGCCTCTGTACCCATACCGCGCCTTCCCCTCTCGCCTCGCAGGCCCAGCGTTGACGCCTCTGATACTGGCTTCCACGACCCCCGGACTGTTTAGTCTCTAGAACCGAAAAAAAAATGGCTGCGCAAGCACGTTGGCCTCCACGGCGTCCCAGTGGAAAGCGATGTCTGAATGCGTGCCGAGAATGGCAATGGATGAGTCGAAGGAGCAGACATTGATGCGCGATGGGGCGTTCTTTGGTGCCGGGGCTCTTTTTGGCATTGGCATGTGGGCGATCTTGTGGTTCCGCATGGAAAACCTCACGGCCGCCGAGAGAGAGACCGCCTCTGATGCTACGTCCATAATAATAAGGCAGACCAGGTCTTGAATCTGCTCGATGGCCTTGCGCAAGGAGCATGGCGCCGTTGGGCCAGCCCGAAGCACGTCAGATGTGTTAGTGGACGACTCCTACGTTTACATGAAGGACCAGCGCCGTGTCCCGGAGAGCGGCTCTGGGGACACAGGAACACAGTTTTCATTGACAAGGTTCATGAGGTCCCCATTGCTGTGAAAGAAACGACCCGTGCCTGCCTTGCCGTTTCCAGCCGCATGTTTTCGTCGGCCACCGTTCCATCGTTGGCCACCTTTCCGTCGTCGGCCGCCTGGCTGCCGTCAGTCACCTCGCCGTCTTCGGACGTATTGTCGTCGTCGGCCGCCTCGCCTTGGTCTTCCGCCTCCCCATCGCTCGTCGCCTTGACTTTTTCGACCATCTTTTCGTCGTCGGCCGCTTTTCCGTCGTCCTTCGCCGGGCCTTCTTCGGCTACTTTGCCGTCTTCGGCCGCCGTGCCAGCGTCAGTCGCCTTTCTTTTGTCGCCCGCTTTGTCCTGCGCTCGCAAGCGTCACATGCTCACGTCGAGAGTATGCCGGATGTGATCACTGTCAGGATTGAAAAGTTTTCAATTTAGAACAAAAACAAGGCACGCCGCCTGTCAGAAGCGTTGACGGCGTCCTCGCCAGCTGCAAAAGCTGCCCGCACGCACCAAGGCTGGCCAGTGACATTGAATGGTGGGAAATCCGGCGGAACCCAATCAGACGCGCGCGTGTCCGAGGCGCGACGCTCCTTCCCAAAAGGGTGTTCCACCAGATCTCTGTACAGGACGGAGCGGCGCCTCGCGACGGTGAAGCCCCGCCCGGTGGAGATGCCATCGCGACCGCCGCCAAGGTCAGGAAAACGTGTGGAAGAAGAAAAAGAGATGCTACTAACAACAGGGTATGGAGCTAAGTGCGGCCAGGTGAGGCGCCGGATTAGATCATGCGTCCAGACAAGTGAACCCACCAAGCTCAGCCAGGCGTGGCATGGACCCGCACAGCCACGTCTAGCACGCCTAACCACACCCAGCGCCACGAAACCAAGCCCACCCACACACAACATTCCCCGGCTAGCCCCAGGCCACCCCCAGGCGCCCTGCTGCGTGTGGCTGCGTGTGGCTGCGTGTGGCTGCATGCGGCTGCGTGTGGCGGCCGGTGGCTGCATTTGGCTGCGTGTGGTTGCATGTGGCTGCATGTGGCTGCGTGTGGCTGCATGTCGCTGCCTGCATGTGGCTGCGTGTGGCTGCGTTCACGCTATCTGTTCTTGCGTTAAGCATCATAACCCACATTAAAAGAAAGACAGCAATACATAGCACCTACATAAAAAAATCAATTAGAAAGATATAAATTCTCCTCCTAAGAATAATAAAGTGCTCGCAGTGATACAAAGGCTGCGTGTGGCCTCATGTGGCTGCGTGTGGCTGCGTGTTGTCAGTCCGATCGAGATGTCTGGAGAGGTTAACGGCACAAGCCTCTAAGCGTCGCTCCCTCCATGGGGCGGCCGCCCGCCTGATGGCAGACGCGTGCACATCCGAGCGCAGGCATCACCGGCAGCCCGGTGTCTCGGTGCGCCCGTTGGGACGACGTCGGCAACTGCGACGCCGTGCGCATCGGCCGCGTCTCTCTACCACACCTTGGCCGTCGCAAGTGTGACAGCGACGGCCGACCTGCCGGCTATGTTCTTGGGAGCCATCACACAGGCGATGGGCCGCGCTCGCATCACGCCAGCAGCGGCGCGGCTGGGACTCGGCAAAGCGGATGTAGCGGCGCCACCGAGCGGACACAGTGGCGGACCGGGCACTAGAAGAGGCACGGTGATGTCTGGGAGTGGCACGGCAGAGACCCCCAACATGCCGTAAACCAGATGGCAGACGCCGGGCGCAACATCACAGCAATTGCCGCGTCTCGGGCGCGCCGTGCCCTCTCTGACGCAGTGAAGTCTATCCCACCCTATTCGACACTTGGTGTTTTGGGACACGTTTTGGGACACTCTTGCTCCAATCAGATATCATGTTCACACTTTGGACTAAAGAGCTCCGAGTTCGTACGTCGACCAACCTCATCGAAAAGCAGTCCGTCCGCCATGGATGTTTCATATGTCGAATTGTACGAAATCCATTTGGCTCATCAGATCCGTCCGAGTCTCTGTCAGAAGTTGCCCATCGATTCAGCCAGATCAATCTCAATCGTTGCTTAATTTCTGGTTCTTCTCTGCTGTGTACCTCTTTGCGGGCGTCCGCTGTTCTTCACCATTGCTGAGAGGCCGCATGAGCCATCGAGTGCGAACTCAAGCAGGAAGTAGACATTTTCTGCATGCCGAGTGCCTCGCACCTCCTTTGTTTATTTTTGTAGGGGCAGCGAGAAGTACCCAGAGAAAGGCTGCTCCTCAATCTTATGTGGGTTCAGAGCAAACACTGCAACGTCGGTCCCATTCTCCAATTGGGGAATCTAGAGGCGCAACGTGTGGCACGCTGAGTGGAAAGCCCATTCTTGGGACCCTCTTTGGGGCCAGACGAGATGCAGTTGGGAATCGACCAGTCTGAAACGAGCCACCAGATGGTCAGAAAGGGGTCAGTATTGCTGGGTTGTGTGTAGCCCCATTCTGGTAGACCAAATTTGCATGAAAGCGAAGGAGTGCTAAATGATCCCCATGAGCGCTTTACGAACCGCAGCCATTGAACAGAATCCCGGAAAGTGTGTCAAATAGTCGCGGTGATATCGCGACGTCCCTGTCAAGCGTCATATGTGCCGCTGTTTATCGTCGAATCCGATGACAACGTCGAAGAAAGGGGAATTCGATGGGTCGACCGGGCCGACACCTGGCACGGCCACGACATAAACTGGGCACCCAAATGAAACGACGGCCCTGGGCAGTGTCCGATCTCCTCGTGCACGGTCCCGTCGCTTCCAATCGGATCTGTTCGGGGCACCCAAGACGCGATAGGATGGTTGGCGGGCAAACCGGACAAGGGGCGTCGTCACCTGCGCGATCCGCATCGTGCGAAAGGCACGTCGCGAGATGGCAACAGGCCAGATATCGTCGCCGTGGACATTCTCGGGAGTTTTTTTCAAACCGGCCAGTCTGGAGGGAAGTGCTGTGATTCGCTGAACCAGCGAATCGAGCAAATCTGACGTTCTGGACTGCATAATTTTCGTGAAAAGTCGCCCATTTGGAAACCAGTAGACTTCACAAACTGCCTGTTTCAGTCCGACATGCTCGATGGTGGGAGAAGTTTGGCCCGCGTGATCGAGTGACATCGCGTACGAGTGGACCACTGGAGAGGTACGAAGCGCTCTGCGCAATTCGTGGACACGGCAACGCCACAGAACGGACGGCCAGGCGGTCACGTGACGAACTCGTCATCCTGTTGAGGTTGGAACGTCCCCGGCCCTAACGCCCTCTGTGGCTCTGTAGGCCTCTCGGCAGTGATCAGGGGCCGCCTCGCGGTCTCTCAGCAAACCAACCCGTGTCGCGCGGTCCCTGAGCCGTCAGACATGGCCCGCGCGGCCCCTGAGCCGTCCGACGTGGGCCGCGCGGCCCCCCAGCCATCCAGCGTGGGTGGCGCGTATGTGTGTGGCACCCGCCTTCAAACGGGTCGGCGTGAACAAGTTGTGGTGGCGTGTCGGGTCGCCCTCTCCACCCTGCACCTTTACGGGGCCGTGCGACCACGGCACTGCGGTCGGTCCCCCCCCCCCCCCCCCCCCCCCCCCCCCACGGGGGGCCCCCCCCCCCCCCCCCCCCCCCCCCCCCCCCCCTCCGCCCGCGCCCCCCCCCCCCCCCCCCCCCCCGGCCGGCGCGCCCCCCCCCGCCGCCGGGGGCGCCTTTCCCCCGGCCCAGGGCCCCCCGCGCGCCCGGGGGGCGGGCGCCCCCCTGGGAAATCGCAAACCCTTTTCCCTTTTTTC
>Ga0114955_1001453_pt1 | contig 10877 bp, 10 predicted proteins | sample Porto_5metaG_FD_87302 | JGI IMG/M metagenome (GOLD analysis project Ga0114955, IMG submission 87302) | Marine algal microbial communities from Porto, Portugal - Porto_5 metaG | ecosystem: Host-associated > Algae > Red algae > Unclassified | place: Portugal: Porto | collected 2015-02-02 | reverse complement strand
CGTCCAAGACAGCCGTCACATCGCGAGAAGGCGCACCGACACCGGCGGCTCCGCCCGCCACACCTCGCTGGACCATGCAGTGTGAGCAAAAAAACTCACACGCATTACCCATCAGGAAAACCACCGACCTCTCGCCGAGCTGGTCTGCCACGAGACCGAGTAGGCGTGGCACAGCCGTGAGCGTCTGCCGCCCGGGGAGCTCCACCGACACCCCGGCTTGGCTGGCTCCAACAAAGCGGCGGAGGAGGATGGCAATGCACCGCTGCAATAAACCGTTGCGACTGTCGCTCGCGCGGCGACGAGCAGCCGCCGTGCGGGCGACAGGTTTGCCAACATGCGGGACGTGACCGACCGTCACCCACTGCACCGCCCGGTCACGCACGTTGAGCACCCGAACCCGAATCGGGTACATATAATGCGCTCCCGACCAAGACACGACGGCCTCATCGATAAACAGCTGCACAACCAAAACAAACGACAGTGCGCCGTGTCGGCCGCGCACGATGGCCTCCTCCGCCAGAAAGAGGTCGCTATCGAGCATGTCGGAGCGCATCCGCGTCCCGTCAGGCCCGAGCCCCAGCTCCTCGCCCCACAGCTGCACGTGCCCGGCGTTTTGCAGCAGCTCGAGCACGACCGTGAGTAGGTCTCTTGAGTAGAACAGGTAGCGCACGCCCTCCACTATCAGCGGCGTCTCATCCCAGCCCAGCTTGGATAGCACGCGCCTCTGCTCCATCCGCACCGCGGCGACGAACGATTTCCCCGTAGGAAATACCAGGGAGAGTTCCCCGCGCCCATCGTCCGAGCTCTCGCCGTCCGAGGACTCCGCCCGCGACACACGGGGCTGGAGTCCGCCGCGAGCAACAGCACTTCGACCGCGCTTCCGTCTCCGGGAATCAGCTCCACGCAGGTCGCCAACCGCCCGCGAGACACCCCCGCCTTCGACCATAAGCAGCAGGGTCATGTACCATTCCTGGTCGGCTTGGGACAGTCCCGCCCCTCCAGCACTGAGTGCAAACTTCAAGGCCTCTCGTAGTACAGGCGTGCTGAAGCGAGGCGGCTGCTGTCCCACGGCGGGCGGTACTAGGCGCCTCGTCTGGCTGGCCTCTGGCATGGCCTCGTAATAGGCCCTTATACGTGATGCCGTAGACGTCTGGAAGACAGTGCGCTGCCTGCGCGCCGGCAGCACTCCGCTCGCATACCCGTCGGAGGGTACACGAACGACGCCTAGTCCGCCGAGCTGGATGAGCCCCCCATCAGAGTCGTCCGGGGACAGAGGCGTAGCAACGACAGAGGGGTTGGCGACGTCAGAGCCACGCGAGCCCGCGTCGATGCCATCACGCCTCGATGTAACCTCCCGCGCGGCCGCTGCTCGGCGCAGCTGGACGGCGGAAGCTCGCAGATGAAGCTCCACGAAGCCCGGTGGCGGCACTAGGCGGTTGCGACGCGGGTGCTTAGCTGCCATGTGTCGAAGGCGGTTCCCTGTCGTCGTGAAGACACGCGTACAGAACCAACAGACCCAGCACACGCCAGCATTCCCGCCATCCCCGTCCCCTCCCACCATGATCTGCGCGGACCAACAGGTACAACGAAAGATGGAGTGCGCATGCCGACAGAGGCCGGAGCACAAAGAGATCAAAAACAAGCAGTCAGTAGCTGGTGATTTCTCAAGCAACAAGCTACAGTACAAACATTGAGGAGCGTCTCCGACATAAGCATCGGGGGTCAAAGCGACGATACGGGGTAGTCCTCGAGCCCGCGTCCATGCAGGACAAGGCGTGGGAATCGGTGGGAAGCTGTCATCGTACCGTACGCGATGCGGCAGCAGGGTGACGCACGAGAGGCAGTCGGACGCCACACGGGCGGGAGTGGGGTGAAGGGAGAATCTGGGGGCGGGAGCGGTCGCGTGTCATGAAGAAGGCAGTTCAAATGAGAGCAGGGTGGTGGCGAGCGAAAGCTCGTGGGACACTGGCCATCACAGGCAGCGTCTGGAGTGGGGGAAGGTAGTGACCGACAACGTTTGTACCAGGGTAGAACCATTAAGATGTGCGGGGGGCTCAGTCCCAGACAGTACACCAGTGTCAGTTGCCAATGAGCGATGGAAAAGAGCACAGGGGCACGTACCAGGTAGCAACGCGCTGACATAATTCACGGCGCAGCCCCCGGCAGGTCTCAAGCGCCCAAGAACGCTCCGACTCGGCTCTCCGGGTCCTACAGGCGCTCCGCTCGGGCAGGTCACGATACCAAAGTACTGTCTCAGAACGTACTTGGCATTTTCGAATCCCCGCTGCAGTCACCACGCGAGCCTGTGACAGGTTGGAAAGAAGAGCATGGTGCGGCTTCACTTGACGCTTGCAGCGCTTCACAGTCGCGTGCGGGTCGACACACAAGCACTCACCTCGGTCGTTGCTCAGAGATGACGGGTTGAAACTTCTGAACCATTTATCTAGCAGTATGTTCGGTGGTGCAATCCAACTTCTTTGTGGCACCAGTGCCTCATACTTTCTCAATTTGCAGGGGTTCGATGAGACAGGCTGTGTGCTATCCCAGGCTCAGTATAGAATAAGTAGCCTTCCCCGCTCGAACCGAGCGGCCCTGCGCCTCCGTCGTTCAGCGTGACAACTGAATTGCACTTACGAGACTGTGAGTGTGAACTCCTCCGTGCTTGTTCCCGCGACGCTGTCGATTGCCTTCCACGTCGCGCATCTCACCATCGCAGCACACCGCCACACCAAGCACCCACCGTCGTCGTCGCTAGTGGCACACGACTCACGCCCCCGCCCGCCCCTGCATGAGCTCCGCCAACTCTGTAACCCACTCGACGGCTTCCCTAGGACGTGCCTTGAGCTTTGTGGGAAGCGGTGGCGTAACCCCCGTCGAGGCGTGTGTTGCGCCCGAGTTGTCGGCGGTGACATGCCGGTCAGCACATGCCGGCCACACACTCACTCCCCCCCCCGTTGCGCTCTCTTCCGCGGTGGCACCCCCCGCCCGTTTGCATGTGGTGCCACCTGAGCTTGTCACCGACGCCTTCTAGGCGCCCCCCCCTCCCCCACCGCTGACCCCGTTGGCCCCGATACTGGTGGTCACCGCGCTCATGGCCACTGCTTGTGCCAGGTGCTGCCTGGGTACCGGGCGTTGGCTGAGCTCATTGGTTTGCACATCGCTCCCTCCGGTGTGACCTACGGGGTGCATCGAAGCATCGCGTGGCGGGTGGTGGGGAGAGTGTCATTCAGCGTGAACAGGGACGGACTGTGCGACGCACGACTTCCGGTGAGACCGCTTGAATGGCGGGCGCGGTCGCGCCGGGGGTCTCACTGTGGGTGGGGGGGGGGTGTTTGCATTTGCGGGTGGTCCGGTGAACGCACGATGGCCTGCCCCGGGACGCATGGTTCTCCCCTCCCATCGTGGTCTATGCCCGCTTGGAGCCGTCACCCAGCACGCGCCGCCCCCGAGGACCCAGTGACGGTTGGTGCCACCCTCACTGCGGTCTTCCACCCGCGGCCACAACGGGTGCACGGCTCGGCGCTCGGTTTGGTGCTCGGTGTGGACCGCCGGTGTGCGACTGTTCGATAGGTTCGTGGTCGGCGCGGCGGGCACTTGAGCCAGTGTCACTGTGGCTCGGGTGATGCTCGCAGCCGACCACCCCCACCCTCCTCCGCACCTGACCCCGTTCTACCCTAGCACCCCCTGAGCACTCGCTCACAAGTCCGCACCCTGTCCGTTGCTCACGTCCCCCGGTTACTCGCCTTCGCCAAGGTCCCGCCTGGCGATGGCACCCCCTGACCCCGACAACTCGCGTCAAGGCCGCTCATCACAGTCGTCGAAGAAGCGCGCCTTGGAGGAGACGGTCTATGACGTCGACACGTCCGAGCTGGTACCGATGGTTCCGTCTACGAACGGCAAGGGCGTGGCATCGGTCGCCGGTGCTGTAGACGAGCCCATCGACGTCGACGACCCGTCCTCCTGGGTGACCCCGGCGCCTTCTGCTGCAGGTGGCTCCTCACGTGCTACCGCTAGCCGACCGCTGCTCACGTTCGGCGGCGCCCTGGGCGTCGCGCTTTACCGTCAGAAGATTGAGGTCAACATGGAAGAATTCAAGTCCGCACCTACCGTGTCGCCCACTCAAGAGGTTGTGCCAGATGATGGTGCGACGTCGGCGGGCGGTGCGGCGTCGGCGGGCGGTGCGGCGTCGGCGGGTGGTCCGGCGTCGGCGGGCGGTGCGGCGTCGGCGGGTGGTCCGGCGTCGGCGGGCGGTCCGGCGTCGGCGGGCGGTCCGGCGTCGGCGGGCGGTCCGGCGTCGGCGGGCGGTCCGGCGTCGGCGGGCGGTGCGGCGTCGGCGGGTGTGGCAACCCCGCGTCCGGGCACTCTCGGGGACGCGGTGGCCGTGGCGCGCGAGGAGATCGTGTCGCGGATGGAATCTGCCCGTCGTGAACAGGGCGTCATCGTTGATGCTATTATTGCGGACCGCGACGCTGCAATGAGGATGCCGTGGCCGCCGCGTTCAGCTGCGCGCATGGTGGCGCCGACTTCTCGTCGTTTGGGTGATGGGCATGTGTCGCAGCCTTCCGCGCCCATTTTCGACCCGCTTGCGGACCTGTCTGGGCGGCAGCGCGCGGCGTACGTGGCGCCGGGGGCCCCTGCCGTGGCACGCACAATGGCGATGTCGCCCCCGCGGCGGTCGTCGCTCAGTACGAAGCACTATCGGAGCCTTCCTCGTGTGCCGCGGACTGCGTTCGTTCGCCGAGCGCCTGTTATGCAGGTCGCGCGGATGTACGCGGATCCGCCGACGCCCCCGCCCGCATTCGGGTATGACGGCGATGCCGAGGGTGGTGACGACAACGACGACGGCACCGAAGTGGACGCACGAGACGTCGAAGATGACGTTGACGATGACGTCGACGAGGACGCGGACTCGGTCGAAGATGGCGGCCAAGATGGAGGGCTTGCGACACCGTCGACCGGCGGGCGCGCGGTGGCACCGACTGACGCCGTCGTTGAGGCGGGCGACCATGGACATGGTCCAGTTGGCCATGGGCGCGAGCCGGTGGCACCAGGCCGTTCCGTGGTGATGCCGGGCCGCACCCAGCGGTACCCGATGTACCCTGGTGCCGCACTGGCACCATTCCCGCAGCCTCCCGTGGCGCCAGTTGTTGTTGCCCACGGACCGCAAGTGCGTGGGACTATCTCCTCCGTCGTGCCTGGGGACATTCTGTCGGCGCCCGGCTCGTCCTCGACACCGACACGTCATGGTACGGGATCGTCGGCCACCGGTGGTGCTCAAGGCACTGCCCCGGCCCCGCCGATGGTGCCGCCGTCAGGGCGTGCCGCACGCCAGAGCGATGCGTTGGCTGAACAACTGGCCGCTCGCTGCCGTAACCCGCGCCTTTTCCCTGCCGGGGTCTGGATGCCGGGAGCCCAAGGTGTTTTCGCTGCCGTGCAATCCTCGCGCGCAGGCATGAGCCTTCCCCCGACGGCACCGGCTGTGTCCCGCAACATTGTGCCCGCGGGCATCAATGGCCGGACGTTGCCGCAGAGCGCCAACACACCGCCGCCGCTGCCGCCTCCGCGTCACCCCTCCACTGAGCAGGCGCCAGCGCTGGCCATGTCACCCGTTCTCGGTGACGACGTGAGTAGCAGCGAAATGGACGACGATGCTCTAGTCGCCGCGTACATCGCGCCGCCGGCGTCACCGGCGGCCTCGCCGTCTTACAGCCAGCCGTTGTCTCGGAAGCGTCGCCGCTTGAGCAGTGCGTCGGCCGCGCGTGCAGCATGTACGGCGGCGGCTGTTGCGGTTCCTACCCCGGTGGATGACGACGGTGACGCGCCGCCATCAGTGACGCTGCGTGACGTTCTCGGCGCTGTTCGGAACGGCCTCTCTTCTGTGCGTCGCGAGATTCCGTGCCGAGCTCGTGGTCGTCAAGTCTGAGGCCGCATCGGGGCTGCGGCGCATGGACGGACTCGCAGCGTCAGCCGACGGGTCCGGGGCGGACTCTGGTGCACTGATGGAGCGCCTGTCCCATCTGGACAGTACGCTCAACAAGCTCTGTGACCGCATTCCCGTTAGCGGTGGGGCCACTGGTGCCGGGGACGCTGAGCACCAGTCTACTCGCGTCGTCCAGGACATTAAGGTACGTGTGTGTGCACTTATCGACTCATTGGTCTATGTGCGAGGGGAGGGCGTGCTTGTGGCCATCTGTCCGACCGTGCAGAGTGGTGCTCACTCATGCTTCCTGGCGAGAGGCATCTGTTGCGCATTTCTCGCTAGGCCCCATCATCACATGACCGTGGCGTCTGACACGGTATATGTACGAGCTGCACGTTATCTGATTGCCGTTGCTATTTTCATGTTCGACTACCGTCGTTGTGTCTTTCGCGTAGGACCTGCTGCTCGTCGCGCTCGTGGAGGAGATTCGCGGCGCTACCTCTTCTGCAGCTGTGTATCCAACGGCCGAGACAATTAACTCGCTCCTGCTGCGAGTGGCCGCCAACGTTATGAAAGTTACCGAGGCGGACGCTGCCCAGCAGCTTCAGAAGAAGATGCTGCTGCCGGTGCGCAAGCCGGCAAAGCGAATGGCGCTAGTCGTCGCTTACCAGTACATTAAGCGCGTCGTCAGTCATCTCAACACGTCGATGACCTCCGTTGCTGTCACTGCCTTTGTCAAGCATCTTCACGCGCTCAAGGGGATGGGCTCTTGGAGCTCCCCCTCGGCGGCTTCGACGCGTCGTGTTCTCAAGCTTTCGGCTGAAGAGTGTACGGAGTTGCTTCACGGCGACTCATTCATCCGCGATGCTTGCGGACGGCTGGCCATCCTCGAGGCGTTGGTGAAGGTCATCGAGGAGATTGAAGGCACGCCACAGATGGTCGCATGGTCGGGCCCCAACAAGGCGTCGCGAATCATCCGGTGCCTCTTTGGGCTCTTCGCGAGCGTTTCGTTCCGAGTAAGTTTGCACCGTCTGTTGCATGCTTCTCTAGGGAACGTGCGCTGTCCCGCCGTATCTTAGACACAGTTGTCGCGCACCATAGGGTGGCTGTGTGTCTGCTACCAAGGTATCCCGTTCGAGCCACTGACTTTTGCCCCTGCTTGTAACTGCATGATGTTGTACAGCTGGTGCATTCTCGCGGCTTGGTTCGTGTCCACTTCCGCAGGTGCGCGCGCACCTCCGAAATCGAGCCGGGTTGCCACCCGTCAACGTGGGCGCAGGTGTGATGAACCAGAGTCACCGAGTTTTGTTCGAGCGCGAGCTCGTTTTCCTCGACGACATTCTGCCCAAAGACGCCGACGCTCATGACGGTTTGCAGCTGCTCGATGGCGCGGACCCGAACCGCTATCAGGCCCTGCCCCCCGGTACCCCCGGCGCGGAGACCGGCGCGCAACGTACTCCTGCTCTTCCGGCTCCTCCAGCTACTCCGGCCCTCCCTTCTCCGTCACCCGCCCCCGGCGTCCCCGAGACAGGCTCCATCGTGCCCACCCCGTCGCATCCCATGCGTCTGGCTCCGCTCCCGGCTGACATCCCGGTCCTGCCGGGGTCCGAAGCTGCTCGTGTGGCAGAGCGTGAGCTCGAGGGCGGCTGGGACGACGAGGAGGAGGACGAGATCCGTCCCGTCTCGGATGAGTACGCGGCCCAGTGGCAGGCGTACCGTGCAACTCGCCGCTAAGGTCGCGTGGACGTGCGTCCCTCCTGCCGTTCAGGCGTTTCGATGGCTCTGTGGACCCCGTCGTCTCGTGCTGGCCAGGTTGATTTGCTCGCTCCTGTTGCATTGCTTTTTCTCTCTCTGCTAGTGGCGTCCTGCCGTTCAGGCGTTTCGATGGCTCTGTGGACCCCGTCGTCTCGTGCTGGCCAGGTTGATTTGCTCGCTCCTGTTGCATTGCTTTTTCTCTCTCTGCTAGTGGCGTTGCCGTTCTGTGTCGTGCAGGGCGCATCACCATCGTTTGGCCATGCTTTGTTTTCTCGCTCGGACTTGTGGCTTGCTCTAGTGTTTGACCATGCGTGCCTGTGGCGTGGGACCGATGTCGCGGTAGCGAGCGTCCCTGTCTGTCGTGCTTTGGTTGGTGTGTCGACCACATTAGTGCTCGCCGCATAGCTGTGGGACACATACAAAAGAGAAGCGCACTGTTTTTTCTATAGCGATACATCGTTACTGCTCGAGCTCTGTGACGGTCAGCACGGTGCAATTCTTCTGACCCCGCTGCACACGAGTCGGACTGTGAACCCAATGCGAATACCCGACCGTGATGGACTGCATTGCGTTGCACTAAGTCGTTTCGCTCTGAGCCCCTAATCAACGCCGCCGAGTCTGTCTGCCCCGGCTGATCCGCCCGTTTCTGGTGCCAACTCGAGACCCAGAGGCGTGCACCCGAACATGTATGTAACAAAATCGCCGCTGTTGACGGCATGTTCGGGCACAGTCTTCCGAACGAACGGACGTTCTGTTGAAGCTGCAGCGATCACAGACGGTGCTGTGGCTGGGCCTGTGACGGGCAGAGGGCGGTGCGGTGTGTGTGGTCGGTTTTGAGGGGGTGGTGGAGTAGGCTGGTTCAACAACGGTTGAAGCCCTGTTTGGAGGGGGTCGCTGGACCACTTCAGGGGGTGCCCAAGGGTTCCTAAATACGAACAGAATTGGATTTAGGATCACGCGTACGGCTATGCAGTCCGCACTTGAATTCGAGAAGATGCAAATGAGGGCACGGTCAGTGGAAGTCGTGGATCTCCGAGGCCGCCCTCCGATTTTCTACGGCAGGAAGGACAATCACACTGGTTGCGCAAGCGTTCCTTGCATGGCCACACGGCAGCCCTCCATTATGGAAACCGTGGCCTGCATCGATCCGCTCTGCCGCCCACACGGTTCGGACACACAGGGGCGGCGGATCACAACTGCGCCAGCCCCACCACCCACGACGGGTTGCCGGTGCGCCCCGCAGCCGTCCCGAATGCCGGCGCGCGCCACACCCCCCACAGCTGCCGCACGGACGGGTTTCGGGTCGCCACCGCGCCGCGCGCACCTCCCAGCTGCCACATGCGCGGATCGCGGGTCGTAAGCGCGCCCCGCACCCCTCACAACCGCCGCACGGACGGGTTTCGGGACACCACCGCGCCCCATGCGCCTCCCAGCCGCCACACGCGCGGATCGCGGGTCGTAAGCGCGCCCCGCACCCCTCACAACCGCCGCACGGGCGGGTTTCGGGTCGCCACTGCGCCCGCGCACCTCACAGCCGCCACACGCGCGGATCGCGGGTCGTCAGCGCGCCCCGCACCCCCCACGGACGCCGCACGGGCGGGTTTCGGGTCGCCACCGCGCCCCGCCCCCCCCACAGCCGCCGTACGGATGCGTTTCGAGTCGCCTGTGCGACCACCTGCACCCTCACAGCCGTCACAGGCACCCATGACGGTGCGCGGCTGATCTACTCTCCCTGCAGCGGACGTGCGCAGCGCGCATGTTGTCTCGCTCGACCCGGTTGTACGAGCACACGCAGCTTTGTTTTCTCTTTGTACCTGTGGCCCGGTGGTGTGTCGGTGCCTGCGCTCGTCGGCGGTAGCATCAAGCGCAGCGGTGTACCGGCGCGTCTGTAGATCCACGAGCAATTTTTTATGCACGAGCCTGGCTGGTGTTCCACTCGTTGCCCACCTCTTGCACCGTATCTTGCCTTTCACACCACTTTGTTTCCCCGCCCACCCTGGCTCTCTCCGAGTTTCCCCGCCCCCCATTTTTGTACTGGTGCTCTTATTGCGACGCCGGCTTCCCCCCCTCTCCTCTTTCCGGCGGTATCACACCGCCGCCCCCAAGGCGTGCACTATCACAGCACTGCTGGCCCCCCCTCCACCCCGGTGCATCGCCAACACCTATTGCTTGAGATTCTTCCTCGTCCCCCGTGCGTGCCGTTGTCTCCCACGCTGGTTGAGCGCTTGCGTTGGCCGTGCCAAGGCCTGGTGCATCGAGAACACCTATTGCTTGAGAATCTTCATCGTCCCCCGTGCGTGCCATTGTCTCCCACGGTGGTTGCACGCTCCCGTTGGCCGTGCCAAGGCCTACGAGGGGTGTCGCGCGCTGGGAGAGAGTGTGGCCTACGGTGGTCGGGGGGCGTTGGTGGTGAAGTGGTGCGTGGTGTCGTACGCAATGATGGCCGCGGCGGCGGCGGCAGCGGCGGCGGCGGCGGCGGCAGTGGGGGGCGGGGTTGGTGGCACAACCACCACCGACGTTGGTGGTGGTGCACCCGCGCCAACAGCCGCTACGTCGGCTGTCGCTGCAAGGCTCTCCCCCCGCTTCCGTGGCGGTGATATCGCCGACCACAACGATCCCCCTCGTCATGTATTTGCAGACACGCGAGCGCAAGATGCCGACGATGCACGCCATCACGACAGCGACGGGGACGCCCACGTGGCGCGTTGCTCCCCCACGATCAACGACCTCGCCTCACAAATTGAGGACGACGTGTTGCACGAGAATGTGGCGGGGTCTCGGGCCACGGCACCTCAAGATGACGAGCGCTCTCCACGTGTCCCAGCCCGCCGTGGGCGCGGCGGACCGTCGAAGGGCGTGTCTCGAGGCGGCGTTGCCCGCCGCGCCGGTGGTGTTCCCAACAGCGGCAGCGGCCGCGGACGCGGCCGCAGTGGTGGTGGACGGGGACGAGGCCAGGGCGGCCGGGGCCGTTGTCGAGTTGGTGCTGGGCGCGGCCGCAGTCGTGCGCAACGCGGCGCCAATGACGAAGCCGGCGACGGTGCCTCAGTTCGTGGGGTCATGGTGACCATGGACGAGCGGCTGTTTGTCGTCTCCAAGTGGGCAGATGAGGTCGCTTTTCGCGTTGCGTCCCACGGGTCATCATCTAGAAGCCTCCAACTACATTTGTCCAACATTATGGGCGACTTGCTCAAGGCGGACATGG
>Ga0114955_1001449_pt1 | contig 10885 bp, 7 predicted proteins | sample Porto_5metaG_FD_87302 | JGI IMG/M metagenome (GOLD analysis project Ga0114955, IMG submission 87302) | Marine algal microbial communities from Porto, Portugal - Porto_5 metaG | ecosystem: Host-associated > Algae > Red algae > Unclassified | place: Portugal: Porto | collected 2015-02-02 | reverse complement strand
CTTCCAGTGACCCGCCCCGCACGTCGCACCCCCCCTGCCCCGCGCGCGATCCCTCCCACTCCTCATTGTACCCCCCTCCCTCCTTTGTGGCGGCCACCGCTAACGATGGCGCTGCCGTTGCCCGCTCTGCCCCCGTGAGAGCCGATTCGATGCCCGTAGTTGGCATGCCGCCGCTGCATTCACCGACGGCTTCGCCGCTGCTGCTGGCCGACCGTGCCGCTGTCCGGGATCTCCGGATATTGCGAAAGCGGGAGGGGGTGCGCGTGGCAGACGACGGGGTGCGCTGCGCCTCACTGATGGGGTACGTGGCGAGCACGAGGTGGTTAGAGGCGCTGGACGAGTACTCCCTGGGCATGCCGGCGCGGGCGCCCCTCCGTGACATCGAGCAGCAGTTTGGCAATCTGTGGCGGCTGATGGAGCCAGATAACGTGCAGCGACGACGCCTCAACAACAAGCACTCTCGGCTATCGCCAATGTACGAGGCGTTCGAGCGCCTGTTTTCGGAGCGCGGGAGGGTGGTGGGAGTGAAGGGGGTGTTGACGATCCTGAAGGGGCGATGGGCTGGCGAGCGGTCGTCTGGGAAAGGCATACGCGAGATGGGAGAGGTGTACTTGGGACGGAAGAAGGGGACGTAAAAGGACGTGTCTGCCGTTGCCGACACCGCGCACCATCGTCGTTGCAGTTTTCCTACTTTCACATGCCGTGGCCGTGGGCCACCCACACACACGAACCATCGCGCGCTACTCACTTTCTGCGGGTGCAGACACAGACGGAGGCGCCACAGCGCCGCTGTTTGTCAAACAGACGCACAGGCAGCATCACACCACTCGCAGAGCCCTCGCACATCAGAAGTACCAACACAAGCGCCATTGCCGGCACGCTTGTCTCGCACGTACAGGTACCCCCCCCAAACGAGTCAGAATCGCCTTTTATCCTTTCTGAGAAACGAACATGCCGCCGACAGACGCGCTGTGGAGATGCCGTTTTTTCTTTTGAACCTGCATGAGGGCACCCTCTTCGCTCGACTGCAACTGCACGCAGACGTAACTCGCATCCCGCTGGCAGGCGCGAGCTGCCCATCTCGGGCATGCATACAAAGACAGAGGCAGCACAATGTCACGGCTTGTCAAACACACACAAAAAAAAGAGCCACACCACTCGCAGAGCCCTCTTACATCAGAGGCCGCACCACCAGCTCCAATACCGGCACAGTGTTTTCGCACCTACAGGTACCCCCGCCAGACGGGTCAGAAGCGCCCTTTATCCTTTCTGAGAAACTGACATGCTGCCGAAAGACGCAGTGTGGAGATGCTGCCTTTCTTGTTGCACTTGTGGATGTCGGCGGTGGACGGCGGGGCTGCTGCTAGCGCCGCGACGGCGATTGAAAACAGCCGGGGCGGCGGCGCTGGCGGCAAGGCGGGCGCGCGCGGCGCGGACGGCCATCTTGTGGGCGGCCCCAGCGTTGGCGGCGGCGGTACCGTCGCGGACGGCGAGTCGGTGGCAGCGGCGGCAAGATGGCGACGGGGGTGTCGGGTGCAATGCCGCCGGCAATCCACCGGGCCGTCCGGTTGTAGGCCTCCCCCCCCCACCCCTGCGACCACAGCGCGTCGGCCACAGTGGCGGAAGTCAGACTGGTTGTCGGCCGCCGCCAGTGGCGTCGGCACGCAACAGCGGCGCAAGGTCCTCCCCGGTTCCGGCGGCGCGTCGCGCACGGCACCCACCGGCGTTGGTGCGTCGGCGGCGGCGAGCGGGAACAGGGACACAGGTAAACCGGCGAGCGGCGGCGCCACTAGCCGACCGGCCCAGGTGGGCGGAATGTGCGACAGGATTGGAGGCGGAGGGACAGGGCTGGGCGCGTCGGCGGGCGGCGGCGTGTCGGCGGTGGCGGCGCCGGGAGACGACATGGGCTGGGCGGCGACAGGTTCGATCCCCGCTGCCAGCGGCGTGAGAGCGGCCGGCGCGCGCGACGGGGATACTGCCGGTGGCGCAGCGGCGGACGTGGGCCATGGAAGAGCCTTTTGTTGGCTACCGCTAACGCCTCGTCTAGCAGGAGCGTGTGCGGAAGCCTCCGCTGAGGCGGCGGCGGCGCGTTACGCACGGCTGCCGCCCTTGCCCACTTTGGCGGCGGCCCCGACGATATCGTGCGGCAGGCGACGGGCAAGGTGGAGGCCCTGCCGGCGGTGGCGACGTTCGGCGGCGGTGGGGGTGGGGATGAGACTGGGGGTTCTTCGCCCGCCCCCCACCGCCGCCATCTTCATGCCTTCGCTCACCCCCACCGCTATCGAGATCCCTGTAGTGGCGGAGAAGCCGCCTGTTTTCGTGGTTTGAAGCTTGACATCGTGGCAGGCCTCACGTCTAAGCAGCGAGGCAGGGTTCATGTCAAAAAGAAGTGCTGCAGGACTCAAAACTGACAAAATGTGTGCCAGAAACATCTGCGGACATTCGCCGCAGCACACGGCGTTGTTTCTCTGCCTCTATCGCGGCGGCGAGTCGTAACCATGGCTTTCTCAGCCGCTGAGCGTTCTCGCGCCATGCGCGCCCGCAGGCGTCTAGGCCTTGGACCGGCGCGCAAGGGGCGTCCCTGTGGTTCACCAACCTCGAAGGAGCACGCTGTCGCGTTGGAGGCTGGCCGCATATCCAAGCGGAAGAGCCGGGCGGCCGCTGGCTTTCGGTTGTCTCTTGCTGCCCCTCCTGTCCCCGCTACGGTCCGCGCGGCATCCGCCTCTCTTCTCGCGGGAGCCACCGCCACCACCCCCCCTCCGGCAGCTACATGCCCCACGACGAGCGTCCTGCCACTTCCCACGCGTGCTTCCCCATCTCCTCCTCCGCCTCCTGCGACCACGACCACCGCTGATGCACTTTTTCGTTCTGCGGCCGGCGCGTGCTCCCCTGTTGCGGTCAGTGGCTATCATGCGTCCGCCGCGGACGCTTTTTCCGACGTCTTTGGTGCTGACTACTGCTCTCTGCGTGCCCTTCTGGTGCGCAGCGCCGACGCGGCCGTGTGTGCCTACCGGGTGGCTGGCGCCATGTCGGCGTAGTCCTGGACGCTGGGAGGCCCGCTGCCTGCCATGCGGCGGGAGCTGGTGATGGGTGGGGATGGTTTTGGTGTCTTCAATCTTGGCATTCCCGCAGCGACGCTGGCGGCCGTGGCCGCAGAGCTGCCGTCCATCGTGGACTCGTTGGGGCGGGTGACAATATTCAACTCCACCTCTGTTGAGACAATCAACTTGGCGGGGCGGGATGAGGACCATGGGCGGTCAATGGTGCCCCTCACCTTGCAGCTCCTTGCGGGCTGTGGGGGGGCCCCCGGCCTGTCGAAGGCTCTGGATGCAATCGACCGGGTCAGTCGTTTGCTTTCCGTCGTTTTTTCTGTTCTTTATCGACCGGCCAAGCCCGTCTTGTTGGTCTCCTCCCCAGGAGCCGATGCGCAGATGCCTCACTGCGACGCCTACCCGCCCTGCACCGTTTCGGACCCCCCCCGGCTTTTGGGAGCTCTTGTGGCTGTGCAAGATGGGACCCGCCTCCCTCTGTGGCGGAGGTCTCATACCGACGTGTTGGCGGGTGCCAGAGGCGGAGGGGGCGAGCCTTTTGTGGTTCACGTTCCCCTATTTGCGTGTGTCGTCTTTCGGGGGGACCTTGTGCATTGTGAGGCGGCCAACCCTTCTCTTTCATTTCATTGCCGTGTACATGCGTCGCAAATTGCGGGAGCGAAGAGGTTGTTCGACCTGGATGGTACGTACCCGCTCCCGAAGTGGCGGGATCGTGCCGATAGAGAGTGGTGAGAGTTTTTTCATAGCAGCGTCTCCCGCCCCCCTCCGTGCGACGGCGAAGCTGTTCGTGAAAGAAACATGGAATCATGTCCTCACAATCCACAGAACCCTCCTGCATTGGGCGACTCCCTCCCCGCCGCCGGCAGGGACCGCCGCCCCGGCAGCCACAACGCCGCCCCATTCGAGCGCCTCCCACACCGTCCCCGCTCTGTCCACCGACGACAATCCGGTGGCAGCACGGGGCGGCGCGGGCGGCGCAGAAACGGCGGCCGTGGGCGCGGCGGCACAGGCGGATACTGCGGGCCGCCGCGACAGCGGCGTCGGCACTGGCGCGTCAGCCGACACAGGCGACGCCGGCCGGCCTGCCGACTGCCCTCTCGGAATCGCCGGTGGGCGTTGTGGGGGGGGGGACGAAGCCTGCGGATGGCCGGCTTTTGTCGACCTCGCGGTCGCCCCCCCCACCCGCTTCACGAACGGCGCGGGCCGCGGCCATCCGCAGGCTGATCACGCCCCTCCATGCCGCCGCGGCGACTAAGGCGGTGGTGGCGGCGCGGACGGCCGCGCGTTTGGCGACTTGTGGGTGGGGTTGAGTGGTGGCGTGCCGTCGGGCGGCGTCCGCGCCGACATTTTAGCGGTGGTGGTCGCCGCCGCCCGCCAGCGACGGGCGGTGCGGCGACCCCGTCGAGCGGCGGCGCCAACCGCGCCGGCCACGGGCGGCGACGGCAATGCGGGGAGCGGCGGAGGCGGCGGCGTCGACGACGTGTCGACGGCGCGAGGGGGGAGGGGCGTGGCGCCGGCGGTGGTCCCGAGGACATCCGGGCACGCGGCGCATCGCCGGGCACGCGGCGTACCTCCTCTCCGTGGCCGCCAAGGACGAAAGACATTCGCCTTCCCCCGACGACGGTACCAACACAGGCGGGCAGCCTGCGTCGTCCCTCTCCCTTGCTGGCGACGGCGCGGGCTGAGCGACCCCCACGATCGGCGCCACGTGTGGAGCGAGCGCTGGCGCCGCGGCGAGCGACTGGAGGGGAGGCGTTGCGACGCCAGAGCAGGGAGTGTGGCCGACAGCGACGGTTATAGCTGCGGTGGCGCGGGCTTCAACACCGCCGCGCGCCATGCACCGCTGCTACCGCGCCGACAGCGGATCGGACGGGACATGTGGCGGCGGCGTGCTCCGCCGACAAAGTATCGGCTCGCGGCGGCGGCGGGCAGCCGCCGCGGGGGACGGGGGCGCGCGCAGCGACGACCGGCGACCCTGTGCCGGGCGACGGCGAGTTGCCTTGGGCGCCGGCCGGAGCGGCGGCGGCGGCGGTCAACACGAACGCCGGCGGACGTTTTGCGACGACGGTCGGCGCCGGCGGTGCCGGTGGCGGCGCGAGGGAGGCGCCCCTTGCAGTGTCGGCGCCGGCAGTAGCGGGGGAGTGGAGGCAGCGGGGCTCTAAGCCGGCGGCGTCCGCCATCGTGGCTGGGCGAACAGCGTCCCTCCCCCATGTCGACGGCAGGATCGAGGGGTGCGCGCCACACCCCCGGGGGTGGCACCCCCCGCGGCGCGGCGCGATTGGAGCACCCTCCCCTCCTGGACTACCCACCGCCCCGGGGCGACAAGGTCGCGCGGCGCCGGCTTGCCCCCGTCGACGTCGAGACCAGCGTGGGCGGCGGCGCCCGGGCGACCAGGCGGCATGCGCCGCCGCCAGCGGCGAGGCCTGCGTCTCCCGAAGAGGCCATGGCGTCGGCGCCGTCCACCGTGGACCGCGGGACTGCGGCGGGGGCACGCGCCTCCGGAGCGCCGGGCGCTGCGAGCGCCATGGCGATCGGTGACCGGGCGACCGGCGCAGTCGGCTGTACGGCGGTCCTCGAGTAGGCGGCCCGGGCGGGCGTCAGCGCCCCGCGCCCCAGCGGCGTCGACAACGAAGGCGACGGCAAGGCTGGCAGCGACGTCTTGGGGGGGGGCGTTGTCGGCGGCAGGCCGGCGGGGGAGTTGGGCGCAGGGCCGACGGGGACCCCCATGGTGCGCGGGCGGGAGAGATAGGCCACCCGTTTGACCGACACTAACTGGCAGGTCGCGCCTCCCTCCGGGCGCATCGCCGACGCGGGCGGCGGCTCGACTGCTGTGGGGGGCATGGCGGTGGCAGCGCCGCGCGTCGACGACTCTGGCGTGGCACCGATGATGACCGGAACCAACTGGTCGTCGACGACGAGGAAGGCCACAGGGACGATTCGGGCACTTGTCTGGAGCCACAGTGTGACGGTTCCGCTGGTGCGTAACCGCGTGTTGTTGGCGTCTCGGAGGCGTACCTGCTCCTCCTCCTTGGGCGCGACCACCTGACGGAGCCAGTCAGGGGCGAGGGCCCTTCGGCGGACCAGGTTGGGACCCGCCCCCTTGTCCACGACGACGCCTAACGCGATGAAGGACAACTTGTCCAAGCCCAACGAAGCCACGATGCGGTAGTTGTGCAGGATGAACAGCAGCACCTCCCCGCCCCCGGATGGGGCGTCCGGGGGGTCCGCGGGGTCCGCGACGGCCGCGGCGTCGCGCTGGAAATGGATGCGCTCTCGTCGGGCGCGCCCTCCGAGCGGCCGCTGGAGCCTGCCTCCGATGCGTGCCCCGTTGGCCGGAGTGTCCGCTGGGATGCCATCCCCACAGCCCCACGGCCGGGGTTCGGAGTGGTCGAGGTCCAGTACTGACGCGGCGACTGGCGGCGCCGGACGGGCAGGCGGGAGGGCTACCGGTAACTTTGGAGTTGGGGGGCGCGCTGGCACCCTCGGTGCGGCTCCACTGCCCCCCCCCGGCCGCGCGAGGACGCGAGGGCAGGAGGCGGCCGCAGGCGGGAACCCCGCCGCGGCCCGGCGCTTGCGGAACTGCCGTAGGCGGCTCGCCGTGATGTAGCAATGGCGGCGCGTCTTGAGGCGGAAAACGTCCGTCGGAAACCCACCGAGGGGGCCACCCCCTAAGCGTTTCCCTGCGCGTGGCAAGGGTGGCCGTGCTCGGGACCCGCTTAGTCGTCGCCCGCGGTCCACTGCTCGGAGGAGCTTCCGCTCTCGTTTGCTGCGGCATCCTGGTACGCACGATCATCCGTTTCCACGGCGTGGACGATCGCGGCTGTCCCCGGCGGGGCGGACCCATTGGTGTTCGCGGTCGGTGGCGGGGGGACGACTGGCAATCCCTCTCCCAGGGGCAGAAGCGGGGGCGGAGCGGTGCCCCGCCCGTTGCGGTGCGCCGCGACGGCCTCGCGCAGCGCGCGTCCGTGGGCTCGCACTTCCGGGGACTGGGCGGGGCACTCCCATACCCAGTGCCCCGAGTGCCCACAGAACGAGCAGGCCCTCGCCGCCGCAGCGGCGGTTCCGACTCGGGCGCCGCGCCCCCTCCGATACCGCGCGGCGGGGGGGCCCCGCCTCGTGGGAACCTTGGCGGACGGTCCGAGTGCGGGAACATGGTGCCCTCTCGTGGGGGGACCGGGGTGCCCGGCGCCAGGGTGCCGTATCCGCGCCCTACCCCAGTGCGAACGGGGTAGGGCTCCGGACACCCGTTCCACGCGGGGCGCTGTTGCCACCCGGACGCGTGCGGCAGTCTGTCAACCGGTAGCACCGGGACGACGCCCGGTGGCCCGTACTCGGCAGGTGCCACCGCCGCGGCCAGCACGGTGGCCCACTCGGCCCGTTCCTCCTCGGTACCGTAGTCTGCGACCGCCAGGGCGGCCGTGGCAGAGGCATCTCCCACGGGGAGGACCCCGGACGCCGCCGGCCGGGCCCGACGGGGCTCCAGTTGATCGCCACCTGCGTACAGGGAGGTGCTCCCCTTGGGCTTGGCCTGTTGCATGACCCCCCGAGCATGGCGGGTGGCTGCTCCCGTCTTGGAAAGGAACTTGCGCAGCTTGGGGAAGGTTCGGCCCCGGGTGTTAAAGTTCTGCCCCAGGGCCCGCACCTCCCGTCCGACTCCCTTGAGTAGGATACTCTTTAGTTCGGTCTCCTGTAGGACGGAGCCCAAAGCTCGATTATCGTCGGGGATGCGATTCGAGAACTCGTGCTCATCCTCCCATTTCTCTTGGGACGCTTGCATGAGCGACTGCAGGTGGTCCACGAGGTTGTCTCCATAGAGATAATCGTTGAGCAGGGCGCGGACCGCGCGCTTGTACGTCAGCTGACGCGAGGCATGGGTGTCCTTGGCGCGTTGGAGCACTCCGAGTACTTCACTCGTGACAAAGTACTGCAGCAGGGTCACTGCCGTCCCCTCATTCAGGTCGCTTCCGTCGCACGCCGTCTGTAAATTCCCGAGAAGTGCCACCTACCCCAACGGGGTGTCGCCCGCGAACTTCCGCGAGGTGTGCATCAGGGCCTCGAAGTCCGCGCGTATGCCGCGGATGGATTTGCCTCGCGGGAGATGCAGGCGGCCCCCTCGCTGCGCAAGCCGGTAGCGCTCCGGCTACAGGAGCCCCTTGATGCGGGGGTCGACGACGTGTCCTCTCGCTGCTCCCGCCGGAAGGCGCGCAGTGCTTTTCGTACCAGGGCGCGCTGCGGCCTCTTGTCGGCCGCGCGTGCCCGCCGTTGGCTCTGAGTGGCTCCGGGGTCGCTGCCGGTGGCGGAGGAGGAGTTCGAGCCGTCGCTGCTGTCCGTCGCGTCCGCCTCACTGGGGTCGGAGGACGCGTCCGACGGCCCCTGCTCACTCTCGGTCGACGAGGGTGGCTCCGAGGGTGGGGCTGACCCATCCCATTGTGCGCGCCGCCGCCGTCGGCGGCCCCGCTGCGACTGCGCTGGGCGTGCGGCACGGCTGGCGGTCACCGTCAAGGCGGTCCCCGTCATGCCGAGGCACCCCGCTGGGGGACGCTTCCCGGACGTCCCCGACCCGGGCCCCGGTGGTGCCGGTGCACCCGCGCTCGTAGCCGCGGGAGAGGGCCCCTGGGCCGCCGCGAGGGCCATGGCGACGGCTGCGCTGCGTTCCGGGACGGGTGTCCCTTCCGACGCCGCATTCGACACCTCCTCCGCAGCGTCTCGGAGCGCCTTGGCCAGGTGCTGCAGGTGTCCGGTGTCGGCCGCCGGCCGCGTCCCCCCTTGGGCCGCTACGCCGCCGACCCCATGCAAGCTGGGCCCGGTCCCGCCCGCCTTCGAAGTTGCGTCGATAGACCAGTGGTCCCGGGTGGCACGCCGCCACTGTGCCCGGGCCACGTCCTCCGGGGTGACCCCGAAGGCTCTTTGAAACTCGCGGCGCTCCTGCTCCTCCTCCACCAGCGACAGCGCGTCTGGGGTTCGGTTCGATCCCAGGCCGGCGGGCGTACCGCCCGCCGCGATTCCCGGCGAACTGCCCACCGCTTCCACACGGGGTGGGCCAAAGGGCAGTTCCCCGTCCGGGCGCTGCCCATTCAGGGGCAAGGGGTGAGCCCCCAAGCCCCAACGCTGGGACTCCGCCAGCATAGACGTCCGTCCCGCGCCTAGAGGAGGACGAGCCCCGGTGGTCGGCGTGTCGCCGGGGTCCTCGGGCTGGGAGTTCGACTCGCCGGCCACCGTACCGCCGCCGTCTACCGGGACCGCCCTTCCACCCCCGACGGGGGCCACGGCGCCCAACGCCAGTGTCGTCCCGGATTCTCCCGCCGGTGGCGCGTCCGTCACCCGGCTAGTGCCGGGAATCTCAAACGGAGGGGCGCCCCCATCGAGCGGGGAAGATGAGAAAGATCCGCGAGCCATGGAAGCGGGGCCCGCGTATCGATCGGATGTCCTCGGTCACCGCACCGCAATACAACCAGCGAGGGTCCCCCGACTTTTGTACCGAAAGAGGTGGCGATCCGCGACACGCACCGCGTGCGTACAGCGGGTCTCACCCGGAGCGCCAAATGTAGCACCACAAAAAGGGGGGTTACCTGAGGAGGAGGGAAGTAACGGCCGTCTGGGCCGCTCGCGTGACACCCGCTATGGGACTCGAGGTCCGGGAAGTCGGGCCGATCGAAACGCCAAGACATAAAGACACGGCTTACTTGCCGGTGACGACGGTGCCTCCCACCGTTGTCGCCCTTCGTCCTAAAAGGGCGGAAACCGCTGCGCGGGAACCAGGGCCACTAGTTGGCCCGGTCCCGCGCTGCAAATACCTATTGCTGTCCTCCCAATTTTGGCCGATCGGGTCGAGGTCAAGAGAGGGCAGATCAACTACGGCTTTTCGAAAGCTGAAAATGTCACGAGAAATTGCCACTCTTCTGCTGACCTGACCCTCATGAAGCCTGATTGAATCATCATTTGAGGTATATCTTCATCTCTTTTCGTCGTTCTGGACACAATCATTGAGAAAATCCGTACACCTGTCCTTTTACCACCTACTTCAGCGTGCCCAGAAACCACTCAACTCCACTTTTACGTGACGTGGACGCATACTTGCACGTCGTTTGTGGGTCCGCTTTGCTCAGGAATCGGGCATTGGACAGAAGCGGGCGTTTTCTGAGGCAAGCTGTCCTGCCAAGGCATGGTCCGTAAGAAAATTGTCCAGCGGTGCCGATCAGTTCGAGTCAACGAGGCAGATCCAGGCATTGTGCAGCTGCTTACGGGCAAAGAGGACCCGACGTTGCAGTGCAGTCATCGGGGTGCGTGAGGTTATCGTGCAACTGCACCATCCCGCCCGGGACTCATCCACCTTGCCTCTCTCACTTCTGTTGCCCCCCCCCTTCGGAGCACCCTCCGGCGTCTACACCGCAACTGTGCTCCCCACTTTCCCACACCTCAGTCCATCACGCTTCGCAATGAAGTCTGCCGAGACGCGCCAGCACCTTGTCCGCATGGTGCTCGTGGAGGGCACCACCGTGGCTGCGGCCTCCCGCTGTTTGGGTTTGTCTGTTCGGTCGGCGTCGTGGTACTTGGGCTACTTTCGCCACACCGGCTGCGATTTTCACTACGCGCCTGAGGGATGGAACCGGCACGTGGACAACGCATCCGACGACACGTGGCTGCGCGCCGCGGTACTGACGGCCGTCGACGAGCAGCCAGAGATCTTCCTCGACGAGATGACGGACGCCGTGAACTACCTAGCGGAGGAGGTGGGCGCTGGGGTGGTGGTGTCACCCGGTACTGTCGGGCGAATCCTTTCCCGCAACGGCATCACCCGCAAGGTCATTGAGCGCGCCTTCGTAACGCGCAATGAG
>Ga0114955_1001445_pt1 | contig 10896 bp, 9 predicted proteins | sample Porto_5metaG_FD_87302 | JGI IMG/M metagenome (GOLD analysis project Ga0114955, IMG submission 87302) | Marine algal microbial communities from Porto, Portugal - Porto_5 metaG | ecosystem: Host-associated > Algae > Red algae > Unclassified | place: Portugal: Porto | collected 2015-02-02 | reverse complement strand
GCGTCATCGCGACCCTTCCAACGCTGACACGCCCTCAGATCCCTGAGGACACGAATGCAGACTGCCACCTCTGAAACGGAGAGCAAGTCCCGTGATCTAAGTATATGTGTGCATCACTACACTGTCCTAAAGGCCAGGGAAAACGCGCATGTCTCATTTTTGGGACTCGCACCATATCCAGGGTATTTCCGCGAACGCGTTTTCAGTAGTAAGAGCCCTACTGGATTGTTTTAGTAGCCGTCGATGCAACATGGCCTGGACCTTCGTGGCGTCGCTGGCGTCAAGCTGTGTGCCAGCAACTGGGGACGGCCGCGTTGCTGTTGATGCCCTGTCGAAGGAGCGCTGGTTGCTCCGATGGCGGCTCCTTGTGCTCTTTCGCCGGTTGCACAACGATTGTTTCTGCGGTCCTGCCGCCGATCCACCGTCCTGTCGGCGCCTCTACCAAGTACGTCGAGACCCGCAGTGACACAGCGCCATCTGTCAGACTGCCGCACGAGGTGTCTCCTTACCTCCTTGGGTGTCGCTGTGGCAGCTTCACCTCACTCTCTTTCCCGCTATACCCACAGCTGCGGACGCAGCCGCCGGTCGGTCGCCACCACCGCTGCTGCGACCGGCCCGTCCGCCACCACCGACGACGGCGGCGACCGCGATGACGATGGTGTCGAGGAGGACGAGTTTGCGGACATTGGCTTTGAGGACGAGGAGGAGGAAGCGGACCTGTCCATAGACGACACCTCCGAGATGTCGCTCTCTCCCACCGAGTTGGAGGACGCCGCGTCTATGACGCCCGAACTCGCCGCCGAGGTGGTGGCGCGGATGGTGCAAGCTGCGACCGGGGGTGGGAATGGTGTCGCCGCTGCCGCAGGCGTCGCCGCCGCCGCCACGTCATCAACGTCGGACGGCGCGGGCAGCGATGCGACTGCCGCCGTGTCTGTTAGCGAGCCCGCGCCCTCGGGCCGTGCCCGCCCCGCCCTCACCGCCGAGGCAGTGACGATGCTCCGGGCGGCCACCCTCCAATCCCACACCGTCTTCCAAGCCGCGGAGCTGCCCGACCCGATTACCCGCAAAGTCACCGCGTACGTGGACGTGGAGCGCCTCGGCCGGTGGGTGTCCCAACCGACACTCGCAGCGGTGTTGGCGCTGGCGGGCCTCCGCTACCGCTCCGCCGAGGCGGTGATCAAGCTGCCGGTTGACCGCCATCCGACCGCCGATGCCAACCGGGCGGCTGCGGTTGTGTTGATGGGGAAGCTGCTTCGGGCGGCCAAGGCGAGCGTCGGCGAGCCGCTTGCCGACGAGCGGGGATTGCAGGGTGGTTGGGCGGGGGTTGCCGCGGAGGTGGAACGCCAAGCGGCGGCGGACGGGGATGAGGACAGCCCGGGGCTGCTGGCGGTGGCGGCGAAGGAGTGGCAGGACATCCAGGCAGCGAGGAGATTCAAGCGGGCATAAGCGAGCCAGATGTGGAGTATGCATTCTGTGTCTTGGTATGTGGCATGGACGGCTATCCGTGTAGCGACTGCCCGTGTGTATTCTGTTTGCGACGTTTGCAATGGCGCCCTGAAGGTGACCGCCAAGCTCCTGTCAAGAAACCGCGTAGATACAGTCCGTTGTCTGTCCAGTGAAACCCATGACGCCCGCTGTGCGGGGAGAGCCCAAAGGGCAAAAACAAACGAGAGGTGTGAGTAACGCGGGAGGTGGCCTTGGCGGCAGTAAGATTGTGAAACATGCAACAAGCGGCAAGGTACTGCCCGGAGGCGCTATCTAAAGGAACCGCGTTCACCACGTGCACAAGTGCCCTGCCTAGCGGCGGCACCCCCCGCCCCTCCACACCGGATCGACGATCGCCTAAGACGAGGGGACCAGCTCGACGTTAGCCAGCTGCGACTCGAGCCCAGCCACGTCGCGGTTGACACGCCGCTTGTCCTCTTGTTGTTCATAGTGCCTCTCAAACGTCCGGTAGCACTCGCGCTCCAGCGAGTGTTCGACCTGCGCAAGCTTGCGCTTAAGCACGGACGTTTCGCCCCAGCCGAGCGCGCGCAGGTGACCGAGGTAGACTGGGTTGGGATCGCGGACGGGCACCGAGTTTGCCGCTGACTCGGCGCTCATGAACGGATCGGGCACGTCATAGAAAACGACCAGCCGTGGACGCTGGGAGGTGAACCAGGGGTGCGCCATGACTTCCTCGAGGGTGAGACGTGAACGAGGGTTCGCCGTCAGCATGCCCAGCAGTAGAGACCGTACCTCAGAGGGGATGGAGGGTGGTAGGGTCAGCTTGGCAGCTTGCACTTTGGCGAGCAGACGTGAAAAGTTGTCATCGTCAAACGGGAGGGAGCCGGTCAGCAGCGCAAACAGCAGCACCCCGCACGACCAAACGTCTGAAAGGTAGCCGTCATACGACTCGCCCGAAATGATCTCGGGCGACGCGTAGTGTGCGCTGCCGCAGGCCGTCTCGAGGAGGTTCCCCACCGCCATGGTCGCCAGCCCGAAGTCCACCAGCTTGACGACGTTGTTGGGAGCGAGAAGCAGGTTCTCGGGCTTGATGTCCCGGTGGCAGATGAGCCGTTTGTGGCAATACTTGAGGCCGTGGATGACCTGCTGGAAGATGTCGAGCGCTTCCTCAGGGGGAAAGCAGCCGCGGGTGATGAGGCGGTCAAACAGCTCCCCGTGAGGACAATACTCGACAACCAGCAACAGGTGGCCGTCCGTCTCGTACAGCTCGTAAAAATCGATGACGTTGGGGTGAGAGCGCATCATTTTCATGACAGCAATCTCGCGCTGGATCTTCCTCCTCAGCGACGGCTTCTTGCGCAGCAGCTCTTTGCTAATGATCTTGATGGCAACCACCTCCCCGGTAGACTCGTTGACTGCGCGCTTGACCTTGCCTACAAAACAAAGAAACAGAGAAAGATACAACAAGAGCACAGCGCACAAGACGCTCAAAAACACGCTGCACAAGCGATGGAACAAGGCAACATCAGTGGCACGTTCCCCACAACGACGAGTCCGAGCGACCTCTCGCAGTTCAGCATTGCCCAACGCATTCCTGCCACGGCAACACAGCCCCACCAACTAATCACCGAACAGCGCAATTCAACGTACAAGTCGAACCCGTCCCCAGGGTGCGTCCGAGAGTGTAGGGTCCAATGCGAGCTTGCCCACTCCGCCCACTCTCTGGCGCAGGGGCCACCGCCTCCACCGCGGCGGCCTTCACCTCCCCCTCCCCTCCGCCCTCGGCCGCTGCCGTCGCCGCAGCCGACGCGGCGACGGCCGCAACCGCCTCGACGGGCGGGCAGTCCGTGCCAGGTGCCGGCAGGTCAATCCCAGGTGTCGCCCCCGGCGCCGCCATGGCTGTCGGCGCGCCGCTCATAAGGGGCAAACAGGTGCTCGGGATTGGCTGTCCTGCCGTGGAGCCGAATGCACTCAAGAGATTCACCGCCGATACCGTCGTCACCTCCGATACCGCCTACGTCGAGTCCACTCTGTGCCAGCAAGTGCCCACTGTACAGACAGCTGCCGCGTCCCGCCGCGATAGCGGATTTCCTACCAAGTACGGCGCTGCCGACCACTCACTCGGCTCCTGAGCGGCGTGCGTCAGCAGTGGCCACCCCACTCACCACCACGCGCACCCTCTCCGCTCAGCTACCCACACACGTCAGCCCGAGTCGTCGATGCCCCCTCCTACCGCAATGTGCACCCCCTAACGGCTGCGTGCCCTCGTCCACGCTTCCAGACGAGGAACCGCACGTGCCCGGCACGCTACGCACGAGCCTCCTGTGCTCCGTGGGAGCCACCGCGCGCCCGCCCGAAGTCTTCTTCGACGTCCCAGCGCAAACTGCCGCGGCGGGGACGCCACGAGGACGCACAGCGGGGCAGCACCACTGGGACAGAGCGCGAGGCGGCGGTTAGTGTTGGTCTGGGCGGCTGTCAACGCAGCAGCACACTGCTATTGGGCCCGGATGTGTTGTCGCCAAGCCTCACATTATTTGCTGGTCCCCGAGTTTTAGACTGACTGTGAATAAGAGAATTCTATTGGTCCAATATTACTGTAAAAAGAATCAAAGCCAATAGAAATCCAGTATTTATTGCGAAGACCTTGCATCCAGCAGAACTCACTGTTTGTTGCCGCTTGATCCACTTTTCTTGGCACAGACCAAGCTTCTCAGGCGAGATCTTGAGATTTTCTACTGTTTCCTTGCCAGAAGTGCGGATAAACAGAGGAGCTGATGTCGATTTCCAGGCCGTATGGGCACATGTAAGCAATCAGCAGCTCCAAGTCAGTCCCAGGGGCGCATCTGATTTGTGGAGAGAGTCGGTTCGCAAGTCAGTCTCGGTCCACCAGGGCAAAATTCGGGGATCAGCAATTCATTGTCCAGAATATTGGCAATGAGCCTAGCGAGATTGGTAGAGTTTGTGAGATACACACGAGGCTGGGCAGCCACTTGTCGGCCATTGACCACACGATCGCTGGTCAAGAGGGGTGTGTGGCTCCGGCCGCTCGAAGAGATCGAAAGCTCCCGTGGATAGGCTCTCTCAGCGCCCAGGAAGCATCATCATCTCCACAGCAGTCACGTGAACGACTACGATGGCAGGAAAATGGAGTGCTGGATCGTCGGTTTACTATTCTTCAAACATTTCAATGTGGCTCTTCGCTGACATCCCAGTTTGATTATCTGAGCCTGAGTACAGTACATGCTTTGGCGATCCACGGGCTTCCCATTAGCTCTGTACAGGCTTGTGGCCTGGGTGGCAATGGAAGTCAAGATCAGTGGAGAGTATTTATGAGGACCACCGTAAAATGTGGCCTCCCAGAATATTAATCAAAGTATCTCAATTTACATAAACAATTGATTGAATCTTTCGACCACCCTCTGTGACAGACCCACTTGGTTCGGCGAAGTCGATCACTCGACGCCGTCTGGCTTGGTCTCGCTGACAAAGCCGGGAGCGGCAACGCCTGAGCGGCCGCACGCACCCGTCGGGTGGCTGTTTGCCTACTGGGACGTGGGACGCTGGCGGCAGCATGCACAGGCCGCGGCCGCCGGCCAAGCTCACGGGCTTTCCGATGACCACTCCATCTTTGGAGCGTCTGTCCTGTTGGTGAGCCCTCCTGTCTCGACCCCATGAGGAGGGTTGGGCGCTCGTGTGCCCGGGTGCGCAGTTGTGGCCACTGTGGCCCGAGTTGCTGCGGCGCTCCCGCATGCGTCTGCTGGTGGCAGCGGCAACGGCAGGCTCTCGTATCGCGGGCGTCACTGTTGTGCGGTCGCCATCAGCCTGTCCGTCGACCGGGCAAGTGCAACGGCGTCAACATTGCGAGGGGCCGGGGGTGCGGGGGGGAGGGTTGCCGTGAGGGCGACGGCCCGCCGTCGGTTTTGATCCAACGGCGGAAGGGTGGACGACGGACGATGCGTCGGTTGCCCAGCGGGGACTGTGTATCCATCCCCGAAGGAGGCGGTGGCCGTGGCAGTGGCAGCGGCGGCGGCAGCCCCGGCGACGGCTGCGGCGTTGATGCCGGTACTAGCGACTGTGGCAGTTTTGGTGACGTCATTGACAACAGCAACAGTGGCCATAGGCACCGCCACAGCGCCCCTCCGTGCGACGCCTACCCGCGCCTCGTGTACGCCACTTCTTTCTTCGGGCGGCGACAGACGGCACCCGCGTCGGAGGGGTGCCGCAGCGAAGCGAGGGGTGACACGGGTACTCCGGCCAGTGGGTTTGGGAACGTCACCCTCAGGACGCCTGCCTACTGGGCTGACGGTCCACCACGGGGACCCCCGTGGCCGCGGCCGCTTGACCCTGAGGACGTGGTGGTGGAAATGGTCGAGGACGCCGCATCTGCCGCACGTCGGTGGGATCCCCGTGGTGGTCGCGGAGGCGTCGGCTGGACGTGCAATCCGGGGGGGGAGCCGCCTGTGTTGCTCCGCCGGGGGACCACGTTGCCGGCATCGTCTCTGGCCTGGGTGCCAATAGGAAGGCCGCGGGGTTTGCCAGCCGGAGCTAGTACCGACGCGGCGAACGATGCTGCTTCGACGGCCACCAACCGCGGTGCGACCGGTGTCGCAGGGGGCGGCTGGGGTCGAACCGCGCCCAGGTGGGCGTCGCTCTCCGACCTCGGCGTCGCGATAGTGTGTGGTGAGCGGGAACACCTCTTCTATGACCGTCAAGTGTTAACGTCGGTGCAGGTGGACGACGTCAGCGCGTGGCTGGTCGAAGCCGTCCCGCTGGCCGCCCTACAGCGCGTCAGCGCGGCGCTAATGGCTGACGTGGACCACGCAACGGCTGCAGAACTCGGTGGCGACGCTGCTGCCGATGCCTCGCCCAACCGCCTGCCGTCGCGACTACAGGCCGCGCTCGACCAGCGGCTCATGATGGTGGCGGAAGCGACTGGCAAGCGTGCCATGGCTGAGGCCGAGGCGGACGCAGGCGGTCCTCCGGGAGCACGCGCCGCCGCGGTCGACCCAGCCAAGAAGGGGCCCATTGATTGGGAGGCCGCTGTGAGCGACGCCGCGCTGCGGGCGCGGCCGGGCGGTCGCCAAGCCGGCTCTGGAGGCGCTGGCGGTGGCGGCCGCGGCCGCAGCGGCGGTGGAGGCTCGTCGGCCAAGCGGAGAAGACCCCTGGGCGAGCTCCTCGCGGAGCGGAGCACCCTCCAAGAGACGCTCAGCCGCTTTGAGGCGCAACTCGAGTCCTTTTGCGATGCAGACGGGGAGGAACTGGCCGAGATGCTACGGCCGGCCATGCGCGAGCTTGCCGAGCAGCTGCGGCTCGTCAATGCGCAGATTGCGGCGAGTGGCGGTGACGCGGCGGACAGAAGCGGCAGCAGTACGGCTGGTGACGGCAGCGGGGCGGAGGACGCGCACAGCGCGGGCGGAGACGGGCCACCGAGCGTCAGCAGCAGCACTCGACGCCGCGGCCGCCCGAGCACCACATCAGGCGGGAGCGTACAAAGCAGCCGGGCCAGCGGAGGGGGCGGCGGCGGATTGGCAAAGGGTGACGACGCGGCCAGTGTTGGCAGCGCGGAGAGTGGCGGTTCGGGCGGCCTGGTAGTGGTCGTTGGCACCGCCGCGTCGGACGGGAGTGGGGGTGGCACCTATGACGGGGACATTGACGCCTTCTTCACCGACGACACTGGTTCGGGATCAGACGGGGACTACAGCCTGGCCACCTCTATCCACGAGGGCTCCGTCGGTCATGCGGGTGACGTGCCGCCCACACCGCCGCCGCGGTCGTATGACACCTCTTCGTCTGACGATGGGGGAGGGGGTCTGCGCCGGCCCTCGGCGCCGCCAAGACGACGGCGGCCACCGACGGTGACCGGCTCAAAACTAACGACGGCGGCGACGGTGGCCACGTGTGACGAGCTGCCGCCAGCGTCGCCGCTCACCCCAGAGGGCGCCCTCTACTCAGATTTTGAGACTCCCCCACAGTCCGCCGGGCTCAGTCTCCTCGATGACCCCGACGCGGGGGGCAGTTCGGACCTGGAAGTACGGAGCGAGGAGGCCAAGCGCGCCCGTCGACGGCGGGTGGCGGCCGCTATGGGCCGGCCATGCGGGGACGGCTGACGACGGCTGCTGTGGCTGGCGAGGAGACTCGCCCACCCCAAAGCCACTTGTGTACAGATGACTGAGGGGAACGAGGTAGGGCGGGCGGCACCTGTGACGACAACGAATCACACAAACGAATACGGTCTGGCAGGTGATGTGCGGAGCTCAAGCTTAGAAAAAGAAGCGGCGGGGCAGCAAGGCACCTCCAACCCTTCCTGCTGAAGACCTCGCCTCACTTCTTCGTCTTGTCGACGACCATCGCAAACGTGAAGTCCCCCTCGACGGCCAGCTGACCACCCACGTATGCCTTCCCCGACATCTTGCTGATGCCAAAGCGCGCCTTGTACGATTTGAGCACCATCTCCATGACGAGCACGTCACCCGGCACGACTGGGCGACGCCACTTCACGTTGTCCAGACCCGCGAAAAAGAAGTCCCCCTTGCCGTCGGTCATTGGTTCCTGGAGCATGACCAGTCCGCCAGTCTGAGCCATGGCCTCGATCATCAGGACGCCAGGCATGATGGGCCGGTCGGGGAAGTGGCCCGTGAACTGCGGCTCGTTCATCGTGATGCACTTCACCGCAACAACCGACTCGCCCGGGGTGAAGGCGATGACCTTGTCGACGAGAAGTATCGGGTAGCGGTGGGGGAGGACACCCATGATGGCAATGGTATCCATCACCGATGGCATACCTGGTCACATGAGGTGCAGGTGGTTCCATGGTTGCAACCAGACAGAGGTGCAGACGAAGGATACAAACGAAATCAATATGTAATGAGATAGCGGATAAGCAGAGGGAGAAAAATGTCAATGCCAGTCCGGAACAAGCACAGCAAGAGGATGAACACCCGACAACCAGCGCGTCATAAACGTACTCGCAGAGTTCAGGGACATGGTCTTGGCATCCATCGGCGCCTCCTTCTGGGGCATCTCCGACTCCGGCGCCTCCTCCGACACAGCGGCAGCTCGCAACAGGGAGCGCCCGCGGCCCGCCGTTACAGCCATCGGGCGGCGGCTGGGGGCTCTGGCGTGGCGGCGGGTCAATGCCCCACTCGGCACTACGGCTACATGGACGACAAACGCCATAGCGAGACGAGGCTGAAGAAACGACGCAGATGTCAGGGTGGAAAAGCGTTTCAGGGAAACAGAACGCGGCCGCCGTTTCCAGGGCCGTTTGCGCTGGTTGCCGCAAGGAGTGCCGAAGAAGCTGCACGGCAGCAGTCGCAGCCGCGGAAAGCAGGCATGGCCAACTCGGCATCGATCACAAGCGACAAGAACAGATCGACTGTCGGTCACCTGATTGGTCGAGACTAGCAAGTTGGTACATCTCCGGCGCTCATGAATTTTTTTGCCCCCAGGAGACCGCTCCAGTGTATTGTATACGCGAAGCGTTTTAATACCTGTCCTTGCTTTCGTTGTTCTCCCTGTTTTCTGTTCAGCACGCCGCTGGCACCATGATACAAGGAGCCTCTGTTTCTCTGCCGACTTGGTCTCTAGGTGAGAGGGCCGACGCTGGATCAAATTGCACCAAGCTGCGACACGCGTTATTATAAAATTCGCAATCTTGCAAACCTCCCTGGATCAACCGTGGCTTGGGTTCTCCGTTGGCCTTGGCACTCTTTCCCACCGGATCCGTTGCCGAGCACACTCGCTCATGACAGAACGTCACTCAACAGTATTGAGTCAACACCTCTGTTCCTGCTGTTCTCTTGCAATACGACTACACCTCATTTGCGTTGTTTTCAGACTTGTACGAGATGGTGCCCCCGGGCCCGCCCCTGGCTGCTCCTCCAAGTTCTGCAAACGGGAGTTTAGCGCTTGGCCTTCCCCCCGCCGACGCCTACACCCCCGCCAACCTCCCCCCCGAATCCATTTCTCGCTATTCGCGGCAGCTGCTGCTGCCTGTCTTTGGACCAACTCGGCAGGTCGCCCTCTCCTCCTCCCGTGCGCTCATCATCGGCTGCGGCGGCCTCGGTTGCCCCGCCGCTCTCTACCTCGGTGCGGCCGGTGTCGGCCACCTGGCGCTGGCCGACCGCCCTGGCGACGTGGTGGAGGTGACCAACCTGCACCGCCAAGTCGGCCACAACACCGACCGCGTCGGTGTGGACAAAGCCGAGTCGCTTGCCATTGCGGTGCGTGCCATCAACCCGCTTGTCAACGTCACGGTGGTGGATGGGAGCGCCTTTGCGGGCGGAGACCGTCCGGGCGGCGCCACCGCCGAGGCCCTCGTTGCCGCTTACGATGTGGTACTCGACTGCACTGACAATGTGGCCGCCCGCTATCTAATTAACGACGCGTGTGTGCTCGGCGGCGTGCCGCTGGTGGCGGGCGCCGCCGTCGGCACCGACGGCCAGCTGACCGTCTACAACTGGGAGGCGTCGGCCGTTGACGCCGCGCGCCCACCCACGGGATCGCCCGCGACAACAGACGGGGGAACTCTGTCGCCGTCGCGGAAGAGCAGTCGCGTGTGCTTGCGCTGCGTCTTCCCAGTGCCCCCCCCGCCGTCGTGCGTCGGCTCGTGCGACACGGCGGGGGTGCTTGGCCCCGTGCCCGGGGTCATTGGCGTGCTCCAAGCGCTCGAAGCTATCAAGGTGTTGGCCACGCCGGCGGCCGTGGCGGCCGCGCCTGACGACCCGGCCGCGCCGCCGCCGGGCGTGCCGATGCCCCCGTTGGGCGCGTCGGCGGCGGCGGGATTGACCGTCCTCGCCCGCCGGATGCTACTCTTTGACGGCGCCGACGGTGTGTTTACGACCGTCACGCTGCGGCCAGCGCGCGCAGACTGCGCGGTGTGCTCTCCGGCGCGCACGGTGACGTCGACGGCGGCGGTGGACTACGCGGCTTGGGCGCGCGCGGAGCCGCGCGCGGCCGCCGCCGCGCCGCCCGTTTCTGTCGCGGCAGAGGGTGCGGCGGCGGCGGCACCCCAACCGACAGGCGCGGACACCGCCTCTGGCGTGCCGGCGGCCCCCGCTGGCTCATGTTCGGTAGTACCTTTCCAACCGTCGGCGTTGCCCCCCCATCTGCCGCCCGCGTGGCGCCTGCCCGCCGACGCGTTTGCCGCCTCTTACTTTACTCCGGCCGGCGCGGCAGCCACGTTGCTCGTCGACGTTCGGCCGGCGGCGCAGTACGAGCTGTGCGCGGTGCCCGGCTCGGTGAACGTACCCGTGGATGGGTTTGCGACGGCCGTGCCGGATTTGGCCACCCGGTTGACCAGAGGGAAAGATGTCGGCGAGGGGGCGGCCGCGATGCGCCGCATGGTCATCGTGTGCCGCCGTGGCAACCAGTCACGCGTGGCGGTGGCGGCTGCGCGAGGGGCGGGCGTGGAGGCGGTGGACGTAATAGGGGGGCTGGCCGCGTGGCCGG
>Ga0114955_1001444_pt1 | contig 10899 bp, 9 predicted proteins | sample Porto_5metaG_FD_87302 | JGI IMG/M metagenome (GOLD analysis project Ga0114955, IMG submission 87302) | Marine algal microbial communities from Porto, Portugal - Porto_5 metaG | ecosystem: Host-associated > Algae > Red algae > Unclassified | place: Portugal: Porto | collected 2015-02-02 | reverse complement strand
CATTGATCAGCCGCGCATGATGTATTTATGCGAGCTGGCGGTCGATTTCGCGCTGGCAACCTTACCCGAAGGTGGCGCGCTTATTATGAAAGTGTTTCAAGGCGAGGGTACACAAGAATTACGCAAGCAGATGCAGGCAGATTTTAGTAAAATTCGTAGTATCAAACCGGGTGCTTCACGACCACGCTCAAAAGAGATGTTTTGGATTGCCATTAAGTAGTAGGTCGTTTAACTATTTAATAAAAAGGTTTTAACGTCAATCAGTTGCGCGAATCATCCATCCTATAAAGTGTGATAAAAGGTCACCATAAAGGCTATGGTTAATGAGCGTAAAAACGCTATAATCCGTTAACTGAATAAATGTGATTGCTGCTTGAATTATACAGGTTAGCACCACATATCATGATATATTAACTTTGTTTTACATCTATATTTTTACATCTATGTATCAAGCCTATGTTTTAAACAAAGTCGTCTGAGAGTAAACGCTTTAACCGCTCAGTTATTCATTTTAGTTCGTTTATTTATCGTTTTGCTCGGGTTTTTAGAGGCATTAAATCTTAGTAAAAATAATAATTTGCAGCTAGGCATTGAATTGTGAGCCATACGTTTATATATAGACGTCACGTGTTTAGTAAACACACCAATAAGTAAGGGATGGGAATAACTAGTGAGCGACATGGTAAAAAATACCTTATTGTGGCTGGTGGTGATCGGTGTTTTAGTGCTGGTGTTTAGCGGCTTTGACAAATCATCTGAGCCGGATAATCTTAACTACTCGGAGTTCGTGACCGCCGTGTCAGAAAACCAAGTAGCCAGTGTTGAAATCGATGGCGAGCAAATCACCGGCGAGAAGAAAAATGGTTCATCATTTGAGACCATTCGTCCAGCTGTGACTGATGATCAGCTAATGCCACTATTGCGCGAAAACCAAGTTGAAGTGCAAGGCACCGCGCCTAAGCGTCAAAGTGTTTTGATGCAACTGCTAATAGCCAGTTTCCCAATTTTATTGATTATTGGTCTGTTTTTATTCTTTATGCGTAATATGCAGGGCGGCGCTGGTGGCAAAGGCGGCGGTCCAATGAGCTTTGGTAAATCAAAAGCTAAAATGCTGACTGAAGACCAAATCAAGGTCAACTTTGATGACGTTGCTGGCTGTGAAGAAGCCAAGGAAGAAGTCGTCGAGGTTGTTGAGTTTTTACGCGACCCTGATAAATTTACTAAGCTTGGCGCGACGATTCCACGTGGTATCTTGATGGTTGGTCCTCCAGGTACGGGTAAAACACTATTGGCAAGAGCCATTGCTGGTGAAGCCAAAGTACCTTTCTTCTCGATTTCAGGTTCTGACTTCGTTGAAATGTTCGTCGGTGTTGGTGCCTCACGTGTACGTGATATGTTTGAACAAGCGAAGAAGAGTGCGCCTTGTATTATCTTTATTGATGAGATTGATGCAGTCGGTCGTCATCGTGGCTCTGGTATGGGCGGCGGTAATGATGAGCGTGAGCAGACATTGAACCAATTATTGGTTGAAATGGATGGTTTTGAAGGTAACGAAGGCGTTATCGTGATTGCGGCAACTAACCGTGCAGATGTCCTTGATAAAGCACTATTGCGCCCAGGTCGTTTTGACCGTCAGGTGCAAGTAGGTCTGCCCGATATCAAAGGTCGCGAGCAAATCCTTAAAGTACATTTACGCAAATTACCGAATACTATCGGTGTTGATGCGCATGCATTGGCTCGTGGTACGCCAGGATTTAGTGGTGCGCAGCTTGCTAACCTTGTTAACGAAGCAGCGCTATTTGCTGCACGCCGTAACAAACGCAGCGTTGATATGAATGACTTTGAAGACGCAAAAGACAAGTTATATATGGGTCCTGAGCGTAAATCTATGGTCATCCGTGAAGAAGAGCGCCGCGCGACGGCCTATCATGAAGCGGGTCACGCGTTGGTTGCAGAATTGCTACCAGGCACCGATCCTGTTCATAAAGTGACGATTATGCCGCGTGGTTTTGCCCTTGGTGTGACTTGGCAGCTACCTGAGCATGATCAGACCAGCATGTATAAATCGAAAATGCTTAACGATATTGCGATATTGTTTGGTGGACGTATTGCTGAAGAAGTCTTTATCAATCAAATGTCAACGGGCGCTTCAAACGATTTTGAACGTGCGACCAAGATGGCACGCGCGATGGTAACCAAATATGGTATGTCAGATGCGCTAGGTATCATGGTTTACGAAGACGATGATAGTTCACAAGGATACTTTGGTGGCGGCGGTCGGACGATTTCGGAAGCCACGCAGCAAAAAGTTGACGAAGAAGTACGCCGTATGCTGGAAGAGCAATACGATATCGCCCGCGAATTGATTGAAGGCAATCAAGACAAGATGCATGCGATGGTAGATGCGCTGATGAAATGGGAAACCATCGACCGCGATCAGTTGCAGGATATTTTGGCAGGTGAAGAGCCTCGTCCGCCAAGAGTCTATCAGCCTAATGAAGTAGACTTATCGAAAACTGATATTAAACCGACGAATTCTACACCGCCGCCATTACCAGCGATGTAGTTTCTCGTTTATTACAATCTCATAGATAGTCGATAAAAAAGCCCTTTTTGATAAAGGGCTTTTTTGTGGGCGTCATTTGACGAAGGCTTTAGGACAGAATAAGATTTGCTGCTATCATGGACGTTTATAATCTTAAACAGTGTAAATACTGCTAACACAATTCTTTAAAATACAATTTATAATGGATAAGTGATGTCATTATTCCAGCCTTTACCTAGCTATAAAGTAACGAGCCGCGATAAAACTTTAGATTTATCACAGCCGCATGTTATGGGGATCTTAAACGTCACACCCGATTCCTTTTCTGATGGCGGACGGTTTACTGCGATTGATAGCGCCATCATTCACGCTAAAGACATGATAGGCGCGGGCGCAACCATTATTGATATCGGCGGTGAGTCTACGCGGCCCAATGCTGCTATTGTCGCAACTAATGAAGAATTGCAGCGAGTTATACCGGTCGTCAAAGCAATCCGGCAGCAACTTGGTGATGGAGTTTGGTTGTCTATAGACACCAGTAATCCTATCGTTATGCAGGCAGCGTTTGAAGCAGGCGCTGATATTTGGAATGACGTCCGCGCGCTGAAGCGTGAAGGCGCAGCAGAGATGGCAGCTAAGCTTGATGTTCCTGTCATGCTGATGCACATGCGCGGTGAGCCTACGACGATGAACAATCTTGCTCAGTATGATGATGTGATTAAAGAAGTCAGTACCGAGCTAACAGCGCGTATCGTTGAAGTGACAAACGCGGGCGTCAAGCGCGAAAAAATCATTATCGATCCAGGTTTTGGCTTTGCAAAAAACTATGAGCATCATTGTGCGTTATTAAGTCAGCTCGAACGTCTGCAAACGCTCGGATTGCCAATGATGTTTGGTATTTCACGTAAGCGTTTTTTAGCTGAAGTATTAAGCAAAAGCGGAGTCGAAGCGCTTGCCAATACTCAAGCGTTAGAGCGTGACGCGGTAGGAACGGCGGCGGGGATTTTTGCACTACAACAGGGCGCTAGTATTATCCGCACCCATAATGTCGCTATGATGCAGCAAGCGGTGACGCTATGGCAGCAATTATCGGCTTATAATCAAAGCTGATAGGTTATTAATAGCTTTTTATAAGCTGGCTGTTGCTAGATTGCCTTTTATAGACGTTATCTTTATAAATGATGCCTTTATAAGTACGGCTGACTCTTATTATTTGTTAACCTTACTATTTATTTAACGTATATTTAGTTAAATGCCATTTAAACCTATGGGAATATTTTTATGACGATTAGCAATCAACCAGAGCCAAACAAGCAACCAGAACCCACTCTTGAGCAACGCCGCATTATTTATCAAGCACGCCGTGGCTTAAAAGAATTGGACTTTTATATTGATCCTTATATTAAAGAGTTATATTTAACCGCTGACCCGAGTGAACAGGCGACTTTCGCAGAAATGCTGACCCATGAAGACCCAGATTTATTGGATTATTTTACCAACCAAAGCCGTCCAGAAAATGCAGCGATATGGGATTTGGTTAATAAAATTAAAACATGGCGTCATAGTAAAAGTTAAACGTAACCGTTGAGGTTTTTTCAAAGTACCAGCCTTTTAGATAGAGGCTTTGAATACATAAAATCCTGCTTGGATGCTAACGATGACATTGCTAAGCTCCTTACGTATCGACGCGCCAATCCAGCCTGCGAGCCGTATACGTTTGATGTTTTATCTGCTTTTGGCCAGTGCGCTGCTAATATTGGCAGCGCTTGCGTCATTGGCGTTGTGGCAGTATGTACTCATATTGATTGTAAGTGCCGCTGCCCTAAGCTATTTAGCGCTATCGCGACCGATTTTACTGCATCTAAGCCAGCCGCCCTTAAATAAGAGCATCTATCAACATTGGCAACTTCTGATGCGGAGCAGTCGCGGCGATAACTTGTGGCAAGCTGAGCTGGTCGCAGTCAGCAGCTATTCTTGGGTGATATGCTTTAAATTTATTGTCAAAGAACCTTATCAGCGCCCTTTAGCAGTCGCGACATTTCGGGATCAAGTCAGCGCCGAGCAATGGCGCAAATTGTCTATTTTAGCCAATAGCGTTTCTGCTAAAACGACGTAAATAAAGACTATGCGTTAAGAAAATAATATAAGTAGCATCATCTATATGCTGCATTTCTTTATATATCTTTTCCTACCTCTCATTTCTTCCTTTCAATCACTAACATGCCGCTACATGCCATAACAAAACGTCTATCTAAGCTAGGTAACGGTTTTGCTATAGTGGAGATAATCGTCAAACTCTTATTTGTCTTATTATTTAAGGATTTGCTCTAGTATGTGGCGAGAATTTATTTAAATGAGTAAATTAAATCAGATATTTGACGATACATTTTTATAATAAAAGGACGATATCATGAGCTTATTAGGAAATTTAGTCAGTCAAGTGGCGCGCAGTGCCATGGATCCAGAGGACAGACAACGCAATCCGGTCAACCAACGTATTAATCCGCGCCGCACTGGCGGACTTGGTGACATATTGGGTAGCGTACTTGGTGGCGGTCATCAACCCGCACCTTACAATCCGCAGCAGTATGAGCGCCGCTCAGCAGTTAATGGTTTTGGTTTAGATGACATCATCGGCGGGCTTACGGGCGCAAACCAGCGCGGCGGTATGAGCGCAGGCACAGGTGGACTTGGCGATGTTTTAGGTAGCGTCTTAAGTGGTCAAATGGGTAGCGGTCGAACCTCGCGCGCGGGCTTTGGTGGTAAAGGTATGCTGATCGCCGCATTGATGCCGATGGTACTCAGTTGGATCAAACGCAATGGTGGTTTGAGTGGCGCTTTATCAAAAATCACTGGCATGGGTTACGAGAATCAAGCGCGTTCTTGGATGAGTAACCAAGAGGTCAATGATAATCTTGATCCTAATGAGATTACGCGTTTATTTGATGAAAGTGAGATTCAGCAGGTAGCGGCGCATACCGGCGCAAATGAGATGGAAGTCCGCCAAGGTCTGGCTGAGCTACTGCCTGAGGTTATGAACCAATTAACGCCAAATGGCAATTTGGAAAATGAACCTGAAGCCAATGAAGAGATTGACCAAATTATCAATCAGTTATCAAATCGATTAGGCACATTAAAGTAAAATAATTATCCTTTATAAATCTTCCTTTCCGTCATTAAGAAAAGAGTGCATATACATGCGCTCTTTTTTTGTTTTAGCTTAGCAAAAATACTTACATTCTAACGCGATAAGGGCGCAGAGTTTTCTATGTGAGTTGAGTGCTAAAAAAATAGATATGTTAAGAACCGTGACTAAAGTCGCTAAGAAGATTCAAAAAATTTATGATAACGGTATAATTTATTTAAGGCTACTTCATAGCTTTGCATGTTATTACCCAGTTTCTTTAAAAAGCTTTATATAAAGTCATGCGATATAAAGGTATAAGTATTTTACAAGGATATTACTCATGCCATTTAAGCCTATCCAAGCAGCAATTGCCATCTTAGTTGGTTTGATTATCTGGTTTGTGATTCCTGTACCAAATGGAGTAACACCAGAAGCGTGGCATATGCTGGCCTTATTCATCGCCACCATTGTTGCCATTATCGGTAAAGTCTTGCCCATCGGGGCGATTGCCATTATCGCCGTTATGTTGGTGGCGCTGACTGGGGTGACTAATGACAGTCCAAAAGACGCCATCGCTGATGCCTTATCGAGCTATTCAAGTCCACTGATTTGGCTCATCGGTATTGCGGTGATGATATCGCGAGGACTTATAAAAACGGGTTTGGGGCGGCGTATTGCTTATTACTTCATCTCGATATTTGGAAAAAAGACCATTGGCGTTGCTTACTCGTTAAGCGCAGCGGAGCTGATGATAGCGCCGATTACCCCTTCTAATACCGCTCGTGGTGGCGGGATTATTCACCCCATTATGCGGTCAATTGCGCAAAGCTTTCATTCAACGCCAGAAGAAGGCACGCAAAATAAAATTGGCCGTTATCTAGCGATGGTGAATTATCACGCCAACCCGATTACATCCGGTATGTTTATTACCGCCACCGCGCCAAACCCATTGGTGGTAGATTTGGTCAATAAAGCCACAGGGAGTGAGATTCAGCTGTCATGGACGACGTGGGCAGTGGCCATGTTTATACCGGGGATGCTGTGTTTATTATTGATGCCGTTGGTTATTTATCTTATTTATCCGCCCGATGTCAAAGTCACCCCAGATGCCAAGCAGTTTGCTAAAGACAATCTAAGCGAGATGGGGCAGGTGAGCACGCAGGAAAAAATCATGTTGGGTGTCTTCGCTTTAATGCTGATATTGTGGGCCAATATTCCAGCACTAATCTTTGGTGAACAATTAAGTGTCGATGCGACAACCACTGCTTTTATCGGTTTGACGGCGCTTATACTGACAGGCGTATTAACTTGGGATGACGTGCTTAAAGAAAAATCAGCATGGGATACCATCGTATGGTTTGGGGCCCTGATTATGATGGCGTCTTACCTCAATAAATTAGGCTTGGTTAGCTGGTTCTCAAGCAACATCGAATCAATGATTGGCGTAATAGGCGTCGGCTGGATCGGCGCTGTGGTGATTTTAACATTGGTTTATTTGTATATTCATTACTTTTTTGCCAGTACCACCGCCCATATTACCGCCTTGTTTGCTGCTTTTTATGCCGTAGGGTTAAGCCTAGGCGCGCCGCCAATGTTATATGCGCTTATTTTAGCAGCAGCAGGCAATATCATGATGACGTTGACCCATTATGCAACAGGTACGGCGCCGGTTATTTTTAACTCGGGCTATGTGACCCTAGGAGAGTGGTGGATTATTGGCGCCATCATGAGTGTGGTCAATCTTGTGGTATGGATAGGCGCAGGTTTGATTTGGTGGAAACTGCTTGGTTATTATTGATAAATAGACTGACAATATTATGAGTCATCGATGAGTTTGCTCAAATTGGTTAAAAGCGCTCATCTAAGGTATCTAACGTATAATTTAACGCCTCAAAGCAGATATCGGTATTGAAGCCACGATATTGCAAAAATCGTAGCTGGCGAGCCTTGTCTTTTTGCTCAGTTGGGATGTCATCGCCATATTTTTTGGTACGGGCGGTGACCGCAAGTTTTAGCCAATCGACGCCTTCGACCAAGTTATCGGTATCCTCATCGATAAATTCACTAAATTCTTCAGATTCGGCATTGGCCATGTCGATCAGCTCATCAATATTGCCAGGCATGGCTATCTTTTTATGATAGAACTCTTGCTTAATACGAGCGCGTCCGCGTCCTTTACGGATATTTTCTCGTATCAGCATCAGCGTGGTACGATAATCGCTTTGATAGCCTTTTTCTGCAAACTCATCAAGTAGGGCATCGATTTTATCGGGGTCTTGCTCTTTGTCTAGCAGCTTTTGTTTCAGCTCGGCTTTGCCGTATTCACGGCGTGACAAATAATAAAATGCCAACCAGCGCAAACGGCTTTCGGCTTTGATGGCGTCGATATCCGCTTGCCGTTGCTCAGGCGTACGCAAATAGGCTTTAAGCGCTGCAGGTAGGTTGTCTGTTTGATTATTAGCTTGATGGTTTAATTCACTATGACCGTTAGCAATATTGCTATCTGTATGCTCATTATCTTCGCTATCATGAACATCATGCTTAACCTCGGCAAGTAGCTGTTTAATGCTTTGCGCTTCTGGTGGCTGATAGGAAGGTACGTTATTAGGCTCAGGAATGAAATTTGCCGCTGGATGAAAGCTTTTTTTGCGCTTTTTGTTTTTATAAGATTTTTTATTATAAGAGGAAGAAGAGACAAGCGAATCTATATCCGTTATAGCATCGTCCTGTAAAGGTGTTGCTTCTTTTTTTGTATAAGTCGTACGTTTAGCCGTTTTTCTAGGCTTATCTTGATAGGAGCTCTGAGTGTGTTTGAAAGACTCAGAGGATTTGGTAGACTTTTTGGATTTGGCAGGAGTAGCGCTCGCTGAATCGGCTTCCGACTCAGCGAGTATTTCAGCTAAGGTTTTAATTTTCATAATCAATCATGATAGACAATCATATTCTACAAAAAATCTATTATTGCACAGGCTCAGGAGCAAAGTCTTGTTCAGGCTCTTCCTCGTCTGGAGCTTTATTAGGGTCGACTACTCCGAGTTTTTCAGCCCGAATTTTCGCTTCGATCTCTTCAGCAATTGCAGGGTTTTCTTTTAAAAACAGTACCGAATTGGCTTTACCTTGGCCAATTTTTTCATCGCCATAGCTGTACCAAGAGCCTGCTTTGCCAACTGCGCCAATCTCAACGCCCAAATCAATCACTTCTGCTAGATGGTTGGTACCTTCACCATAAGTGATTTCAAATTCAGCTTGGCGGAATGGCGGCGCCATTTTGTTTTTGATGACTTTGACACGGGTTTGGTTACCGATAATATCATCGCCATTTTTCACCGCCCCGATACGGCGGATATCCATACGTACGGACGCATAGAATTTTAGTGCATTACCACCGGTTGTGGTTTCAGGACTACCAAACATAACGCCGATTTTCATACGGATTTGGTTAATAAAGACCACCATACAGTTCGAGCGTTTGGCATTACCAGTGATTTTACGCAGTGCTTGGCTCATCAAACGTGCTTGTAGACCCATGTGCGAGTCGCCCATTTCTCCTTCGATTTCTGCTCGCGGGGTCAGCGCTGCGACTGAGTCGATGACAATCATATCAACTGCCCCTGAGCGCACCAACATATCGGTAATCTCAAGTGCTTGCTCACCATTGTCTGGCTGTGACACGAGTAAATCGTCCGTATTTACCCCAAGTTTACGGGCGTAAACTGGGTCAAGGGCATGCTCAGCATCGATAAAGGCACAAACGCCGCCTTGTTTTTGGCATTCGGCAATCGCTTGCAAGGTCATGGTAGTTTTACCAGAGCTTTCAGGACCGTAAATCTCAATGATACGACCTTTTGGCAGACCACCGATACCAAGCGCGATATCTAGACCCAATGAGCCGGTAGAGACCACATCGGCGTCAAGCGTGGCTGACTCGTCACCAAGATGCATAATAGTGTTTTTACCAAATTGCTTTTCAATTTGACCTAATGCCGCTTTGAGGGCTTTGGCTTTATTTTCGTCCATGTAGGACTCCTTGTGAAAAATAATAAATATAAAATGGTTTAGTTATGTAAAACGTGGCTTTTAAAACGATAGGTTTAAAGCGTTTGTTAAATAACGACTTGCTCGCTGAAATCACTCACGACTTTCATCATCAGTAAACGACACGTTTGGCAAGTTTGAGGTAGAGGGTTATAGTGGGTTTAAGACAGTGATATCGGCTATATCACCTTACTATACAGTAAAAACGAATCATGATAAAAGCAAAAAAAAGTTCATAGATGCTAATGCTCATGTACCATAATAATGGCTGTAGGTTTATCTTTACGATACTGGTCGCGCTATCCTGTGTTATATCGCTATTGTTTAGATAAGGCTATTATAACAAAAACCAAGCTCAATATTTAGCGTAGTAAGCGGCTAAACGACAGTGAATGTCGCCTATTATTCTACTGATATTATGACGAAGTAGTTATGCTTTGCCCTATATTTCGAACTTAATAACAAAGCGGTTTGTCAATAGTTTTATGAGTTGTCCACAATAAAAAAAGTATTTTTATTTGTAGGTTGTGAAACATTGATAGGCTTTAAATTAATTTGAAAAAAATTAGAAATATATTATTTATCTTTCAAATACGTCGTAAGCTACTGATTTATAAAGTTTTTAAAATTGTACAAAAAATGAACGATTTTACCTAACCCTTTAAGCTATCTAAGGAAATGCTTGTCAAGTAGCGACTTATACACAGGGTTATCCACAGCTTATGGGGAGAACTCAGCAAACCCTTATGTTACCGATGTTTGCGCAGACATAAAATCTGAGGGACAGGCGAAATATTGATGATTTCTATTTTTGCAACTTTAAATTTAATAAAAAAATTGTTCTGTTACGCCTATGTTTCACATAATGCCTGCGCCTACAGGGAATTCAATAACAGCCTTGAATGGCTCAACATCTTAAAAACGACATGCAAAGCCTTATATGTCAAGGGCTATGCTAAAAGTAGCAAAATTCAGCTAAAAGCGGAAAAATGAATTGGCATAAAAAACGGCTAAGTACGTTATTAGTATCTTAGCCGCTATCGTGCAGGAATGCTAGGGTTACGCTACCAAGCCTAATCCTTGATATAGATCAAATCCCAAACGCCGTGTCCGCGCTCTAAACCGCGGCGCTCAAACTTAGTCATTGGACGAAAGTCAGGACGGTCGGTGAAATTACCAGCGCCTGCTTGAT
>Ga0114955_1001442_pt1 | contig 10901 bp, 8 predicted proteins | sample Porto_5metaG_FD_87302 | JGI IMG/M metagenome (GOLD analysis project Ga0114955, IMG submission 87302) | Marine algal microbial communities from Porto, Portugal - Porto_5 metaG | ecosystem: Host-associated > Algae > Red algae > Unclassified | place: Portugal: Porto | collected 2015-02-02 | reverse complement strand
TGAAGATATGGGACATATCACTTTGTGGTGGTTCTTCGTTTGATTTCGGAGCAATTTGTTCTTCAAATATTTCATCCCAACTTTTACTAGACGTAATACCAGTAGCTACCTGAGCACCACCTGATGTACCTATAATTAAATCTGCATTACGAACATCAATACCTTCTTTAGAAAGTGCTGATAAGTATCCTAATTGCCATCCAATTGCTAGTGACCCTCCGCCACCTAGGACAATGGCATGATTCATGTTTTGTTTATTATTCATGTTTAATGCTCCTCTTTTTCTTTTAATTATATTATCTATGATATAGTTGTTCTTTTTCCAGTAAAAGACTAATATGATAGCTAATAATTTATGTTATACCTTTTTAGATTGAATATCTGCTTGATCTGTATCGTTATTGATTATTTGTTGAGCAGTATTCCAACTATCACTCTCGATATCTAAAACACTTCTTAAATACGCCCATGTTGTATGTTGTAGTAAGTCAATTCTTTCAGGATTTTCGTCAGTCGTTTCTTTGGCTTCATATCCTGCTATACCACCTAATGAATGTTCCGCTTCATATAATTTTAATAAACTTTTCTCACCTGGGCTTAAATAATACGGTTCTTCCATCCATTCAGGTCCTATACTAGTTAATGGATTTTGATCTTTATCTCCCACTACAACTAAAGCTGGTTTAGTCATATGATCAAAGGTTGGATTTAAAAACGAAAAGTTATCTTTCGCAAATTGTGTTAACTTGTCTCCACCTTCTCCAGCAGTTGCTAATAAAATGCCGCCTTTCACTCTATCATCAGAATAATCTGTTGTCGCTTTAGTTATCGGATCAATCACTTGAAGTCCTAATAAATTACCTGCTGTTTGACCACCGAATGAGTGACCAACTGTCGCAATCTTACTCGTGTCTAATCGTCCACTCAATCCTGGGACTTGAGCCTCAATATATCCCAAATGATCTAAAATTGTTTTAACATCTTCCACTCGCTGACGCCACAAGTTTGACTGTCTTGGATCATCTTGAGACATGCTAATCGTTCTTGAATCTAAAAATGTAGGTTGAATGACAACAAACCCATGCGATGCCCAAAAGTCCGTTAAAGGTTCATATGCGTGCATTGAAGATCCAAATCCATGTGCAAATAAAATGATAGGTAAGTTACTACCTTCAGAAGGCATACTCACTTTAACTTGTAATTCATCACCACGTTCAGCTGGTGTTGGTAAAGAAATCGGTTTGATTGTCATACTAGGAATAGCTTCGTTTATATTAAAATTGAGTTGATTCATTTTAAAAGCCTCACTTTTTTATTAGTTAAATTTTGTGGATTTTGAGTATAAAAAGTATATTTATTAAGCAAGTTTAAAATGAGACACTCTGAAATTCAAATATATTGATTGTACTTCTAAATTTGCTTACCAATCGAATGTTTTCAATAAAAAATATGCCTTGGTGACATCTTTTAGAATGTACCAAGACATATGTCTATATTAATATTAATTTTTTCAATCTATAAAATAAGCAGGTATGGATTTTCGATATATTTTGCAAGCACTTTTAGGAAGTCCGCTGCTCCTGCACCATCTAATATCTGATGATCAAATGTAAGACTGAGTGGAATACGTGCTACTTGTTTAACATTACCACTTTCCATTATAACTTCATGTGATAAAGCTCCTACGCCAAGGATACCTGTTTCACCTAAATTTAATATTGTCGTAAAGTATTCAATATCACTTGCACCCATATTCGTGATGGTAAATGTTGAACCTTGCATTTGTACATCATTTGTTCGTCCTTCTCTTACTGCTTCAGATGCTTCTTTAATTTCAGTTGCTAAAGCACCTACACTCTTAGTATCAGCGTTTTGGATAACTGGAACCATCAAACCATCTTCAAGTGATGTTGCTACACCTAGATGTACGTCATCGTATTCAGTTAACTCTCCATTTTCATAACGCGCATTCATAGCACCATATTCTTTGAGTGCTATTACAATGGCTTTAGCAAGCAATGTTGTCACTGTTAATTTCACTTCTTGACCAGCATCTTGTAGTTCACCTTTAAGCTTATCTTTAAATTCTAATAAATGATCAGCTTCTACTTTGCGGTGTAATGTCAATTGGGCAGTATTGTTAAGACTTTGTCTCATATTTTGCGCGATACGTTTACGCATAGGATTTAAACCTTCGCCTACATTCTCCATAGAAATGTTTTGCGCTTGAACATCATGTTGCCTGTTATTTCCTGTATGTGTAGTTTCTTTATCATAACCTTGATCAATAACACGTTTAATATCAAGTTTAGTAATACGTTGATTACCACCTGTACCTGTAATGCGTGTAATATCTAGGTCTTCTTTTTCAGCCATTTTTCTAGCTAATGGAGAGATAAAAATTCTACCACTATTAATTGTTTCATCATTTTGTTGAGAAACTTGATATTCTTGTTGTGACTGTTGTTCTTGTTGCTCTTCTTTATTATTTTCAGTTTCTTCATAGTTTTGTACTTCGTTTTGTTCGTTATCGCTAACTTCTTCACCCTCTTCACCGATAATTCCTAGTACGGATTTAACAGGTGTTTCTTCTCCAGCTTGCACTTTAATTTTTAACAAAGTACCTGAAGCTGGTGCTTCAACATCTTGGGTTAATTTTTCGGAACTAATTGTTACAATGCTGTCCCCTTCATTTACAGTATCTCCCTCTGATATGAACCACTCTTCAACTGTGCCTTCTTTCATTGTCATACCTAATTTAGGCATAATAATATTTTCACTCATACTTTACACCCCCTTCACTTATGATTTAGCTTTTTTCAAATCATCAATTAATTCTGCTGCTATATCTAGTACTTTTTCAGCATTCGGCATATAAGCTTCTTCTAAATTAGCTGCAAATGGAACTGGTGTATCAGGTGCAGTCACTTTTTTAATTGGTCCATCTAAATAATCAAATCCTTCGTCACCAATTACTGAAGCAACATCTCCAGCTACGTTACATTGTGGGTTAGACTCATCAATAACTATCAAACGGCCTGTTTTCTTCACTGATTCTAATACAGTTTCTTTATCCCATGGAGATACTGAACGTAAATCAATAACTTCTACTGAAACATTGCTTTCAGCTAATTGCTCAGCTGTATCTAATGCAACTGCGACCATTTTACCGATAGCAACAATAGTTAAGTCTGTACCTTCACGTGTTACATTAGCTTTACCAATTTCAACTGTATAATATTCTTCAGGTACTTCTCCTTTTTGTCCTAATAATGTTTTATCTTCTGAAAATACAACTAAATTGTCATCTTCAATAGCTGCATTCAACAGTCCTTTTGCATCATATGGATTTGATGGTACAACAACTTTAACACCAGGGATCGCTGCAAACATATTGTATAAAGATTGAGAGTGTTGCGCAGCTGCCCCTGCACCAGCGCCGTGTACTGTTCTCACTACTAACGGTATTTTAGCTTTCCCACCAAACATATATCTCATTTTCGCACCTTGGTTTAAAATTGGGTCTAAACCAAAGCCGATAAAATCATTGAACATTAATTCCGCGATTGGACGTAAGCCTGTAGCTGCAGCACCTACAGCTGTACTTAATGTAATATGCTCAGCTATTGGTGTATCGATAACACGGTCACGACTATACTTTTTAGCCAAACCTTTAGTTACACCAAATACGCCTCCAAATGTATCATCATCTTTAATGTGATCTACTTTAGCCCCACCAGACACATCTGTACCAATTAAAATAACGCTATCATCTTTTTTCATAGATTGATCAATGGCTTCGTTAATTGCACCCATAAATGTTAATTTTCGATTTTCACTCATCATAAAATCCCCCTTTGCTTATGCAAATACATCTTTATATAATGATTCGACATCTGGTAATTCACTTTGTTCTGCATATGCTACTGAATCTTCTACAGCTTTTTCAGCTGCTTTTTCAATTTCAGTGGCTTCTTCATCAGTTAACCAACCTTCTTCAATAGCTACTTTTCTAAATTCTTCAGTCGCATTTTTATCAGCATTTCGATCGTTAGGTGATTTAACTTTTTGTTCATCACCCTCGAAGTGACCATACTTACGATACGTATCACATTCAATTAATGTTGGTCCTTCACCATTTTTCGCACGTTCAACCGCTTCTTTAGCTGCTTTTCTAACTTCAAGTACGTCCATTCCGTCAACTCTTACACCAGGCATGTTATACGCTTTCGCTCGTTCAGCAATCGTTTCAGATGCACTTGCATAGTCATGTGTTGTACCTTCAGCGAATTGGTTGTTTTCACAGACGAAAATAACTGGTAAATCTAAAATTGATGCAAAGTTTAATCCTTCATGGAAGTTACCTTCATTGGCAGCACCGTCACCAAAGAAGCACACTGCAACATTATTCTTTTTCTGGTTTCTGATTGAAATACCTGCACCTGCTGCTAAGCCAAAACCACCACTTACAATACCGTTGGCACCTAGCATACCTTTATCAATTTCAGCAACATGCATTGAGCCGCCTTTACCATGACCTAAGCCATCTCTTTTACCCATAATTTCTGCCATCATTCCATTTAAGTCACATCCTTTAGCAATGGCATGTCCATGACCACGGTGTGTACTTGTTATATAGTCATCATCTTCCAATAGTGACATGACCCCTGTCGCAACTGCTTCTTCCCCAACATATAAATGAACGAAGCCTGGAATTTGTCCATCACTAAAAATTTTATGCACTTTTTCTTCAAAATATCTTATTTCATTCATAGTTTTATAAATCCAACGCGCTTGTTCCTTTTCCATAGTACATTCCTCCCATTACTGATTCGAACCTTTGTTAAAAGACTTAAAACCTTTATATCTAAAAATTCTGACATTTAAATGTTAATTACATGTGTATAGCTTTTTTAAATAATGCATCTGCATTTTCACCTATAGCTTCTAGTAAAGATGGATGTGGCTGAATTAATTGTGACAATTCATCCATAGTGCCTTCCGAAACTTTTACACCTAATATTTCACCAATGAGATCAGTTGCATGTGGACCTACAATAAAGGCACCCAATACCTCATTGTATTGTTTATCAGATACTATTTTGATTAGGCCTTCCGTTTCCCCTTTGATTAACGCCTTAGCATTACCTTGGAATGTCGACTCTGATACTGAAACATCATAACCGGCGTCTATTGCTTGTTGTTCAGATAAGCCAACTGATGCTGCTTCTACTCTAGTGTAGATACATCTAGTAATGTCGTCTTGATTTACTGGTTTTGGATTTAATCCCGCTAATTTTTCAGCTACCATTACACCTTGCGCACTTGCAGTATGTGCTAATTGATAACCTTTGACTAAATCTCCTATAGCATATACATGTTTATAAGTTGTTTGGTTAAAATCATCAACCAGGATAAATTTACCATCCATTTTCAACTCTATATTATCGATGACTTTAGTATTTGGCTTTCTTCCAGTAGCAATAAGAAGTTGATCAAATTCAACTGTATCGTGACCTTTTAATTGAACACTAGATTTATTAACGTTATCAATTTTGGCTTTGGTAATGATTTCGATACCTTGTCGTTTTAGATGATTTTTAAGAATTTCTCTTACTTCTTCAATTTCTGTGAGTAATATATCATCTGCGACTTCTATAATTGTGACTTTAACACCTAAATCCGCCATGGATGATGCAAGCTCTGTTGCTATTACACCTCCACCAATAACAGCTAATTGAGTTGGCAACTGTTGTAAATTGAAAAATGTATCTGTCGTTAAGTAATCAACATTTTCTATTCCTTGAATAGGTGGTACAAAAGGTTGACTTCCAGTTGCTAAAACAATGTCTTTCGCTTTAATCTTTTGATTATTTACAGAAATAGTAAGATTGTCTTTGAGAATTGCTTCCCCTTCTATAAAATCAACTTTGTTTTTCTTAAGTAGTTGCTTTACACCACCCGTCAATGTATCGACAACTTCATTTTTGCGCTTAAATAATTTTTTATAATCAATGTGAAGATTGTCGGTCTGAATTCCCCAGTCATTAGCATCATTGATATCATGAACTTTAGTACCAAATTCTAATAACGTTTTAGAGGGAATACATCCTACATTCAAACATGTGCCTCCAGCATATTGCTTTTCTATAATAGCTACTTTCTTACCTAATTGAGCAGCTCTTATAGCTGAAATATAGCCCCCAGGTCCAGCACCAATCACTACAAGATCATAACTACTTGCCATATCACATCCCCCTTTCTATACAACAATTTTAAAAACCAAAAAGTTGAAAAAGTTGAAAAGAAACAAGAATTTAGAAGTATTTTTAATTTTATGTAAGCGCTTTCTTATTCCTTAATTATATTTTACTCCTAAACAGAAAATTGAGCAATCAAAAATAATATTAAAAGAATTTTTTTAAATTATAAAAAGAGATGTATTAACACCTCTTAAAACAATATATTACTATTTTTATTAGATCTTAACTTTGATAAAATCAATATCCTTCTTATTAATATATTCTATTTGATTTTATTTTTTATAAAAATATATCCGAACAAGTTCTTCACTTGTCCGGATTCAAAATATTTCTATTTAATTTTATCAAACAACTTTTTAAAGTTGGCTGCAGCGTTTTCTTGTTTGAGTGTTGCTTTTGTAGCAACATGTGTTAGTGGTTCTCTAACTACTTTATCCATGTATTTTGCAAATTCACTAATATATTAAAATATTATTATTAAACGAAAAATTTCTCAACTATGGTTTTAGCCGCATTTCCAGTTTCAAAAGTACAATATTGTTTATAAAATTGATCATATTTCCACTTATAATCTTTTTTTACTTTGTCAATATTTTTTATTGCTTCTATTAATTGTTCATTTGTTTTTAGTAATGGACCTGGTGCTTTATTTTCAAAATCAAAATAAAAACCTCTTAATTGATTTTTATAATAATCTAAATCATAAGTGAAGAACAGTAATGGTTTTTTAGAGTTTGCAAAATCAAACATAACTGATGAATAATCTGTTATACAGATATCAGTAATTAAATACAAATCACTTATTTCATCATATTTATTTCCATCTATTACAAAATCCGCTAAGGATTGATCTAATTTCATTGCATTACTAATAATTATATGCGGTCTTAAAATTAAAATATATTCATTTCCAATAGATTCTTTCAATTTATTTAAATCTAACTGCAAATTGATTATATGTTTTTTTGCTTTGTTTATTTCATCATCTCTAAAAGTCGGCGCGTACAAAATTATTTTTCTATCATCTTGTATACCTAGTTTTTGTTTAATAATTTTTTTTCTATCTTCAATATTGCTAGAACTTTGATTATAAAATACATCATTACGAGGATAACCTATTTCTAAAATTTCCTTTTTAAACTCAAACGCTGATTTAAAACATTCGCTAGCATATGGACTTGGAGAAATTAAATAATCCCAATACTTAATTGCTTGATTCACCCTGTTTTTATAGTTTTCATCTCTACCCTCAAAAACTGCTACATCATTCAGCATTTTTTTTAGAGGCGTTCCATGCCAAGTTTGAATATAAGTGGTATTTTTAGCTTTATTTATATAATATGGGAAATTTTGATTATTAATCCAATACTTAGCACGTGATAAATAATAGTAGTATTCAGGTGATAATCTTTTAATTGAAACTACATTTGGATCATTGAACGGGTATTGTTTATTATTTACCCAAACTATTTTATAGTCATTTTTATACTCTTTTAATTTATCATATATTACTTTAGGGCTGTCACTTACTGATTTACCAACATTACTTTCAAACACAATCAGATCTTTTTTAACAGGTGCTAATTTAGTCGTAAAAGTATTAAATTTATCCATTATTTTAAAATAATTTTTATCTTTTCTAAATCTTTTAGCAATATGCTGTGTTAAAATATCATATTTCACTTTAGATTTTATTTTATTTCTACTTTTATAATTGATTACTGTGGAATATATTCTAAAACAATTGCTTTGATCACTATATTCTATAAATTTGTTGGCTCTTTCTTTTATTTTATTATTTATTTTATAATTATTTTTTATTATTTTGTCTAACTGTACTTCCAAATCAGTCTGAGAATTAACAATTATACCTGGCAGCTCATTTTCAATATCAATATGTGATGGTTGAATGCCTAGAAATCTATCTCTATCAAATTGATAATATATTACTGGTTTCTCAAGAAAACTAAAATCAAATGCCACACTAGAATAATCAGTTATCATTAATTTACTTTCTTTTATTAACTTTTGAACATCTACTTCTCCTTGTTTAATACTTTTTATATATTTAGGAATATCAAACATATCTATAAAGGGTTGCATATTAGGGTGTAAGCAAAATATTATTTCTGTTCCATTATTTACTATTTCTTTAAGTTTAGAACTAGATAATAATTTATTCATTCGATTAAGATATTCCGAATTTTCTAGTTGATCAGCACTTGTTAACCAATCTCGCCAAGTAGGTATAATTAAAATTTGATTTTTAACTTTAGTTGGTTTAAATAATTCATCGAATCTAGGTAAACCAGTGACTTTTACTTGATTAGCATCAAATTTCAAGTCTCTAACAACTATTTCCTTTTCTCTTTCAGAACTTGTTATAAACAAGTCAACATTAAAATCTTTTAATTGATTTCCGTTTATATTTGTTAAGTTCTTAGTTCCCAGTACTCCATGCTGTAAAAAAATCTTTTTTGCATGAATTTTTTCTAAATAAATTTCACTATTTGTAGGATATAATAATTCTGGATGATGAGTAGAACAAATATAATCTGCTTTTAACATAATATCGAAATGTTCTTTTGTTTTATAAAATATAACATTACCATATGGGATAACATTTGAAGCTTCAGGTGATTCTTTTTCTATTACATAAAAAACTGGTAACTCTGGAAAATTAGTTCTCATAAATTTAAAGAAATGATAACCATTATCCTGTGCTTTATATGATTTTTCACCTATTACCCAAACTTTATTCGATTCTTTTTTCCATCTATTTACAAAATTTAATGATTTTAAGTTTTGTAAGTATGATAAATAACTATCAACATAATATCTATTTATTCTAAATGAAATATTTCTACCTTTCATTGTAAAGTAAGGTGTTATTGATACGATTTCATTTCCGTAATCAGTTAATATTTCACCTTTTAAAAATCTTTCTACTAATATTCTAGGGTTCCCTACTTTGATTTTTATACTTTCAAGAGTTTCTTTAACTTTAATACTTAAATAAATATCAACAACATCTCCATTTTCAAATGGAAATTTAATAAATTCAATTAATTCATTGTAAAAATCAATAGAATAATCATAAATAGTTGAATTCTTTTGTTTTCTATTAAATACTGGATTAATATTAATTTCTTTGAATTCATTTGTAAATCTAGTTTTAATCAATAATTTAACATCTTCAAGATTAGAATTAAAAATTGAAAATTGTCCTTCAATGTATGCTTGACTATTGTTAAATTTCACTTTATCAATATGTCTTCTTGAAAAATAAATTTTTTTAGGATCATATTCTCCCAAGGATAAATGTAAAAAGCCATTTCTTGTGATATAAGGATGAATGGAACTACTTTCATATGTAAACTCACATAGATTATTCACACTACTTTTACTGTTGTTAACTTTCAAATTCTTTTGTGTGGTTAAAATAGGAGCAACTTCTTCTATAACTATATATATTTTTTTACTTTCATATACACTAAATACTTTAATAACTTCTTTTAAATCAATATTAAAAACGCCATTTATATTTTCATAACTTATTGAATCAAATTCATTTTTTATGATTAATCTAGAAATAGATTCATAGTTTTGTTCAAAAGAGATTTGAAGTATAGAACCAATTTGTTTTATATTTTGCAATTGCTTTCACTCCGATTTATTAGTATGTTTCTCTGTTAATTGTAACAAGTTTTAAGTTATAATTGTTACAATAAATAATGTAAACTTCAAAAAATAATGAGAATCAATTATAATACTTTTTTGACAAACATTACAATTTACAACTATTCTGATACAATTAATAAAAACCTTAATTTCTAACGTTAAATAAACATGAAGTTATAATAGTATGCTCATATTTGTAAATTAAGTATCTTTCGTATGTTACCAATAACATATAGCGATTAAAAATATTAATCTCTTTATGTAAAATTATTGAGCCAGTAATCATTTGTATATTCTGTAAAATTTTTAACTGTAAAAAATGCATTTAATACTATAAAATTCAAATTTGAAGATAATATTTTAATAAAATGGAATTGTGTATAAACTTTGAAGTTATATTAAAACTTATAAAACAGCTTTAAAATTGATAATAATTTCCACCTTATATTTATAGAAATTCTGAAAATAAAAATCTTCAGTTGTTTCTTTATTTTAAATTAAGGTGGTTTTTTTGTAAATTATAAATATAATACTGTTTATACAACTATATTTCAAAGTTTAATTACTCAATTTTAATAATGGGAGAGGCTTGTCTTATGAAAGATAATTGGACTAATGTAGCTGATGAAAGTTTAGTTAAAGAGTTTTATGAGAACCAATCAACTGAAGCTCAACAAGAAGGCTTTGAAACTACACTTGCTTTTGGTACGGCTGGAATAAGAGGCAAATTAGGACTTGGAGAAGGACGTTTAAACCGATTTACTGTGTCTAAAGTCGCTTTAGGCTTAGCCAAATTTTTACAATCCAAACACACATCACCTGTAGCAGTGATTCATTATGATACAAGACATTTGTCACCAGAGTTCGCTCAAATTATCGCAACGATTTTAGCTAGTAATGATATCAAGGTTTACTTATCTGATACATACCGTACAACACCTGATTTATCTTATGCTG
>Ga0114955_1001441_pt1 | contig 10901 bp, 4 predicted proteins | sample Porto_5metaG_FD_87302 | JGI IMG/M metagenome (GOLD analysis project Ga0114955, IMG submission 87302) | Marine algal microbial communities from Porto, Portugal - Porto_5 metaG | ecosystem: Host-associated > Algae > Red algae > Unclassified | place: Portugal: Porto | collected 2015-02-02 | reverse complement strand
CCTGGGGGCTTGCGGCCGCCGACCGGCAGCGGCGGCGGCGGCGGCGCTCCACCGCCGCCGCCACCTCCACCCGGCGGTCTGCGGCCGCCCACCGGCGGCGGTGCGGGTGGCGCAGCTCCGCCACCGCCACCACCACCACCGGGTGGCTTGCGGCCGCCGGTTTCTGGTGCTGGCGCCGGACCGCCCCTCAAGCCACCGCCGCCGCCGCCCCCACCTGGGGGGCTGCGGCCACCCACGCCCGGCACTGGCGGCGGAGGCCCTCGGCCACCGCCGCCACCCCCCCCGCCCGGCGGGTTGCGGCCGCCGGGCCCGCCGGTTCCTCCCCCACCCGGTGGCCTGCGACCGCCGGGCCCTCCTGTGCCGCCCCCACCCGGGGGCCTGCGGCCGCCGGGTCCGCCGGTTCCACCCCCACCCGGTGGCCTGAGGCCGCCTGGCCCGCCCGTGCCGCCACCACCCGGTGGCCTGAGGCTGCCTGGTCCGCCCGTGCCGCCACCACCCGCAGGCCTGCGGCCTCCCCGCGCATCTGGGCCGCCAAAGCCTCCTGCAGGCGGCCTGCCACCCCGCGGGGGCGGCGGCGGCAGCGGCAGCGAGGCGGACTCGACGGCGGCGGCGGCAGCGGCTCAAGCGCTCGCCGTGGCGAAGGCGGCCAAAGCCAAGCGCAATGAGACCAAGATGGTGCACTGGACGCCGCTCTCCAAGCAAAAGGTTCAAAAGTCCCTCTTTGAGTCGGAGGCGTTTCGCAACAACGCAGCGGCGGATATGGCCAAGCTGGTGGACGAGGGCGTCCAAAAGCAAATCCAAGCCGCCTTTTCCTCCAAGCCGCCGCCCAAGCGGGAGCCGACACCAGAGGAGACGGCCGCCGCCGCTGAGGCGGAGAAGAACAAGCCCTTTGCCGCTGGGGTGCTCGAGGCCCGCCGCACGCAGAATATTGAGATTACGCTGCGACGGTTCACGGCCAAGCCGCCGGCCATCGCCCAGGCGATCAACACCCTCGACCCGACCGGGGCGGTGCTGTCGGACGAGAACGTTATTGCGCTGAGGAGCGCCATCCCGACCCCTGAAGAGTTTATGGCCGCCAAGCTGTTTGCGGGCACCCCCGAGGGCGCGGAAAACCTTGACAGGCTCAACCCTGCCGAGTCGTTTGTGGTTCACGCGTCGCGCGTGCCCCGCTTTGGCCAGAAATTGTCGGCAATGCTGACCATCCGGTCGGCGAGCGGAGCGGCGGCGGAGATCAAGGCGTCGCTCGACACGCTGCTGGTTGCATGCCGGGAGGTCAAGACATCCGACCGCCTCCAAAACTTTCTTGCCGTCGCGCTCATGACTGGCAACTTCCTCAACGCTGGGACGAACAAGGGCGCAGCGCGAGGCGTGCGCGTTGAGAGCCTCCTCAAGTTCAACGAGACGCGCTCCCTGGACCGCGATGTGTCGCTGCTCCACTACATTGCACAGCTGGTGGCGGACAAGGCGCCGGAGGTTCTGCAACTGCAAGAGCAGCTGGCGCATGTGGCCAAGGCGCAGCGTATCAACAAGGACGACCTGTCCGTTGAGTTGACGCAGCTGCAGCGGGCCGTCTCCATCCTTGGCTCTGAGATTACGCAGATGCTTCAGGACATGCCAGAGGGGGCGGCCGGCGCGGCCGGCGGCTCGCTGCCTGTAGCCGCCAAGCCCCCAGCCGCAGCGGGACTGCGGGGCGCCCCGCGGCCACCGCAGCAGCTGCTGTCGGCGGTCGGTCGAGGGGCGTCGTCCAACGGGACAGCCTCCAGTGCGGTGCGGCGGGCGGGGTCTTCGGCGAGTGGCGACTCGCTGCCAGTCGCTCCGACGGCGCCCTTGGTCGCCGACCGAAAGGATGAGACGGCGGCGGGCGATGACGCGACCGACGGCGACAAGGCTGGCGACAAGGCCGGCGATAAGGCCTGCGACAAGGCCAAGGCGTCGGCGAAAGTGGTTGGCGATGGCGACGCTGCCGGTGACGACGCTAAGGGCGGTGACGCCGACGAGACGCCGCTTGCCACCGCGCGTCGCGTCTATGCCGAAACGGAATCCACCGCGGCTGAGCTGCAGGTGCTTCTCAACACGGTTGTGCGGGAGTTTGAGGACATGGCCACCTACCTGGGCGAAGACACCCGCTCCAAGACCGATGAGCTCTTTTCTACCATCCACACCCTCGTGACGGATATTGAGCGGTGCGCTAAGGAGAACGAAGTGCGCCAGAAGACCAAGGCTCAGAAGGAGCGTCTCGCCGCCTCGCGCAAAGCCATGGAGGAGGCGACGACTGGCAAGGATGCGGATGGTGCCAAGGCTGCGGACGGCGCCAAGGTTGCGGATGGTGCCAAGGCTGCGGACGGCGCCAAGGATGCGGACGGTGCCAAGGCTGCCGACGGCGCCAAGGCTGCCGACGGCGCCAAGGCTGCCGACGGCGCCAAGGCTGCCGACGGCGCCAAGGCTGCCGACGGCGCCAAGGCTGCCGACGGCGCCAAGGCTTCCCCCGGTGGTGCTGCAGGGAACGACGCGTCGAACGGGGAGCGCTCCTCACCGTCGTCCCTGCTTGTCTCGACCAAGGGAGTCGATAGCAACGCCGCGGCAGTTCCGCCCGGTGGCAAGTCCCCCACAGCCGGTCCGCCGATGGGTCAACGTGAGGGCGACGGCGGCGACGGGGAGCCCACTGAGGACGAGGTCGAACTGACCTTTGGCGGAGCCGACGAGGCGGCGTCGGGCGCACCAGACGGCGCTGCCGCGCCGAGCAGGCGGGGCAACGCCAGGCGAAAGCGGTCCAACCGGAACAGGCGCCCCGCCAAGGTGTGACGCGGCAGTCGGTCGTGCCACGGCGGCGGGTAGTGCCCCACGGTGGAACCTCGCCGCTTTTGCTTTTAGACACCGAGAGGTACAGGGTGACCATGCGTGTGTACTGTAGTTGGGGTGGTTATGTAGAGGGCGCTCTGGTTGCGGGCCATCCTGGGCGGGGGGCGGTGTGCATGTGGGTCGCTGTTTTGTGTGTAGGCGAGAACTGGAAGAAACATATTACGACCAAACCTCACAGTTCATCGTTGGGGGAGGTCCCCATTGGCGGACGTGCGCCAGGTTCGCCTGCCCGACCCCCAGCGGACTCGTTGCGCTGGTGGGCAATGACGCGCCGACAAGGCAAAGATCTACCATTGTTTTGCTTTGTCGCACAGAACAGCCACTTGGTGGCAGCAACCGCTACGAGCACACCAAGAGAACGCTCACACAGCACCCACCGTGACCCACCTCAGGCTACTCGCGTAGCACGGGCGGCGGCCAGCCGGCCCGGCGCCCCCCCCGAGGGCGCCCCCGACGCACTCGCCGGGGGCCCCAACGCCGCCGCCGACCGCCGCTTGACGGCAGTCAGCAGTTCTGCCGACTTGCCAACCTGCTCCATAAAGTACTCCCCGTAGCGCGTCTCCACAACCGTCCCCGACACGTGCACATCGTTGCCGTCGACGTAAAAGGCAAGGTCCGCCGCCGACGGCGGCGCGCCGTCATCGGCCACCGCGGGCCCTTCCGCGCCGACCGCCGCACCGACGGCGGCCGTCGACGCCGCCGCCGTGGTGACAGCGGCAACAGTCGGTCCGTCGGCCGCTGCGGAACGGGAGCCCCCCGCCTTGTGCTTGAGGCCGAGCAGATGCGCCCGCAGCGCCGACTCGTCGGCGTTCATGAAGCGGGCGAGCTTGTCGAGCCCAATGGTCGTGTACAGCTTGAGGTAGGAGCGAAGCTCTGGAAGCTGCAGCTGCTGGCGCACGTCCCGCAGAAAGATGGAAGACTGCTGGCTGAGGGCCGCCGCCGACATGTCGCCGCCCGCGTCCCACACCGGCGGCGCCGGAGAAATGAACTTGGGGCTCGTGTACCCAAACGTGTCCTCGTACGCCGCAATCTCACCGACGCGCATGCGCGCCAGCCGCTCCCCGGCCTTATCCCGCACAATGACCATCAGCGACTCGTCAACGTGTTGAGGGTGGAGCGCGAGGCACAGTGCAAGGAGCGCCGCCATCTGGTCGTGCCGCTTATTGATCTGCTCGTACTGGTAGCTGCGCGTGTGGAATTGCTTGAGGCGGCCGACGCGAGAGAGCGTCGTCGACAGGATCCGCACCGCGTCCTCGTAGCGGCGGAGCATGCACTGGCAAAAACCCATGTAGTAAAACAGGGAGATGTGGCACGCCGTCACGTGGGTGTACAGGGACGTCACCGCGCCGTCAACGAGGTGCAGCGGCTGGAGGACCATCAGCGCCAGCCGGTAGTCACCGACGAGCGTGTGCACGCGCAGCAGGCCGACGATCGAGTAGTAGCCAATGTAGCGGTACGTCGGGCGGGTCGACAGGTCAAAATCCTCCGCCGCCGCGTCGGCCGACCCCGACGGGAGCCCTCCGTTGAGCATCCACGGGCACACGTTGGACTTGGAGACGAGGGCGTGCAGGTAGCGCAGCACCGCGTTGATGGACCACACGTCCTCATTGTTGCGGAGGTACTCCACCTCCTCCGGGGCGAGCTTGGACAGCTTGGTGCGGAAGGCGCACCACGCTTCCGTCTGGTACACAAACTCATCGATCATATCCCAGAGCCACGATGGGGGCAGGGACACCTCGACGAGCCCGTCGTGGAGGAAGAGGCCAAACAGGTCGCAGTAGTTGTTCCACGAGTGCACCTGCTGGGAGAGGGTCGGCGAGCCACTGCCATACAGGTGGCGGTAGTAGAGCTCTTTGTAGAGCACACCAAAAGTGTCCTCCTCCGACTCAATCGAGTCGACGGCTTCCACGATCAGCGGCCACTCGGGCCAGGAGCCGCCGCTAAAGTAGCGATCCGACAGCGCCCGGAAAGTCTGCTCGTACAACGAGTGCACGTCATCGACCTTGCCGGCCAGCACCGCGGTGCGGAGCATCGTCACATACATGACGACCTTGGACGGCACGTTGGAGAAGCCCTCCGCGTCGTCGGCGCCGTCATCGTCGACCAGGAGCAGGGCGGGAGACATGGACGGGCCATCCCGCCGGCCGCCACCACCCCCGCCGCCGCCGCCGCCGCCATCACGGTCACGGTCGCCGCGGTTGCGGCGGCCACCGCCGCCCTCCCCATCGTCTCGGTAGTTGGACCGCCGCTCTGTCACGCTCGCCACATCGCCTCGACGCCACTCCATGGTGAAGAACCAGAGCGTCCACAGACGCCAAGGGGATCAGGGAGAAGGAAGGGAGCAACACGGCTGGGGACGGGGAGCAGCCACGTCTGACGGATCGGGGCGGCCCATCAGAGTCTGCACGACGATCGTGGGCGGCGTCGCCGTCGGCCACACTGGACTGGTTGGTGATAGGAAAAGCACGAATCCAATTAAGTCGTAGTTGTGGAGGATGCCGACCCTACATCCTCGCTTTAGTCAACAGTACTATTGTACTTAGTCTCCGATGTTGATGAGGCAGGGCTGGTCCGCCGCACTTGGGCGGCCGAAACCGCACCGCGTGGCTCAGTTTTCGGCTTGTGCCGACCCCGCATGCCAAAAACGCTACAGAGGCCAGCAAAAGGGGAGCCTGTTTTGTCACTTTTTCTTGGCCAGCGCTGCCAAGACCACCTCCCGCATCAACCCAACGTCCGGCGTCCGTTCTGGAAACCACAGCTGGAACTGCGCCGCCGCCTGCCGCACAAACATTTCTACCCCCGACACGGTCACGCAGCCCGCCGCCGCCGCCTCCCGCAGCAGCCGCGTCTCGAGCGGGTTGTACACAGCGTCAAAGACGAGCGGCGCCCCCCGGTCGACAAACAGCGCCGCGTCGACGGGCGTCGCGTCGACCGCCGGATGCATGCCGACCGACGTGGAATTCATGACAATGTCAACGGCCGCGACAAACGGCAGGTCCGTCGCCGCGTCGGGCGTCGTGGCCACGGTCGGGCACGTGGGGGTGCGGAGCTCCACGGCGAGCGCCCGTGCCTTGTCCCCACTCCGGTTGACAATGATGACGAGCCTCGCGCCGCGGGCGACGGCGCCAAACGCGAGCGCGCGGCCGGCGCCGCCGGCGCCGAGGACCATGACCGACGCGTCCCGGACGGCCCGCCGCGCCTCCACCGCGTCGAGCGCCCCCGTCCAGTCCGTGTTGTAGCCGCGGTAGCCGAGCGGACCAGCGTCGTCGGCCACGAGCGTGTTGACCGCCCCAATGCGCGCCGCGACCGGGTCGACGGCGGCGCCGCACGCGGTGAGCGCCGCGAGCTTGTGCGGCAGCGTCACGGAGAAGCCGACAAAGCCGTGCGGCCGCACGGCGGTCAGGAAGCGCTCCAAATCCCCATCGTCGACGAGCAGCGGCACGTAAACGGCGTCGATGGACGCGGCGGACAGCGCCGCGTTGTGCAATGCGGGGCTCATCGAGTGGCCAATGGGGCACCCAATGACCCCATACACGGCCGTTGCCGGCGTGATGGACCGAAAGGGGTAGGCGGACAGCAGGGTGGCCGTGTCGAGCTGGCCGGGCGCCGACTCGGCGCCGGCGGCGACGCACGTAAAGGTCAGAAAGCCCCCATACTTGGGCGTCAACACGCGGGAGATGACGCCGTGGGCGCCCATGGCCAGGGCGATCGTCGGCACTTTGGCGGCGGAGAGCAGGTCAAACACCACCCCAACGTCCGCCGCGGAGGTTGCAGCCATGGCCACCTTGACAATGTCGGCGCCGGCCGCGACCGCGTCGGCGTATACCTTGGACGCCTCGTCGTGTGTCAGCGGCCGCTCAAAGTTGTGGTGCGACAAGATGAGGCGGCAGGCACCCTTGCCGCCGCTTCGTGATGGAACCGCCACGCTCGAGGAGCGCGCAGCCTGGAAGGACTCTGCCGCTGCCAGCTCCACGTCGACAAAGGCGGCGCCCGCTGCCTCGGCGTGGACGAGTGTCGCGAGGCGATCCGCCTCGGGCAGAGTGCACTTGCCACCCTCCCATGCTGCCCGGTTGGTAACAATGACGGGGAGGGGGGAGGCCGACAGGGGGTGCTTCCAGTCCTCGCCGGCGTCCAAGAGGTCTAAGCGGAGCTCGACAATGTCGGCGCCCGCAGCGGCGGCCTTGTGGAAGTCGGCCAAGACGGCCGCGGCGGTACTGGCCGTGACACTGGTGCAGACCAATGTGTCCCCCATAGTTTTGATGGGGCGCTGCAGGTGAGGGTGGTCTGGCAAGGGAAGGGAGACGAGGAAGCGACGAGCGGAGGGCGGCGGCAGGGGGCGCGTGTGCTGGGGAAGAAGACGAGGCGATACGGAGCTGACCGTGGACGTGAGATCCCAGAAATGTCCAAATACCCAACCCGCGCAATACGTGACAAATATTAAAGAGGCATAACATCGGGTGCTTTTGAAATGACAATGAACTGGAAGTGAAAAATGACTGGACTACAATCGGGGCGAGACCAGCCAGGGGCGCGCTTAATAGCGGTGCATGCCGAAGGGCGTGAGCAGGAGGTGCATCGCCCACCATGCCACCCAGGAGGGGCGCTCAGTGGGGGGGTGCATCGTCGTGGGCGCACCACAAATCAGGCATTCCTTTCATGGTCTTGCCCTTGCCCGCTGCCGACGGGACGGCGGCGTTGCCAGTGACTGGCAGGCAGGTGGCCAGCGCCTGGAAAAACGTCGAGTCAATGAAAACAAGCGGCGCGCCGCCCGCCACCCTACCAAGTCGGGAGAACTGTGGCTTGTCATGGCGTGCTCCCCGGCAGGCGGAGAGCAGCAGTGGCGGCCACAACAGCCAAACAAACAACCAAGCAAGACGCACACACCTATCAGCACAACTGTAACACGCAATGCAGAGACGGAAAAAAACAAGACAAGCGAAAAAGCGTACGCAAGGACAAGAGAGGAAGAAAGAAACGACAAACGACCATATAAAAACAACCCCTCAAGCCGCCGCCGGCATAGATGCCAGCGCCTGGTGCGCAAAGAAGCTCACGTCCTTGTCCTTCTCCCCGTCGCTGGCGAGTGTCTGTAGGCTCGGCCGGATCAGCGCGTCCCGCACGTCCACGGACCGCACATACGGGATGATCTGCTGCAACGTCTTGGCCGCCCCAAAGCGGATGTTCGGTACCGGGTCCTTGCACGCGCGCTCGACAATCACCGGGAGGAAGGACTTCTCCACAGTTTCGGCAGGGAGCACCGCCGCAAGCACCCCAAACGATTGAAGGGCGGTCATGCGGTACAGGTAGTTGGTAGAGGACGCAAACTGCTGGAGCACCTGCGGCACAATATGCTGCTTGGCCCAGTCGACGCCAAAGACCTCGGTCAGGGCGCGCAGGTTAACCGTCGCCGCGTCGCGGATCGAGTACACGCAATCGCCGAGCCAGTGCATGCACTGGCTGCCGAGCTTGGTGTTGCCGTCAAAGAAGTCGGCGCCAAGTTGCCTCGCCAACAGCGGCATGTGTTCGATGATGGCCAACCGAACGCGCCAGTTGCGGTCTTCAGCCAACTCCACAATCGCGGGCAGCAGCTCGTTCGAGACCATACCCATGACAAACGACACTTTGTCCAACCGCGCAATGACATTGAGCCGCACGTCCGGGAAGTCGTCCTTGAGCAAAATGAGGATCATTTCGAGGAGCTCGCTGGCCGTCGCCGCCTCGCCGAGCACCGGCGCCAGGCCCATGATGTTGCCCGCAAGCGCCGCGCGAACGTGTTGCGACGAGTCCCGCACCAGCTCCCGTACGACAGGCAGCATGTCGCGGGTAAGCAGCTCCGCGCCCGCCACGTCCGACGCGTCCGGCCCGGCCTCAAGTGCCGCCACCCGCCGCGCAATGTGGGTGACCTTAAAGGCAGCGGCCGTGCGCACCTCGGGCTCCCCGTCCTTGAGCAGCCGCAGGAAGGACGGGAGCAGCTCGGAGCGGGTCGCTCGCGCGCCGAGCGCGTCGCACAAGTCGCTAAGCTGGTCGGCGACCATGTAGCGCACGCGCCACGACTTGTCGGCCACAAACTTGCGGACGACGGGCAGCACAAAGTCGTCGCGCTGCTGGTTGGGCTCCACCGGCGTCCGCGGCAGCAAGTCGTCGTCTTGCACAGGCACCACCGAAGTGGCGACGGGCGTCGTCGCGGGCGCTGCGTCGTTCGGGCCGTCGCTCATCTCGGACGCGCCACCGTCGCTGGTGGCCACGGCCGCCCCAGACCCGGAAGCGGCATCGGACCCCGCCGCCGCCTTGTCGCCGGCCATCGCATCCGCGGCAGGTGCATCCTCCTCAATTGTCGGCAGCACCTTGACAGGTGCCGTGCCCGGAATGATCAAGGCCGCCACGGCGGCGGCGTTTTCCACCACCAGTAGCCGCACCGAGTCCTGCTCATCGTCGACGAGCTCGCAAAATATGGGCACCAGCTCCGACGCAACGAGAGATGGCTCCACCTCCGCCACCGCTCGGGCGAGGTCACCTAAATTGCTCGCCGCCGCGCGGCGGACCATCGGCGTGTCGTCACTAGCCAGCTGCTTGAAGAGCAATAAGCACTCCGTACGGAGATCGACTCGCTGAACGGGAAGCCCACGGTAGGTGCACGCAAACAGCGCACACGCCGAGATGCGGGATGTGAACCAGTCGCCCGTCGCCACCCGTCGCAGGAGTGGGAACAGGTGGCTTGCATGCAGGGCGGCACCCCGATCGGCCGACTCGGCAACAACCGTGGCGAGAATACGGCGGAGGGCCTCCACCGCCCGATCGCGCACGCACGTCTCTTCGACCATGGACAGCGACTCGAGAGGCTCGAGCAGCGCCGCCGCGTGGTCGACCCCACCGACCGCGCCAACAAAATCGCCGAGCTCGTCCGACAAGACCAGCAACACCTCATCCTCATCGTCAATGGTCTCCATGAGGAAAGGGAGCAGCTCACATCGCGTCCGCTCCGGCCCGAGCGCAGCAGCAATGGTCTTCAGCCGCCGCGTCGCATGCATCCGCAGCTTCACGTTCTCATTTTTCAACTCGTCGAGCAGCACAGCAATTGGCATGAGCGACTGGTCAATGTTGGACGCCGACGCGTCGGAAGCCACGGCGCCAGGCGCACCCGCCACAGGCGCAGGAGTGGGTGACGCCGGCGCTGCTGCCGGGGCAGCCGGCGTCGCCATGGTGCCGATGAGGGGACACCCACGTAAAACCACGGCAACAACAACCGCAACACTCAGAGGAGCAGCGTGGTCCGTCCAGCGATCAACGGCACACAGCACCTTGAACGCCCGCGGGACGCCCGAGACGCGGCGAGCAACAATAAAGGACACGACACGGCGGGAGCGTGGCGGCCACGGCTCAGCTCACACCGCTGACGTCTCCCTGACGGTCTGCGCGGCCGTGGCCTGTGGGTGGAGCGGCGCGGATGGGTGGCGCAGGGGCCCCACGACAGTCCGACTGCCAGACTGCGTGCTGGCTGACGTGCAACCTTTTAAATTCTACCTGAACTACACGATTCCTGAACTCAAAGCCCAAACTTCTCAGTTCCAAATCCTGAAACGGATTCTCAATTGAGAAAGAAGCACCTTGCGAGCGCCATCGAGCGACTCCAGCAAACCAATAAACGTTTGTCTTCAGAGCATGCTGGATTTAATTTACCAACATTACCAAACCCGCCGCTCACACCACGCTCAAGAAGCTTGGCCATTTTCCCGCCTTCGTTTGTTGCGGCGAGCCGCGAAAAACAGAAAAAACGATAGCCATCATTCGTTTGAAATCAACCGTTATCCATAATTATATCGTAGTCAGGTATTTTAGTATTATCTGGTCTCTCCGTGCATCTGGCACTTTCTCCACATCGAATTAATCAGTCATTCTGTTGCTACGTGCACTCTGTAACCTTAGAGAGTTTTAGCAAGCCGTTTGTGGGACGATTGTGGGATGTTTGTGGGATCCTTGACCGGAAATGGTCGCTGTAAGGGGACGGATACGGCGTCGGATGTGCGCGGGATCCCACAAACGAT
>Ga0114955_1001438_pt1 | contig 10910 bp, 8 predicted proteins | sample Porto_5metaG_FD_87302 | JGI IMG/M metagenome (GOLD analysis project Ga0114955, IMG submission 87302) | Marine algal microbial communities from Porto, Portugal - Porto_5 metaG | ecosystem: Host-associated > Algae > Red algae > Unclassified | place: Portugal: Porto | collected 2015-02-02 | reverse complement strand
TTCTAGAGGGGCGCGGGGTGAGGAGCACCCGATCGGGCCCCCCTGGGGGGGTCTGACACAGCCGAGGGAGACACACGTCTTCCCGACTCTGGGCCCTCTGGAGGGATCGGGAAGCTTGTGGAAGCTTCCGCAATCCGAGCGTAAGCCGGACCGAGATCTGATCTCGACCGGAGATAAAATCCCACCGGAATTTTATCCGGGAAAATTGAAACATCTTGGGATACGTCCCGAGGTACTGATTCTGGGTAAGTCCTCAAATCTAGGAAGTCTTGGTGACTTTCCTACATTCGCCCGAGACGGGCGGGGGTCTCTTCCAGTGGAAGGGTAGTCGAGGATGCTGGGCAGTGGCCACTAGAGGCCCGCGCCTGAGACAGTGGCCCGTTGGGCACCGGTCCCCCCATGGTAGCGCCCGGGGGTCGGGATAGTGCACGTCCTGCGTCTTCTTTCTGAGGGTATATGAGTGTATGCTTTGGGGGAATCGTGCGTATTCGAATAAATCAGCGTTGCGTGTGCGTCACATCCGTCGTTCTGGTGCGCTTCGCGCCCGGTGATCCCGGCGTTCGTGTTGTTTCTCCTGTGTTGCGCTCCGCATCCTGTGCTGGGCTTTCCGACGAGGCTATACCCCGTCGGCTTTGAGGGAAAGATCGACTGCAATTCCCACTTCTTCCACGCGGGGCGGGCCAAAGGGCGGCGCCCCGTCCGGGCGCTGCCCATCCAGGGGCGAGGGGTGGGCCCCTACGCCTCGACACTGGGACCCTGCCAGCGTAGAAGTCCGTCCCGCGCCGGGAGGAGTACGAGCCCCGGTGGTCGGCGTGCGGCCGGGATCCTCTGGCGGGGAGTTCGACTCACCCGCCACCGTACTGCCGCCGTCAGCCGAGACTGCTCTCCACCCCCAGCGAGGGCTACGGCGCCCTACGCTCGCGTAGCCCCAGGGTCTCCCGCCGGTGGCGCGCCCGTCACTTGGCTGGTGCCGGGCATCTCAAAAGGAGAAGCGCCCCCGTCGAGCGGGGAAGATGCGGAAGATCCGCGAGCCGTGGAAGCGCGGCCAGCGTATCGATCGGATTTCTTCGGTCACCGCACTGCAATACAACCAACGAGGGTCCCCCGACCTTGATACCGAAAGAGGTGCCGATCCGCAACACGCACAGGGCTCATACAGCGCGTCTCACCCGGAGCGCCTAATGTAGTACCACGATCAGGGGGGTCACCTCAGGAGGAGGGAAGTAACGGCCGTTTTGGCCGCTCGCGCGACACCCGCTATGGGACTCGAGGTCCAGGAAGTCGGGCCGATCGAAACGCCAAGACATAAAGACACGGTTCACTTGCTGGCGACGACGGTGCCTCCCACCGTCGTCGCTCTTTGTCCTAAGAGGGCGGAAACCGTTGCCCGGGCTCAATTCTCCGATTGGGAATTGACCCGGGCAGTCACCAAACAATGAAGATAATTCCCTCGATGCATATCAAGTCCCCCGAAGCGATCATTGCAGACGAGGGGGAGTGGCCGTTCCGCGCGCAACGCGCTGAACCGCCGCGTGGCGCCCGGTCGGCTGTCGCCTGCCGCGCCCTCTAGCCGCGGCAACCCGGGGCCCCAATGGGGCCCTCCCGGCAGGCGCGGCGGCCGGGTGCGTCCCTTCGCAGGCTCGCAACCGCGCGCAGGCGGGCCCGCCGTCCCCGTGCCCGCGCCACCATTCCGTCCACGCCTGCCGTCGTCGGCGTCGCCGACCCCCGCCGGCCGTCGCACCCCCGGTGCCACACCGGCGGTGCCTCTGTCTCCGACGGGGTCCCGTAGTACTACACTGCACTCACGGGCAGAGAACGCAGAAGCGTCACCGCGTCCCCGAACGACGACACGGCTGGCGTCGCAGCAGCATAAGGTGCACGTTATGTTTCTTTTCTGAAAGATTGCCACTCTGAGGAGTCATGGTTTGCCAAAACTCAATGGGGACCGCTCGGTAACGAGGACGCTGTTAGCCACTGATGTGGCTCTGACCTGGACTGAATGCGCACCGACGATCGCCGTATTCGAGATTCCAGGACGCCGCTTAGTGACTGCCTCTGAGCAACATCCACTCACATGATTCACACCGTAACGGGTGCCTGTCCAGGCACAAACAAGAACTGTCAGGCCAAAAGAGCTCCTCGGGACGAGCGATTGTACTTCAGGAGATCATCAGGGCGGTTGGGTCACAAAGACGGATCATGTGGTACTAATGACGTTGGTTAACTAACCAGTAAGCAGCGAACGACCGTAGACGCACGATAAAGCGAACGCTATCGCCCAAGAGGCGAGGAAGAAGAACCTTTGTTCGTGCAACATCCGATGGGGAGCCGGGGGTGCCGACGACGGCGAGCCCCGGTCCCATCGTGCTTCTATTATAAGACGGTAACGGGGCGGGGTCGATCGACCGAGCGATCATAAAGATCGAATGGCCACCAAAATAGAGACGATATAAAAACAGGACAGATATACAAGACGGAAGTAACCTCCCAAAGGGCAAGCCACAAGTCAGTGCAATTCTCCCCTTGAACAATGACCAGTCAGGGGGGCTACCGGGCCCAGTATCCCAATGTTAAGGAGATATGCTACATACCCCTGTACTGAGATTAAAGGCGTCCCGGCGAGTGGGCGCAGATCGACTGATCCGCCACCACGAACACCACAAATTGCAACAAGTCAGCGTGTCGCGTAACGGGCGGCTGCTGCAACCACGACCCGTCAGCCTCGATTGGCGCGGCTGCCGGCTGCCCAGCGGCGGCGGTCGACGCGGAAGCGGTCCTCGTGTGACACTCGGACGACGACGCGCCCGAGGAAAGCGCTCTGTGTCCCTGCCGCTCTGGCCCACGTGTCTCGCGAAAATATGTCGCACATACCTCGCTGTCGCTCATACCAAGGCGTCGCACGAGATCACGTGTCTCACGTGACAATGTTTGTCACGCGACAGTTTGTCACACATACCAGGCTGTCGCACACACCAGGTTGTCGCACATACCAGGCTGTCGCACAAACCGAATCAAAAAGTTTAAGTTTAGGGTAAGGTGGCGCGAGAGAAGGTGGGAGTGGGAAAAGGCGATTCCATTGGGAGAATGTTGGAGTTGACATTGAAACTAGGCTGGCGAAAGTTAAGAGAGTTAGGGTGGGAATATCCAAGATTGAGGCTAGGGGTGTTTGGGTGGTGTGGAGGGCTCAAGTGAATTGAAACCCATCATGTGGATTCGGAGACGTATGTCTGGACCTAGACAGTAAACGTCCCTGAAACACTACAGTTATCATCAACATCAAGCGGGCATGCCGGCGATAAGGGGCAGGTTGCTCAAGTCAGCAAAGTTTGAGTGGTGTGGGACGTTCAATTAATTGAAACCCAATACTTAGATTGGGTGATGCATCTCTGGACCTCCACGGTAAACGTCCTTGCTCCTCCACAGTCATCATCGACATCGAACAGGCATGCCGGCGGTATGGGTCAAGTGGCCTAACTCTGCAAAGTTTGGGCGGTGTCGGGGATTCAAGTGAACTGAAACCCAATATTTAGAATTGGAGGTGTATCTCGGGAGGGCGAAGTTGAATTCAGTTCCTGTCTCGCATGCCTGTTTTGCTATCAAGGTATAAGAGGATGAGGCAGTTTTTGTTTCTTTTCGACGTGTGGGCGAGCGTGGAATGAGTGCTTGATATTTCACGCGACATGACCCCGGGTCAAGTATTTCTGAATTGTGAAAATGTGCCAGGATGACGCGGAACGCACACATTCAGCAAAGGTATTGACTTTGCAGATACGCATGGCTTAGGATATGCTGTTTTCCTGAGCAGCGGGGGTGTTGGGGCGAGGGCACCCGGGTTGGGGAAAGTGTGATTCCAATTGGGGAGTATTGAAGTTGACACGGAAAGTAGGTTGGGGAAATTTAGGGGGGTTCGGGGGGGATAATCTGAGATTGAGACCTGTGGTACGGCGACGGGTATAACTCTTGCGCAAGGTGTCGGAAGGCTGCGAAACTCGACACCCTCACTGCCAAGATGGGAGAAAATGGTGCATTGTGGCAGACGCAGGGTTTTGCAGAGATGGGGGGGAGGCTGGGTGTCATAGCGTCGAACGGTGCTTTTGGGGTCGTATCGCTGCAAGTCGAATGTAAAGACGCGCGAAACTGTACAGTCCTAATCTATAGAGACGGGACAGGAGGGTGGAGCATCAAAAGTATGTGGTGCATACCTGGGCGGGGGTGCCGGGTGAAGTTCGTGATGAATATTGGTTTTTGGGCCAAAACGTTGGCTGGGGACGGGTGCTACAGCGGAAACTATGGAGGTTCACTGGAGACCCGTAGGGCTAAGGGGTGGTGTGGCGAGGTTGAAGAAAGCTCTGGATTAGGGGGTCGATGGGGTGACTTATGGTACTTTTTGCGGTATACGTATATGGGCATGAGGACCAGGAGGAACGTCGGGGATCCCGAAGAAAACGGGAAGAAGGCGTGGAGGAGGTCCGGAAGTCACGTCTAGTCTGAGTGTAGGCGGTGTTTGGGCGAGGGGAGGCGGGTTGGGGCAAGTGTGATTCCAATTGAGGAATATTGAAGTTAATACGGTAAGTAGGTTGGGGTATTCTCTTGAATTTGATGGCAGCGGGGCGCCGAACTGTACCAATCTCATTGCAAGTGACATGTCTCACGTGACAGCGTGTCGCACCAGATGATGTGTCGCACGAGATGACGTGTCTCACGTGACAATGTTAGTCACGCGACAATTTGTCGCACATTCCAGGTTGTCGCACATACAAGGCTGTCGCTCATACCAAGGCGTCGCACGAGATGACGTGTCTCATGTGACAATGTGTGTATCGCGACAATAGGTCGCACATACATGGCTGTTTCTCATACCAAGGCGTTGAACTAGAGAACGTGTCTCACGTGAGCCGGCAGCCACTTTTGTGGAAGAGAACCCTCTCTGCTCGCACTTACTTGTCTCTCCACGGCCCGGAGACCCCCTGCGCGGCTCAACCGGCGGATGAGGACAGCCGAAATTGCGCCCCACGGAGACCCACTACAGCCGCAGGGCTGTGCGCGCGGCCGCGCAGCCTCCCTCGCGGCCGCCATGCGACGGAAACAAACCACTGCCGCAGTGGCGCCGCCGACGCTCGCCTCCGCCGCGATGGAGGCGGGCGTTCCGTCTCCGCCCCCAAATAAGTGGCCGGCCCGCCTCGCCGACCCCGCCGACGTGGCGGGGGACGCGTGGGCGGACGTCCACGCCGTGCCACCCCCGCCGCCGCCGCCGCCGTCGTCGTCGTACGCGCCGCCCTCGCCGCCACCGCCAACGGGTAAGTCCCCGATACCCATTCGCCGCCGTCCGCGTCGGCCGCCGCCGAGGCGCGACTTCCCATGCCGAGGTGGTACGGCTGCCGGCCGCATGTGGTGCGCGACGTCGTCGACGGCGCCGTCGGCCCCACCGTCGGTGGCCGACGCGGAGCCCAACGAGGCCAACTCGGATCCCGGCACCAACGGGGGCTACGCGAGCGACGCCGACGGGCGGCCGCCGCTTCTGGCCGACGGTGGAGGTGGCCACGGCGACGGCAACGGCTTCGGCGCCGGCGAGTTGCCGCTTCCCGCCAGCGGCAACAGCGGACGGTCGGTGGGCTTTCGAGCACTGCGCCCACAAGCAGCGACATGCGCAAGCGCTTTGACCGCAGCACCGCTGCATTAACAGACGGCGCCACCGCCGCCGCCGCTGCTGCCGCCATCCGCGGCGTTGCCACGCGCACGGCGGCGCCGCGGGGCAGCACCGACGGGGAAGGTCGGCCGCTTGCCGCAACCAAGAGGGAGGAGGGCTTGGCGCGGCCGAAGCTGTCGATGGTCGCTTGGCTGTACCCCGGCGACAGAGGGGAGGCCGAAGCGCCGCCGTCCCCGGCGGCGGTAATGGAACGACCGACGAAGCCCACCGCTGAGGCGAGGGTCACGGAGCTCTCCCTGTCAAAGGCTGCCGACGGGGAGGTCGTCTGGCGCGAGAGAGCAAAAGGTGGGAGGGAGGGGTGCGTCGCCGCCGCCCCCGACGCGCGCCGCCGCTCATTCAATGACAATGGACGCGGGGCGGCGGCGCCGCGGCGGCGGGCGAGCGGTCGCCGCCGCCGCCTCCGCCGCCACCGCCGCCAGCTCCGCGTTGAGGCACGACAGGAGGGACACGGCGCGGTTGTGGCCCCCATTGTCCGCATCGGCGGCGCCGGCGGCGAGCGTGAGGGGCGGCCAGCCGCCGCCACCGCACCCGTCGCCGCCCCCGGCGAGGACCCCAACCACCAGTGCCATCGGTAGCGGCGGCACGCCGCTCTACCCGACCGGCCTGCACAACCATGTCGCCACCGTCCCCGCCGTTGTCGTCTTGGTCGCTGTCATTGGCGGGCGGCGCCGCGGCTGGGGAGGCGCTCCACAAGGCTGCGGCAGCGGCGCCGCCGCCGCCGCCCGCGCGCGGCCGTGGCGTGCCCGCTCGCCAGCGTTGCTCCGCCGCGGGCGGGCGTTTGGGCGACGGGGATACGTTTTCGGCGGTCAAAGCGTCCGAAGGCGACGCATCGTGCGGTAGTGTGCAGGGGGGGGCACCGGGGCAAAGTGAAGTGCGCGCGGCGGTGGGCGCGGGCGGCGCGGCCGCCGGAGTTGGGGCGGCGGACGTCCCGGCGGCCGGCGGCGACGACCGCCGCCGACACGGCCTAGGCTTTCGGCTCGACCTGCGCCTCAATGAATATAATGGAGAGCGCGGCCAGTAGCTGGCTGAAGTCGTCCGCAAATGTAACTGAAAGCGCGTTCGCAAAAACACCCTGGACTTGCAAAATGATAAAACTGTTTTCACACGACAAAAGATGCATAGGAAAGTCCAGCACCGCCTCCCTACCGGCGCCGCTAGGAAGCGCACGTACGAGAGGGAGATCAGAAAAAAGGAGACGAAGAAGCTGACCATGGCGGCGGTGGTGGCAGTCGCCAACGTGACCACCGGTTTCTGGCGTACGGGGCTCCCGGCCCACCTCTGCCGCGGCGTCCACCGCGGCCCGCACGAGCGGCAGCCGCTGCCGTCAGAGGGGTACCCGCCCACTGGCGGTTGGCGGCCGCCAGCATGCTGCTCGACGACCAGCGCTCTGTATTCTTCAGAGCGGGGGTCTGTGATGGCCGCGAGGGGCTCGGGCCGCACCCACCGGAGGGTCAGCAGTGGCCCCCACCGCCATGGCGGGCGGCGGCTGCCACAAAGGCACGGCCGCCACCATCCAAGCAACCACCGGCCGACGCTGGCTGGGCGGTCATCGCTTGCCGCAGAGCAGACTCGAGGCCGAGCTACGCGATGTGCACGTGCGCGGCGGCGTCGCGGTGGATGGGGAGGGGGAGCTATGCGGGGACACAGAGGGGGAGGGGGGGGGAAGAAGCCGGCGATGGCACGAAGGGGCGGGCTGCAGGGTTGAGCGAGAAAATAGCAGGGGCGCCACGCCCCCGCCGCCGCCGCCGCCACCGCCACCGCCGCCACCGCCGCGGCCGCGGGCGCCGCGGCCGCGAACGACACTCACTGCCGTGTCCGGGCGCTCGTCGTGCGCACGGTCGTCCACTGCTCACCGCCGCGTCGGCGGCAGGTACGGCGGCAACACCGCCAGCGGCGGTGGTCGCCGCCCCCACCCGCTGCGCGCGGGTGTTGCGGAAACGGACGCGACCACGAACACAGCAGCGCATTCAGTGCCAACACGACCCCCTGCTTGAAACCTCAGAAGCGATGTCCCTCACAGGGACCGCAGAGCTCATTATTCTGCCCTGGAGTGCTTTGTCGCAGACCTCATCCGAGCGGGGCTCTTTGTCGAGCGCCACGTACGAGCCGCGGACGGGCGCCCCGTCCCACACACAAAGATGTTTACCCCGCAGCCGGGGCCCTACAAACAGCATGAAGATGCGACAGCTGATGTGCACGTTTGTGTCGGGATGGACAAGGGCGGTAAGACCAGTACATGCACGCTGGTGGCAGCCGTGGCCAATCAAAGCCAGCCACAAAAACGGGAGCACTCCATCCTGCTGGCAATGTACCCATGCACGAGCGACGGCCACCCCGAGCTCACGGCGATGATCGGTCCATGGGTGGCTCACCTCCAAGACCTGCTGACAAATGGCATCACTGTCAATGGGCAGCTACGGGCTGTCAGACTTTTCTTCAACGGCGCCTTTGCCTTCCTTTCTAACTTCTGCGGCCACATGGGCGCCACATGCCACATGAGTTGTCGCTGGTGCCTGGTGGCGCGGCTGCCGTCAGACAACAGCCACGAGGAGGCTGCTACGTACAGCAACATGCAACGTGCGGCGGACAAGCTTCGGGTGCTCAGGACACGCGCCCACCTGCAGAGCATGGCAGTCGCCTACGTGTCGGGTGGAAACGCGTCACTGGAGACACCTCTGCCCCTGTCCAAGCATTTCGCCATCGAGCGTTGCCCGATTTTTGACGCCTACCCCGAGAAGAGTGTGCCACTTCCACTCCATATCACATTGGGCGTGACGTCTTTTCTGCTGCAGCTGGGCATTTCGGCAGTTGTGGAGGGGCGGGGCGAGGCCTGCGGTCGGGCAGCGGCTTTGGCGGTTGGGCGGGCGTTGGTCGACGATGCTCGTGTCCGGCCCGAGCCGTACCTCGGCGGCGGATTCGAAGGCCGTTCATGCCACAAAATTGCCGCCAAGGGTGTCATCGTCTGCAATAGGCTGGCGCCCTATCTACCGCCTCGGCAATTGGCGGCGCTGCGGGTGGCTTGGGACGCGTGGGGCTCCCTGGCGGGCGTTCTCAGCCGCGCTGAGGAGATTTCTCCCATTGACGTGACGACGTTTGACTGGACAGGGGCCGGGCTGCTTCCACCTCTGCAAGCGGCCTTCCCGTGGATCAGCGTATCGGTAAAACTTCATGTGTTGGCGCACCACGCGCCGGCCTTTCTGCGCCGGTTTGGCAGCCTCGGCATCTATGGCGAGCAAGCGATGGAGGCGTGGCATGGGTTTTTTAACCAGCGCGGCGCCCAGTTTACAGCTGAAAACTTCCTCGGCAGCTGCCTCGCGCTTGCACAGCACGCCGCCATCGCGCGGGACCCGTGCGCCGCGGCCGTGCTTGACAATGGGGAGCACAGGCGGGCAGCGGCGCCAGGGGCGTGCCGCGCGACCAAGCCCGGCGACAAGCGGCAACGTATCAACAAGCCCAACACGGAGCGGGCGACAGCCGGGTCAACCAAGCTGGAGGAGGTAAGGCAACAGTGGGCCGAAGTGCGGGTCTCAAATGCAGTCAAGTCGGTTTCCGCGTACCGCAAGAAGACCGCTGCGCCCGACAAGCTCGTGCGGGCCCGCAAGCGTGCCGCCGCTGCGCCAGCTGACGCTGGTGCGCCGGCGACAGCCTCTGCACCGGCCGCCGAAGCCGCTGAGCTGGCCGCTACAGCGGCTCTTTCCGTATCGGCTCCCCCGTTGGCCGGCGCACTGCCGTCGCACGCGGTGGCGGCCGCTGGAGCGGCAGCTGACTGGAGGGCTCCCCCTTTGGCCATTGCGCTGCCCGAACACGCGGCGGCGGACGCCGCGGCGGCGGCGGTGGGCGATTTGGCCGACAAAACCCTGGAGGAGGAAGTGATCGACCGCCTCTCGTTTCTTCTGTTCACTTGAGTGTGGTGCTGCCGCGCGGGTTGGGCGGGACGATGGGCTGTGTTGGACATGTCGGAGGGGACCGAGTGCTCAAGGTGTCGTCGGCGACTCGAAAAGAGTCGCGTATTTTGAAGACGACATATTATTGCCCGCCTCAGATCGCGACACACAGCCGGTCACGTGTCTTGCGCAATCGAAATGTGTTCAAAAGGCGCCCTGGACCAATCGGAAAGCGAGAAAGCCGTAAGACTCGTCTGAGTCGGTTTTAACTAGGTGTGCCCCCCACCCTTAACCTGTTCTCCCACCCTCGCCATTGCTCACGCACCCCTCCTACTCCCCTCCCTGCCATGCTGCTTTCTTCTTCCTCGCCCCCACCCCACTCCTACATCACTTCCAGCACGACAGTCGATCCCCAACGGGTGCCACAAAATCGGATTAGTGAGACGAGTATGCCGGCTTCTGTTGGGAGATGCCGGTTTTCCGCCCGGTTATTCCCGTAGGGCAGCAGGGACAGCGTCACGCTGGCGGGACACCTCGGCCGTTGCCGCTGCGTCGGCGGTGTAGGCGTATACCGCTTTGGCAGACGTGTCATCACCGGTGGAGTTGGCGCGCGGCGGCGGAGGCTGCTCACGGCGGCGCAGGTGGCGCACCACGGCGGGAGCGGCGCCCGGCGGCGAGGGCGACAGCCACAGGCGGGGTTAGCGCCCGACGCCCAAGGCGGCAGCCAACGGCGGGGGTGGCGCCCGGCAGCAGGGGTGTCACAGTCTCGGGGGTGGCGCCCGGCGGCGGGGGTGTCACGGACTCGGGGGTGGTGCACGACAGCCGGTCTGGCGCCAGGCGATAAAAGCGGTGGCAAAAAACAGCGCGGGAGGAAGCCGGCCGCGGGGGGGGTGGCCAGCGGCGGCGGTGGTGGACCGCGGCGGCCTTAAGTATCAGCGGCAAAGGTGGCGCACGGCGGCGGGGGTCGGGTATGGCGGCGGGGGTGGGTCACGACGGCGGGGGTGGCGCACGGCGGCAAGAGTGGCGCCCGGCGGCGAAGGCGGCAGCCAGCGGAGGGGGTGGCGCCTGGCAGCGGGAACCGCACTGAAGAGGGGGTGGTGCACGACAGCGGAAGTGGCGCCAGGCGACGAGGGTGGTGGCAAACAGCAGCGCGGGCGGCAGCCGGCCGCGGGCGAGGCAGCCAGCGGTGGAGGTGGTGGAAGACGGCGGCCTTAGCGGACGGTGGCCGACGTGGCACGCGGCGCCGGGGGTAGACGACGGTGGCGGGGGCGGCGCGCGGCGGCGGGGGCGGCGCCCGGTGGCGGGGGCGGCGCCCGGCG
>Ga0114955_1001433_pt1 | contig 10930 bp, 3 predicted proteins | sample Porto_5metaG_FD_87302 | JGI IMG/M metagenome (GOLD analysis project Ga0114955, IMG submission 87302) | Marine algal microbial communities from Porto, Portugal - Porto_5 metaG | ecosystem: Host-associated > Algae > Red algae > Unclassified | place: Portugal: Porto | collected 2015-02-02 | reverse complement strand
CGCAGGGACACATCGACACATTCGTCGCCGGTGCTGCTGCCGCCCGCAGTTGCCGATGACGACGCGTGGCGCCCCGACGACGACCGCCGTGGCCTTTGTCGGCAGAGGCTCGCATGCACGGCTAGGTGAAATGCCGGGCCGTGGATGGCAGCCCGGCAGGCAAGGACGGGCGCAAGTGGGCCCAGGCCCTTGGCCGGAGCGGACGATGACGACTCCGACGGCGCGCCGCGGCTGTGCCACTCGGCCACGCCCGGCGACGAAATCGCCTGCCACTGCGGGCCGTCTGGAAGTGAAGAGCCGGACGCCTTGCGGGCGGCCCCGACGGGCGTCGCGAGGGCACTCTTGCGCACGAGCCGCCCGACTTGCGTGTCGTATCGACGTATCCGAGACGCCATTGCGCACTGATTGGCCACCGACACCAGCGGGTCACTCCACTCGTAGCTGTAGAGGACGCCCATGCCGGACCGGCTCTCCGATCCGTCGCCCGACCGACCATTGGTGGGACCCCGCCCCCGTTGCGGGGACGCTTTATAGCCGTCGTCGTCCCCCGCGTCGGGCGCGTGAAAGATGGCCGGCCGGACGCGTAGCGGGCGGTCGACTGCGTAAATAGGCACTGCCCACGACGTGTCTGGCCGAACGAGGTGCTGCTCCCCGCCGCCGACGCCGCTGCTGCTCACGTTCGGCCCGTTGCTGCCCGACACCGCCTCAGTCTGCACGTAGTTGTACCGCGAGCGTGTCGGGGGCGCCCCTATGGCCACCTCGAGCAGCGTGCGTGTACGATTGATGACGCGCATGACCGACCGGACGGTCCCGACTGGCACCCCGTCGCGCATCTGCACGTCCCAGGCCACGATGATCGGTCGCACCGCGGCCGCCGGCGACAAAGGTGGGGAATTCAACGCCTCGTCGCCCGCACCGTCCCCACTAGGAGCGTGGCCGCCCGTCGGCGCCTCGGGCACGAGCGAAAGAGTTCGGATGCCAACGTCCGCCGCGGACACGGCGACCGGCTCAAAGCCTGGCAACGCGAGGATGCAGCGCAGCGCCTCCCGCCGCGCCCGGTCCGCGTCATCAAACCGCCCCGCCACGGCTGCCGCGCGCAGTAGTAGCTCGTCCGTAGGAACGTCCACCTCCCGCTCCCGCCCCGAGCCGAGCGACCGCCGTGTCGAATCGTATGGCAACCAAATGACTAGCGGCCGCCCCGTGTCGTTTCGGATACAAAACGCTGCCACCGAGGGCCGCCGCAGCGACGATACGGCCGCTGAAACGCCCCGTCCGGTCGTCGATGAGGAGCGCGTCATCGCAATACCCGCCGCCCGAGGTGTCGAACCGGAGGGTTGGGTGCTGGCCGCCGACTGGCCGCCAGACGCTCGGGGGGTCGCCGCCCCCGGCACGAGGACGCCTGGGGTGGGGCTCGAGCCTGCCGACGACGAGGAGGGCCGCGACACCTGAGGCGGCTGCAGGTCCTGGATAGCCGAAGAGATGGCCGACGCCACCCGCCCCGCGCCATGCACGGTCGTCGGTGACACATTGACGTCCAGTCGGCCACCGACACGGACGACTACCGCCCGCGAGCCCGATGCACCGTGCGAAAACGCAGCATGCAGAGGGAACGGCTCCACGCCCGCCTCCCACACGCCGCGAGCCTCGCTAAAGAGGTCGACCGCAATAGTCGACGACATGCTGGCCATCCAAGGCATGTTGGCGTTGACCACCGTCTGCCGGAAGCGGACTTCCAGGATAGGCACGTAGCGCCCGCTGGTCTCATCAGTAAACAGCAGACGCGCATGGGGCATTGAGAAAAAGACGGAGAGCAGACGCTCCGGAAGGGGCACGACCACATCCCGCACGCCGTCAATGTCGCCATCTCCACCTGACCCGCTGCTCGCAACGGCGTTATCGTCGTAATCGTCAGCGCTGTGCAGGCCGTCGTCTTCACCGGCGAGATGAAACGAAGGTCGGGCTAGGCCGCGGCTGCCTTCAGCGGCCAGTGCCCGTTGGCGAGCCGCCTCGCGGAGCTCAATTTCAGCCGGCCGCAGCTGCAGCGCCGTCGGCGTCATGCGGCCAAATCGGGAAAAAACGGCCAAGAGTAGTGGCGTATCGTGCACGTCAAGGCGGCACAACAGAGACTCCGCCGTTATCGTCAGGGTGCGAGACGGCGCGGGTACGACTAGCGCGGTCTGCTCCATCCCCCTGGACGCCCCGTTTGCGGCCGCCGTCGCCGCCGTTTCGTCGGACGGACGCGGCGGCGACGCGTCGCTCGTTACATTGAATTCAACCGAGATGTCGCTCGGGTACAGGAGCGGCGTCTCGCGCTCCGTGTACGAGCTCCCCCCGCTACCAGGAGGCCCCGCATTGTCCCGACTGCGGCCGAACGCCGCAGGCGGCGACACCACTGCCGTAAGCGAGCAGGCCGAGGAGGTGCCCGACCAAGGGCTGGGCTCCGACGGAACCGCCTGCTCTGGCACGCCCACGTTCGTCAGGCCGATGCGGATGGCGCGGGCGACCACGTCGACAGAAATGAGCATGGTCACGGGCGCCCACTCAAGTTTGGCGACAATCACGTCGCCGCGGAGGACGAGCGCCCGTTGGTCGGCCGGTCCCTGCTCGGCACGAAGCCACACTTCGGGACGGGCGAGTGTAAGGATGACGTGTCGACCGTTGAAGCGCGCCTTGGGCGGCGGCGCCGTCGACACCAGGTATGGAAGGCCCGGTGGCGTCAGCAGGCCGAGGTCGCGGAACAGCTCTGGGACGACAACGACGCGGAGCTCAGACACAGCGACCATGATATTGGAGCGGTAGCCAAACGGTCGGTCATATGACACGCTCACGGTCTTGGCCTGTGACGATGCATCGCCGTTGGCTGCCAACGTGTCCGCCGTGGCTGACTGGGACCTGGACGCCTTGCCACTCCCAAACGTGTGCCGCCCGCTGCCGCCACTCAGCGATGGGTCCGGGAGCATCGGCATGATGACCGTGCGCGGCCCGTTCTTAGTGGCCCCCTCCCGCACGTCATCCACGCCAGACAGGTTGGCAGATAGCTCAAAGATGATGCGACAGTCAATGCCGTAATCAAACCGCCCCACCACGTCCGTCAGCGTTGACGAGATGAGGCGGGCCGACTCGGCCGACGGGTCCCCACCGTGTGAGATGATTGACCGCAGGTGTGGGACGGTGAAGAGGATGCGGTAGTTAGGCGGCACCTGCGCCGACGACAGGGAGAGGGGCGGGATGGGCGAGCGATACGGAAAGATGGGCGTGCGCAGGCCGGCCACAATATCCGTAAACTCAATGTCCGGTCGCTCCAGGAAGTTCTCCGTCACCGTCAGGTACAGGATGGTGTACTCGGCTTCACACAGGTTGGCAGAAATACCTTCTGGTGCGGAGAAACGCAGACGCAGCGCCGGGAGCATCGACCGCGAGTCGACCGACGACTCGTCGCCGCTGCCGCCGCCGCCGCTACGTGTGGCCTTCGCGGTGCTTGGTGAGGACGGAGTGCAGACGAGCACAGGAATGCCCTGCGCATCAAACGTGAAGCGCGGCACCCGGCCAGTGCGCCACCAGTCGACCAGAATCTCGCTGTAGATGTCAGCGGCAAACGGCGTGTAGCCGTCCACGCTCTCACCCGGCACAATGGGCCGCAACTCCTCCCCGTCGCTCCACGAGCCCCCATCCTCCAGGTCGTCCTCTCCCTCCGCAGATGACGGCTGCAGGCTGGTGTTGCTGCCCGCCAGCGACGCCGCAGAATTGCATAAGCTTGGGTAGAGTACGTACAGATTGACGCCCTTGGCAGTCAGCTTCAAGCCAAGACGATAGCCCTCAGCGGCCGCCTCCTCATTGGAGACCATGGAATAGCCAACGATGAGCCGCACCGCCTCATGCGCGTTTTGCGAGTGTCGCGGTATGACAATGTCGACGCCCTTGGTCACGACATGTAGGCGCAGGCGCTTGCGCTCCTTTTTGCGCGGCTGCCGCCGGCCCAGCCGCCCCCCAGCATGCCCGGTGGCGCCCGTCTGGACACCGTCCGACGAGTCGGCAGGCTGACCACTCCAATCGCCGTCGGGCCCACTCGGCTGACTGCTATCGAAGATCTCTGACAGCCCGCCCTGCATTTGCAGGACGGGCGCCAGACCCTCCCGCAGTGCCGCAAAGTAGGTCTTGACGATGAAAACAAACCGCTGCAGGTAGACGATGCGGAGGTTGGTCATGCGTGCGCGCAGCCACACGTCCCCGTCTGATGTTGTCGGCGGCACGATGAGCGTAAAGCCGTCCTCAACGTCCTCACCATCCCCGTCCCCGTCCGCGTCAAAGTCGACACTGTCACAGACAAATCCGTCGGCGCCGTCAATTTCAGTGCCATCACCGTCCCCACCGACTACGCCACCGCGCGTCGCTTCTCTTGCCGGCGATAACCGCTCGTAAACCACCGTGGAGGAGTGACCGGGAAACGCTGCCGTTAGGTCCCGGACGGTGAAACCAGCCAGCGCCCCCCGGGCGGCCACGGCCCCCGACGGTTCCAGGCGCAGGCCTGCGCGGAAGGAAAACACGTCGAGTGAAGCGAGCGCACCTTCCGCCGAGATGAGGTCGACAGACACACCGTCGAGTTTCGCGTCGAGCCGCAGACGCCCGCGCCGGGCGAGCGTCGCGGCGCCCCGTTCCAACTCGCGCTCCGCACGAGCCGCCAGCCGCCGCGCCGCTGCCGATGTGGTGGTCCCGACCGCGGCAAACGGGTCCGAGTATTGGGCCCCGGCGTTGGCAGCCGCACCAGGCGTGTCGGTGGGCACCGGCGACGGCGAAGCTTCGTCAAAGAGATAAAAGAACTTGACGACGGCCAGATACGTTTCCCGCACGCAGACCACGTGTAGGGACAGGATCCGGACTTTGAGCGACTGCTCCCGCCGCGTGGTGTCTAACGTGTAGACGAGCTTGATGAAGTCCCGGTCCCACTCCGCACCCGTCCCGGTCAAAGCGTCCCCAGAGGTGCTCCGGTGAGTGCTGCTGGCCCCGCCGCCACGAGGAGGCCAAGGGGGCAGCCGGCCGGAGTTAACGCCCACCCCTTCAGAAGACTCGGTGGCCGCTCCCGTTGCGGCGACTGCAGCAGCGACAGAGCCGGCCTCGGCGCCGGTCAGGCTGTTACACGATGACGAGCGACTGACCCCTCCATTGGGCGTCGGTACAAGCGACGTACCCGGGGAGCTCAAGAAAGTCGGTAGGGTCCGCGGTGGCGACACCCCCCGGTGGGAGTTGCCGACGCCCGCGTGGACTAGTCGTCGGAAGGGGGCCGTGCCGCCACGGGACCCATCTGCGACCGTCAAAGAGCGAAGTGCGTAGCGCAGGGAGAGGCTGGACCGCCCGCGGGTGACTTGCAGACGGCTGCCGGCGGCTTCGATGGTGATCAGTCGTCGGCCGGTGCGTTCCCGCAACTCGAGCGACGCGTCCCCAAGCGCCAACTCCACATCCAACTGTTGGATGCGTTCTGGAACGCCGGGTTCCGTCGGCGGCGTGGCCACCGCCTCCCCGTCGCAAGTGCCCGAGTCACCCAACCCCTCCTCCGAGTCCACCTCCGCGTCGCCTGCGCCACCGGACAGCGGGGAGCCCGCGGAGGCCAGGACGGCCTTCCACCCGCGCGCAATCGTCAGCAACTGGCGATAGGCAGCGTGAGAGAGGTACACCCGCAACGCCTGTACACGCCCTCGTAACCGCAGACGCGCGAGCGTGGACCGCTCCCCGTCCTCAGCCGTGGCCTCCACAAACGACGCGTTGTGCAACACGTGCAATCGCAGATGCACTGAAAACGGTCGCACCAGCCGCCGCGCAACACATAGCTCCGACAGTGAGGGCACGAGGAAGATGCCAAGGTCCGACACCGCCATCCGATAGTCGGTGTATTCAACCGACTTGGCGTCTGCGCGCCCGAGCGTCTCACGCCGGTCGGCATCCATGGAACGACCGCGGCTGCCAAGCGCTGACCACCCGGCATTGAGCCGTGTGTTCCGCGCGTTGAGGTCCGCCGGCCCCGCCTCGTAGCCAAAACCACCACTGCTACCGCTGCGGCGCGACACCGACGGTGGCCGCCGCTGGCGGGCAGCGGGGCTGGCCGACCGTCCACCAAGCGCCGCGTGCAGGGAAAGCGGTGGGAGCTCCGCGGGTGGCGCCGTGTCCATCGCAAAAGTGCCAAGGTCGACGACCGCGGCTGGGTCCGTCACTGCCGGTCCCGGCAGCAGGAGCCGCGGCCCACGGATGACAACGTCAAGTCGTGGCGGAACGGAGCGCTCCAGAAGTGCACGCTGCACTTCCATGCGGATGGCCGCCAGACGCGGCGCGGCTGCGGCCGACAAGAAGGCCATGACCGACGGGGACGTGTGCCTGGGGTTGAAAAAAGTGGTCACTCCCGCCAGTGCCCCGTCGGGCCCACCCGACAGCAGCATCTCCACGCCGCCAACCGCCAATTCCAGCGCCAACCGGGTGCTCCCACTGAGCACATTGGCGTCCGCCCCCGCGTCACGGGATAACCGCAGCGCCGCAATGTGTCGCAGTGGGATGGACTTGGAGTCGTCGTCGGTTAGGTCCGCCGCCCGCGCCGGGGAGGAGCTGGTGTAGGCCGCCGACGACGACGTGACGCTGCCTCCTCCGCCGGTAGTGACTCCGGCCACCGACGAGGGCGGGGAGGTTGTCGTTTGCCACCCCGTCGCGAGAAGCTCGGACGGGTGCAAGCCCCCGCGGATGGCACGAAGCGCGTCGAATACGTCCACGGCGCCGTATGCGTCAGACTCCATGACGTGGTGATCAACACCGCCGTCTGCGCTGCGGTCCGCCGACTCGCGTCGCCTGTCGGCGGTTGGCACGGACGGCGGCCGCTGCGCCGATGGTCCATGCCGCACCCCATCGGCCGAGTCCAGCGCCTCAGCCACGTCTTGCGGGGCCCAGGGTACTCGTGGGTAAACGACCTTGGCGCCGCACTGTGCGTCCCACACCTCAAACGTGCCGAGGAGGGCTTCGAGAAGCAGCCCCCAGCCGGGGCGCGTCTCCACCTCCACCCGCAAGTCCCGAAACACAACGTCCGCTAGCGGGTCCGGCACCGCCCCGTAACGCCGTAACCGGAGGGACCCGCGCTGGAGGCCAAAAATGACCCGCAGGTTGGGCACGACCACCGCGTCCGTGGCATCTTCGTCCGCGTTCCACAGTCCATCATCGATGTCCAAGTCATCGGCGCTGTGGGAGGCAGCATCGTCCAAAAGAGCCGCAGATGTGGAGCGAGAGACGGACCCGTCTGGCGGTTCCGGCATCTCAACTGGGGGTGACTCCTCTACCAACGGAGCAGCCCCAGCGGCGAGGGCGTCTGCTTCCAAACTCGCCGATGGCGTCAGCAAGTCGCCGTCCCTATCCGCCGACGCTGCTGCCGCCTCGACCACCGGCGGCAGCTGCTCGGCGGTCGACCGGGCGCGCGAAAACACCGACCACAACCGGCTCGTCGCCGACGCAAGCGGCGGCGCCGTTGCCGCGACGGCACTGGCCGCTGCCTCGGCGGCAGCCGCGTCGGCCAGGTCCCTGAAGAAAACTATGTCGCGGGTGTCCAGCTCCGACTCGACCTGCTCGACGAGCATCCGATCGGCCGGGTCCTCCTCAACCGTCGCCACGCGGCGGGCGCGGAGCACCCGTACGCGGGCGGCGATGTAGCGCTCCCGCTGCTCCCGCCACACCCGCAGACCCGGTGTGTTGAAGCGGGCTGCCGCTGCGCGGCGCTGACGGAAGCGCGGCAGCAGCCGCTCGACCGCCCACGCCCACCGCTCCCGGGGAGTGCGAGGCGGGCTGCGGCGCTCCAAGTCAGAGAGTGCAAGTACGGCGCGCAGGAGGGTGCTGTATTGTTCACCGGCCAAGGCCAGGCCGACAGACGCGCAGCGTATGTCAAGGGAGACCCGCGCTTGGCGGGCGCGTCGGGCTTTGGCGGCAGCGGCACCGGTGGGAAGGTCATCTCCTTCCCCGCCATTTTCGTCCTCGATAGCTCGGCCGACCGCCCACGCCTTGGTGATGGCGACGCGCATTTCGGCGCTAACGGGTTGAACAATGTAGCGAGTTGATGACTCGAAAGGTGCCGCCTCAGCGTCGTCGGTGGACGTAGCGGAAGATGGCGTCACCGGGGTCATCTCTAATGGCGCATCCACCGCCCCCCCGCCGCCGTTTGTGGAGGCGCCGAGGGGCACCCACGCCACAGCCAGCTCCGACAGCGCGACGCGCTTGTGCACGACCGGCGACATGGGATCCTGAAGAAACACGTCCTCCCAGGAAGAGTCCGTGGAGCAAGCGCGCAGAGCACCGAGGGAGGCGACTAGCCCAAACGGCGCTGACGGCACAGAGGCGGCGTCCTCGTAGCGCACGGTCACGTCTTGCAGGTCGACTTGGATGTTGTCAACAATCCGCGCCACGATGCGCGACGTGAACTGCCAGCCCCACAGGCTAGAGCCCCACCGCCCACGTCCGCCAGCCTTGATAGTAGACGTTCCCGTGGTCGCCGCTGAAGAAGAAGCGGCTGTCGCGGCAGCACCCGCGCCCGTCGCGGTCGGATCCGAGCCGACGCTCCACTTGGCCTCCCGCACCGCATCGTCGGCGCTGAGCGTTGCTCGCTTTAAACGCGTCTCTCGCTCCGCCCGTGCGTCAGCGGACGGCACCCCAGCATCAGTGGCGGCGGCCGTGGTTGTCGCGGCCGTTACAGGCTGGGCGACAAGCGCCAGCGACCTCACCGACACCTTCACGGGTTCCGAGCCGAGACGCTTCCACGGCACGTCAACTGCCAGTGACTCGACGGTTCCAGATGAGACGACGACCGGAAGGTCCAATCCGAGCGACTCAAAGAGCGTGGCCAGCGCCTCGGCACGCAAGGCGAGACGGCCGAGCTCCAACCGCCCGCTCCACACGCCGACGCGCACGCTATCGCGGTCGATGCCCAGCACATACTGGCCGAGGACGCGGGCGAGCACGTCCGCAACGACGCCCTCCAACATGGTGCCCCGAGTGGGGAGGAAGGAGGTGGCAGCGGCCGCGGCGGTGCCGACAGGGCCGAGAAGGCCAAAAGGCGGGCGTCGATGGACGGGCGACGCCTTAGAATGAACAACTGGTACAGACCGTCATCAGAATCCTCAGCAGCGATAAGCAGAGGTGCGAGGTCGGGCGCAGATGGCAGGCGCGCCTTGGCGGCGCAAAGACAATGCGAGAAGGGGGCGATACGCCGCGGTTGGTCGCGCCTGCACGCGTCGCGCTCGAGAGCAGACCGTGTTGGCCGCTGGTTGCGGCAGCCACTCCTTGGTTGCTGAGAGCCAACACAGTCTGGTGGCTGTTAAGTACCGCCAGCTCTGTCCACATCACTGAAAGTTTCATCGTGACACTAAATTCCAAATGCTCAAGGCAACAATTGTGCACTCATAGACGCGTTCGCGAAAACGCCCTTGGACTTGTGAACGCCAAAACATATTGCTTTCAGACCGTGAAAGAGAGCACAGAGCGAAACGTGGCCCACGATGCGTGTGCCCGGGTACATTAGAGGGCTAGACAGACCAGACGAAAGGCTATGCCTACACCAGTACCCTACCACGTAACAACAGGCTCCCCCCCGACCTTTTTTCCACCGCACCGCATCGTACTGGCGACGCCGCCAGCAGCCAGCTTGATGGCAAGCATGTGGGGTGACATGCGTGCCACGTACCTGCGCAATCCCCCACGATCCTCCCCCGCCCGCTGCGCGCCGCAAATCTTCGCCTGGACGGAAGAAGCCCCAGAACCGCCACCACCCGTCCATCGTGGGATCTTTGTCGCTCAGAACAACGGGACATACAGTCGGTGGGAGAAGCAGCAACTCCAGGGAAAGCGATAGAAACGGTGCGTCAGGTGAGCGAGCCCCGAGGTATCCCCACGTGCAGTACCTTAGCAGCGTCACACCAACATAGCTTGCAAAATCCCCTCCCAAATGTCCATACCGTACACGGAAAAAACAGCCTCCAGAGACCCCTTAAAGGCACATTCGTTACCGACGCATGGCCGAGGCCACCTGCCCCCACACCCCCGTAGGCACCGCAGCTTTCCTCACGTACCTTCTCAGGCACTAGTTCTCTTCCACGGACCGTACGGGAGGCGAAGACCTCTCCACACCGAGCAAGTGCACAGAAAACTCGGCCCAGCCCTTGCGCAAGTTCCCATACTAAAAACAGGCATGGGGACCGTCCATGAGCGGCGTACGGAGAATAACGGAGCCCCCGAAGGCCCCTTCCCTGGCCTTCAGCTCAAGGGTACTATGCCCGGAAGTCAACGGGGGGGCCGCTTCTATGTTCTTTTTCTGCTAGTGCAAGTTGTCGGAGCACTTACAAAACACCCGTGGGACACTTCGCTCGCTTCTTGTGGACCGAGGTCACCTCTGCGCTCCGTGTTTTTGCGAGGGAAAGTGTCAGTGGATGTGCACCGGGGTGTGTGCCAAGTGGCGCGGGCTGTGCTCATCGTCATTGCCTGCACAGAACGCGGACAATTTTGTAGCTTCAGTTTACGGTTGGAAACCCCCGTTCAGGGGGATGGTGCGTTTACGCCGGCGTGGGGCGGGTCTGTGGTTGTAAGTTTTGCTTACTTGGTACATGGCCACGGTTGGTGTTGTGGGGAGGGTGGTCGCTGAAGGGAATCGTTTGAGTTTGAAAAAAGGGTGGGTGGAGCGGTCGTGGCGGCGTGCGGGAGAGTGATGCTGACGCGGAGTGGTTGTTTGGGTGGCCGTTCTGCTTTGGGGCATCCAGATGGCGACGCATAGTTGCAGACGTGGGGCACCGGTGGATGGAGGGGGCGGCGTACTTGTGTACAAGATTTTTGTCGCTGCATGGTACGGTTCTGGTGTTGGCTGATGGTGGCGGGATGGTGTTGGGAGTGCGTGGGGAGGGGGGGGGGGGGGGGGCCCCTGTGGGGG
>Ga0114955_1001429_pt1 | contig 10939 bp, 17 predicted proteins | sample Porto_5metaG_FD_87302 | JGI IMG/M metagenome (GOLD analysis project Ga0114955, IMG submission 87302) | Marine algal microbial communities from Porto, Portugal - Porto_5 metaG | ecosystem: Host-associated > Algae > Red algae > Unclassified | place: Portugal: Porto | collected 2015-02-02 | reverse complement strand
TGGGTGGCGCCGTCGTTGGCGGAGATGGCGGGGGGCGAACCGTCGTCGGCCTCGCCGCCACTGCGCAGTTGTCTGCGGCCGTCGCAACCGCCCGCGTCTTCGCCGCCCCTGGGGCGGATGCCGCCGCCACCGGCCGCGTCGGCGTAGCTTCTGGCATCGTTTGGTGAGCACGGCGCCCTTGGGCAACCGCGCGTCCTGGAGCCAATCACGACGGGCGACACACTGGCGCATTGCAGTGCCGTCGGGCGCCTGCTCTGCCTGGCCCGATGGCCACCTTTGCTATTCCGCCACCACCTCTTTTTCTGCCTCCACAAACTGGGGCGGCGGCCCGCCACAGGGCTGATTGCCGTCACACACTGGGGCGGCGTCCCGCCACTGGACGCAACACCTTCACACAGTGGGGCGGCGTCTCGCCACGGGTTGGATCGTCCCCACAGACTGGGGCGTCTCCGCCTCGCGCGACAGCACGACAGCGGGATTGCCACGGAGCGGATCGCCCCCACACACTGGGGCGGCGGCCCGCCACGGAGCGGATCGCTCCCACACACTGGGGCGGCGCCGCACGCTGGGACAGCCCGACAAGCGGCCTGCCACGGCTCGGCTCGGTTCCACACGCTGGGGCTGCGGCCCGTCACGGTACGGATCGCCCCCACAAATCGGGGCGGCGCCGCCCGGCGCGACAGAACGACAGCGGGCCCGGCACGGCTCTGTCCGCCCCAACACACTGGGGCGGTGGCGTTCTGGGCGACAACGGGCCCCTGTCTCTCTCTGCACGCATAAACGAGCGTGCGTGACGCCGAATTACGCTCGCGCGAGACGAAACAGTTAGACGATAAGTATTCTTGCGAGACTGAAGTACGCTGAGCACGTGTGTGAGACCGAAAAGTAGCGCCTTACAATAGAATCCTTATATTTTCCGCGGTCGGTCGTTTCGAGGCAGCCCGCTTTGAAAGTTGTTCAGTTCAGAATCCCCAAGACCTGCTGTGTCAGGTCCTGTCTCGGCGAGGACATCTGTTTCGCCCAAACACGGCGCGAAAATTCGTGTCGGGCCGATCCTGATGGGCTGATGAGACTGTCTTCTCGGGCGTGTTCGGCGTGTCTCATTGGGCATGTGTTTCTGCCTCTTTCTGGAACAAACATCATGCCGGATACGTTAGTTCTTGATCCGCGGTGAGGCTGGATAAAAATATCAACCGTGGTCTACAGGCCGTCCGTCCGCTTCATGCTGTCGACCATTTACATGCTTCTTTCCCTGCAACCCGCTTCTCCTCAACGAGCACGCCACTACCATCCCCTCTGTCCCTCGTTCCCGTCGGGTGGTCATGTGGCCACCCGATGCCCGGAGCAACCCGGGCACGAGCCGAGTCATTCACCGGACCGGCTCTCAACGAGGAGTGCGAGCAGAATTGCGGGTGATTCTGGTGTCTGCACTTGCCATCAGTAACAGTGTTGCGCATTCAGCGGCTCAGAGGACACGGTAAAATGCCTCATATGTCCGTTCTCGTCGATGTCCCGTCTTCCATCCACAAGCTCTCTCCGACCGGGACTTTCGTTTGCATTTTTGTATGCGACTCCCTGATTCTTGGCCTCAGCCGAAACTGGGGCGTTCTGACGTGGAGAGCAATGACGACATAGTGGTGCTCTTGTCTCATGTTCTGGCGGAGAGCCGCGTGGCGTTGGCGTTGTGGATCCTTGCGGGTGGTTCCTGCTTGGACGTGTTGTTCGCTTTCGTGGTTGGACGTAGCCCTGTCCACGCCATTTACGCCCAGGTATGCCGCGGAGGGTTTCGCGGCTGAAGGAAGATAACGTCACTTACACCTTGATGTGTGAGTCGCGGAGTGCACCATGTAGCTTTTACGGGGTTGTCTGCGAGCTGTGATACTGTCAGGATCTACTACAGCATTCTCTATAGAGATACAGGTGCTTGATTCTTTGGAAAATGCGTCGGAGTTAAAGGTGTAGAGACACACACACGACCGCGCGCCTACGAAGCACGGCCGGTCGAGAAAGGGACGTCGCGGTGTTGAGCATACGCGCAATGACTGTCCGCCACAACCTGAGGTTTCTCTTGTCCAGCTCGTCCCTGGATTTCGGCTCGTTGGAGCGAGTGAGTGCGGGGTGGTTGGCACCGTCCGTTAGTACGTGAAAAAGGCGGGCCATGGTGATGGCGCTGATGTCCGGGGCGCGTTCGCCACTTGGGGGCTTGGAAATCAAAGCCGGCGTAGCTGCTCCACATGAGGAAATTGCAGGGACCGCGGTCTGGGGTGTGGCGACCGAGCCGCGGGGGTTGAAAACTGTCCCGAAGGTGTCCTCCAGCGCGCCCGTTGACGCGAGGCCCACACCTTCCCACAGTTTCCAGCTACACTCGGGCGAGGCGAGCCGCACTTCCGTTCCACCCGGTCCTCTAACTCCCCGCACACGTCCTTCAAAGGACACCACGCGATGTCGTCACCCGTAACCGTGCACGCTGTACGTACCTGGCTGGAGCCAAACCGCATGGGTGACCATGCAGATAGCATCGTCGAAATCCTCGGCGTGGACACGGTCGATGTCCTGGAGCTGGTCACAGATAGCGGAATAGAGCTTACACCAGCTTTGATGGCCAATGAAGAGTCGCAATTGGATATGGGAGCCAACCACGTGCAGCAAGCCGATTAAGAACCCAGAAAAACAGGAGCACCGGGCCTTAAGCTGACGTGGGGAGGTCGCACACAAAAATGGTCGGATTCAAAGATAATGAGGACTCCACCGTAAGGCGCCACAAAAACAATCGCGACGAACGAAAAAGCTCGCATGAAAGACGAGAAAGCGCTTGTGTAGGACCGAAGTAAGATCGAGCGAATCGAAAAAGCTCCCGTGTGAGATGAAAAATCGTGTATGAGTCTGAAAAGCATCCCTGTGAGACTGGATTGTGCGCAATTGAGACAGAAATGTGGCCGCTTCATTGAAAGCTACTCTGGGTCCCCAGGCTGCGCCAGGCCGTGCTCATCTCACATTTGCAGACCACACCCCCCCAGAATCGAGACAGTCTTGGAGGGCACCCTCCGCAATGCAGGCGCCGTGGGACCGCTCACAGCACACACAGCCGAGCATGCCATGCGCGCTCGCTACGGCATGCAGGGATCCCAGTATAAGAGGCCACGGTCCGCCGCGGTCCTGGCTGCCAACAACCATCAGAGCGATAGCAGTCCTCAGCAAGCAGCATCGACTTGCGGCAGCGGAGGTACGTGAGCAACGTGGCGTGTATTCGCGTCATGGGCTTGTGTACCGCTCGTATGTGTGTATTCCGTCCCCTGGTCTGCGCGGCGCATGGTAGGGTGGACGAGCGCGACGCTGGTAGTATTGTGGCCGGCCAAGCGCCGTCCCCTCGCCCGCGCGGCGGGCTGTAGTGTGGACGAGCGCGACGCTGATGGCCTTGTTCCCGGCCAAGCGCCGTGCCCTGGCCCGTGCGGCTCGTGGTAGGGTGGATGAGCGCGACGCTGGTAGCCTTGTTCCCGGCTCTTTTCTGTATCAATGCTGGACCGAGTCCGAGTGTTTTGAGATGTGCTTGGTTAGGATGTCTGACAATAGAGCGTGCCGTTCCTGATGACCCTCATACTTGCTTCCTTTTACTATTCCGCTGCTCTCAAGCAACAGATGCGACCTGGAGTTTTAAGGCCGCTTGTCGCAGGCGCCGTCGACATGGAGCGCCAATCGTCTACCTCGAATGGATATTCTGAAAAGAACAATCCGCAGAGAAGAAATCCAGGACGGCCAGTGAAGTGGCCAGGCAGAAAAACGTACAAGGAGGACCGTTAGAGGGTGCAGAAGGATCTCCGGCGCCAAGAATCGATCGATAAAAAGCGCCTTTGTCTCTTGGAGCGACCTGTCCGACAGGTACACGACTCCAAGACGCCGACATCGGGCAGCGGACAATCGCATTCTCGGATGTTCAGAAGAAACAGGCTGACCGAGGTGCACAACGATCTCCCCTCCAAAGCGCTTTTTCGGGGGCAGCCAAGGAAAGATGCCGAGACCAGTTTTGTGTGCTTCACTGTAGCGAGTGCTGATTTTGGTGAAGCTGGTGGCTGTCTTCCTGTCTAACATCCTGCTGGAGGTCCAGCTGGCGGTGTTGACGGCGGCGGTATTCCTCTCCGGAAGGTTGACGCCTGCAGGGCTGCGGGCGTTGAAGGTGGTCCTGTCGTCGGGTGCCCCAGTGGTCCTCATAGCGGCGTCACACCCCTTGAAGCTCCAAAACTGAGACTGTCTGCTCCGGAGGGCGCAGCACAGCCTGAGAGCCTAAAGCTCGCGAAGGCCGCAGTGGAGCATTACGAGAACTGCAACGACGACAACCTTTTGATGGACCAACATCCATCTTCAAGCGATGTACTCGGCCTCCAGCAGCAGGACGCGTCGGGCGCCCTTACCGAACTACACCCCGGTGGCTGGCTCACAGACGATAACATCGTCGCCGAGACATACTTCTGGACAGATGGGGGTATCACCTCGAGGCACTCTCTAGAGCCACGACGAGCATCCTTGGCACACCCGCAACTCTTCACAGTGTCACGCCAGTACCGTACGTCCTGCGCGTCGGGCGCTGGCAACCATGACCTCTTGCGATTAATCAATGTATTTTTTGGTGATCTGCGCGTTGGCCAGGCCAGCTCCATCTTCTTCCCGAGCCTCATCAACAAAAACCACTGGGCGGCCGTCTTGGCCGTCGCCACCGACCGTACGGTCCAGATCGTTGACAGCATGACCTCTTACAGCGGCCCAAGACAAAAAAGAGAACGGGCGGACGCTGTTACCTGGCTCGTGGACTACCTCTCACCTCCCCAGGGCATCTTTTCCACACCTTCTGCGTGGAAGCCGACCGTGACGACACCAGAAAGATAGCAGCAGCAGTTGGACGGGAAAAACTGCGGAATCTTCATGCTATTCAACGGCCGTGTCGTCGCAACCGGTAAGGCCGTTGCCGAAATCCCGCGCATCGACCCCGTCGCACGCAGACGAGCTCTACACGAGAGGCTCTGGACGGCCATACGGCGATCTGGGGCGTGTACACCTCAAAAGGCTATCGTGGAGTGCCTGGCGTTCGACACCTCCGAAAAACAATACTGCAAACAGGCAGGGCGTAAAAGACCGTAGAAATACAAGCCATGTCTCCACGACTCTTTGCTGGCTGATCAACCCACGGCATCACCGTCTACAGCAGGAATGCATAAGAATGGATCTTCCTCTAAGCTCTCCTGCGGCACGCAGCCACTCCTCAACGACAACGATGTACATGCGGCTGAAATTGTCGAACTCAATCCGTACCGGGAGCGCATGAAGCGGACTTTGCTCGCAGTCGGTATGGCAACTACCGTGGGTGCGTCGTGGGATGACAAAAAGGTCCTGCGCGGTGTGGCCGACCGTCCACAGCATCCACCAAAGAACCTCGGAGGAGCGGAAAAAGGTTCCATGGACTACAACGCGCCGTTGAGCAGCCCTAACGAGGCCCAGCGCAACGAAGGCGTTGTCGGCGTCGCCCACGACGCCAAGGACGGCGACGCGACGGTGAACGGCGATTCTGTGAGCGGTGAAGGGGTATTCAGTGATGCCAACGAGTCCAAGGACAACGAACGGGGGGTGAACGTTTCTGGAACTCTTCCTGGAAGCTTTCATTAGGCGTCCAGCGATTCAGCGTCGTCCGCTTACTGGGCTCCGCCTGCTTCTCCGTCGTCCTCTTCTCCACTGATCAGGTCAGCGGCCATGGCCTGGGTGCGCCGTCTTGCATCATCCCCTGTGTCTGGCTCTTTGGCATCGCCTTCATCGTCAGAGTTCGACGTCTTGCACGCAACCTCACACGCCGCTGGCGTTTTTTGAGGTCATCCCCGTCACCTGTTCCCGCTGCGGCTAAGCAGCGCTCCGGCCGCAAGGTGCGTCGTTCTGTACGTGGTGATACGCTGGAAGTTCACGGGCGTGCCATTCTGCGCGAGAGAACCGCGGCCGGACATTCCTCCGGTAGTTTAGAAGCTGCATTACAGCAGCACACGGTGATATTGAAAGAGGATGATCTTTTTCTGATGGAGCTCTCCATCATCACCGCACATGGCGCACAATTTCATGGGTCACTCCTTTCGGCAGCCTAGCTACGGCGCCACTCCGCTTACGCTGCCGTTGTCGCCAAAGGACCCTCAAAAGAGTATACACGCGGGCAGCCCGACCCGCGTCGCAGAGGTGTTGCTGTGCAAGACGGCATGCAAAATACCCGGACCGGCATAGCGCTATGCAGCTCCCTGTCGCGGTTTCGGACCCACAATGGACCACCACGCTTTCAAATTCCCGACTACGACAACGAGAAGATGGGACCGAAATGCCGTGCCGCTGTCTCCGACTCTTCCGGGAAAGCTGCGGTCCTCTTCTATCGCCTGTATTACTACCTTTTCTTCGATGTGCCCTCCTTTCACGTCACCGAACCCGTTGACGGAAATACTGAGCACAACATTTATGGAAACTTGGAACCTGTTTGCATTGCGGAGAACACCTTCAGAGGTTGACAATGGGTGCAGAAGTATGTCGGTCAAGCGGTGAGGTGTCGCAAGTCGGAAGACGACCCTTGGACCTCCTTTTTCAATGCGGATTGTGCGGTGCTGGAGTTGCGAAGAAAATACCCTCTGTTGAACGTGTCGCAGATCCGTACCGCTGCGACTGACGGAGCAGAACTCTGTAGTCTACACTGGGGGCGGCTCTTTGGCGCTCTACCTGAGGAGCGGTGGTGTCAGTACGAGGACCAAGATCTGTGGCTGTCGAACAAGGGGAGGTACAAGCTGCGACAAGGAGGCGTTGCGCTGGAGCCCATCTGCTACAACATTGTACCAAAAAGACCAAATTCTGGGCGTAAGCTCGGATACGGGCTTCCCCGAACTGGCGGCCGTGCACCTGTCTGGTCCTGGGAGGTGACCATCTGCCACCATTTCCATGGCGAGCCGCGCGCGGGTGAGATCTTGGGCTTCTCATCCGGTCGAAAATTGCAGCTGACACCAGACACGATCCACTGGAATACCAAGATGTGCACGCGATCCCCCCGCATGGGCCCGACCAATGGGCACTGGGTGTGGACGCGAAAAGGACATGGGCCCATGGTCATCCGGAGGAGCATCGCTGAGGCTGAGCGGGTCCTGCATGTCCCACGACAAGCGCTGGAAGCTGCTTCTTTCACGGGGGTGGAGCGGCATTACCTGACGGGAGGACTTGTAGACTGGAGATTGTTGAATGCGGATGTCTTTGTGGAGGCTCACCAGGATATGTTTGACGCTTTGCGTGATCTGTGGTACGCCGGGAAGTTACAGTGCCGTGCACTTGCTTCTTCAAGTCCATCCAATTCTATTGGACACCTGGCGTTTTCCAGCCTATCCCTGGCGTGCGTGCGCTGCGTTTTGTTGTCGGTTCGTAAAAAGAACGTCAGCGGCGGCTGTGATTCAGTCCCCAGCAGCTGCACGAAGCCGTCGGCGGGACTCGGTAGGGTATTCGGATGCCGGCGCCAACGCCACATTTCTGTCAAAATCAAATGCGGGTGACGTGGTGAACATGGAAATGGTTTTCTCTAGCAGCTCAGATATTGACTGGTGCGGCCTGAAAGACGAAGAAGACGTAGAAGGCATTTTCAAATCTATTCTAGAGCTACATTTCTACGGCTATCTATTTGGAAATGGCCAACTCACGGTGGAGAAGTGCGACATGATGCGTGAGGTGGAGAACGCCATGTGCGCGAGCGAGCAGTGACCATCGGGAAGGCCTTTGGGAAAGATGCGCGCCGCTTTGTTGGAGCAGGCCATTCCCGTACGCTGGCAGCGAACAAGCAGGGCCATGCCTGTCGGGAAGGGGCAGACACTGCGAAAGATTCCGGACGTTCGAGTCTGCTTCGTCCCATTTTTTTCTCACGTCGTCAGGGACTTTGAGAGCCAGCGCTGGTCGCCTCCCCGCGGCGGGGCAATGATGGCATGCCCACTACGCACGGCACAGGGGCTCACGGGCGTAGACGGTGACGTCCATGCTGACGCGGTGGCGTCTTCTTCAGCACCGCGAGCGATGCGAGCGGCGGCGGTCCCTGACCCGCACGCCCGCTCTCTCTCTGCGGCAGCCCCAACCGCCGCGCCCTTGCACCTCTTCTTTTCTTCTTCGCCGTCCGTCTTATATCTCTTATTCTCTAACATGTGGGCCCGCTCTCGTCGCCCTTGACCGCCGTGGACACATTGAGCGGACCTTTTGCATTCGCCCGCGCCCTAGGGCGCGGGCGGGACTTGATTTCTCATTTTTCGTAAGCGTAGTTAGTCTCAGTGGCGCTTAGTACAAGTAGATACTGCACCACTGGCTCACCCGGCACCTCCCGCAATGATGGTTAGCCGCGAAATGAGACATCCGTCTCACATACGCACTTTTTCGTCTCAGACGAGCGCATTTCCGTCTCACACGTGCGCATTTTCGTCTCACACGCGCACATTTTCGTCTCACACGCGCGCATTTTCGTCTCACACGCGCGCATTTCTGTCTCACACCTGCGCATTTTCGTCTCACAGGCGCGCATCATCGTCTCGCACGAGCGCATTTCCGTCTCGCACGAGCTCATTTTCGTCTCACACGCGCGCATTTCCGTGTCACACGCGCACATTTTCGTCTCACATTAGGTCCGTTGTCGGTCACGTACCACTCCCAATTGGTGTGGAGGGTGCCCGCACACGCTGTCCGGATGCCCGTCGCGTAGACTTTTACGTCAACGCCGCCCGTCTGCACCGCGTACCGCTCCATCTGAGAGATGCTGAGGCACTGGCCATTGACGTCCGGCTCGAGCAACAGGATCCGCCCATTGTCCCGCGCGGACAGCGGCGGCCCGAGCCGGTCGTCGAAGCAGAGTACCGCCGCCGACACGTACAGCTTGATGGCGTACGCGTCGGCGTGGTTAAACGCCAGGCTCGCAGAGACAACGTTGGCGCCGAGCCCCTCGGAGCGACACACGTCCGTCACCCGATGGTCGGCGCTGACCGTCAGTGCCATCACCTGCGACCCGTACACGGACACGTAGTACCGCCCGTCTGGCACAAACACAATCGCATGTGTGACACCAAGCCCAGCCAACCCCACCCAGTCGGGGGGAAGGCGAGCCGGGCCGTGTCGCCGGGTAGTCCTGTCGGGGAATACCCGCCCCGGAACGAAACCCCGAAGAGCACACACGCACGGCGTCGACCGGGGAAGACGCCCCGGGCGACAAACACGAGTTGTGTGACCGGAAGTTTACTTGCCCGCGTCGAGGGCCTCGAGGCGGCACTCACGCCTCGCCCGCTTATCCCGTCCGTTCCCCTCAGACCCTCCGAAAAAAAACCTCAGACACCCTCAAAGGACCTTAGGATGACCCTCCCCTCAGGGCACACGGGGCCAGTCTCAGCGGAGGACGGCCGAAGCTTCGGACACCGCCTTGAGTAGATGCGGGGGAAGGGTGCTACGTGACATCCTTGCGGCGCCCCGGTATCAGGGGCGCGGTGTAATACTGGTCAATGGTCCAAGTCGGGTTTACACAAAATTAGGCCCTTAACCTTATGTATAGACGACCGCCGCACAATCGAAGTTGCCGGAGTGTCGCCAAATAGCACCTGCACAGCTGAGGTAAAGAAGCCGACGCCATTGATGGTCACCAGAGTGCCGCCGCCCGTCCCCGCCGTTTCAGGGAAGAGGGCGGTAATCACCGGCACGACGGTGTTTTGGTCGTTCCGGATGACGCCCGGCGGGATGGCCGTCCCATTGACAATGGCCACGTCGCCCGTCTTGCCAAGGAGGAGTTGCCCCTCGTGGAGGCCCTCGGACAGCTCCGCCTGCCCCGACGCGTCCTCGCTAAACACCCGCAGGATTCGGTGATATCAGCGTCAGCTGCAACCAAGATGTCGGCTTCAAGGGCAAAGGCGATTCGACCGGCGCGTGGCAGCAGGCGCGCCGCCGCCGGGACGCCGCTAACGGTTACGCGTGGCGCGCAGGGTGGCGCTCGTGTCACCAGCAGATATTTTCGGCGGGCGCATTCTCGTTGCGTGATCGGCAATGTCGTTTGAATGATATGGTTGTTCGCGTGTCAGTCATTGATTGGTACTAAACTGGATCAATAAATCTGCATCCGCCAAACAGTACTGACACAAATGCCTAAAATCAGTGGTAAATAATTTGCGCAGATTATGGCTGTAACCGGTAAAACCGGTTAGCTATCCGTTTGCTTGGGTGTCCCCTTGCATCCACCGTATGACTCTCTTTGTAGCCCCCCTTGGCGACTTCCTGGCGACACAGCTCGCGCCTGTGTCGCTTCGAAGTAACCAAGAAGTAACCCGAAAAAGCGAGTGGGCAGAGCCGCCGACGGAGCCGCCAACATCAGGAACCGCGGTAAACTCCGTCTTGACGTTGCTGGCCTTGCGTCCGCCGTTGTTTCCTAGAGTTGGAGGCGCGATCGGGCCTTCGCCTTCCTCTTTGCCAGCGGACGCTCGATAGGGGCTTTCAGCCGTGCAAGACATGGCTCCGCGGCCGACGTGGAGGTGGCAGGGTGGGAATAGGAGTGGGAGCCGCAACGAGAGGGAGCTCTGCCGCTGCTTCGGGGATGGTGGGGGTGGAACAACCGCAGCGTCATGCACGCCGCAGCATGGACAGGAGGCTGCGTGCTGTGGATGCGAAGCTGGTAGGCGTGATGGAAACTGTCGAGACGTCAAGGGCAACAGTCGCCGTCGGATAGTTGAATCAACCAGATAAAATGACCAACTAAAGCAACATTTGCACATTTCGTAGATTGATCTATGCAATAATGCAAGTCCTCGGCCAGAGTTTTTCATTTTTGCCAACCATGCCCTGAACAACCACCGGAATCGGATTGCAGACTTTGTTGGCTTGGATTTGGAAAGCGGTGGTGGATCGCGAGCGAGAATATGTGACGAGTCCCAGGGTGATA
>Ga0114955_1001428_pt1 | contig 10942 bp, 13 predicted proteins | sample Porto_5metaG_FD_87302 | JGI IMG/M metagenome (GOLD analysis project Ga0114955, IMG submission 87302) | Marine algal microbial communities from Porto, Portugal - Porto_5 metaG | ecosystem: Host-associated > Algae > Red algae > Unclassified | place: Portugal: Porto | collected 2015-02-02 | reverse complement strand
GCCGCGCGCCCCTCACCCCCCCACCCTCGGTCAGCTATACTGGGTTGAAGCTGACGATGGCAGAAGGGACGTACTGCATCCCCTCACTCTTCACGTCCACTACAGTCGCGGTGGTCGGCGAAAGGATTGAAGTATTTGAACTTCCCTTCTCCGGAGCGCTTCTGGGACGCGAGACGGAAAAAGCGCTGGCTTCGAAAGCGGCGTTGCACATAGACGTGTCGCGTCCACCTTAGTTGAGCGGTCGAAAGCAACCACCGGGGCACATGAAAATGTCACTTTTTGTGTTATTCGCAATGACATTCCGGCTTCCAGCGGCATGTTTCCGCCATACAGCTCCGCCAAATGTTGGGATGGCGCAGATATCACGCCATACCACCGGATTATAGCGTCGGATCTCCGTCATCCCAACCTTTGGCGTGAATTCCGCGCACCGACCGCCGGGCACACAGTTCCACTAAAATTTGGCGTTAGCGGAGATTCTCCACCATAGTCCGAACCGCTCGGCTTGCTCTGATGATCAGGTCATCGGCGTGCCACGCAGCGTGGCACCCAGCCAGTCGAAAATGTACCGGCAACATGCCGCGGTCCCTGTCGCAACTTCCCTCCCAGGACTTGGGCCAAGAACAGCAACACGAACGGCGCACAAGACGAATATTCGTCTTCCCTCACAATGGACTGACGAAAATCTCACATGCTATTGGTCAACCCACCAATGGATGCCCATGATTGAACCGAAATTGGCTTTTCAACAGATACACGTCATCCCGCCACCCCCCCTAAAGGACACGAATTCACAGATACAGCACCTCAAGTGGTCGCGCGGGTCATTTACGGCGGTGTTGACGTGGTGACTATTGCTGCCCAGTTGATAGATGGGCTGTCCATCCATCTCAGCGAGATATTTGAAGCACACAATTTCGAATTGCTGTGTCGGTGGCATTCCGGTGAGTGGGTTCTTCGAACCATCTTGCCAGGGCCATTGTGAGAGATGCGACACACCAACAGAAATCTGCCCACCCATCCCTTGTCAATCACCAAAAAGTGTAGTCGATGAGTGAGGGTAGAACCACAGGACGAGGATTCAGATACGCTTTGTCCAACAATACTGGGAGTACGCAATCGTTTCGTTCTCATGCGTACGGAAGCTGGACACGTACACTCACTAACAGAAAATAAGTCCATTCGCTTCTCTAGACATTCAGAGCCAGTTGTGCACATTTACTGCACAAATATCGATCTGAACAGTGATGCGCCAATCCAAAAGTGCTACCGTTACAAACCCCTATTCCGAACGGAAGGTGGGGTTATGATTCTTGGTGGAGTCAACCGGATTGGAAGACGCACCGGATTCACAGTAGAAGTCTGGATGCTCGGGGTGCCCTCGCCGTTTATTAGCATGAAGCAAACTCTGGTTTGGGAGCACACTGACATTAGTTCCCACGGAGTTGGATTCTGTTATTGCTGACCTCCAAAACATGGCGGTTGCACAGTGGTCGCTGTCATTCAACAGCGTGCGTGGACCAATAAAAAGGCTAGGAATCATCTGAGTTCCTTACAGAGCCTCCCAATGCAGCTCTGCGGACTGGAAACGCACATCAGGATCTCAAGAAATCTGAAGAAAGTTGTTAATCTCATGAGAAATTACAGGTACCCGCGAGGTAAGCTTCACTGCCGCAGGATGCTTACAAATGATTCTCTACAAAGTTTCGGAAGTGGTTCAGCTATTCTCGTGCCGAGTTTTTCTAAGTCCCACCACGGTGACCTCGACAAGTTGGTGCTTTAAACACAATTTGCGGGCCACCGATGTTCTCTCTGAAATGAACTTGATCAGCCACTCACTCCCCCGAATGAAGCAAACTGTTCCATGTGCGGCCCTCTTATTTTCACCCAGTTCTAAATTGGTCCGCATCGGCTAGAAGTGGTTGCAATGATAACACTTTTACCGGTACTTTCGCACACCTTCGTACGACATGCTCGGACTGGACAAACATACATCATACAAAACAGTATGTGGGGTGATCCGAGACGTTAGACTGATACCTCCAAGGCATTTATCGAACTCGGGACCTCGCGCACCCGAAGCGCGAATCATACCACTAGACCAATCACCCGTCTTGGTGACATCTTCAATAGCAGAGCCAAAGTCCCCAGTCGAAGTGCTATCGGATAGTGCGTCCATCTTTGGTGACATGGCGGTTCGGGCACCTCTTCTGAAACTCGGTACAACTGGAAACGCCATGCGCATTCAAATAAACCTTTTTTGTGGCCACCGAGCAGCACACGTTGTTGTGGTGCCAGACACACAGCGTCCTCATTTTATTCTGACACCCGGTACCAGGCGCGAGGGTTCTGATGAGGCGTCGAGACTGCGCCTCGGACCTGTTGCCATTCGCGGGTCTGAGCAAGGCGGTCGTGTTCGGAGGCAGAAGTCTATGCTTCTGACAATTTTGGAGACATGACGGACCTCGTTAAGTGTCCGTCGGGTTGTACAAGCTCTCGTTGAAAATCACTTCAGCCATGCTCGACGAGTGAGACAGAGATCGGACAGCGATCACTCATCTACTCCTCACTTCTTTTCGCAAAGTGTGCAAAAGGTGTGTGGCATGAAAATTTGTGTGCGCACATGTACGTATGCTACTGAGCACTCATAAAATGACGCCACACGAGTATGCTCTACTGGATGATCCGGAATCCTGTCAAATGGCCGTCGTGATTGAGAGGCAGAGAGTATCACGTAGGCGCTGAAGAGAGCGTTTGGAACCACGATCGGGATAACAGTATCTATGTGTATGCAGCCGACGGCATTCAACAGTCGCAATAGCGCTTTTCGTGTGACCCCATTTGTGGCCGGTCGTCCCACGGCCAGCACGGAGCGCTTGAAAATGAAGATGCAATGAGCGGCGTCGTGCACGTCCGCAGCTAAGGACTCCCAGTAGTAGTGGCGCCGAATGGAGGCTTACATCCGGTTGACCCCAGGATGACCGGCGCGCACGACGTCATGTTCCAACTGGAGGAGGTCCCGACGCAGGGTGATCGGGACGTAATTTTGGGTAGCACCGTCCAGAGAGGCGCCACGCACGAGGAGCCCCTCCTTGGTCTCTGAAAAGCGCGAGTACTCGTTCTGGTCTATCTTATCCCGCCAATCTAGGCACCGCTTGTCCTTCTTTTGCACGGCGAGCATGCGCGCGAGCATGACCGTTGGTTCTTTGCCCGGATCCCTGTAGTTGGGCACAACCAGGCCACGGGAAGCGTCAGCCAGAAGGAGGGAGGGATTTTCTTTCGGGATGACAGACCGGTCCGGAGCCAGCGTCGGGAGACGCGACATGGCGTCGGCACAGTGGTGCTCTCTTCCCAGTCTCGTGCACACCCTGTACAGAACTGCCGTCGAGCTGAGGCGCCAGCGATCGACCCGTCCTTGCGCGCTTTCCCTTTTTAGCAGCCAGCGTAAACTGGAGTGGTCCGTCCTGGTCAGGAACTCTTGCCCCTCAAGGTAAGAAAGCAGGATAAAGCAGGCCCAGACCACGCCCAGGCACTCTCTGTCAGTTGTCGAGTAGTCTTGCTCGGCTGGGATGAGCCCCCGACTGTAGAAGCTAACGGGGAGGCTGCTCTTGTCCGGTTTCTGATGCAGGAGGTTGCAGCCGAAGTGGAAGGCGCATGCGTCGGTATCCAGGATGAAGAGACTCTCGCGTCGGGGGAGCGCCAGGATCGGGGTTGACGTCAGGCGCTCGTTCAGGTACGTCAAGGCCACCAGCTGAGCGGTGTCCAGCGTCGGGACCACGTGCGGGAGTTTTGTGCTCGTGAGTTTGCTCAGGGGCTTGGCGATGTGCGCGTAGTCCTTGATGAAACGCCGGTACACGTTACACAGGCCTAAGAAGCTCTTGAGCTCCGTCAGGTTGCCCGAGGGAAGCGATTGAGCCAGGCTCTTGAATTTCTTTTGGTTCACCATCAGCTGCCAGCGGCGGAAGAATTGCCTCAGGTACTCGAAGGTTTCGTGGAACAGGTGGCATTTCTGTAGTACTACGCCATTGGTGTTGTACTCGGTGGTTGTGACGGCCGGACACCTGGCCCCCACATTCGGGGAACCAGATCCCTCCCAGTCAAGAGAAGACACGTGGATTCGCGTCATGGGCGGTCGGATCCAGACCGTCCGAAAGGGCCCCGGGCTCTCGCGAGGGGAGTATGTCCTACAAACGCATATTTCGAATTGTCCCGGTAACGATCCAGTTGTGATCACCCCGTGGCTCACCAACCACAACCCCGATCGCGAGACTTCTCTGGGACTAGTAACTCGCAGGACAGGCACCCAGTTATGAGCCAACTTTTGTGTAAACCCAACTTGGACCAATGACCAGCTTTACACCACGCGCCTGACACCGAGGCGCCGCGAGGGTGTCACGCAGCACGCTTTCCCGGCCTCAACTCAAATGCCCGGACGGGAAGGTTTTTGAGGGACCACTGAGGGTGTCTGAGGGGGTGTTTTCTGAGGGTTGGAGGGGGGCGAAAGGGTTGTGGAGGGGATAGGAGGGTGAGGCGTGAGTGTTGCCTCAAGGCCTTCAACGCGCGCAAGTAAACTTCCGGTCACACAACTCGAGTTCGTCTCTCGGGGCGTCTTCCCCCGGTCGACGCCTTGCGTGTGTGCTCTTCCGGGTTCCCTTCCGGGGCGGGTATTCCCCAACATGCCTACCCGGCGACACGGCCTGGCTCACTTTCCCCCCGACTAGGTGGGGTTAGCTGGGCGTGTTGTCACAGTGGTGATTGGCTGGGGTCCGTCGACGCCGCGGTGTCTGTCCCTTGTCGGCTTTCCGGCACTCTGCCGATGCTTGTGAGCGCCTCTGGCTCGGGTGCTTGGTCAGACACTCGGGGTCGATGCTGGCAGCGGGGCGCGTCAATTCGAGTTGGATGTGTCAGGCACTGGAGGGAATTATCTGCATCGTAGGTATTTGGCAGCGCAGGGCCGTGCCAACTAGTGGCCCCGGTCCCCGCGCAGCGGTTTCCGCCGTTTATGGACAAAGGGCGACGACCGTGGGAGGTACCGTCGTCGCCGGCAAGTAAACCGTCCCTGTTTGTCTTGGCATTTCGATGGGCCTGACTTTCTGGACCTCGAGTCCTATGGCGGGTGACGCGAGAGCGGCTAGGACGGCCCGGTTTCGCCAGTATTTTGGGTGGGGCTTTGCTCGTAAGAGCCCACCCCGTTGATGAAACCCTTTATGGGCCATCGGAAAACATCCGGCCACACGCGGGGTAGTAAGTCAACGATGGAGGTGTTTTGACGTTGCGGAAAGGACTCAGTGCGATAAGACATGACAGACGGCGCGCAACTCTTGAGATCGAGGAAGAAGAGAGGAGGATCAAGAAAACCCCTGACAGCGATGGCGGCGACTTCGCTACTTTCGATTTTCCTGATGGCGGCAGGTCGCCGGTGACAGCAACGGGGTGTCACCGGCCTCTACGATATGGGCGGCTACAATGACTGGTCGAGGGAAGTGTCGATGCGGTAGGATTGCGCGTCAATTGGAACGCCACCGTCGTCGAATTTGTCGTTCCTATTCTGGGAAGGGGCCCGGAGACGCGGACACGATGGCGCGGTCGGTGTCGAGCTGCCCTTCAGGGACGGGCGTCGATTGGCTGGCAGCGCCCCGGCCCGGGGGGGGAGTGGACGGCTCAGGACCGAGCGTGCTGGTGGCGGCGGGGCCGCGAATGAAGGAAACTCCGAGAAGGGGAAGGGGAATCGCACGGGCCCGGCGTTGATGCATGCAGCCAGCCCATCCGCGCCCCGTGGGACGTCGGCGCGCGCAGGGACCCGGAGACCGGTTCTTCCAATGACAGGGATTCACGGGCATTGGTAGCGCGGGGCATCCCGGAGGGAAGACGCTCGTCAGAGACGGCGACGGGACGTCAGCGGCGTCGACGACGAAGGCCGTGACGGCGACGCTTAAAGGGCGTCGCGGAAGGGATCAGATTTGGCGGCATGAATGGCGGTGGTCGGCATCGCCTTCCTCTTCTCCCGACCCGAGATCGAGCCGAAGGTCCCGGCACCGCCGGCACGCATGGCGAAGAACCGGCCCTCTGGGGAGCGGGCGATGATTGTCTTACAGCGCCCTGCCCTGGAGAGGATGGGGACGGATCGGCGCGATGCGTGCTGGGTGCGGCGCGGTCGCGACGGTTGGCGACATTGAGGCGGGGGAGGGGCGTTGCCGATGCGGGGCGCCCTGGCATGCGTCCGGGGAGTCCGTGCCTCGTGCGTACGAGATTTAGTGGAGCCGTCATCATTTCCACAAGACACGCTGAACCCATGGTCGGTTCCCGACGTCAACGTTTGCCTACCATGTTTTTCATATGCCACCGGACGCGCTTCTTAGCCTTTCGCCGTCGTCGTCGGCGAGAGCGGCGAGGCCGGTGGGGGGGGGTCTTCGCGTCGGCCGATTCACAATTAGAAGACGGCGTCACGGGCTCCGCGAGGCGCACTTCGCCTCTGGCGTGGGTGAAAGTCGGGGGCCGCAGTGCCCTCGGCTTAGGGGCGCGCCACCACTGGCGGGCGGCGGCGGCGGCGGCAAGAACGGGCTACTCCAGTTGTGAGGCGAGGACGCCGCAATCTCAGATGGTGGAGATATAGGACCACGCATTTGGCGTCGTACTCGGCAGTGATCGGCTAGTGTCCGTCGACGCCGCGGTGTCTGTCCCTGGTCGGATTTCCGGCGCTCTGCCGATCCTTGTGAACGCCTCTGGCTCGGGCGCTCGGTCAGCGTGTAGGGGTGTTCGGGTGCTGGCAGGGGGGCGAGTCAATTGGAATTGGGTTTGTCAGGCACTGGAGGGAATTATCTGCATCGTACGTATTTTGCAGCGCGGGGCCTGGCCAGCTAGTGGCCCCGGTCCCCGCGCAGCAGTTTCCGCCCTGTAAGAACAAGGGGCGACGACCGTGTGAGGTACCGTCGTCGCCGGAAAGTAAATCGTGCGTGTTTCTCTTGGAATTTCGATTGGCCTGACTTTCTGGACCTCGAGTTCCATAGCGGGTGTCGCGCGAGCGGCTAGGACGGACTTTAATTCCCTTCTCTACGAGGTGATCGCTAATGGGTGTACTATAACGCGGCTGGCTTGAGTGAGAAAACGGCTTTTTGGAGCAGGAATATTACGTCCCGAAGGTGCCTAATGTGCTCTTCCACGGCCCGGAAGAGCACAATCACGTCGTATTGGTACAACAGGCAGGGCTGCTAGCGAATGACGGAGGGGAGCACGTCTAGCGCACGTTGGAAGGAGGCCGGGGAGTTCACCAAGCGAAACGGGAGCCGGAGAATCGGGAGCAAGCCCGTGTGGGACGTTAACGTCGTCTTGTCTCTGTCCTCGGTGGCCAGAGGGATCGGCTAGTACCCGGCGTTACAATCCGGATTAGAGAACACGGTGGCGGCACCGAGCGAGTCCAGGCAGAATTCCATCCTCGGGATAGGGTAGACGTCCCTGACAGTGCGCTCGTTCAGCCGGCTGCGGTCCACGAAAAACCGGACGTGCCCACCTGGCTTCGGCACGACGGCCACCGGGAAAGAGCACTCGGCGCCCAAGTTCTTGATGACACCCAGGTCGACCATTCTCTGTGCCTGCTTCTCAACTTCTTGGTGACGCTGAGGTGCAGCGCGGTACGGAGCCGAGTACACGGGCTTGGTGTCTGTCTTAAGCTGGATGTGATCTGTGGATGCCTTGAGCTCACTCGGATTCCCCGACCACATGCCCTTGAACTGATCCAGGAGGCCATGCATCTTGCCATGAAGGACCTTGGGTACGCCTGCCCAGTTCACCTCTGGCGTCTCCGGCTCTTTGATGGTAGGAACAACCGGTGGATCCGGCGGGCCCTCCGCCTTCGCCATGGCTGCCTCCTTTTCGAGCTCTCGCGGCGCCGCCAGCTTCTGTTGGACTTCCAGAAGGGGCCGCTGGAAGAGGGGTTGCGCCTCGCTCGTGTCAGGCTCTGCGACCCCTACACGGGTGCCCTTGGAAACTTCTTGGTCTTGCGACCCATGTTTACCAGGAGGATGCAGAGGGGCTCGTGCCGGCGCACCTTCTTCTGATGCCCGTCGGCCAAGTGGAAACCGGGCTTTGCCGGAAACTGGCCCCATCCCGTGCCAAAACAACTCCCCGTAGACCGGTTCACCACTTGGATCTCGGTCTGGGTGCCAGGGGAAAGGACAGTTGCTCCAACAAGCGTCAGCTCGTTCAGGCAGACCCGTGGCTTGGACGGTATCTTGTAGTGTCGCCCCCTGGCACCAAGATGGTACTGCTGACGCCCCAATTCTGTCTTGGTGGCCAGAGATTAGGACTGAGTGCTAGCTGAAAACGAATATTTTGATACGAATGTTTAGGGCTTGCGCGAGCAATAGTTCCATTCAAATTGACCATAGTGCAGGAGTTGCTGTGTAACTCCAATTGTGGAACTTTGCTGCTGTGGAGGTGCCACAGTGGCCGCGGCCGTCGTCCTCAAGTGACGGGCGTCACAGCAGCCGTCGTCGTCGTCGCGACGGCCGTCATCGTCGTTGGGGCGATCACTGTCTTCGTTCAGTGCCTCTTTCCGGGTCATCTCGTCGAAGTAGTTCTGGTCGCGCTTGTTCAAGATGGCCGGTGGCGATTTTTGGTGCAGCGGGCCAGCCGGCTGACCAAGACGCCAGCATGCCCTCACAGCCTTGTGCGTGTACTGCTCTTTAACGTGTGCACAAGGGAGGGGCCAGGAGGCTTGAGCAGCATGTGGCTGTCACGAGTGCTGAACTGGACCCGTACTTTTCCAGTTTCGTATCTAACAACGACGCCCACCGCGACAAAAATTGCTACCTACCAAGCTGTCCGACCGGTATCGTGTAGCGGGTCTCCCAGCAACGCGGCTCAGATGGTACAGTGCTTTCAGGATGTACTGCCACATTTTGTCGACCGCCCTGCTCGCGAAAGACCCCAAATATCTCTGTGTCACTCGGTGTGGCCTTACGACCGGCACCGTGTGCTCCCTGGCGTGTATGACATGCAAGATTGTGTGGCACACGGACGACATGCTGACCTGTGTAGCCCCCCAAGGGCGGGCCGCCAATTTTGTGTGCGACAAGCTAGATATGGCCGCAATGCACGCTTGGATTCGAGTGAACTTCTATGCACGGGCGCTTAAGCCACGCCAATTGAAGGAGAAGCGCGCTCGGGCCAAGAATGCCATGGCTGTTACGACCTCCGGCTCGGAAAGCAGGTCGCATCAGGCTGCCCACGTCGCCAGATCCGCGATCGTATACGACGCGGGGTTGGGCGGGGCAGCGACCCAGCCGCGGGCGCGAGACGCGGACTTGGCGATGGATGCCGCTCGGGACGTCGGTGCGGCCGCCGGCGCTGCTCGCCTTGCCGGAGCCCTTGCGGCCCACCGAGTGCGCCATGGCAATCGCGCGGTGCCCGCGCCCGGCGTCGTACGTACCGGTGGCAGCGCCAACAACCTGAAGGAGGCGCGAGCGGCTGCTTTGGCCAACCTGGACCGCACCTTTCAATCGATGCAGCAACCCAAGTATACCCCAGTGTAGTACCACGATCAGGGGGGTTACCTGAGGAGGAGGGATGTAACGGCCGTCTGGGCCGCTCGCGCGACACCCGCTATGGGACTCGAGGTCCAGGAAGTCGGGCCGATCGAAACGCCAAGACAGGAAGAGACGGTTTATTTGCCGGCGACGACGGTGCCTCCCACAGTCGTCGCCCTTCGTCCTAAAGGGGCAAAAACCGTCGCGCGCGCCCGCTTCCCCGATAGGGAAATGACCCGGGCAGTCACCAACCAATGCAGATAATTCCCTCCATGCATATAAAGTCCCCCGAAGCGATCATTACAGACGAGGGGGAGTGACTGTTCCGCGCGCGACGCGCTGCAGCCGCCGCCTGGCGCTCGGTCGGTTGTCGCTTGCCGCGCCCTCCGCCCGCGGCCACCCGGACCCCGCGGCGGGCGTCTCGGCCCGGCGCGCCCCTTCGCGGGCTCGCACCTGCGCTCACAGGCGGGCCCGCCGTCCCCGCGCCCGCGCCCCCGTTCCGTCCGTGCCCGACGTCGTCGGCGCCGCCGACCCCCCGGCGTCCGCCGCACCCCTGGTGCTCCGCCGGCCGCGCCACCTTCGACGACGGCGTCCCGTAGTTCTACACCCAGCTAAGCCAAAGAGCATGAGTGACGTGTTTCGGACAGTTGGCGTGCACGCGCGGCACACGGGAGCCAACGTTGAGATAAATGGGTCCGAGAACCCCTACTATGTTCGCTTCGATGCCCAGCTCCGCACGGATGGGCTGAAGTTTACTCACATCTCTGACGCTGGCCTTGCGTCGCAAATGAGGGATACGCTGAATGCTTTTTTGCACGCCTCATCACTTTTACGGTCAAGCGCTTATCGCTGAGTCTCTGGAGACGTCCAATCTTGTGACTACGCTCATGGGGTGCGCCTACAGCTTCGATCTCAAGACAGTCTCCGCTCGAGCCTCCTCGACACAGTTTGTCACGGAGTTCCGCAGTGGCAACTGGGGGCTCCAGACACTGTTCAATCTACGTTTTATGGACCTTGCATGAGAGCGTTGAGCCCGCGCCATCGCGACGCGACATTGACCGTGTCCGCGTCAACCCGTGGTCTCTAACTGACAAGTTTGCATCATGCACGATGTGCATCTACAAGACCCCCACAAACACGAGCAGTGACTTGGAACGAATTTGACCGATGCTGTTCCGGCTATTTTTAGCTGAAGGTGGTTGCAATCGATCTAGCAGCTGATGAGCAGATCTGATGGCAACACGTCAAATATTACGGCAATCGATTGGCACACATCAACGCGTCGGCTCTCTGCCGACCCGCTAGTCGAGCGCGGTGTGGTCTTCACTTGGCGGGCCCTGCCTATTGCGCCTGCGGGGCGTCCCACCCCCCCCCCCCCCCCTCACCTCAACAGCGCTCGGCGACCCCACTAGGCCGGG